>Ga0255057_10000167_pt1 | contig 38089 bp, 38 predicted proteins | sample Cases_109_6_MG_FD_189022 | JGI IMG/M metagenome (GOLD analysis project Ga0255057, IMG submission 189022) | Seawater microbial communities from Amundsen Gulf, Northwest Territories, Canada - Cases_109_6 | ecosystem: Environmental > Aquatic > Marine > Gulf | place: Canada: Northwest Territories... | reverse complement strand
CACAAGCCGATTGATTCAGAAAAGCAGACTGTTGTCTTCGTCCATGGTGTGGGCCAGGACCACACAACCTGGGTTCTCCCTATCCGATACTTCGCTCGTCACAACCGCAATGTGTTAGGACTCGACCTTCCCGGCCACGGGCGAACTCCGGGTCCCGGGTTGGAGACCATTGAGGAGATGGGAGACTGGGTGGTGGAAGCTCTCGACGCCGCCGGAGTCGAGAAGGCGGCGCTCGTTGGTCACAGCATGGGGTCTCTGGTCGTTCTCGAGACCGCGTCCCGATATCCCGAGCGAGTCCGGTCTCTGGCGATGGTTGGGGTGTCGATTCCCCTTGCCGTCAGCGATGCCCTCATGACAAGTGCCGAAGTGGGTAGTCATGACGCCATCGACATGCTGACCTATTGGAGTCATTCCAAGGCTGCACAAGTCGGTGGCAGTCCCACGCCGGGCATGTGGATGGTCGGTGGTGGGATGCGGCTTTGGGAGCAGGCGGCACCGGGTGTCATCCACAGCGACCTTCGGGCTTGCAATGAGTACGCGGTCGGGCTGAACAGAGCCGGAGAGATCCAATGTCCTGCCCTTCTCATTCTTGGTGAAAAGGACGTGATGACACCGGTGCGAGCAGCCCAAGCAGTGAAAGAGGCCATCCCGGATCAGGACACTGTCATCTTCCGGGGTGCCGGTCATGCCCTTCTGGCCGAACGCTCCGACCCGGTGCTCGACCAGCTGATTCGAATTGTGTAGCCACCAGTGCCTGTTGTTCCACACTCAGAGCTGACTGCGTTCGATCGGTTGGCCGGTGAAGGCGTCGCTGTCGGGAGGGATGCATCGCTGATCGATCTTCGCATCGGCTTGCTCAACCTGATGCCAGATGCGGCCTTGACTGCAACCGATCGTCAGTTCATCCGTCTGGTTTCCGGTTACGGCGAAAGGGCCAACCTCTTTGTCTACCCGTTCACGCTCGCCGCCGGCCAGCGAAGTGAATTAGCTCAGTCCTATGTATCGGAGCACTATTCCGAGTTCGGCGATCTGAGAGCTGATGGTCTGGATGCTCTCATCATCACTGGAGCGAATCCGACTCATTTCGAGCTGGCGGACGAGCCGTTCTGGGATGGTTTGATCGAGGTGCTCGATTGGGCCGAAGAAGGTGTCCAATCCACTTTGTGCTCGTGTTTGGCCACACACGCCGTTCTCGAACATCGCGGACTGGTCAAGAGAACCAAGCTTCCAGAAAAGCGTTGGGGTGTCTATCAGCACAAGGCAATCGAGCACCCGCTGCTGAAAGGTCTAGACGATTCCATCGAGGCACCGCATTCGCATTGGTTTGACATCACACGTGAGGAGATGGAAGACGTCGGCCTGAGGGTGTTGGCCTTCAGCGACGAGGCAGGTGTTCACATGGCGTCGAGTGCTGATGGATTGAGTTTTGTGTTTTTCCAGGGGCATCCCGAATACGACGACATCAGTCTGGCCAAGGAGTACAAACGTGAGGTGTTCCGTCACCTGTCCGGTGACCGGGATGATTATCCACCCTTCCCCGAGCACTACTTCGATGAGCAAGCACATGAGGTCTTGGAGAGATATCGGACTCATCTCCTATCCGATGAGAAACCTCAGCCATTTCCTGAGGAGGAGGTGCTTCGGCGTTGGCGGCCCGACTGGTTCGATCAGGGTCAGACGATTTATACCAATTGGTTGACAGAGGTGGCTCGTCGGGTTGAGTCTTGACCGTTGGGCGTTGGCTCGCGATACTTCAACGACAGATGGCTTCAGCAACCACCATCATCATTATTCGATAAGGCGCAGCCCACTACCGGCCTGCGCCCAAGCCCTCTGCTCGACAGGGGGTTTTTCTATTGCCAGGTCTGAGAGGACACCGATCAATGACACTTGAGATCTACGACACAACCTTGAGAGATGGTTCCCAACAGGAGGGGATCAGTCTCACCGTTAACGACAAGCTTCGCGTCGCCAGGCTGCTCGACGATCTTGGGGTTGCTTTTATCGAAGGCGGATGGCCCGGTGCCACCAAGAAAGACACCGAGTTTTTTGAGAGGGCCGCCTCGGAGCTCGATTTCTCCAACGCCACACTCACTGCCTTTGGGGCGACCCGTCGTCCTTCCGGTGCAGTGGGTAACGACGGTCAGCTGCGAGCGTTACTGGACGCAGGCACTGAGTACGTCTGCATCGTTGGCAAGACATGGGACTACCACGTCGTCGAGGCGTTGCGAGTCGAGTTGAACGAGGGAGTGGCCATGGTGGGGGAAACCGTCGAGTTCCTGAAGGCCCAAGAGCGGCGGGTTTTCTTCGATGCCGAACACTTTTTCGACGGCTATCGAGACAATCCCGACTATGCGCTGGCGGTGTTGAGAGCTGCGTACGAAGCGGGTGCGGAACGATTAGTGCTGTGCGACACCAACGGCGGCACTCTTCCTACAGAGACGCTGCCCACAATCGATGCCGTGCACGCCGCGTTGCCTGGTGCCCAAATCGGCGTTCATTTCCACAACGACGGTGGTACTGCGGTAGCGGCCTCGCTCGCCGCGGTTGACGCGGGAGTGCGCCAGGTGCAGGGTTGTATCAACGGTTACGGGGAGCGAACCGGCAATGCCGACCTCTCCACCCTCATTCCCGACCTGAAGCTCAAGAAGGGGATGAACCCGATAGCTGGCGACCTGGAACTGTTGACGCCGATCTCGCATCACGTAGCAGAGATCGTCAACATCACCCTCGACCCTCATCGCCCCTACGTTGGCTCATCGGCATTTACCCACAAGGCCGGTCTCCATACCTCGGCGTTGGCGCGGCGTTCGGACGCGTATGAGCACGAGCGACCGAATCAAGTCGGCAACTCGACGCGGATGGTGGTCAGCGAACTGGGTGGCCGGGCTTCGGTTCTCGCCAAGGTTGCTGAGATGGGCCTCGAGCTCGATCACGAGTTGGCCGGTCATGTGGTCGAGCGGGTCAAGGAGTTGGAACACGAGGGGTACCACTTCGAAGCTGCTGACGGTTCATTCGAATTGCTGGTGCGTCGGCTCAGCGGCTGGGAGAACCCCTATTTCAAGCTCGAGTCGTTTCGGGTTCAGTCAGATCGCGACGGCGATGGGATTGTCTCCGAGGCAACCGTCAAGCTGGACGTTGACGGTACGAGGAAGCTCACGGTCGGTGAAGGTGTCGGTCCGGTTCACGCCCTTGACCAGGCACTTCGCGCTGCCCTTCGCGAGCAGTACCCCGAGGTCGACGACCTACGTCTCACCGACTACCGGGTGCGGGTTCTGGACAGCCAGGACGGCACCTCGGCTCGGGTGAGGGTGTTGATCGAAACCTCCAATCACCTGGGAGCGTGGGGGACGATTGGCGTCCACGAGAACATCATCGAGGCTTCGTGGCAGGCGCTTGCCGAAGGTGTGGTCGTGGGGTTACTTCGACTTGGGGCGGCCCGTTCTGAAGCTGACGAGTAGGTTCGAGGTCGCTATCGAAAGAGGAGACACGATGGCGACTTTCATCATGCTGGGCAACTACACCGCTCAGGGGATCGCAAACATAAAAGACAGTCCGTCACGTCTGGACGCGGCGAGGGAGCAGCTCGCCCCACTCGGGGTGGAGCTCAAGGATGTTTACTTGACGATGGGCGAGTACGACCTTGTTGTGGTCGTTGAGGCTCCGGACAATGCCACGGCTGTCAAAGCTTTGCTGGCCGTTGGGGCTCAGGGCAACCTCACCACGACAACCCTCGCGGCTCTCACCGAGCACCAGTTCAGAAACCTGATTTCCGAAATGGAGTGAGGGGACTCAGGCCGAAGGGTCCGACCGACTCACACGTACGTGTAGAAACCCTCTCCTGTCTTTCTGCCGAGCAAGCCGGCCTCGACCATCCTGGTAAGCAGCGGAGGCGACGCATACAGCGGCTCTTTGTACTCCTCAAAGAGAACGTCTGCGACAAACTTGGTCACATCGAGACCGACGAAGTCGACAAGCTCGAGCGGGCCCATGGGGTGGTTGGCGCCGAGCTTCATGCCGGTGTCGATGTCTTCTTTACTGGCAATCCCCGCTTCGTACATGCGGATGGCGCCAAGCCAGTACGGAATCAGCAGCATGTTGACCACGAATCCGGCGCGGTCTTTGGCCCGGATGACTGTTTTGCCCACCTGCGTCGCGAATGCTTGGGCGCGGTCCTCGACGCCCGGGTCGGACATCACGGTTGTGACCAGCTCCATCAACGCCATCACCGGAACCGGCGAGAAGAAGTGCATTCCGACGACGTGATCGGGGCGCGATGTAGAAACGGCTAGCCGGGTAATCGGTATTGACGATGTGTTCGAGGCGAGAATGGCGTCGGAGTCGGTGACGATGTCGTCGAGACGCCCGAAGATGTCCTTTTTCAGGTCTTCGTTCTCGGTGATCGCCTCGATCACAAGCTGCCGGTCGGCCATCTCATTGAGATCAGTAGTCATGTTGATCCGCCCCAAGACCTCGTCACGCCCAGGCGGTTCGAGTTTGCCTCGCTCCACCGCCCGGTCCAGCGACTTTTGGACACGACCGAGGGCTTGCTCGGCAATCTCTGCATTCACTTCATGGACAACAACATCCATGCCGGCCTTGGCGCTGACCTCGGCGATTCCCGAGCCCATCAGCCCGCCACCGACGATTCCGACTCTTTCTATCGACAAACCCGACTCCTCTAACGATGTCGTCGCATGATGGTGGGGAGCCGGCAACATCGCCAGCCAAGAAGCCATTTCCGTTTGCGAATCGACAGGGGATCTGCGTCAAGGGCCGGTTGGGAATTACCCTCCCTCCTTCAGATGTCATACGACCACCAAGCGATCGAATCCAAATGGCAGGACCTGTGGGAGAAGGAGAAAGTCTTCGAGGTCAGCGAGGACGACTCCAAACCCAAGTTCTACAACGTGGCGATGTACCCCTATCCGTCAGGTGAGCTTCATGTCGGCCACATTCGCAATTACACCTACATCGACCTGATCACGCGTTACAAGATGATGCAGGGGTTCAACGTTCTCTGTCCGATGGGTTGGGACAGTTTCGGGTTGCCGGCGGAGAACGCCGCGATTGATCAAGGCCTTCACCCGAGAGAGAGCGTCCCTGGCCAGATCGAGAGGATGAAGGCCCACTTTCGCCGGCTTGGCGTCGGATTCGATTGGACCCGTGAGCTGGCCAGCCATGACCCCGCTTATTACCGGTGGGACCAATGGATCTTCCTCGAGTTGTACAAACGTGGTCTCGCCTACAAGGCCGAGGCGGCGGTCAATTGGTGCCCGAAGGATCAAACCGTCCTTGCCAACGAGCAGGTTGTGGGGGACGACGTGTGCGAGCGTTGTGGGACTCCGGTCGAGAAGAAAATGTTGTCGCAGTGGCAATTCAGGATCACTCAATACGCAGATCGTCTGCTCGACTCGATCGACAACCTGGACCATTGGCCTGATCGGGTACGCACTATGCAACGCAATTGGATCGGCCGCTCGGCGGGCGCAACGTTCACGATTCAGGTTGATGGTGGGGGTACCTTCGATGTCTTCACCACTCGTCCCGACACGTCGTTCGGCATGACCTTCTGTGTGCTGGCACCGGAGCACCCGCTGGTGGAGGAACTCATCGGTGGTATGGAGAACGAGGCGGAGTCGAGGGACTACATCGCCGCCGCAGGGCGCGCCTCCGAGATCGAACGGATGGCCGAAGGCGATAAGACCGGTGTCTTCACCGGACGCTATGCGATCAATCCGGTCAACGATGCCCGGGTGCCCATCTACATCGCCGAGTATGTGCTGATGGGTTATGGAACCGGGGCGATCATGGCTGTCCCCGGTCAAGATCAACGTGACTGGGACTTCGCCACCAAATATGGGATTGAGATCATTCGCACGGTCCAACCCGAAGAGGGTTTTGGCGGCGAGGCCTATCTGGGTGATGGACCCACGATCAACTCCGACTTCCTCAACGATCTTCTCCAGGAAGAGGCCAAGACCAAGATCATCGACTGGTTTGTCAAACAAGGGATTGGTGAAGCCGCCATCCAATATCGCCTGAGGGACTGGCTGATCTCAAGACAGCGTTATTGGGGCGCCCCGATCCCGATGGTCAATTGCAGCAACTGTGGCCTGGTGCCGGTCCCGGAGAATCAGTTGCCGGTGATACTGCCCGATGTCGAGAATTACCTGCCCAAGGGGAAATCACCTCTGGCAATGGTTGATGACTTCGTCAACACCGAGTGTCCCGAGTGTGATGGTCCGGCGCAGCGGGAGACCGACACCATGGACACGTTTATGGGCTCGTCGTGGTACTTCCTCCGCTATACCGACGCTCACAACGAGGATGTCATCTTCGATCCGGAGAAGGCCAAATACTGGATGCCCCTTGACCAGTACATCGGGGGAGTAGAGCATGCAATCTTGCATCTGTTGTATGCCCGGTTCATCACCATGTTCTTATACGACATCGGGTTGAGCCCCGTGGAGGAGCCGTTCGAGCGCATGTTCACCCAGGGAATGTTGGTCAAGGACGGCGCCAAAATGTCCAAGTCGAAAGGCAACGTGGTTTCTCCAGACCACTACTACGACGCCTATGGCGCTGACGCCTTACGGCTATTCGAGCTCTTCGTGGGACCGCCAAAAGACGACGCCGTGTGGAACGACGCCGGCGCACCGGGCACCAAGCGCTTCCTGGACCGGTTCTGGAAACAATCCGTAGATGAGCACGAATTCTCGGATCGTGTTGCCGACGACCGCGATCGGGAGATCCTGGGAGTAGCCCATCGCACGGTTCGCAAGGTGACCGATGACATCGACCGCTTCCACTTCAACACGACGGTGCCGGCGCTGATGACGCTGTCGAACGAGCTCCAGTCGTATCTGGGCGACGAGCCGCTGAAAGAGATATTCGACGAGATCATCGAGAAGATGTTGCTGATGCTCTCACCGATGGCCCCACACCTGGCGCATGAATTGTGGGAGATGAAAGGTCATGATTCGATGCTGGCCCACGAGCCCTGGCCGACTTGGGATGAGGACCTGGCCCGTGAGGAGACGGCGACCATGATTGTCCAGGTCAACGGCAAGGTGAGAGACCGGATCGAAGTGTCAGCCGACATAGAAGAATCTGAGGCCAAGGCAGTTGCCATGGCCTCAGAGAAGATTCAGGGTTGGCTCGATGATGCCGAAGTGAAACGCGTCATCGTCCGCCCACCCAAGCTGGTCAACATCGTCATCGAGTGACCCCCACCCCGCGAGCCTCAGCTACTAAAACCCAGATACGGTCGTCTGTTCGGCTAGCCGAACAGACTGCCTCAGTACGAGGCGCATTCCCTCAACTATGAACGTTGCACGGCTCCTCAGCGAGACCGGGCGGGACACCGAGCTCCTGGCTGTCCTCATCCACCCGATCCAACCCGAACGTCTCTCGCTCAAGGCGGCGTCACCCCTGATGATGAGGCTATGGGGGCATGGGATTCAAGCCATGACCGTCAAGAACTGGATATTCGTCGACCCCAAGCACCTCAAAGGTGATCGCGACCGCCTCGCCCGTCTTGTGATCCACGAACTTGTCCACGTTCGTCAATGGAACGATCTCGGTGTGATCGGCTTCCTCAGCCGCTACGTCACCGACTACCTCCGGGGCCGTCGTCAGGGTCTCACACACCGCGACGCCTACATGAATATCGGGCTGGAAGAGGAGGCCCGCCAGGTCCAAACTCGTGTGATCTCCTGAGACTCTCTCACGAGAGGGTTCCATCACCCCCTCTTGTCATGTAGGTAGCACACAGTGAGAGGAGTCGGGGTTGGCATCGTGGTGGCTGGGCTGAGTGTCGGGATAGCCCTCGGCATCAACGATCGAACACTTCCGCCTGCACTACCAGCGCCGGCCTCCTCCATCCCATCTCAAATAGCTGTCCATGTGGCCGGTTGGGTGGTTTCGCCGGGGGTGGTGACAGTCACCGTAGGGTCGCTGGTCGCCGACGCAATCGCGGCTGCCGGAGGCTTTCGATCGGGGGGCAGATCGGATCTGATCAATCTGGCCGCGCCGGTCCAAGAGGGCGAGCAGATTTTGGTCCCCGGCCCTGACGTAGCCAGTGGTGGTTTAGAAACGGATGGACTGATCCCGCTCAATCGAGCCACAGCCACGGACCTCGTAGCCCTTCCAGGGGTCGGGCCGGTCCTGGCCGAGAGAATCGAATCGTTTCGTGAGTCCAACGGACCATTTGGCCAGGTCGAGGATCTTCTTCAGGTCCCAGGGATCGGTGAGGCGAAGCTCGCGTCGATACGCGATTTGGTTCGGGTGCCTTGAATCTGGACCATCCGTCGCTCCCGCCTCGAGTGTCACGACCCTGGCTGTTGGTAGCAGGACTGGTCTGGCTGGGTGCTGTCGCGTTTGTTCATCTGAGTCCTTTACCTCCGACTCCGGCGGGTTCGATGACCGCCCATGGCACTGTGATCATCGGTCCTATCGACGGGAGATTTGGGGCGTGGGCGCTGGTCGAGACCGAATCAACCGTGTTACTCATCGATCTGGAAGAGACACAGACCGTGCTCGCAGGGGCGCGAGTGTCCTTCAGCGGGGTGGCGGACGGCAAACCTGGGACCGCCCGGGGAAGGGCCTACTCGACCAAGGTTCGCCCCGAAGAGATCAAGGTTGATGACGGGCCATCCCTTGCGGCGATCGGAGAATCCGTTTCTAACCACGTGATGGACCGTCTCGAGCCCTTTGACGCCGGACGTGGTCTCCTGGCCGGCTTTCTGATCGGTGACATTTCTCACGTGGCCGAGGCCGATGTCGAGGCCATGCGTCTCAGTGGCCTCGCCCATTTTGTTGCCGTCAGTGGATCGAACGTCGCCCTCTTTCTTTTGCTTCTGTTCGTGGCGACCGGACCCCTATCCGTCGGTCCCAAGCGTCGGGCAGCAATCGGTCTCATCGGTCTTCCCATTTATGCAGCAGCAACCCGATTCGAGCCTTCGGTGATGCGTGCGTCGCTGATGGCCGGCATAGCGTTGACCGGTCGTCTTGTGGGCGTGGTGCTCGAGGCGTGGCAGCTCTTGGCCGCGGCCGTCGTCCTGCTGCTTGTGCTCGACCCACACCTCTCGTCCAATGTCGGGTTCCAGTTGTCGGTCGTCGCCACTGCCGGAGTTCTCGTCGGAGCTAGATGGCCGGTGCGGGGTGGTCGGCTATCCCGGGCACTTGCCGTGACGATCGGTGCCCAAATGGCGGTCGCTCCTTTGCTGCTTGTCCACTTCGGCTCGGTTCCGTTGATGTCACCAGCGATCAATCTCGGCGCAGCCCCGGTGGTAGCTGCCTCGACGACAATCGGCGCGATCGGAGTTGTCGGCCCTCGGTTCCTCGTCGATATCGCCGCTGTCCTCGCTGATGTGGTGCTTGCGCTGGCACGGGCCGGCTCGAGTCTGCCTCAGTTGGGTCCGGTGGGTCTGGCTGTTGTGGCTCTGGGCGCATTGGTCCTATCGAAATGGCCCAAAGCCGCTCCAATAGCCGCCCTGGTTGGGTCGGGGATCGTCCTGTCACTCTTGGTCGGCGGTGGTACCGCACTCCCTGCGGGGACGGTTGTTGTTCTTGATGTCGGGCAAGGAGACTCCATCTTGCTCCATGGTGGCGATGGTCGGTTTGCTCTGATAGACGGAGGGCCCGATGAACTGACGGTCCTGCAAAAACTGCGCCAGTATCGAGTTGAGAGTCTCGAACTGGTTGTGCTGAGCCATGTCCACGCCGATCATGCCAACGGATTGGTTGGGGTCTTCGAGACGATGCCCGTGACACGTTTTTGGGCCGCAACTGAGCCACATTCCACGTCGGCAGCGTTACGCCTATTCGATCTGGTGTCGGCAGAGATCCCGAGTGTGGGTGATCGATACCAACTCGGGTCATTGACGCTGGAGGTTGTTGGTCCGCTCCGAAAGTACGCGTCGCCCAACGATCAATCTGTCGTGATCAAAGTGATCGGCCCCAGGCGAACCATGCTGCTTGCAGGTGATATCGAGACAGTTGCCCAGGGCGAGCTTGGCCACCTTCGTGCCGATGTTCTCAAGGTTCCCCATCAGGGAGCTGCGACATCCGATCCGGAATGGCTCTTGTCAGTCGGAGCGGACTTTGCGGTGATCTCGGTTGGCCCGAACCAGTTTGGACACCCTTCTGACTGGGTGATAGACGAATTGGATGGATCTGGTGCGGAAGTGGTCCGCACCGACGAGTCGGGCGACGTTGTGGTTCCCCTCTCCTAACCTCGCTGGGATGGCAGACGTCCTCAGATTGGGTGAGGTTGAACTCCCCCTAGGAGAGATCACCTATGTCATGGGTGTGATCAACGTTTCCCCAGACTCAAAGAACACCCACACCGTTGCCCGCTCGGTCGACGAAGCTCTGCTGATGGCCGATCGCTATCGAAAGTGGGGCGCCACATTGATCGACCTGGGCGGCCAGTCATCACATCTGGACAATCCCACTATCGCCGCTGCCGACGAGATCAGCAGGGTTGTACCGGTGATCGAGGCAATGGTGGTGGAACAACATCTCGTCGCAATCGACACCTGGAAGCCGGAAGTGGCCGAGGCCGCCTTGACCGCAGGAGCGGTCATTGTCAACGACACTGGCGGTCTGGCCGATCCGCTGATGCAACAGCTTGTGGCAACGTCTGGGGTGGCGACGGTTGCCGTCTACGTTGAAGGGGAGAACCCTCACAATCTCGATGAGATCGAGATCCGGGACGACAAAGCCGAGGCCACCGCAGAGGATTTCAAAATTCTGCTGGTCGAACTGACCGACAAGGGGATCGAAAATGTGATCATCGACCCCGGGATCGCCCTCAATTACAGGGGCGACTACGAGGCATACACCCGCATGCAGTTGGAAGTGATTGCCGCGTCGGAGCACCTCCATGCCTTGGGAAAGCCGGTGTTGATCCCGATTCCGCGCAAACGGGACGGCCATCGGGTTGCGGCGTACATCTCGCTCGCGCTGGAACATAGGGCTGACATCATTCGTGTACACGACGTCGCCATGGCTTGTGACCTGGCGCGTCTTTTCGGTCGGTCTTAGCTACTACCTTTGGCTTATGGCTTTGCTGATCGTCTCGGGACCATCGAACGCCGGTCCCGGTGAGAGGGAGCAGATGATGGCCGTCGCAGCTGAACACTTCGAAAAGGAGGGCGTTTCGAGGCAGCAAGTAGTCAGGGTCGACGTGCCGGGTCGGGGCGGGGGCGAGACCGGTGATGGTGTCATAAGAACCGAGTTGGAGCCGATGATTCCTCTGCTCCAATCCGGCTCGCTTTTCGCCGAACCCGAAGGGCTGGAACTTGTCGATTCCCAGAATCTTCAGAAGGCAGAGGTCGAAACTCTTGTAGCCCTCCTCGAGTCGGCTGACCTTGGCTCCACTGATGTTGTGATAGTGGCGGCGGGCACCGTCCCCAAACCCCTGGCGACGATGGCTAAGGAAAGAGGTTCCACCGTCTCGGTCAAGAAGATGTGGGAACGTCAAGCATCCCAGTGGCTCGATGCCGAGCTTCGTGATCGTGCCCTCAAATTCGAGCCCGGAGCCAGCGAGGGGCTCTTGAAACGTTTCGGAACCGACACCGCCAGCATGGGTCAGGCGTTGGACCAACTGGAAGAAGCGACCGAACCCATCACGGCCCAGGTGGTGCTTGATCGGTTCAAGAATCGTCCCGACGAGCCACCGTGGCACATCACCGACGCCATCGGCAAGGGTGATGTGGGGACAGCTTTGCGTCGTCTCTCTGACTTCTTGGTGCATGGGCACCCGTTGGTGTATTTGGCTGCGTTGGAAGGTGATTTGAAGAAGAGGTCTTTGGCCGCTGCCGCCCCAGATCAGGACACCCTCAAGGCATGGCTTGGAGGAAGGAGCTCAGACCGCCAACTTGCCCATGCGTGGTCCAACCGGACCCGAGTGCGAGAGTCCTCGCTTCGTCGGGCTCAGGAGGCTTTGGTTCGCGCCGATCGGGTGATCAAGACCGAGCCCGAAGAGATGCATCGGGTAACCCTGGAGCGGCTCACTGTGGCGATGTGCCGCTGGTACGGGTAGGACTCAGCCGCCTCCCAAAGCCACCCCGATCTCGTCGAGGATCACAGGATCGTCCACTGTGGCTGGCATCGTCCATTGGTCGCCGTCGGCGATCTTGCGCATGGTGGATCTGAGGATCTTTCCTGATCGGGTCTTGGGAAGCCGTGTCACCACCACTGCCTTCTTGAAAGCGGCCACCGGACCAATCTGATCGCGAACCATGGCGACCAACTCGGCTTCCACTTCACCGGGATCCCGGTCGGCACCGGCGTTGAGAACCACCAGCCCGACGGGCAATTGACCTTTGAGTTCGTCGGCAACACCTATCACCGCGCACTCGGCCACGTCGGGATGGTTTGCCAAGACCTCCTCCATGGCACCGGTCGAGAGTCGATGGCCGGCGACATTGATGATGTCGTCGACACGGCTCATTATGTAGACATAGCCGTCGGAGTCTTTGTAGCCGGCATCGGAGGTGACGTAGTACCCGGGGAACATGCTCAGGTAGGTGTCGACGTAGTGATCGTCGGCGTTCCACAGTGTGGGAAGCGTGCCCGGCGGGAGTGGGAGTTTGATCACGATGGCGCCGATCTCGTCGGGGCCCTGCACTTGGCCGTCGCCGTCGAGGATCTGGATGTCATAACCAGGAACCGGAACCGCGGATGAGCCGGGCTTCACGGGCAGCAACTCGATTCCGACTGGATTGAGAGCCACCGGCCATCCGGTCTCGGTCTGCCACCAGTGGTCGATCACCGGGACACCAAGCTTGTCCTCGGCCCAATGAAGGGTGTCGGGGTCGCAGCGCTCCCCAGCGAGAAAGAGCGTCTGGAATTCCGAGAGGTCATACCTCCCGACATACTCGCCACCCGGGTCGTCTCGTTTGATAGCACGGAATGCTGTGGGGGCGGTGAACAGAGCACTGACCTTGTGCTCCGAGATCACCCTCCAAAAGGCCCCCGGATCCGGAGTACCAACCGGTTTGCCCTCATAGAGGATCGTGGTGCAGCCGTGGATCAAGGGTGCGTAAACGATGTAGGAGTGCCCGACCACCCAACCGACATCGGAAGCCGCCCAGTAGACGTCGCCCGGGTCGACCCCGTAAAGATTCTTCATGGACCACGCCAGGGCGACGGCATGGCCACCGTTGTCCCGGACGATGCCTTTGGGCTGACCGGTGGTGCCCGATGTGTAGAGGATGTAGAGAGGGTCGGTGGATTGGACCGGGACACAGTCGACCGGATCCGCGGCGGCGACGGCCGCCCGCCAATCGACGTCCCGGCCATCGATCATCTCAGCTGCCGCCTGTGGTCGTTGGAATACCAGGACGTTGTCGACATCGTGGTGAGCCATGTCCAAGGCGGCGTCCAATAGAGGTTTGTACTCCACGATTCGGCCAGGCTCGATCCCACAGGATGCTGTCATCACCAATTTGGGTAAGGCATCGTCGACACGGGAGGCCAGCTCGTTGGAGGCGAACCCACCAAATACGACGGAATGGATCGCGCCAATCCTGGCGCAGGCCAACATCGCCATGACCGCTTCCGGGATCATCGGCATGTAGATGATCACGCGATCGCCTTTGGTAATTCCGAGCTCGGTGAGAGCGCCGGCGAGTTGGGCGACTTCATCACGAAGCTCGCGGTAGGTGTATCGAGCGATGGTGTCGGTGACCGGACTGTCGTAGATCAACGCCGCTTGATCGCCTCGCCCGCTGTCTACATGACGATCGAGGGCGTTGTGACATGTGTTGAGGACACCGTCGGGGTACCAGCGGTAGAACGGCGGGTTGGAGTCATCGAGGATGACCGTTGGTTTGGTGTCCCAGTCGAGTGCTTCCGCTGCTTCTGACCAGAAGCCGTTCGGATCGTCCATGGATCGCTGATAGACGTCGGCGTAGCTCATGGATCACCACCATATCGCCATGACATCGACGACGTTGCCCGTGCACAACGGTGCGAATACCGCACCGTCTTGCTATAGCAACGAGAGGGGTTCAGTTGGGGAGGGAACCAGCCAGACGGGACTTCTTGCGGGCAGCGGTGTTGGCGTGCAATAAACCCTTCTGGGCGGCAACATCGATCCTCTTTTGAGCCTCCAGGTACAACTCATCGGTGGGCTCGCCGGCGGCTGCGGCTTCTTCGACCTTCTTGATGCTGGTCTTCAGATCGCTCATCAGCGTCTTGTTGCGCTGTCTCGCCTTTTCGTTCTGGCGGTTGCGCTTCTTCTGGGACTTGATGTTGGCCATCTCTACCTAAACGTGGGAAAACTCAACTGTTGATAGGAATCTCGGTGCTTGGAGCGGGTCTGAGCGCCGAAACAGAAAGGGTAACAGTCACCGGTAGACTCTGCACATCCCCCTGGCCGCACCATGACCGATCAATCGCGCATACGCAACTTCTCCATTATCGCCCATATCGACCACGGCAAGTCGACCCTGGCCGATCGTCTTCTCGAGCGCACCGGTGCTGTCGCGGAGCGGGAGATGCGTGAGCAACTCCTCGACACCATGGATCTGGAGAGAGAGCGGGGGATCACCATCAAAGCTCAAACGGTGCGTTTGGAATATCAAGCTGACGACGGTGAGAAATACATCCTCAACCTGATCGACACACCAGGCCACGTCGACTTCTCCTATGAAGTCAGTCGGTCCCTTGCGGCCTGCGAAGGCGCCCTTCTCCTCGTCGACGCGGCCCAAGGTGTTCAGGCCCAGACCCTGGCCAACTCCTATATGGCCATCGAGGCCGGGCTCGAGGTCATCCCCGCTATCAACAAAATCGATCTTCCCGCTGCCGAACCTGATAGGGCGGCCGCCGAGATGGTGTCGATCCTCGGTGGTGAGCCCAACGATGTGGTGCGGATGTCGGCCAAGACCGGGGCCGGTGTCGATCATTTGCTGGAGACCCTGGTCAGCGAGGTTCCGTCACCCCAAGGTGATCCTGACGTACCGCTTCGCGCCATCGTCTTCGACTCCTACTTCGATGCCTATCGGGGTGTCGTCGTTTACATCCGCGTCGTCGACGGCTATCTCGACACAGGGGAGGCGCTCCGGTTCATGGCTACCAACGAGAGCCACGACGCCAACGAGATCGGGTTCCTCACCCCGAAGTCTGTTCCCGTGCAGCGACTCGGTCCCGGTGAAGTCGGCTATCTCATCACCGGGGTCAAGGAGATAGACAGGATCAAGGTCGGCGACACCATCACCATGGCGCGCAATCCGGCCGATGAGCCGTTGCCAGGGTATGACGAGCCCAAGCCGATGGTCTTTTCAGGATTGTTTCCCACCGACGGCGACGATTACGAAAAACTCAGAGAGGCCCTGGAGAAGCTGCGTCTCAACGATGCCTCCCTGCTCTGGGAGCCGGAGACTTCCAAGGCTCTCGGGTTTGGCTTCCGAGTGGGTTTTCTAGGTCTCCTCCACATGGAGATCGTTCGTGAGCGGTTGGAGCGGGAGTATGACCTCGACCTGGTGGCTACCGCACCTTCGGTCGCCTATCGGGTGATCATGCCCAATGGGGAGGATGTCGAGATCAAATCACCTCAGGATCTCCCCGAGCCCAATGACCGAATCGGGATCACGGAACCTTATGTCAAGGCAATGATCATCACACCCACTGAGTACGTCGGTCCGATCCTGGAGTTGGCCACTGGCCGGCGGGGGGAGGTGGGGAATATGAATTACCTCAGTCCTGAGCGGGTGGAACTGGACTTTGAGATCCCGTTGGCCGAAATCGTCTTTGACTTCTTCGACCTCCTGAAGTCCAAGACCAAAGGCTACGCCTCCCTCGACTACGAGCCGGCCGACTATCGGCAATCAGATCTGGTCAAGGTGGACATCCTGCTGGCCGGCCAACCGGTCGACGCTTTCTCGGCGATCGTGCACCGGGACAACGCCCTCGACTACGGGCAGAAGATGACCGGTCGTCTTCGCGGGTTAATCCCAAGACAGCTCTTCGATGTGCCGATTCAGGCCGCGATCGGCGGCCGAATCATCAGCCGGGAGACGGTGAAAGCCCAGCGTAAGGATGTCACGGCCAAGTGTTACGGCGGTGATGTCAGTCGGAAGAAAAAACTTCTCAAACGTCAGAAGGAGGGGAAGAAACGGATGAAGATGGTTGGCTCGGTGGAGGTGCCTCAAGAGGCGTTTGTGGCCGCCCTCCAGGTAGATGACCAATCATGACACCCATCCACGCCGACTCGTTTGTCGGCTCCGCCGCCGCTTACGTCCACATTCCGTTCTGTGCTGTTGTCTGCCCGTATTGCGACTTTGCGGTGGTCGAAGGCCAGGATGATCTTGCCGAGCGCTACATCGATGCGGTGGTCGCCGAGATAGCAAGGTCAGAGCGGTGGCGGCCGTTCGACGCTGTCTACTTCGGGGGCGGCACGCCAAGTCATCTTGATCCAGTGCTCCTGGGGCGAATTCTCGAATCCCTTGATGCCAAACATGGACTCAGCGACGGTGCGGAACTGACGCTCGAGGCCAACCCCGAGGACTTCACCGCCGAGCGGGCCGGACTATTGCGTCGACTCGGCTTCAACCGAGTCTCATTCGGCGCCCAGAGTTTCGACCCCAAGGTGCTTCAATCACTTGGCCGTAGGCACGTCGCTGATCACATCGCGGCGTCGGTCCAGGCGGCTCGTAGTGTTGGATTCGACAACATTTCGCTGGATCTGATCTATGGCACACCAGGGGAGCGGAGCAAATCGTGGGCCATCACCTTGCAACGAGCCATCGACCTGGGGCCGGAGCACATATCCAGTTACGCCCTCACCGTGGAGCGAGGCACACCCCTGAGCCGGGCGGTGAATGACGGGGCGCCGGCACCCGACCCCGATGTTCAGGCTGACCGCTATGAGCATGCCGAAGAAACCCTGGAACAGCATGGGTACTCCAGATACGAGGTCTCCAATTGGTCGAGGGAAGACAAAGAGTGCAGGTACAACCTCATCGTCTGGGCGCAGGGGGAGTACGAAGCATTCGGAAACGGTGCACACGGTTTCCGGGACGGATCGCGTTTCCGCAACATCCGCCGGCTCGAGGCATATATCGAGACTGTCGAGAGCGGCGAACACCCCAGAGCCGGAACGGACCCGATCGAAGACTGGGACGTCGAGCTGGACCGGCTCTTTGTCGGCCTCCGAAGAACCGTCGGTGTTGCCCACGGACCGGGAACCAGGGCCCTCCTCGACTCCGATGAGGGGCAACGTCTCCTCATAGCCGGGGTAATCGAGGCAGACGAATCGAGACTTCGAGTGGTGAGGCCGCTGCTCACTGATGCGGTACATCGTTCGGTACTAGCCCTGCAATCTCCTATCGTTTCAGGTAAAGCTGATGCTTGAAGACCGTCGATCAGAAGTGTTACGTGCCCTCGTCGAGGAGCACATCAGAACCGGTGAGCCGGTCAGTTCCCGCGCCATCGTGGACCACTCGGCCCTTGCAGTATCCACTGCAACGGTGCGCAATGATCTCACTGCCCTGGAGACGGATGGCCTTGTCATCCAGCCACACACCTCAGCGGGGCGAATTCCCACGGCTGCCGCGTATCGGTATTACGTCGATCACATCGGTCCCGGTAAGTTGCGCAATGCTGCTCAGGAGAAGATCGACAATCTCTTTGGAGACGTTCATCTCGAGTTGTCCAAGCTTCTCAAGGCGACATCGGTCTTACTCGCCGAGATCACCGATCTTCCCGCCGTTGTATTCGCTCCTGGCGTGGCGCATGATCGGGTCCGCGCCCTTCACACTGTTCAGGTGAATGCCGACCAGGTTCTGATCGTGGTCATCACCGAGGGAGGTCGAGTGGTCCAGCAGCGGGGACGGGTGCGTGTTCCGGTGACTCCGATGGAAGTCGAAGAGGCGCAGAGATTGGTTGCGGCGTCGGTGGTTGGGAGCGAGCTCGGCGCCAACATCAACGTGGGTGTCGGCGGTGAGATGGAGATAAGTGAGCCGACACGGGAGGCCGTCCTGACGATTCTCGACGGGCTCCACTTGGCCGCAACCTCGAGTACCGAGATGTTTGTTGGTGGTACCAAGCGTATGACGTCGACCTGGGAGGACCTTGATTCTGTGCAGAGGATCCTCGAGATTCTCGAGCGCGAGGCCGAAGTGATGAAACTTCTCGCCGGTGCTTCCGGCACATCGGTTCAGCTTGGGTCGGAGTTGGAGAGCCCAGACATTGACCTTGCTGTTGTGTCGAACACCTACGAGGCCGGCGGGGAAGGCGGCTCGGTGGGGGTGATCGGCCCAATGCGTATGAACTACAAGAGGGCGATCTCCGCAGTTGAGGAAGTCTCGCGGGAACTCGAGGATCAGATAGGTAGCCGGTCGGAGTAGATGGCTACCAGTTACTACGACGTCCTTGGTGTGAGCCAGGACGCAACGACCGAACAAATCAAGAAGTCGTTTCGCCGGATCGCCAGAGAGACCCACCCCGACACCAACCCTGGTGACGCGGAAGCAGAGGTGCGATTCAGGGAGGCCGCTGAGGCTTACGAAGTCCTGTCCGACCCCGAACGTCGCGCTCGCTACGACCGCGGTGACACGATCGATCTGGGAGATCTCTTTAGTGGATTCGGAGGTATCGACGATTTGTTGCGGTCGGTGTTCGGCGACGGTGGATTGTTCGGAACCCGGCGGCGCGGCTCTCGTGGGCGTGATGTGCTGGTTCGGGCTGAGGTCAGCCTGGCTGAAGCAGCTTTTGGTGGTGAGGCCGCCGTCGAGTACGAGACACTTGCCTCGTGCTCGGGATGCGCGGGATCGGGCGCGACGCCCGGTGCTGAACGAACTACTTGTCCCGACTGCGAAGGTGCCGGTCAACTCAGGGTGGCCCAACGATCGCTATTCGGAACAATGATGAGCGTCCAGACGTGTCAGCTCTGTCAGGGCGAGGGTTCTCTTATCTCAGATCCATGTCGAGAATGCGGCGGCTCGGGAGCGGTCACTCATCAGGCCGCGGTGAATATCGAGATCCCGGCCGGCATCACCTCAGGCACACGCTTGCGTCTTAGTGGGCGTGGCGAGTCCGCTGGCCGACTCGGACCACCTGGCGACCTCTTTGTGGAGGTGGCGGTGAGTGACGATCCTCGCTATGAAAGACATGACGCCGACCTGGTTCATCGCACGTCTATCGGGGTCAGTGAGGCAGTCTTGGGCACCCGGCTCGACATCCCTCTCATCGAGGGTGAGACAACTGGCCTAGAGATACCTCACGGGACCCAGCCTGGCACCGCTTTCCGTATTCGGGGCCGTGGGATGACCGTCCTCGGTCGTCGGGTGAGAGGTGACCTCCTTGTCGTGGTCGAGGTAGCCATTCCAGAAGAGGTATCGGCTGAGGAGGAAGACCTCCTGCGTCAGTGGGCCGACATTCGAGATGAGAAGATCAATCGTCCTGCGGGGAAGGTCGACAGACCGGCGTCAACCTAATGAAACACGTTCCTCATGTCATCGTCGCGACCCCCTGGGACGATGTTGAGCTGAGCCTCAGCGTGGTTCAGTGGCGGCACCTGACAAGAGTTCTGAGGATGAAGCGAGGGAAACCGGTGACATACACCGACGGGTTTGGGCGATTTGGCGAAGGGGCCCTTTCGGATCATTCCATTCGGCGTGGGTCGGAACGCGAGATTCCTCGCGGAGTTGAGTTGACGGTGGCGGTGGCTCCTCCTTCCAACAAAGACCGACAAAGGTACTTGGTCGAGAAGCTTGCCGAGCTTGGCGTATCGCGGTTGCAATGGCTTACGACGGCACATGGCTCAGGCCGTATTGCCAGCCCAGGAAAGGTCTTCAGCTGGGTTTCCGCGGCGCTGGAGCAATCCCAGGGAGCTTGGCTCATGGAGACCACTCCTGGCCTGGTGAAATGGGACGATCTGGCAGAACCAACACTTGTCTGTAGCCCCGGCGGCGGGGAGCTTGCTTCTCGACCTCGAACAGTGGTCATTGGTCCAGAAGGGGGTTTCTCGGATGGTGAGATACCAGATGGGTTCGCTAGATGGAATCTGGGTCCGAACGTTCTTCGCGTTGAGACGGCTGCCGTTGTCGCGGTGGCCCGGATACTCGGTTGAGTTGGTCATGGCATCAGACGATCGAAACCTTTAGACTCAATGTGACTGGGAGATCGGTATAGACGAATTTAATGTTTTGCTAGGACAGCGTCTACGTGCAGCCCGTCGACAGCGGGGCTGGTCGTTGGGCGAAATCGAGACGCAAACCGATGGTGAGTTCAAGGCGTCCGTAGTTGGTGCCTATGAGCGTGGAGAGCGCGCAATCTCTGTTCAGCGTTTTGCCCGGCTTGCGGACATCTACGGCATTCCGGCTGGCGAGCTTCTCCCAATTCATGAGCCAGTAGCAGGTCTTGTGATCGACCTGGAGGCTTTGTCTAATGATGACTCCGGAGATCTTGTCGACAGGTACCTGGCGGCGATTCAATTGCTTCGAAAGGAGGGCGGATCCAACGTCGTCCGACAGTCGGATCGGGCGCTCATCAACTCCCTCCTCCAGGTCGTGAACCCAACGTCGGGCACTCGAAGTACCTAGCTCAATCTGCCGGTGTCGATAAACTGTCCATTGACGCCCCTATAACGACGTCTTCACCGTGTCCCCTGATACCAACGAAACGCGTTTGCGCGTTCCCAGCCATCACCTGATGTTTGACTTGATCGGCGAAGCCGATCGGCATCTTCGCCAGGTGGAGTCCCTCTTTCCAGAGGTTCGATTTGTCGCGCGCGGAGATGAGATCATCCTCACTGGCAGTGACGACTCTGTCGAGAAAGCCAGGACCGCCCTCGATGAGCTGCTCATCCTTGTCCAGGAGGGCCACACCCTCGATGAAGTCCGGATAGGTGAAGTAGTCAAGATGGTTCGTGACGATGTGCCGAGCCCGTCGGGCATCCTCAGCGATGGCATACCGGTCGGGCGCGGGCGGATGATACGACCCAAGACCCATGGACAGCAGAAGTACATCGAGGCGATTCGGGAGAATACGCTCACCTTCGGTATCGGCCCGGCCGGCACCGGCAAGACCTATCTTGCGATGGCGGCAGCCGTAGACAGCCTGATTAGTGGGTCGGTCAGAAGGATTGTCCTCACCCGACCAGCCGTTGAGGCGGGGGAGAGGCTTGGTTTTCTCCCGGGAGACCTGACCGCAAAAGTCGACCCATATCTACGGCCTCTATACGACGCCCTTTGGGACATGCTCGGCCCTGAGGAGACGGCGTCGCTCATCGAACGGGGAACTATCGAGATAGCTCCGCTCGCTTACATGCGTGGAAGGACTTTGAACGACGCATGTGTGATCCTCGATGAGGCCCAGAACACCACGCCGGAGCAAATGAAAATGTTTCTCACGCGTCTTGGCTTCAATTCCAAGATGATCATTACCGGTGATATCTCTCAGACCGATCTTCCGCTCGATCGTCATTCCGGTCTTCGGATCGTCCGCGGCATCCTCCGTGACATCCCGGGCGTCTCTTTTGTCGAGTTGACAGCTCGAGATGTGGTCCGTCATCGAATTGTTGCCTCGATTGTTGAGGCCTATCAACGATTCGAGTCTGAGGAAAGTTGATGAACCGGCCCACAGTCGTCCGCCTCTCGATATTCCTCGCCACCGTTGTAGCCTCCTGGGGGGTTCTGTCGTTGGGGTCGGCGGAACCCGAGCCCAGCTACGAAGTGGGGATGCTCGCCTCTCAGACCTTTGAGGCGGCCAAAGACGCTCCGGTCATTGATACCGTCGCAACTGAGGCTCAGAAGCAAGCGGCGAGGGACGCGGAGGACCCGATAAAGGAGACCAATCCAGAGATTGAGTCCGCTGTTCAAGTCTCGATCAATCAGGTGTTTGACGACGTTGAGATGCTTGTTGTGGCCGAGGATCCGGTGCAGACCCCCATTCCACCTCCTGCCCTGCCCGAGACTCCGACGACCACCACAGCCGGCAGTGACCTGTCGACAACCACAACCCAGGCCCTGGCTCCTGCCGTGATCACCGGTCGAGCCTTTCTCGATGTCAACGGTGATGGCGTTTTCAACCCCGACGCCGAAGGTGAGCGCATCGATCACGGTCTTGCCGGGATAACCATTCAGGTTCTGACCGATGACGGCCCGTTCCAGGTGAGAACCGACACCAATGGTGAGTGGACATTCGAAGTGACAACCGGGGCCGCAATAATCACAGTCGAGGCCAGTGACCCGGTGATCCCGGATGGTTGGATCGTGGCGGCCGAAGAACTGTCACAGCTCGTGGAGTGCCCGGCCGAAGAGGCTTGCGCTGCCGGTGATATCAACTATTCGCCCAACCTGCGACCCATCGTGGACGTGGTAGCAACTCTCGGGGCCATCCTGCCTGAAGAGACTCTGACCTATTTGGCAGAGACTGGCTCCGACGACGTGGTGAGGGCCCCACTTGGTGAGCCCCTCCATCTCCCTGAGGTTCGAGAGGCGTCTCTCGCTCGTGTTCTCCAGGAGTTTGGGCGTCGTATCGAGCCCGACCAGCTTCAAGAGGCTCAGGCCGGTGTTCGATCCAGCCCGCCTTTTGTCTTTCACACTGACACTCAACAGGACATACCTGGTGGTGAGGCAGCCGGCGAGGTCGTGGCCACCTTCCTTCAGGCCAACTTCCTCATCGACCAAGACCGAACATTGGAAGCCCAGGAGACAGCGGCAGACGCAGTCGATGATGTTGTGGTCAATTATGTAGAGGGTCAGACGATCGTCGAGCAGGGCGAGATCATGACCGCCCTCGATGTTGCGGCCATCGATTCCACCGCCATCCTCACTCCCACGGAGCAGGCTTCGGCAGCACTTCTCGCCGTTGTCGCGGTACTGGTTGCACTTGTCGGCCTCTACCTGGCCCGATTCCGCCCCGAATTTTGGTCACGGCCCCGGATGGTGGCGTTGCTTGGAATCCTGATCCTCCTCGCGGCGGCGTCGGTGCGGGGCACCGTGTTGTTTCAAGAGGCGACCAGCTGGTACATACTTCCGGCGGTTGCGTTCGGGTTTGTCACCGCGATCCTCTTTGATCAACGGATAGCAGTCTTGATGGCCTTGTCCGTCGGTGTTCTGACCGCCGTTGGCACCCTTGACGTGGGCATCACGGTTTATGGCAGTTTGGCCGCTCTCGCCCCGATCCCGTTTGTGAGTTCGGTGAGCACCCGAGGAGCGTTCCGGAATGCAGTTGTACTGTCATCTCTGGTGGCGGCCGTCGTGGCCGCGTCAACTTCTTGGTTCTTCCATGTCGGTCCCAACGACACCACCCTCGAGGTGGTCGGTACCTCGGTGGCGTGGGCATTTGGTGTTTCGGTGGTCGTCTCGCTCATTGGGTTGGCGGCCCTTCAGTTCTTCGAGGCAGCCTTCGACATAACCACGACCTTGAGTCTTCTCGATCTGACGGATCGCAATCACAAAGCCCTACAACTGTTGCAAGAGAAGGCGTTCGGTACCTTCAACCACTCGCTCATGGTTGGCACATTGGCTGATGCTGCGGCTCGCTCGATTGGAGCCGACCCGCTACTCGCAAGGGCGATGGCCTACTACCACGACCTGGGGAAGACGGAGAACCCCACCTTCTTCATCGAGAACCAATTCGGCATACCCAATCCACACGACGAGATGGATCCGAAGGACTCAGCGGAGATCATCCGGAGCCACGTGACCTCAGGTGTTGCCTTGGCCCGAGAATTCAAGATCCCGACCGACGTCACCCAAGGCATTGTCAGCCATCACGGCGACGGTGTCATGAGGTTTTTCTATGAGAAGGCTCGGGACCAACATGGTGTTGATATTGACATAGACGACTTTCGCCACATCGGGCACAAGCCGAAAACGGCCGAAACGGCAATTCTGATGATGGCCGATTCATTGGAGGCCGCGTGCCGAGCCGTTTTTCAGACTGAGGAGCCATCGCCGGACGCAATCGAAAAGGTGGTCAATCGGGTGATGGACGAAAAGGTGGAGGATGGACAGTTGTCCGAGTCTCCGCTGACGCTCGGGGAGTTGACCAAAATCAGAGGCGCCTTCCACGAATCGCTGGTCGGTCACTACCATCAACGCATCGCCTATCCGAACTTCCCCGGTGCCTGATGGACGAACCCTCACCTGGACCGAAACCTCAGGTACTACGCCCCATATACGGTCCAAATCAGCTCATCTTCGGGGTGTTGTGAGCGTCTTTCTCGCCAACGAGCAATCAACCGACGTCGAGGTAGACCCTTTGCGGCATCTCGCCGAGTTGGTGGTGGCCGAAGAGGGGTATCCAGATTCGACTGAAATCACCATCCTGCTCGTCAACCCCCAAGAGATGGCTGGATACAACAAGCGATTCCTCAAGAGGGACGGGCCAACCGACGTTCTCGCATTTCCAGTTGAAGAGCTGCTCCCCGGTGTTGTCCCAGAACATGACGTTCACTGGCCTCCGATCATGCTCGGAGACGTAATCATCGCTCCGGCTTACGTCACCACCCAGGCGATCGAGTTTGAAGTCGACTTCGAAGACGAAATGGCGCTGATGGTTACCCATGGAATTCTCCACCTCCTCGGGTATGACCATGAGATTGACGAGGACGCAGAAAGGATGGAGCGGCGAGAGAGGGAGCTTTTGAACAAGGTAGGGAGAGTCCGGCGTTGACTCCACTACTTGTTGGAGGAGCTGTTGTTCTCTTATTGCTTGCCTTCTGGCTCCGGGCGGCCGGTACCGCAATCAGCCGTGTGCCGAGGGCGGATGCGCTGAGAGACGATTCCGATGATGTCGTCGGGGCGGGGACGGTTGCCGATCTGATCGAGGAGCGTGAAGTGATCACCCCGGCGGTCGGTGTGGTTGCTTCGGCGTTGCTCATTTTCAGCTCTGTTCTCGCCACGAGCGTGGTAGTTGTTGATCGGTCGGCAGGAGAGGCGGTGACAGGCGCATTTATGGTGGGGATCGTTGCCTTTCTGGTCGGCGACCTTTTTCCAAGACAGGTCGGCCGTTGGAACTCTCATCGCGTTGCCTATAGGTCCTCCAGGTTGCTGACGGCTGCGGTGACCCTCGGGGGCTGGGCCAATGACCTGTTGCCTGAGCCAGAACAAGACGGTCCCGACCAGGGCGAATTGGCTGAGGATGCCGACGAACAGGAGCGGGAGTTGATCGAGTCCGTCCTCGAGTTTGGGGAAACAATTGTCCGGGAGGTGATGACCCCCCGTCCAGACATGATCACCATTCAAGTCGACGCATCGATCGAAAAGCTTGTCGATCTTGCCACCGACGAAGGGTTTTCCCGGGTCCCCGTCTCGAACGACGGAGACATCGTGGGTTTGGTCATTGTCAAAGATCTTCTGCACATGCTCACCGACGATGATCGTCCGACGGCGGTGGCTGAGGTGATGCGCCCAGTGAAATTCGTACCCGAGACCAAACACGCCTCGGTGTTGCTTGGGGAGATGCAGACCACTCACATTCACCAGGTAGTGGTCGTCGACGAATACGGCGACGTTGCCGGGTTGGTCACAATTGAGGATCTGCTGGAGGAGTTGGTAGGAGAGATAGGGGACGAGACCGATATTGAGGAGAGCATGATCTCCTCCGCCGGCGACGCCTGGGATGTTGATGCCAGACTGCCGGTTGACGACCTGGCGGAAGCGGTCGGCGCCGAACTTCCTGACGACGAATGGGACACAGTGGGAGGCCTCGTCCTCGCCCTCGCCGAGCGTGTTCCCGAGGAGGGAGAGGTCTTCGAGTACCAACAGCTTCTGTTCCGGGTATCGAGGATGCAGGGGAGGAGAGTTTCACAGGTCACGGTCAGCTGGGCAGATCGAATCAGTCAACTATGAGGTCTGGGTTCGTAGCGGTTGTCGGTAGACCAAACGTGGGGAAGTCGACTCTGGTCAACCAGATGGTAGGGAAGAAGGTGTCGATCACTTCCTCTCGACCGCAGACGACGCGGAACGCCATTCGGGGGGTCGTGACCGGTCCTGACAGCGCCGATCCCCAGTTTCAGCTTGTCCTCGTCGACACACCAGGTCTCCACAAACCAAAGAACGAGCTCGGGAATCGACTCAACTCTATGGTCTATGGCACGTTGGCTGAGGCCGACGTGGTCCTATTCCTCATCGACGCAACCGCGCCTATCGGCCCCGGGGACAAGCTGATCGCCGAGCGTCTCATTGCGTCGAAGGCGAACGTTGTTCTGGGTGTGAACAAGGTAGACAAGGCGTCCAGACATGAGACGGTGGAGCAGCTGATCAAAGCGTCCGGATGGACCTTCGACGAGCTCTATCCGATATCGGCGCTGAAAGGAGATGGTGTTACCGAACTTGTCGATGAGTTAGCGAGTCGTCTTCCCGAGGGGCCTAGGTATTACCCGGAGGGGATGGTCACCGATCAGCCGGAGGGCCTGGTTATCGCGGAGATAATTCGTGAGAAATTTCTCGACCGTCTTCGGGAGGAGTTACCCCACTCGCTTGTGGTGAGGATCGAAGATGTAGAACAGCGGCCCGATGGCCTGATCGATATCGCTGCCGACGTTGTGGTGGAGCGCAAAAGCCAGAAGGGCATCGTCATCGGAAAAGGAGGAGCGCTCCTTCAGATCGCTGGGACTGAAGCTCGAAAGGAGCTGGAAACAATCCTGGGAAACAAAGTGAATCTGATTCTGCACGTAGTGGTCGAGAAGGACTGGCAGCGTCGTCCGCAATTGCTTGACCGACTTGGGTTCGAGAGTAACTAGACCACTAGTACGTCGCGTATCGTCCGGCCCATGGATCACAATCGGTATGAGTATTTGAGTCTTGATCTTCGGCCCAACGGGGTGCTCGCGGTGACGTTCGACAATCCAGAGAAACTCAACGCCGTCACCGAACGGGGCCACTATGAGCTTGTTCAAATCTGGCCCGACATCGACGCGGATCCCGATGTGCGTGTTGTCCTCCTTCGCGGAGAGGGAAGAGCATTTTCGGCGGGCGGCGACTACGAGATGATCGAGAAGATCATTTCCGACCCAGCAACCCATCGTCGGGTGTTGAAAGAGGCTCGGGAACTTGTCCGAAACATCATCGAGTGCTCAAAACCGATCGTCTCAGCCATCAACGGAGTTGCTGTCGGTGCCGGGCTTGCCGCCGCCTTGTTAGCAGACATTCCGGTGGCGGCTAGGTCTGCTCGAATTCTTGACGGTCATACGACTATCGGCGTCGCCGCCGGGGATCACGCCGCTGTCATATGGCCGCTGCTGATGGGCATGGCCAAGGCCAAGTATCACTTGATGACCAATCGACCGCTGGACGGCGAATCAGCGGAGAGGATCGGCCTTGTTGCGGAAGTGGTTGACGACGACGAGCTGGCGACTTTCACCGAGACTCTTGCCGACGAGTTGGCCGATGGCGCCCAGGAGTCGATTCAATGGACCAAACACACTCTCAATCATTGGCTGCGAATGGCTTATCCAATTTTCGACGCCTCGGTTGCCTACGAGTTTCTTGGCTTTCATGGCCCCGATGTTGCCGAGGGGATCGCGGCTTCGCGCGAGAAACGTCCTCCCAACTTCGCCTAGATGAGCGTCCGCGACTACCTGAGTTAATCGCCCAATAGGCGACACCCCACTAGGTGAGGTGGTCGGCGGTGTCGGCGAGCCCGAGGTCGCGGGCGGTGAGACCACCTTCGGAGTGGGTGGAGAGGGTGAGTGTGACTGTGTTCCAACGAATATCGATGTCCGGGTGATGGTCGGCTTTCTCCGCCTCCAACCCGACACGGGTGACGAAACCCATCGATTCACTGAAGTCCTTGAAGACGAAAGCCCTGCTGATCTCATTTTCTTTGAGTTCCCATCCCGGGTGGGCTTCGAGAAAGGCTTCGACTTCGTGATGGGGAACAAGTGACATGTCATGAGACTACGCGCGACTCGGGATAATCTGGCTGGCTCATGGCCCTCCGTCACGATCAGGGAATCGTTCTTCGCTCTTACCCATTTGGTGAGGCTGACCGTGTCGTGGTTCTGCTCAGCCCCAACACCGGAAAAATGAGAACCGTCGCCAAGGGTGTGAGGAAGACGAAGAGTCGCTTCGGAGGTCGTCTCGAGCCGTTCACTCATGTCGATCTCGTCTTATACGAAGGTCGCAATCTTGACACGATCACCCAGGCTGCAGTGTTGGAGCACTTTCCGCGGCTCAGGGCCGATCTCGATGCGGTGGTCGCGGCCGGGACGATGGTTGAGGCCACAGACGCGGTCGCTCAGGAAGACGAGAGCTCAATACGACTGTTCCTTCTGCTTCAGCGTGGACTCAAGGCACTCGAGTCAGGCGAGGCCAGTCAGGATCTCATCACCGCCTTCCTACTGAAGTTGGCCGATGTGGTTGGGGTGGCTCCCTCTTTGCTGCAATGCGCCTCGTGTGGTCGACGTGGAGATCTTCACCGGTTCAGCTTTGGAGGCGGGGGAGCAGTCTGCGATCGCTGTCGAGGCGAAGGATCGGTGAAGCTGCGGGCCGGTCTCACCGAGTATCTGGCGGTTCTTGCCGAGGCCGAATTGATGGCTTTGCCCGATCGTGACCCGGCCCTCTCGGGGGAGGCGATGGGGATCGCTCGACGTTTCGTCGAATACCACCTTGATCGGAAACTGGCATCTCTGGCGGTCATGGAATGACGCTCGACCTCAGCAGAGTCGATGCTGATCGGATACCAACCCACGTTGGCTTGATCCTTGATGGGAACGGACGGTGGGCCAACCAGCGTGGTCTACCCCGAACCGCTGGTCATCTTGCGGGCGAAGAAGCGCTTTTCGACACGGTCGAGGGTGCTTTGGAGATGGGGATCAAGTGGGTTACGGCATATACCTTCTCCACCGAGAACTGGACTCGTTCCGGCGAGGAGGTCGAGTTTCTCATGTGGTTCAACGAAGACTTGTTGTCCAGACGTAGGGATGAACTACATGCCCAGGGTGTTCGGATGTTGTTCGCCGGCGACATGGACGATCCCCGAATTCCCGATCGGAACCGTAAGCACATGATGGAAGCCGAAGAGTTGACGCATGACAACGACGATCTCCACCTTGTTTTCGCCTTCAATTACGGGAGTCGCCGGGAGATCGCCGAAGCGGCAAGAAGAGTGTCTGCTCGGGTAGTCCTGGGGGAACTCCAAGTCGCCGATATTGATGAGGAGGTTCTTGCCACCGAGCTCTATGTGCCTGACATGCCCGATGTGGACCTGATCATTCGCTCCTCCGGTGAGCATCGTCTCTCCAACTTCATGCTGTGGCAGGCCGCCTATGCCGAGTTCTACTTCCCCGGAATTCTCTGGCCCGATTTCGACCGGCATGGCCTGGTAGACGCCGTTATCGACTACCAGGCACGAGACCGCCGCTTTGGAGCGGCCGACGACAAACCGGATCTATCAGATGAACAGTGATATGCCTACATCTCATTGCCACCGTATTGACTAAGAATGCCAACTGGGCCACCGTCCAGGCCGAATATGACTGACGTAACCCTCGACACCATCGCCAATCTTGCCAAGAAGCGTGGCTTCGTATTCCAATCGTCCGAGATTTACGGCGGGCTTCGCTCGGCTTATGACTACGGGCCTCTTGGTGTCGAATTGCTTCGGAACGTAAAAGCCGAATGGTGGCGCTCGATGGTTCAAGGGCGCGCCGACATCGTCGGTCTCGATTCGGCCATTCTTCAGGCCCGTCAGGTTTGGCAGGCCTCCGGACACGAAGAAGTGTTCACCGATCCGATGGTCGAGTGCCGGAATTGCAACTCCCGTCACAGGCTCGACAAACTTGCCGACCCAGACAAATGCCCGACGTGTGGTGTATCTGGCCAACTCACCGAGCCTCGTCAATTCAATTTGATGTTTCGGACTCACATGGGCCCGGTGGAATCCGACGAGAACATGGTGTACCTCCGTCCGGAGACGGCCCAAGGCATCTTCATCAACTATGAAAACGTGCGACGGACCAATCGTCTCAAGCTCCCGTTTGGGATCGCCCAGATTGGGAAGTCGTTTCGCAACGAGATCACCCCCGGCCAGTTTGTCTTTCGAACGCGCGAATTTGAGCAGATGGAGATGGAATACTTTTGTCGACCCGAGGAAGGCACTGAATGGTTCGCGTATTGGCTAGAACACCGGGTCCAGTGGTACCTGGATCTGGGTCTGACCGAAGCCAATCTGCGACTCCGTCACCACGACTCTGATGAGCTATCGCACTACTCGACCGGGACGGCAGATGTCGAATACCTCTTCCCATGGGGTTGGGACGAGCTGGAGGGGATCGCCAACCGCGGCGACTTCGACCTCCGTCAGCACACGGAACATTCAGGCGAAGATCTTCAGTACTTCGATCAGGAGGCCAATGAGAGGTTTTTCCCTCATGTCGTCGAGCCGGCAGCCGGTGCAACAAGAACAACCTTCGCTTTCTTGATCGATGCCTACACCGAGGAGACGGTCAACGATGAAATTCGAACCGTGTTGAAGCTCGACCACCGTCTCGCTCCCTACAAGGTGGCGGTGCTCCCTCTGTCAAAGAAGGCCGAGTTGATGGAGCCAGCAAAGCGTCTCGGCAATGAACTTCGCAAGCACTGGATGATCGAGATCGACGTCACCCAATCGATCGGACGGAGATACCGGCGTCAAGACGAGATTGGAACCCCCTATTGCGTCACGGTTGATTTCGAAACACTCGACGACAGCGCGGTGACAGTCCGGGATCGAGACACCATGGTCCAGGACCGGATCGCCATGGACGGGCTTGTGGACTATTTGTCAGAGAGGTTGACCTAGCGTTTACGGTGTGTTGACACCCATTCGACAGGCTTTCACACAGGTGGTCATATGAAACGTTCCTTTTTAGGTTGGGCACTCGCGCTCGTGATTGCCGTCGGAGGTGCCGCGTTCGCCTGGCTCTGGTTTGCCGGTGGCTCCGGGGAGCCCTCAACCGAGTTGACAACGCCAACAGTCGTCGAAGCCACCGGGTCGCAATCGTTTGTCATCACGGCGGGAGATGACAGCTTTGCCAGTTTTGAGATCGATGAGGAGTTGCGGGGGACACCGCAGCAGGTTGTCGGCACCACTACGGAAGTAGCCGGCCAGGTGCAGGTGGATGTGTCAGATCTGAGCACCGTCCAGTTTTCTGACATCGTGATCAACGCACGTACATTCAAGACCGACTCGTCACGACGTGATCGGGCCATTCGTGGTCCGGTGATACTCAATTCGGCAAGCGACGAGTTCGAATTTGTAACCTTTAATTCATCTTCAATTGAGGGACTGGAAGGCTCCCTGTCCCCGGGTGAAACGGTCGAGTTCACGGTCATCGGTGACCTGACCATCAAAGGCACCACGAACGCCGCCGTTTTCGACGTAAGTGCGACCCTGGCCGATGACGATACGATTGAAGGTGTTGCCAGGGTTGTGGTTCTGAGGTCTGACTTTGATATCGCCATCCCCAATGTCCCGGGTGTTGCCAACGTGAGTGATGAAGTCATCCTCACACTCGAGTTCGTCGCCATTTCGGGTTGATCTGAACCCTCTGTCGTTCAGCCCGCTGTCCTATTTATGATCGACACGGATGGCAGACAGAGGAGACATTGATCGGGTCCGGGAGGCGACAGACCTCGTTGAACTGATCTCCGAAGTGACCAAGGTCAAGAAGGCTGGACGCTCCTACATGGCGGTCTGCCCATTTCACGAGGAGAAGACCGCTTCAATGTCGGTCGACCGTGGTCAGGGGCTCTATCACTGCTTCGGCTGTGGCAAAGGCGGTGACATCTTCCAGTTTGTTCAGGAGACTCAAGGTGTCAACTTTCCCGATGCGCTCGACATCCTCGCCCGCAAGGCAGGCATCCAACTTGTCGTCGACCCCGATGCGGCCCAGAAGCGGGGCCGCCTGCAAGCGGCGGTGGAGGCCATCCGACGCTCCATCGACGTCTATCACTCCCGTCTCAAGAAGTCTCCGGAGGCAGGTCCAGCTCGTGCCTATTTGAGGAACCGTGGCTATGAGGTCGAGATTATTGACGAGTGGAGAATTGGATTTGCCGGCACGGACTGGGACACGCTCACCAAAAGCCTGAAGACCGGTGGGACCGACGACCGAGCGATGACGGACGCTGGTCTGGCGCGAAGAGGCCGACACGGTCTCTATGACGTTTTCAGAGGCAGGCTGATGTTTCCAATCCATGATGTCCGGGGTGATCCCGTGGGTTTCGGTGGGCGTCTTGTTCGAGGGGTTGATCGTGAGCAGACGAATAATCCCGACGCCAAATATGTGAACTCGGCAGATTCGATCGTCTATCACAAGTCCCGGGTCCTGTTCGGAATGGACCGAGCCCGTCAGGCGATGGCTAGCCAGGGCCAAGCCGTGATCGTCGAGGGCTACACCGACGTGATCGCCATGCACGAAGCCGGGGTGGACACCGCAGTCGCAACATGTGGCACCGCCATCGGAGACGGTCACTTTGATCTACTTCGTCGATTCACGGAGAGAGTGGTGCTCGCCTTCGATTCAGACGAGGCCGGAGAGAAGGCGGCCCTTCGCAGCGACGAACTGGAGTCACCCTTCCGTCTGGATCTTGATCTCCGTGTCGCGGTTATGCCGGACGGTCTCGATCCCGCCGATCTGGTTCAAGAGGGTCGGGGTGATGAGTTGTCGAAGGCGGTTGCCGATGCCCGGCCTCTCCTCGAGCAACGAATAGATCACGAGGTCAATAAGTACGATTTGACCGGCCCTGAGGGGAGAGCTCGTGCGTTACACGCCGCATCCCGACAGGTTCTGCGCGTCAATGATTCGATCGCCCGCCGTGAGTACGCTCGCTATGTCGCGCGGCTGATCGGTGTTGATCTCGAAACCGTGGAGGAGGCCGTGCGGGGGCGGAGTGCCCGGCCAAGTTCGCCAGGAGCGGATACGAAGCGTCCTCTCGACCGTGCTGAGTCTGAGTTGCTGCGTGTCGTTCTCGCTAACCCTGCCGATCTGGGTGAAGTCCTACCGTCAGATTTTCACGATGATCAGCTTCGGGCGGCTTTTGAAGCCGCTTCAGAACCGTTGGCCGGGGCACCTCCGGGAACACCAGTGGATGTGACACCAGTATCCGACCCGGCGCTTCAGGGCATCCTGCGAGGGCTGATTATGGACGACCGTCCCCTTCTCGATTGGTCGGAAGTGCGAGAACGTCTTCTCTCTCGTCGCCTCGATGGAGAAATTGATTTGATCGAGGCAGAGCTGGCAACGCTCGAGTCCGGAACAGAAACCCATTCCGTTGCCCTCCGCAACTTGATAGCTTTACAGCTGAGGAAACGCACCCGAGGAACGAATGAGTGAAGATCTGACAGCGGTCACGTCAGCGTTGACCAAGCGTGGAAATCACCGCGGTTTTCTCACTATGGCCGAGGTCCAACAGGAGCTGGAAGACATTGAGGCTCCAGGCGAGGCGTTCGAGAAGGTCGCTGACGAGCTCCGACTCAAGGGAATCAAACTTCAAGAGGAAGGTCCGGACGTTCTCGAGGAAGTCATCGAGGTCAGTCAGATCTCGGTCTCCGATCCGGTTCGGCTCTATCTCAATGAGATCGGGCGCTATCCGTTGCTGACAGCGCAACAAGAGGTCGAGTTGGCCATGCAAATGGAAGCCGGACGACGAGCTCAGGAGCGTCTCGATATTGATGAGTCCCTCGCGGAGGAAGACCGATCGTTTCTCGAACACGAGATCGAGATGGGAGGGGTTGCTCACGGCAAGCTGGTGCAATCAAACCTCAGGCTTGTGGTTGCCCTGGCCCGTCGATACGTAGGTAGGGGAATGGCCCTTCTCGACCTGATCCAGGAGGGGAACGTCGGTCTCATGCGGGCCGTCGAGCGTTTTGACTATCGAAGAGGATTCAAGTTCTCCACCTACGCAACCTGGTGGATTCGCCAGGCGATCAGCCGTGCCATTGCTGACCAGGGTCGAACTATTCGGATGCCGATACATGTGTTGGATGCGGTGAACAAGCTGACCAGGACCCAGAGAGAGTTGACCCAGGTGTTGGGACGGGCTCCGACGTTCGAGGAATTGGCCGAGGATCTGGATCTCGAAGTCACCCGGGTAGTTGAGCTTCAGCGAATTGCTTTGGACACTGTCTCCTTGGAGTCGCCAGTCGGTGAGGACGCCGATGGGACACTCGGTGACCTTGTTGAAGATGTTGACTCGGAACGGCCTGCTGATGTTGCGACCTTCTCATCCCTACAGGATCAGCTTGCTGCTGCCCTGGAGGGTCTGAATGATCGGGAGCGGGAAGTCCTGATCATGCGTTTCGGGTTAGCCGACGGACGTACCAGGACACTTGAGGAAGTGGGTTCCCACTTCAACGTGACAAGGGAGCGGATACGTCAACTCGAAACCAAGGCGTTGGCCAAGCTTCGCCATCCAGACAAGTCAGGGAAACTCGAAGGATATTTGGAGAGCGGCTAATCGGACTCGGAGTACGACGCCCCGATTGGTAATCTATGGCTGCCGTTCCGGCGCCCCTTCCGCGGTAGCTCAATTGGCAGAGCAGCGGACTGTTAATCCGGAGGTTGTAGGTTCAAGTCCTACCCGCGGAGCGGTAGAAAACCCCAGCTAACCCTGGGGTTTTCTTAATGTTTAGTTGGTAAACGAGGCAGTCCGGCTACTGGCTGCATGTTCTTCGAAGTTGACCCGGCGTTTCATAGCTGAAGGAATTCAACGGTGGGAACAGGCGACGAAGAACATAGAAGATTCGTGATACCCCTCTCGCAGGCGGATCTGCATGACGCAAGCCACTTGGTACCGCGTCAATCCACACTCGCACCAGGTCAATCGTGTGTACAGGCAAGAGAAGGCAAAGAAATGACCGACCGACAAACCCCTTCGGAACAATGGGTTTGCGATTGGGGCGAGAGTTTCTTGTAGCGCGTTTGGGGTTGGGAAGCGTTTACTAGGTATGAGCAGTGGACATGGACGCCGTTACCGGCCCTTCTGAGTCTTTCCGTTTGTTCGTGAAAGAGAGCGAACCGAGGCTTCGCCACGCCCTGGTCGCGGTGTTTGGCCAGGAGCGGGGTTTGAGGGGTCGTAAAAGACCGGTCGGTGGGCACGCCTCAGTGCAGGCCGGGAGGTCAATCTCCTATCAAGCCACGCCGGCCGGTCCGGCGCGCCCGAATGACGGCAAAACACTCAACAAGCCACACAAACCGCGGGCACCGTTATGCAGAACCAACCCGCCGGGCGAACCCAAAGCATGCCACTGAGCCGTTATGTGCGGCTGGTTGTGACCGATAGCCCTGGTCCAGATGTGGTGTGGTTGTATCTGATTACGGACTTAGATTAGTTAGGAGATGATGTGGCTGTTGCGGTGAATGTGGACAACTTCGTGAGGGCGGAAACGGCAAGGATGTTCGATGGTGGGATGTTGAAGACGGGTGGGATAAACCGTTTCCATCATGAGCGGCTCCCTGTTCCCCTCGATGCTCAGACCGTCATTCGGATGAACCGTGACACGTTGTACAGCTCGGCCATGGTGAACATCACGGAAGGTGCAACCCTGACGATCCCTGATTCGGCCGGTCGCTACGTGTCGCTGATGGGTGTCCGAGGACCACTACGTCAACGATGTCTTCCACGAGGGTGGTTCTTACGAGTTGACGATGGACATGTTCGAGTCACCCTTCGTCGCCCTGGTGATGAGAACATTCCTCAACCCTGATGAACCCGAGGATGTCGCTGCGGTTCACGCCTTTCAGGACGGCGTGCAGGTGGAAGCCGGGTCCGATAAGCCCTATGGACATCCCGATTACGATGAGGAAACCCGCAAGGCGACATTCGACGCCCTCATCTCACTAGCTGGTGGTACCCCGGATGCGAGTCGAATGTTTGGAGCGAAGCAGGATGTCGACCCGGTCCACCATCTCATCGGCACCGCTGTTGCATGGGGAGGGCTCCCAAAGGAGGAGGCCTACTACATCGTGGACACTGAACTAAGACCCCCGCAGGCCACTTCACCTTCATTCTCAGAAACGTCCCGGTTGATGGATTCTGGTCGGTGAGCATCTACAACCGAGACGGATTCCTCGAAGCAAACCTCTACGACTCGTACAGCCTCAACAACGTGACAGCAGTCCTCGACTCGGACGGGACCACGACACTCAACCTTGCACCAGCAGACAGTGGACTGAATAACCACCTCTACGTCATGGAAGACTGGAACTACACCCTCCGCTTCTACCGACCCCGCCAGTCAATCCTCGACGGAACCTGGACAATCCCACACCCCGAACCCGTGAACTAGCCCGCCCATAACCGGCATTATTTATCCCTCGTGATGCGCTGGGACAGGCGTACATATGTGCCGTTATGCGCGTCTAGTCCTCATGGTTTGGCCGTCCCGTCCTTGAGACTCCGCAGGTAGTCGTATGAGAAGATCCCCGTTCGGTGTCCGTCGGGCCGGAACGTCAAGTTGATTCCATAACCGACCAACTCTGCGTCGCCAATCTTCACTTCGATCGGTTGCCTGAGAAGGACTGCAAGGCGTCGCGCAGCGTCCGGTTCATTACACGCTGCGCAGGGGCAGGCTGCTCGCAGTTCTCGGGCGCTGAATCGTTGCTCAGTGCCGTTGTCCCAGACAAGAAGCATCTGAGTCCCGCCCTCTATCTCGATGCGTGTAGGCGGGTCCACGGTGCGGAGGGTACCGGCTAAGCGACAACGGAAACCAGAGGGACAGGTCCCACAACCGGCATTGTGTACGGTCGTTTCAGCCGCACACACGTGCCGTTGTGTGCGGGTGGCGAGCCGATTCGTCGGTGGTGCTATTGACTAGCTACTTGTTCGTGCGAGACGAATCAGCGGCAGTTCGCGTCCTGCTTTCTCCTGATAGTCAGCGAACATCGGCATCTGCGCGGTGAGATTGTCCCAGAACACTTGGCGTTGTTCAGCCGGGAGTACCGAGGCTTCAGCCTCATAGAAATCGTCCTGTTTCCGAACCCACACCGTGTGACTGTCCACAAGATTCAAATACCATTCCGGCTCTTTGGGGCGGCCAGCGTTGGATCCAATGACCACCAAGTTCTCACCGTCGGGGAAAGATCCCAAAGGAACCCTCCTGATCTCACCTGATGTCCGGCCTGTCGTGTAGAGCAGGATCAGACTGTCGCCTGCTGGGTGGTCTACGTCTCGCCCGTTCGACGCCAAATACGTCTGGATGTGGTCCTCGGCGTACTGGCTTGGGTTGACTGCCGCTCGTTCCTCGACGCTCATTCGCTTGATCCTGTCCGATAAAACGCCCCCCAGTCACCTGCCATAACCGGCACTATGTACGGCTCGTGACGTCCCAATCAGGCGTACATAGGTGCCGTTACGTGCGGGCTGATTGCCGAGCCGAGCCGATCGGGGCCTGCCAAGGCCAGCGACCGTCCAGCTCCAATACCAGGCTCCAACTCAGGAATGTTCTGATCAACACCAGAAGCCCAAGAATCACGACATTCTCAAGGGTCGCTTCGAGTACGACGGTGTTGATAATGTCAGCAGCGATCAGGAGATCAAGTCCGATGAGCAAGCCCCGGGCTATGTAACGCTTGAACGTCTTGAACGCCGCAGTTCCGTCGGAACGAAAACGAACACTCAGTCCGCCCAGCATCGACGCCACCACCGCAACCGCAATCACTATGACCGCGAGGATCTCGATCCATTCCGCGACTATCCGGGCGATCTCGAATTCTCCGAGGGTCAGTCCTTCCACCCGGTCAAGCCTCGCAGAAGCACCCGCCCCTAACCGGCATTATGTACGGCTCATGACGCTGGATCTCGGCGTACATACGGCGGTGAGTTCAGGGGGTGGTTGCATCACCTTCGGCGAGGATTGGGTCCTCGTTGTGGAGGTTGGTGATGGTGGTTTTGTCGGTGTTGGAGAAGTCTGAGGTTTGGGATCGGTGGGAGTCGGGTGAGTCGGAGCGGTCCATCGGTCGGGCGGTGGGGAGGTCATCGTCGACGATTCACACCGTGTTGGTGTCGTCTGGCTGGCGTCGGCCGCTTGCCGGCTGTGGAGTGGTCGACGTTGCGGTTGTCTTTGGGTGAGCGGGAGGAGATCAGCCGAGATTGGCGGCTGGAGTGTCGATGCGGAGTATCGCAGCCAGCTTGGACCGGGC
>Ga0255057_10000166_pt1 | contig 38092 bp, 33 predicted proteins | sample Cases_109_6_MG_FD_189022 | JGI IMG/M metagenome (GOLD analysis project Ga0255057, IMG submission 189022) | Seawater microbial communities from Amundsen Gulf, Northwest Territories, Canada - Cases_109_6 | ecosystem: Environmental > Aquatic > Marine > Gulf | place: Canada: Northwest Territories... | reverse complement strand
AGGGCTGCAAAATGCTTTTCAGGCCATCGATAGGCTCGTCGAGATTGGGCTCCTCCAGTATCAACAGGTCGTCGCTAACGAGGGCGCTGCTATATATGAGCTGGTAGCCCTGTTCGTTCAGCTCAATGAGCAGGTCTTTCAGCGGCGCGCCCTGCCAGTGACTGACTTCGGCGGCGAACGCGGGCAGAAGAAAGACGGCCGCCAGTAAACCAGCCAAGTGTTGCGTATGGCGCATGCAACGATCTTAGAGCAAAGCTCGATAGCCGCCAATGCGCGCGCGCTTCGCCAAGTACTTATTGTGTTATGACGATTTTGTCCGGCTCAATTCGATACTTCAGCGACGAAGTAGGCAGTATCGCGCGCAGCGCCTCGTCGGGCGTGAGTTTCGAAATGTCGCCGTGAATGTCGTTGCGCATCGCCGCCATTCGCAATTCGTCATTCTCGAAGACAAGCTCGCGACCTGTCTCACGCGCAGCCCACCTGAGAAAATCGAACAAGGACCGGTTCTCAATATCAAAATCGGGAGCGAGATCAGCCGCCCACGCCCAATGTTCGTCGTGCGCTCCGATTTTCGCGACCTGCGGTTCCGCGTTCGATCGCAGATGCATGCGCTCGCCCACCATCACGGCGAACTCTGTGGTGTCACTGGCAATATCAACACGGCCTTCGCGAACCGCGACGTCCAGCGCTTGATCGTGTGATCTGACTGAGAACTGTGTTCCAACATCCGTAACCGTGCCGAATTCGGTTTCAATGATCAGACCACCGTCGCGATACACGAATTGGCCGGTGTCCGCGTAAACTCGTCCTCGGATCAAGGTAAATTTGTCTCTTGCATCAATCCGGATCTCCGTATTTTCGTCGATACGCAATGACTCACGGCGCGCCAGCAACAAGCTCAGGCCTTCCCCATCGCCCGTGCTAATAGGGTCGCCAGCAAAAATGGCCATGCCGCTCGAAAAGCGACTGCTCGCGGCTGTCGGCTGCACGACTTTCGATACCGTCGCTATCGATATCATCGGAACGGGGACGGGTTGCGTTAGCACAAAAATCGCAAGCGCTGCTGCCGCAACGCCTCCCAATGGCAAGGACCATCGGAAAAATGTATCCACTCGAGCGTCACGTTTCCAGACTCTACGCACTCGTTTGTAAATGTTACCGCCATCCGGCTGCTGCGTAGTTGCCCGCCATTCTCGCCGCACTAGTTCATAGATGCGTTCCTCCACCGCATTCGGAACCTCGTCGCGCGGCCCCGCCAGCTTTAGCAATTTTTCGATTTCGTCGGTCATGGTTTAGTCAACGATAAATCCTGGCTCGAAGTCCCAGATCGATCGAAAGCACTCCTTAAAGGCTGCTCGTGCGCGCGTAAGCACGGACTCAGCCGCCTTTTCGCCGATTCCCAGTCGTTCTGCGATTTCCGCAACACTATTTCCCTGCACATATTTCATTTCAAGTGCCGTCGAGTATTTTGCGGGCAGGTGCTCAAGCGTGACGTTTACGAAATGACGAACCTCTTCGTGACAACGAGCCGATTCCGGGTGATAGTCATCCGACATGACGGACTCAAGCGCCGCCTGCACGGCCGGATGGTCCTCAATGGGAATATCCTCACGTGTTTCCAGCTTGCGTTTGCGGAAAACTGACCGGGTTTCGTTGCGGCAGATTTGGCACAGCCAGGTAAACAGCAATGCTTCACCGCGATAACTACCCATTTTTCGAACAACAATGCACATCGTGCGCTGCACGATTTCTTCTGCCAACTCTGGATTGTTATCGACGCGAGAGAGAGTGAATCGATATAACCGTGGGAAGTATTCGCGAAAGAACCCGTCAAAAGCGTCCTGGTCGCCGGCCGCCACGCGGCTGGCCAGCGATCGATCCAGGACGATTTGGGGGGCTCTTCACTCACAGGTATAACCGAATAGCGGGATTCTCAGTATATTAGAGTTGTATCCGGAGAAAATCCTTCGCCATTGATGAGACGGGGTTGTAATTACAGTGAAACAGATACGCGATCGCGCCAGGAACAGCTTCCCATCAGTACTTTTAACCTTGCTCAGCATCGTACAGGCGATTGCGCTGGAGACGCTGTGGGAGGCATCACGTCACCGGGCTGACCTGTTCGAGCCGTCCTTGCTGGCCGTTACCGGCTGGTTACAACTCGCCGCCACGTTGTTGTTTATTATTTTCATCTGGCTTGCCTATGTTGGGCTCGTCATGCGTTTTCGGATAACGCCGGAGTTGGCCGATCTGATCATTCCTTTTTTCGTCGGACTTTTGGAGTTCCTGCTGATCGAAATGACAACCCCGGGACACCTTGGCGAGTGGTTCGTCGTACTGGCGGTCATTGCCGCATTAGTCACTTACTTTACGCACAAACTTTTTAAGCGCGCGCGCCGGGATCCGGAGAACCACGAATTTTTTTCCGTCGTCCCCGCCGCTACATGGCGCGATCATTTCGTCAGAATTTTCCCGGCCGCGATTGCCGCCTTGATCGGCGCCTGGCTATGGCAAAGCGAACACACGGGTTGGTTCGCGTTGCTCGCGATTCTTCTTGTCTGGCTGAGCATCATCAATCAAATCTGGATCGCAGCAAAGTATTGGCGTATCTCGATGGGGAATGATGACTAAACTATTCGCCGCGGATATCATCGCTCAAAGCAAATTTTCTTCCACCGGCTCTCCGCCTTGCTTGTAGACCACTCCGCCCTTCATCACAAAGTCCACGTCCTGCAGAAGATTGATGTACTCCAGCACATCCCCACGAACCGCGATGATGTCTGCTTTCTTGCCCGCAGAAACTGTGCCCAGATCTGCTTCAACGCCCATCATTACCGCGGGCCAATACACGGCCGCGCGAATCACATCCATAACCGGCATGCCCATGACCCGGACCAAAACATCCATTTCATTCCATGTCGACTGGCAATGAAATTTCATGGGGATGCCGCTGTCGGTGCCGACGAGGAAAACCACTCCGGCTTCTCGCAGCTGCGCGATTTTTCTTTTCAGGGTCGGTTTGCGTAAGGGCGTGAGGCGCGTATAGCCCAGTTGTCCGGGATTGGCGATTGATGCGCGGATATCGGCGATTGTGTCTTCTTTAAGGCCACGCTCCCAACAGGTGTCGTCCAGTTTTTCCGGATTCGCTACGGTGCGGTCGAAGTTCCACAAACCTTCAACCGTTGGCGTCCAGTAAAGTGGCCCGCCGGCGATGCGGCCGGTTGCCGTGCGCTCCTTCAGGGCCAGCATGATATCGGGCGGGTATTCGGGCGCCGTCGTGAGTCCTGTGTGTTCGAAGTTGTCAACGCCAATTTCAAGACCGACACGAATTTCATTGGGCCGGTGTGCGTGGCCGACAACCTTCATCCCGCGTAAATGCGCTTCATCGACTATGGCTTTACCGATATCAATGGGCAATTTATCCTGGTCGATCAGTTTCACGATGACCATGCCCGCCTCATCCAGCTTCGCAACCTTGGCCCGCGCGTCGCGCTCCGAGCTTACGGGCCAACGATATGCGGTCTGCCAGTCCTCAACCGCGGCCTGCAGAAACGGGCCTGACATGAAAAGGCGCGGTCCCGGGATCTCACCGCTATCGATTCGTTCTTTAACCGATTTGGACGGTTCAAGCGGCGCGCCAAGATCACGCGCCGAGGTAATTCCGGCTAACAACAGGTGGCTTGCCGTGGCGGGCATGATTTCGTCGGCAAGCCGATCGAGATAGTTCGCCTGCCAGTGCGGATAGTCGGCATGACCCGTCAACATCAAATGCGCATGGCTTTCCCACAATCCCGGCAGGATATCCATGCCTTCAGTAGAAATGATCGTGTAGCCGTCCGGCACGACCAAAGAATCGACGGTACCGACCTTCGTGATTGTGTCACCGTCAATCAGAATGACACTGTCCTGAATCGACGCATGACCAAAACCGTCAATCAGGCGACCGCCGACGAGAGCTGTTCGCTCCTGCGCGTTCACGCCCGATAGCAGGGAAGAAACAATGATGATTGAAGCGAAGAGTGTCTTTATTATTCTTATCACTTTGTCGTCCTCTAAAGTTTGCTTTGGGCCAGAAGCGGAAGTTCAACTCTCCCGAAATGGCGTAATTTCAACACCAGTAAGCGGTCATTCGGGGCGGCAAGAATGCAGCGTATTGTTAGGTGCCGCCTTCGCCTTCACTCACGGACAAAACCACGCCGTCGGGATCTGAATATTGAGCAATTCGTGTGCCAAATACATCCTTTGGCCTCTCGACGCACGCAATTCCTCTCTCAAGTACTCGGGAATGAAACTCGTCCAGGTTTTGAACTGAAAAGCCCGGACGGCATTGGCCCGAGGCCGTGGCTCCGCTAGGCAGTTTTTCCTGGTCGGTGGGCTCACTCAAATGTAAAGCGAGCGTGGCTCCCCCGGTAATGAACTCGGTCCACTCAGGAGATTCGAATTTCAAAGGCAACCCGAAGACGTCCCGGTAGAAGCTCACGGATCGCGCCATATCGGAAACAAAAATTATCGCGTAATTAAGTCGCACTCGATCATCCACACATATCTCACGTGGCAAATTACTTTAGTTCGTGTGTACAAGTGCAGGATATCAACCTGCACGAAAACGCTAAATTGCGATTGCCGCTTTGGGTCATTAGCGGTCGTTTAACAGTGTATCAGCTGAACCCGTGCTTACGGCCACAAGCAGCCGTTCACGAGCAGCTTGTACTACTCCACCGTCACCGATTTCGCGAGGTTTCTCGGCTGGTCGACATCCGTGCCTTTTAGCACGGCGACGTGATAGGCGAGCAACTGCAATGGAATCGTATAAAGAATCGGCGCCTGGAAATCCTGAATCGTCGCCGGCATGCGCATCGTATGTATGCCGTGACGATCGCCGAACTGGACTCGTGGGTCAGCGAACACGAATAGCTCGCCGCCTCGCGCACGCACTTCCTGTAGGTTGCTTTTCAGTTTTTCAAGCAAATCATCATCGGGTGCTACGGCGACCACGGGCATATCCTCATCAACCAGGGCCAGTGGCCCGTGCTTAAGTTCACCCGCGGCATACGCCTCTGCATGAATGTAGGAAATTTCCTTGAGCTTTAGCGCGCCCTCCATGGCAACCGGGTTTTGCACACCACGACCAACAAACAAAGCGTGATGTTTGTCCGCGAAATGCTCAGCGAGAGATTCTATGGATGAATCAAGCGTTAACACCTGCTCAATGAGCCCCGGCAACTCTGCAAGCTGTGTAACCAGCGAGCGCTCCTGCTCTTCTTCAAGTCCCGCACGACGTGCCAGCGCAATCGTCATCAATGCCAATGCTGCGAGCTGGGTCGTAAAGGCCTTTGTCGACGCGACACCAATCTCGGGCCCCGCGTGCGTCAGCATTGCGAGCCCGGAGTCACGCACCATTGAACTCTCGGGACTATTACAAATCGTCAGCGTCTCAACGTAGCCCAGTTCCTTCGCCGCGTGCAAGGCCGCGAGCGTGTCCGCCGTTTCACCGGATTGGCTTATCGAAACGAACAGCGTTCCCTCCGGAACAACAGGCGAGCGGTAACGGTATTCGCTGGCGATCTCGACCGTACACGGAATTTTGCAGAGCGCCTCAATCCAGTAACGTGCGACGAGGCCCGCATGGTAACTCGTGCCGCAGGCGACAATGTGAACTCCTTTGGTTTTATCGAGCGCAAGATTGGCCTCGGTGCCGAAGGATTCGTCCAGAACCCGACCGTTTGCAATGCGCTCGTCAAGCGTTCTCGCGACGGCTGCCGCCTGTTCGTGTATTTCTTTTTGCATGTAATGGCGAAAGCTGCCGCGCTCTGCCGCGTCCGCGGTTAATTCACTTTCTTTGACGGGTCGATCCACCACGTTACCGTCAACATCCCATATAGTGACTTTCTCGCGACTAACGTGCGCGATGTCGCCTTCTTCCAGGAACATGAAGTTGCGGGTTACCGGCAACAGTGCAGCGACGTCAGATGCAATAAAGTTCTCGCCGAGGCCGAGACCAACAACGGCCGGCGCGCCGGCGCGAGCGATAATAAGTTCGTCGGGATTTTCGACGCTCATAACCGCCATGGCATAGGCGCCTTCGAGTTCCGCGACCGTCGCTTTCACAGCGGCAACAAAATCTTTGTCGCTTTGCATATTGAAATGAATGCGATGCGCGACGACTTCCGTGTCCGTGTCGGACGTGAAGTAGTAACCGTGCTTCTTTAGATCCTCGCGGAGCTCTTCGTAATTTTCGATGATGCCGTTATGCACCAGGGCAATTTGATCGCTGGAAACGTGCGGATGCGCGTTGCTTTCATTCGGGACGCCGTGCGTCGCCCAGCGCGTGTGCGAAATGCCCGTGCCACCAGTGACCGGTGCTTCGTCCAGTGCGTCCTGCAATACCTTCACCTTGCCCGCGCGACGAAGGCGCGTTATCGTGCCCTGATCCAGCAGTGCGAAGCCCGCGGAATCATAGCCGCGATACTCAAGCCTGCGCAGGCCCTCCATCAGGATCGGAACAACATTTCTTTCGGCAACAGCGCCGACGATTCCGCACATTCAGTCTTCTCCTTTCTTCGGGCGCTTCCAGCCTTTCACGGTCATCTGTTTTGATCGTTCCAGGGCGAGCTGTTCATCGGCAACTCGTTTCGTAATTGTCGAGCCCGCTCCGACCGTCGCGTTTTTGCCAATCTCCACAGGCGCGACGAGATTGACACCCGAGCCGATAAACGCGCCATCACCAATTTTCGTTCGATGTTTATTTACGCCATCGTAATTACACGTAATCGTTCCCGCACCGACGTTCACGCCCGCGCCGATTTCTGTATCGCCGATATACGTCAGATGGTTAATCTTGCTGCCATCGGCAACGGTGCTTTTCTTTATTTCAACAAAATTGCCGACCTTGACGTTGTCTGCGAGTTCGGCTCCGGGCCGCAAACGCGCGAACGGTCCGATTTCGCAATTGGCGCCGGTGGTTACTCCTTCGATATGACAGTTTGAATGAAGCAGCGAACCGGGGCCCAGCCGTGAGTCACGGACGAGATTGTTCGACTCTATTGTCGTGCCATCACCAAGCTCGACATCGCCCTCAAACACGGCGTTGATATCGATGAACACGTCTTTGCCACAAACCAGCTTGCCGCGAATATCGACGCGTGCCGGGTCGGCAAAACCAACGCCAGCGGCCATGAGTTCGTCGACCAGGCGTGATTGCAATGCTCTTTCGGCCTCTGCCAGTTGTTTCTTGTCGTTGATCCCCGTTACCTCTTCCTGCTGCTCCGCCTTGATGCCGTGAACGGTCATGCCGTCTGCAACGGCCATGGCGATGACGTCGGTCAGATAATACTCGCCCTGGGCATTTTCATTGCCCAGATTGTCGAGCCATTGTTTCAGTCTCGCCGCGGGGGCCAACATTACACCCGTGTTGATCTCGGTGATCTTGTGCTCGGCGTCACTGGCGTCTTTTTGCTCGACATTGCGAACAACCCGGCCGTTTTCTCGAACGATGCGACCGTAGCCGGTCGGGTCATCCATGTCGACGGTCAAAATCGCCATCTCGTCGTCTGCCGTGGCCGCCATCAGGCGTTGCAGTGTCTGCGGCAGCAACAATGGCACATCGCCAAACAATATCAGTACCTGGTTGTCGTCCGGCGTCTCGGGCATCGCCTGCATGACTGCATGCCCCGTGCCATTCTGCTCGGACTGCAGTGCCCAGCGCAGCCCCTGGTCCTCAAAGGCCGATTGCACCAAATCGGCCCCGTGGCCGTAAACCACGCAAACGTCGTCGGCCCCAATAGCTCGCGAGCAGTCAATCACGTGGGCGAGCAACGGCTTGCCGGCCAGCGATTGCAAGACTTTAGGCAGGTCGGAGCGCATGCGCGTGCCCTGACCTGCGGCGAGAATGACGGTACTTATGGCCAAGCCTGAAACTCTCTGTTTCGTTGACCGCGAATGATACCGCATGCGCTGTGGCACAGGGGTGCAGCAATAGTGGCGAAGAATGCTAGTCTTGCCGTTCGGCAAAAAAAAGAAGAAGTGATTATGTCGACAGAAACAGTAATTTTTTCCGGTGTTGCTTTCTACATGCTGATCATGATTGGGGTCGGCTTGTACGCCTCGAAGAAAACGCACTCGGTGGCCGAGTTCATGGTCGCCGGTCGCGGCATGCCAATCTGGCTGTGCTCGATGACTGTCATGGCCACATGGTTCGGCGGCGCCATGATGCTGGGCGGTGCGGGCGCAGCTTACGAGGACGGCATGTATGGCGTCATCGAGGACCCGTGGGGCGGCGCGCTTGCCCTGCTGTTGATCGGCCTGTTCTTTGCCAGGCTATTCCGGCGCCTGCGTATGCTGACCGTGGTCGATTTCATGGGGCAACGATTTGGCAAACTCGCATCCTACGGAATTGTCATAACAACACTGTTTTCCAATATTGTCTGGGTCGGCGCAATGCTGGTCGCATTTGGCGTCGTTTTCGAGTCGCTGACGAGCATTCCCCTCGAAACCGGAATCATCGGCGGTGCAATCGTCATCTTTATCTACACCGCGGTTGGCGGTATGTGGGCCGTTGCCTTAACGGACTTCGTGCAAATGCTAATCATAATGCTTGGGCTCATTATCTTGCTTATCGTCGTTCTCATTGACGTCGGCGGCTGGGGCGCGATTTCGCCGCAGTTACCTGAGGGTACTTTTCGAATGATCCCGTTCGAAAACACCGGTGAGCAATGGCTCAATTATTTGCGCGCATGGACCATCATTGGCGTCGTCGATATTTCAGCACAAACCCTTTTCCAACGAGTTGCTTCTGCGGAGAGTGAGCGCGTCGCTCAAAACTCCTTTTACATCGGCGCAGCCGGTTATCTCCTGTTCGGCATGATCCCCATTTTTCTCGGCATAATCGGCAGCGTAACAATGCCTGATGTTGGTTCGCCCGAGCAGATCATTCCTGCGATGGCAATTGAGCATTTGCATCCCGTCGCTATCGCCATTTTTGTTGGGGCGATGTTGGCGGCGATCATGAGCTCAGCAGACAGTGCCTTGCTGGCAGTATCCAGCATTATCGCCAAGAACGTGTTGCCGCTGGTCAAGCACAATCCGTCCGACAAACTGTCTTTGGCTGTCGCGCGATGGACAATTCCAATAGCCGGCATCATCGCGATTGTTGTTGCGATGAAGATTCAAGTGGTATTCGACTTGATGATCAATGCGAATATTCTTGGCCTCGCCGCGGTTATCGTGCCATTCATAATGGGTGTTTGGTGGACCAAAGCGAATCGAACCGGTGCGCTGGCATCGATGGCCGCCGGTATCTCAGCCTGGCTGATTACTCTCTTTAGCGCACCCGAACTGCCTGCCGACTTTATCGGCCTGGGCGCTTCGTTCATAACGATGCTGGTCGTAACGCCGCTGACACAGAAATTTGATCCGCCGCGCCAACTACGCGATATCGATGGTAATCCGATTGACCTGACAAATCGTCTCGGAATACTCAGGTAGGAAAAAATAGGGGTCGAACCGAGGTTTTTTAAAAAACCTCGGTTCGACCCCTATTTAGCGATTGCCTTTGAGTTTTTGTGCTGCGCGATAACGTGCACGGGCTTCTGCAAGTTCTGCCTGGGCGCGAGCAACATCGGTCTCTTCCGAGGCGCCTTTCAGCGCCTCTTCAGCGTCTTGCTGCGCCGCCAGCGCAGCCGCTTCATCAAGCTGATCACCGCGTAGCGCCGTGTCCGCCAGAATCGTGACCGAGTGCGGTTGAATCTCAAGCATGCCACCCGTGATGTAGAAGCTTTCTTCCTTGCCTTCTTCGGTCTGCACGCGAACTTCGCCCGGCTTCAGCGCCGTCAGCAACGGCGCGTGACGCGGCGCGATGCCCACTTCGCCCATTTGTGCGGGAGCAAAAACCATCAGGGCATCACCCGAATGGATCGCGCCTTCTGCAGATACGATGTCGACTTTTATAGTTGCCATATCGCTAATTCGCCCTTGCTAAGCAGCGCTCCTACGTGAAGTTCTTGGCGTTTTCGACGGCTTCGTCGATCGTTCCAACCATGTAGAACGCCTGTTCCGGGATGTGATCATAATCGCCGCTGACGATGCCGTTAAAGCCGCGAATCGTTTCAGCCAGCGTTACATATTTTCCGGGTGAATTAGTGAAGACCTCTGCCACGAAGAACGGTTGTGACAGGAACTTCTGGATCTTGCGAGCCCGGTTAACGATGAGCTTGTCTTCTTCCGACAGCTCGTCCATTCCGAGAATAGCGATGATGTCCTGCAGCTCTTTGTAACGCTGCAGTACTGCCTGCACGCCGCGTGCGCAATCGTAGTGTTCCTGACCGATAACCAGCGGATCAAGAATTCGTGAGCTTGAGTCGAGCGGGTCAACAGCCGGGTAAATGCCAAGCTCTGCGATGTTACGTGACAGTACCAACGTTGCGTCAAGGTGAGCAAAGGTCGTTGCCGGCGACGGGTCGGTCAGATCATCGGCGGGTACATAGACAGCCTGGAAGGAGGTGATCGAGCCGGTCTTCGTTGAGGCAATACGCTCTTGAAGAATACCCATTTCCTCAGCCAGCGTCGGCTGGTAGCCCACGGCTGACGGCATACGACCCAGAAGTGCGGATACTTCAGTTCCGGCCAGTGTGTAGCGGTAGATGTTGTCGATAAACATCAAAACGTCACGACCTTCGTCACGGAATGCCTCGGCCATCGTCAAACCGGTTAGTGCCACCCGCAGGCGGTTGCCGGGAGGCTCGTTCATCTGCCCGTAAACCAGCGATACCTTGTCGATAACGCCTGAGTCGGTCATCTCGTGGTAGAAATCATTACCTTCTCGAGTACGCTCGCCGACACCTGCGAACACCGAATAGCCGCCGTGTTCTTTGGCGATGTTATTGATGAGTTCCATGAGCGTTACGGTCTTGCCCACGCCGGCGCCACCGAACAGACCAACCTTACCGCCCTTGGAGATCGGCATTATCAGATCAATAACCTTGATACCCGTTTCGAGGAGCTCTGTGGTCGCAGCCTGCTCTTCATAGCTAGGCGGCGCGCGGTGAATCGGCATGCGCGTTTCGGCGCCGATCTCACCCGCATTATCGATAGGCTTTCCCAATACGTCCATTATTCGGCCAAGCGTCTTTGCGCCAACCGGAACCGTGATCGGGCTGCCCGTATCGGTGACCGACATTCCGCGCTTCAAGCCCTCCGAGGAGCCCATCGCAATGGTGCGAACCACGCCGTCACCCAGCTGCTGCTGAACTTCGAGCGTAATTTCCGCTTCGTCGATAATAAGTGCGTCGTAAATCTTGGGGATCTGACCCGCCGGGAACGAAACGTCCACAACAGCACCAATCACCTGCACAGTCGTTCCAGTGCTCATACTTTTTCCTTATCCCATCTGAGCGAAATCATCGCTCTCAAAATTTGAATTATCTGTCTACCCAGACACGGCGGCTGCGCCACCGACAATTTCTGAAATTTCTTGTGTGATCGCCGCCTGGCGAGCCTTGTTGTACTGCAGCTGCAATTCGTCAATGATGTCGCCTGCGTTATCTGTCGCCGACTTCATCGCCATCATCTTCGCCGCCATTTCGCAGGCGAAGTTTTCAACTGCGCCACGGTAAACCTGCGACTCGATGTAACGCATCAATACGTCATCGAGTAACTCGCCGGCATCGGGCTCGTAAATGTAGTCCCAGTGAGCCTGCAGGTCTTCGTGATCATGGCCAACACCACTTGCCGGCAGTAACTGAACCACGCGTGGCGTCTGCGTCATTGAATTAACGAACTCGTTAGCCACGAGATAAAGCCGATCAATTTTTCCATCGCTATAGGAGTCGAGCATGATCTTGATGGAGCCGATCAAGTCGTTGACGTGTGGCTTGTCACCCAGGTGCGTCGCCGTTCCGACAACGTTGCCGCCCATGCGGCGGAAGAACGCTACCGCTTTCGCGCCGACAAGCGCCAGATCAACCTCTATGTTGTCGCTCTGCGCGTTAGCAATTTCGCCAATCATTTTCTTAAACAGATTGGCGTTCAGACCACCGCAGAGACCGCGATCCGTCGAAATAACGATGTAACCCGCTCGCTTGGCCTCCCGTTCGATCAGGAACGGATGCTTGTAATCGGGATTCGCGTGCGCCAGATGACCGATCACGCTTCGAATCCGTTCCGCATACGGCCGCGATGCTTCCATCTGCAGCTGCGCCTTGCGGATTTTACTCGCTGCGACTTTTTCCATCGCGCTCGTGATCTTCTGCATGTTTTTTACAGAAGCGATCTTCGAGCGTATTTCTTTCTCACCTGCCATCGGCTTAGTACGCGCCTTTTTCGGCGAACGCTTCGCAGATGCCCTTCAGGCTGGCTGCGATGTCGTCATTGAAATCCCCCGATGCATTAATCGAGTCGAGGACGTCGCCATGATTCGACCTGGCGAAGTCATGCAGCGCGGTTTCGTACGCCACAACCTTGTCGACCGGAACCGGATCAAGGTAGCCCTCGTTGACTGCAAACAGCGAAAGCCCCATCTCGGCGACCGACAGCGGCGAATACTGCTTTTGCTTCATGAGCTCAGTTGCACGCTCACCGCGTTCGAGCTGCGCCCTGGTCGCGGCATCAAGATCGGATGCAAACTGTGCGAATGCCGCAAGCTCGCGATACTGAGCGAGTGCGAGACGAATACCGCCGCCAAGCTTCTTAATTATCTTGGTCTGCGCTGCACCTCCAACACGAGATACCGACAAGCCGGCATTAATAGCCGGGCGGATACCCGCATTGAACAGGTCTGACTCCAGGAAGATCTGGCCGTCGGTAATCGAGATCACGTTCGTCGGTACGAACGCCGAAACGTCACCGCCCTGCGTTTCAATGATCGGCAACGCCGTCAGCGAACCGGTCTTGCCTTTGATCTTGCCGCCCGACACTTTCTCTACGTGCGCTGCGTTGACGCGCGATGCGCGCTCGAGCAGGCGTGAGTGCAAATAGAAAACATCACCCGGATAGGCCTCACGGCCTGGCGGACGACGTAGCAGCAGTGATACCTGGCGGTATGCCCATGCCTGCTTTGTAAGATCGTCAAAAATGATCAGCGCATCTTCGCCCTTGTCGAGGAAGTATTCGCCCATCGATGCGCCGGAGTACGGCGCGATGTACTGCATCGCAGGACTCTCGGCGGCCGCAGCGGCAACGATGATCGTATGTGCGAGCGCGCCTTCTTCTTCAAGCTTGCGCACGATGCCGGCGATTGACGAGGCCTTCTGGCCGATTGCAACGTAGATGCACTTAATGCCGGTGCCGCGCTGATTGATAATCGTGTCGATCGCGACGGCCGTTTTGCCGGTCTGACGGTCACCAATAATCAGCTCACGCTGACCGCGACCGATCGGCACCATCGCATCGATTGACTTCAGACCTGTTTGTACGGGTTGCGACACAGACTGGCGTTGAATTACGCCCGGCGCGACCTTCTCGATTGGCGAAGAGCCTTCGGCGTCGATCGGGCCTTTACCGTCGATCGGTTTACCCAGTGCGTCAACGACCCGACCCAGCATTGCCTCACCAATCGGCACTTCGAGAATGCGGCCTGTTGTCTTAACCGTGTCACCCTCTGAAATGTGTTTGTAGTCACCAAGGACAACCGCACCAACCGAATCCTGCTCAAGGTTGAGCGCCATGCCAAACGTGTTTCCCGGGAATTCAAGCATCTCGCCGTAACGTGCGTCGGCCAGACCGTGAATGCGTACGATGCCGTCAGTTACCGCGATTACCGTACCCACGTCACGCGCCTCCGCGCTCGCTTCGAAGTTCTCGATGCGCTCTTTAATCAGCTGGCTGATTTCAGAAGCTTTGAGTGCCATTTCTTTTTCCTCTTTAGTTGATCAGTGCGTTGGCAAGGCTATTGAGCCTCGCACGCATTGATCCATCAATTACGATATCGCCGGCTGTAATCACGGCCCCGCCGATAAGGGACTCATCAATCTCTGTTTCAAGATTGATTTCCCGGCCAAGCCGCTTTTTCAGGGCCGTCGCTATTTCTTTTTGTTGGCCTGCCGACAATGCGGTTGCCGATGTCACGGTAACGTCCACCGTATTTTCTACATTCGCCTTGAGCCTTTCAAAGTGCGCCGAAATTTCCGGCATCACTGCAACGCGACGATACTCGAGCAACAACTTCAGAAAGTTCGTGCCCCTCTTGTCCTTGCCCGCCAGCACCTTCGCTTTTGCCTTGCCGAACAGACCGGTCAGAAACTCAAGCCGCTTGTCGTTATCCATCGATGGGTCGCTCAGGAACTTGGCGACCTGGCCATCGGCCAGCAACTCGCCAGCGGCGGCCAACCCGTCAGACCACGTCGCCAGTTCACCCGACTCGTGTGCGAGCTCAAAGGCTGCCTGTGCGTAGGGCCGTGCAAGGGTGTTGTTGTCAGCCATGCGTGCCTAGAGCTCCTGGGCCAGCTCGCCCAGAATGTCCTTGTGCGTCTTGGCGTCGATTTCGCGATTCAGAATCTTCTCGGCGCCCGCAATCGCCACAGCAGATACCTGGCCTCGCAATTCTTCGCGTGCCCGGTTGGTCTCCTGCTCGATCTCGGCGGTCGCGGCCGTCAGCTGACGCTCACGCTCCTTCACGCCATCGGCCTTGCCGTCAGCAACAATCTCATTCGCCCGGCCATTTGCCTGGTTGAGAATTGTCGTCGCCTGCTGGCGGGCTTCGGCGATGACTTCTTCTGCCTCGGCTTGCGCCTGCACCAGCTTTTCTTCGCCACGATCAGCCGCAGCGAGACCGTCTTCGATCTGCTGCTGACGCTCTTCGATCGCCTCAAGAAGCGGCGGCCAGATAAACTTCATGCAGAACCAGACAAACACGATCATCGCGATTGTCTGGCCTATTAGTGTCAGGTTGATATCCACCTGTAGATACTCCTAAGCGTGTATCTGTGTAGGAGCGAGCCCCACGCCGCGAAGTCGCGGGCTGGGGGGTTCGCCCGTACAAAAAATTAACCGGCTACTGCGGCTTGTGCGGCTTGCAGCTGACCGATGAACGGATTGGCGAACGCGAAGAACAATGCGATACCCACGCCGATCATGGCGACAGCATCGAGCAGCGCGACGACGATAAACATCTTCGTCTGCAGCATCGGTGCCAACTCGGGCTGACGTGCGGCGCCTTCAAGGAAGCGACCGCCGAGCAGACCCATGCCGATGCCAACGCCGAGGGCGCCGAGACCGATCAAAAGTGCGACAGCAATTGCCGTGAAGCCAATAACAGTTTCCATCAGTTTCTCCTACAGAGGACTTCGTCCAACTTGTTGAAATATATAATAAATTTAATTAATGCGATTCCGATGCCAGGCTTAAATACACTATGGTCAGCATCATGAAAATAAAGGCCTGCAGCGTCACAATCAGGACGTGAAAAACAGCCCAGCCGAAGTGCAGGATGCCCCCTCCTGCGCCAAGCACCGGGCCGCCGCTCATGTACATAATTGCGATCAGGATGAAGATGAGCTCGCCGGCAAACATATTGCCGAACAGTCGTAAACTAAGTGATACCGGTTTGGCCAGCAGTGCGACGCTTTCGAGAATGAAATTGAAGGCAATCATGAAAGGGGCGGCAATCAGGCCCCAACCTTTCGTCGGCGGCGCGATCGGATGCAATGTGAGCTCGCCGATAAAACCGAGAACGCCCTTATTCTTGACCGTGTAAAAGATAATCAAAAAGAACACGGCGATCGACATTCCGAACGTGACGTTGACGTCCGTGGATGGCACCACTTTCATGTATGGGATGCCCATCAATTTCGTTAGCTCCGGAATCCAGTCGACCGGCACGAGATCCATGAGGTTCATCAGGAAAACCCAAACGAATATTGTCAGGCCCAACGGGGCTATCAGGCGACTCTTGCCGTTAAACGTGTCTTTGACCGAGCCATCGACAAATTCGACGATAATTTCGACCAGCGCCTGGAAGCGACCCGGATTCGTCTTTTTGGCATTCCTGGCCGCGCGCCAAAACAGCGTGACGAACACCAGGCCCAGCAGTACCGACCAAAACATGGAATCGACATTGATCGTCATCGGATTGCCGGCGCAGTGATTCCACAGCCACTCGCCACTCTCGGCCTTGCAGACCTGGAGGTTCTGGAGGTGGTGCTGGATGTACTCGCCTGAGGTTTGTGGGCCGTGTCCGCCTTCACTCGCCATTCTTGTTATCCGTTCCCTTAGCCTTTATTGCCTTGTCGCGAATCAGGAATCCCAGCAGGGGCACCAGCGCCGTGACAACAAATCCTGTAAAAAATGGCGCTGCCGCAAGCGGTCGCACCGTGACGAAGACAATGCTGAACAGCAGCACGGTCAACCCCAGTTTTCCGATCTCTCCGATATAGGCCGCCCGGATCAGGGATTTCGCCCCGGGATCCCGGCGTGGCACGGCAAGCCGCAGTGCCAGAAAGCCATTTGGCAACACCGAGGTCAGGCAGCCCAACAGGGCTGAATATCCGGCGATGTTCCCCAATGCGCCCCATAACGCGGCAGCCAGTACCGCCCCAAGCCCGATTTGTACCGCAATGACCTTGAGCATTTTGCGTGCCTCCGGCACTAAAAACGCCACGTCCAGCGGGCTTGTCCCTTGGCTTGTGGCGCTAGTGTTGCGGTGGTTCCAGTCGGGCTTGTATCAAGCGTGCGCATTATAGTGGCCTGCCTATGGCATGGCAACCGCAAAACCCCTTGTCTGGCGGGGTCTTTGAGGCCGTTTTTCCCGGGGAAAATCAAGATTTTCTGCAATGCGACGTACCGCACATCTGCGCTCCGAATAGGGCGCTATTCTGGCCTTACTTTCAGCAATTTTGCCGACCGGAGCGGATGATGCTGTTGATCGCCAGCGAGACCTCCCGGGGGTCTCAAGCACTTAATGATGTCGTGCGGGAAATGAGCTTTTCCCTGAGCTTTTTCTTGTCAGGCGAAAAGCTGTCCGAGCTTATGGTCGGGCAGTCGCGCCGGATCGTTTTGCTGGTCGCGGACGACATTTCTGACGACACCATTAGCCGCCTTGTCGATGGCAACGAGCGTGTGCCATTTGGCGTGATTGTCGCCGCGGATCGCGTTTCACTGAGCTCCAGCGACAAAGCGAAGCTTCTTGAGCGTCTCGCCGAATTGCCGAACATTGAGTGGATTGGCTCGGATTTCAATTTTGAACGCCTTGCCGCATCAGCCCGCCACTGTCGCCAGCGCATGCTCAAGCTATCCCGCAAGGACATCGACAGCGCTTTCGAGAACTTTGAATTCGTTGTCCGTTACCAGCCCAAGGTCGAGCGCAACGCGGGCACCGAGTGGCTGACTCGAGAGGCCGAAGCACTCGTTCGCTGGCGCCACCCCGAGCTTGGGCTGATTGGCCCGCTTGAGTTCCTGCCCGAAATTGAGGCCTTCGGCATGATGGGACAACTCACAGAATTTGTACTGCGCAAGTCCGCGGCCCAGCTCGTGAGCTGGCGAGAGCAGGGCCTCGCGTTGAACTGCTGCGTAAACCTCGCGCCGAGTCAGCTCACCGATGAATCCCTCGGCGAGCGCTACGCGGCGATCGTCAAGGAGTTTGGCGTCGAGTGCGCGAGCTTTACCTTCGAGGTCGTTGAACAGGACCTCGCCAACCCCGATGCGCCACACCTGAAATCCCTGAAAGGACTACGCAAGAGCGGCTTCAGGCTGTGCCTGGACGATTTCCGCGTTGTCGCCGCGTCGCTCGGCACGTTCGAGAAGCTGCCGTTCGACGAGATCAAGATTCATGCCTCGGCGCTGAAACGTGCCAAGAACGACCCCGTCAAACTGTCCGTTCTCGCCGCCGTGACCGGCCTGGCGCACAACCTCGGAATGTCGGTGTGCGCCGAAGGCGTCGAAGATCAGGAAACCTTCAATTTCCTCAAGACGATCGAGTGCGACAAGATGCAGGGCTTTCTCATCTCAGAGGCCGTGTTGCCACACATCATCCGGCGTGTGTATTCCGCCAGGGAAGAAGGCGCGGAAGAAGACGTCGCGTAGTACGAGCGGGGGGCCTCCCCTGTGGGGACCCCAGCCCGCGACCCGGCTACTTAATGTGTTTCAGAATGCCGTCGAGCTCATCGAGGTTGTTGTAGGGAATGACGATCTTGCCCGAGCCTTTCTGGCTGTGGTCAACACGAACTTTGGCGCCCAGTTTTTCGGACACCTCTATTTCCAGGCGACGAATGTCGCCATTGCCCGAACCAGGCGTCTTATTTTTCTTCTTGCCACCCTTCGAATCAAGCATGCGCCTGACCAGCTGCTCCGTACCGCGAACCGATAGGCCCTTGCGCAACACCTGCCGCGCTGCATCATGTTGTTGCACCGGATCGGAGATCGCCAGCAACGCACGCGCATGACCCATATCCAGTTGCCGCTCCTCAAGCATGGGTCTGACCTTGTCCGAGAGCTCCTGCAATCGCAGCAGGTTGCTGACGGCCGCGCGCGATCGGCCCACGGCCGTCGCCGCTTCGGCGTGTGTCAGATTGAACTCTCGAATCAGCCGATCCAGCGCCCGCGCTTCTTCGAGCGGATTCAGGTCCTCGCGCTGTATGTTTTCGATCAACGCCATTGCAATAGCGTCTTCGTCGGCAACCTTACGTATGACCGCCGGGATTTCGGCCAGCTCGGCCATCTGCGCAGCGCGCCAGCGACGTTCGCCAGCGATAATCTCGTAGCGCTGTGACGGGCCGGTTGTGCCGATTGGCCTTACGACGATCGGCTGCACCACGCCCTGAGAACGAATGGACGCCGCCAGATCCTCCAGCGAGTCCTGGCGTATATCGGTGCGCGGCTGATACTCGCCGCGTTGCAGCAACTCCAGTGATATCGCGCGCAAGATTTCGCCTTTGGCGCTGCCACCGACCGACGGCGTTTCAGCAACGGGCCTTGACAGCAATGCATCGAGACCGCGGCCCAATCGTTTTTTTCTGGCGTTCATTCTTCTCTCTGTCGTAGGAGCGGGGGTCCTCCCCTTTGGGGACCACACCCGCGACAATCGCGGGCTGGGGCCCGCTCCTACAGTTTGTAGTCAAACCGCTTCGGCCATTCGATCGTCCTCGCGCCGCAGAATCTCGCCGGCCAGCGCCAGGTAGGATATCGCTCCCCGCGACGAGCGATCGTGCAACAACACGGGTCGGCCGAAACTCGGCGCCTCAGCGAGACGAATATTGCGCGGTATCACCGTGCGAAAGACCGTTCTGTCGAAGTGTTCGATGAGTTGCATTGACACTTCATTCGAAAGATTGGCGCGCGGATCGTACATCGTTCGCAGAATGCCGTACACGTCGAGATCCGGGTTCACCGAGTTGCGAACCTGCTCGATGGTGTTGAGCAACGCACTCAGTCCCTCGAGGGCGTAGTACTCGCATTGCATCGGAATCAGTACGCCATCGGCCGCTGTCAGCGCATTGACGGTCAGCATGTTAATCGATGGCGGGCAGTCAATAAGGATGAAGTCATACAGGCCCGCTACGGGCGCCAGTGCTTTCCCCAGCTTCATCTCGCGACCGATTTCCTGTAGTAAATTCACTTCGGCCAACGTCAGGTCTTCATTGCCGGGCATTACGGCGTAGCCGCCTTCCGGCGCCGACACAATCGTATCCGCCGCCGAGGCCTCGCCGAGCAAGACGTCGCAGGTCGAGTACTCAACATTCATCTTGTCGATACCGCAGCCCATCGTGGCATTGCCCTGCGGATCAATGTCGACGAGCAGGACGCGTCGCTGCGTCGCCGCGAGCGATGCAGCCAGATTGACGCAGGTCGTCGTCTTTCCGACCCCGCCTTTTTGGTTTGCTACAGCAATAATGCGCGTCATGTAATCATCCGGTGGTGCGTTTCAAGCTCGTCGCAGTAACACGGCATGCCGCGACCCGTCTTCGAGTCCTGGCACCTTTAGTGGTGTCACTTCAGCGGCCCACTCTCGCGGCAAGGCTTCTAATTCTTCTGTTGGATTGCGTCCCTTCAGGGCAACGAACACTCCGTCCTCTCCTACGTGGTGTCCCGCTAATTCCAGGAGCCGCGGCACGGTCGCCACAGCCCGAGCGATCACGGTATCAAAGCGGTAGCCGGGTGCATAGTCCTCTGTACGTGCTTTCACCGCGTTGACGTTGTCGAGTCCAAGCAGGCCAGCGGCGTGCTGCACGAACATAATCTTCTTATTGTTGCTGTCGACAAGATCGAATTCGCGCTCCGACTCGGCGATCGCCAGCGGCAAACCGGGGAACCCGGCGCCTGTGCCAACGTCCAGAATCCGCCTACCCTTTAGTAACGGCCGTGCGACGAGACTATCGAGCAGGTGGGCCGTGACCATTTCCTCCCGACCACGAATTGCCGTCAGATTGACCTTTTTGTTCCAGCGCTCGAGTTCATCGAGTAATTCCTGAAATTTGACTAGCGCCCCGTCCGGGATCGTCTGGTCGAATTGTTCAATGACGGTTTTCATTCAACAGGTACTCTTGCAGGAAAAGCACGGTTGCCTGCTGGTAAATATCGCGATTTTCTTTCTTGCGATATCCATGGCCTTCGTTTAATGCGTTCATGTACCACACCGTGTTGCCCTGAGCTCTGAGTGCCGCAACCATCTGGATTGCTTCGGTGACCGGAACACGAGGGTCGTTCTCACCCTGCACGACGAACATTGGCACGCGGATCTTTTTGACGTTATTGACCGGGCTGATCTTCTCGAGATGCGCACGCATCTCCGGAATGCGCTCATCGCCGTACTCGGGGCGCCGGAGGTCGCGGCGGTAATCCTGGGTGTTTTCGAGAAAAGTCACGAAACTGCTGATGCCGACGATGTCGACGGCTGCCTTGAGGCGGTCGCTGTAATGCACGGCGCTCGCGAGCACCATGTAGCCGCCGTAACTGCCGCCGAAAACCGCGACACGATCGGCATCGAGATCGGGCTGGCTTGCCAGCCAGTCGAGTAACGCACCAATGTCGCGCACCGAGTCTTCCCGCTTGAATCCGTTGTCGAGTCCGAGGTAAGTCTTGCCGTAACCGTTCGAACCGCGGACGTTCGGCACGACGACTGCGACGCCGAGTGTCTGCAGCCACATCTGGTAGGTGCTGCTGAACACCGGGCGCGCCTGGCTCTCGGGCCCGCCGTGAATCGATACGACGACAGGAAACGGACCCTTACCGGCCGGTTTGTAAAACCACGCCGGAATCTTGCGTGGCTTGCCGTCGACCGCGTCGAAGGTTTCGAAGCTGATCAGCTCGGGTGTGCGAAATGAGCTCGTATTCAGCCCGCCGACCTCACTGTAGGTCCAGCGCACGAGCTGCCCGTAAGTCAACGGCTCACCGCCGAGCGCGAGCACAAAGGTGTCGCTCGGCGTGGACGGAGTGTTCAGCGTGATCGCGAGACGGTCGTCCTGTGGACTGAAGCTCAGGCCGAATGCGGCGCCGACCGGAATATTGTCGACCTTCTTGTAGATGCGCATAGCGGTATCGAGCAGGTACACGCCACTGCGGCCGTTCTCATTGACCGTAAACGCGATTCGCCGTCGATCGTGACTTATCTGCGCGTCGGACACATTCCACTGAATATCGCCGGTGACGATTTCCACGTCGGCGCCGGGGGCAAGCGGCTGCCAGGCCAGGCGTTCGAACTCACTACCCTGGCTGGTGATAAGCCAGAAGCCGTCGGCCTCGTCATCGAAGGCGACCGGGTAATTGGTGCTCGGATTGGCGGCATTGCCCGCCAGCAGCGTACTCGCCCCGGTATCGAGATCGACGAGGTGGACGCTGGAGTCGGCAATGCTGACGTAATTTCTCACGAGCACGCGGCTGCCGCTCGCCGAGAACTCGGACGGCCCCCACCAGCTGCCGTCTGATGACTCGAGAATGACCTCGGCTTTGTCCGGCTCGTCGGGATCCATTAACCAAACGTCATTCGATGCGCCATTTCGCCGGGTACTCTGGTAGGCGATTCGGCGGCCGTCGCGATCCCACACGACCGCACCGTTGCGTGACTCGCCGTCGCTCAGCATCGCGGCCGCTCCCTTGTCAGGGTCGAGCAGGAAAATCTGTGCAAATTCGCTGCCGCCCGCGTCGCGGGTAAACACAAGTTTCGAACCCTGCGGCTGGCCGGTCACGCGGCCCAGCGGCTCGTCATAGAAAGTGATCTGGTGGCGGGCCCCGCCCGGCATGTCAACGCGATGCAGCTGGCTCACATCGCCAAACCGCGTCGCGACGTACAGCCCCGAGCCGTCCTCGGTCCAGGCGCGAAAACCGGCCGATCGAACGTTTTGGTACCGGTTCAGGTCGTCAACGATATTGGCCGGAATCTCCGGTACATCCACCATGACCAGCTGGCCGTCGTTCGCAACGCGTCTCGTTATGTCTTTGGCCATCGCCACGGCGATGACAATTGTCAGCGCGATACCAGCAAGCCCGATAACAAATTTCATTAATTCGCTCCTAGCTGACCAACAAGGCCATGAAGTCGTCGACGTCGGTGTCCGCGAGCTTTTTGCGGTCGGCGCACAAAGCGTCAAGCTCCGCCCACTGTCCATCGCCGAGTTTCGGTGAAACGCTATCGACGAACTTTTGTTTGAGGACCGGGATTCCTTCCTCGCGACGGGCGCGATGACCCATCGGGAAATTGACTTCGATTCGGTCGGTGCTGGTGCCGTCCTTGAAGAACACTTGTACCGCGTTGCCGATATAGCGTAATTCCGGATCAAAGTAGTCTTTCGTAAATTGCTTGTTCTCTTCGACTTCCATTTTGTCGCGCAGTGTATCGATGCGTGGATCGTTGGCGACGTCATCATCGTAATCCGCCGCAGTGAGGCGACCGAATATCATCGGCACAGCAACCATGTACTGTATGCAGTGATCGCGGTCGGCCGGATTATCGAGTGGCCCGGTCTTGTCGATGATGCGAACGCCGGCTTCCTGCGTTTCGATGACGACCTTTTCGATATCGTCGATGCGATCCTTAACCTGCGGATGCAATGTCATTCCCGCTTCGACGGCCGTCTGCGAGTGGAACTCTGCCGGGAAGGAAATCTTGAACAGGACGTTTTCCATGACGTAACTGCCGTAGGGCCGCTGAAATTTGAACTCATTACCCTTGAAAAGCACGTCGTAGTAACCCCAGGTTGGCGCGCTTAGCGCGGACGGGTATCCCATCTCGCCCGTCATCGCGATCATCGCGAGACGAACGGCGCGGCTGGTCGCGTCGCCGGCCGCCCAGCTCTTGCGGGAGCCTGTGTTGGGCGCGTGGCGATAAGTACGCAGGGCGCCGCCGTCAATCCAGGCGTTCGACACCGCATTCAACACCTGGTCGCGATCGCCGCCAAGCATTCGGGTAATAACGGCTGTTGATGCGACGCGTACCAGCAACACGTGATCGAGACCGACGCGATTGTAGCTGTTCTCAAGTGCAAGAATCCCCTGAATTTCGTGTGCCTTGATCATTGCAATCAAAACGTCGCTCATTTTCAGTGGCGCGTCGCCACTCAGGCGACTCTGGCGACTCAGATAATCGGCGACGGCCAGAATTCCGCCGAGATTGTCCGATGGGTGGCCCCACTCCGCGGCAAGCCAGGTGTCATTGAAATCGAGCCAGCGATTCATGGCGCCTATGTTGAAGGCGGCCATGACAGGTTCGAGTTCATAGGACGTGCCGGGAACGCGCGCACCGCCGGGAAATGTGGCCCCGGGAATGACTGGCCCAAGCAACTTGGTGCAGGCCGGAAAATCGAGCGCCTGGAAGCCACACGCCAGTGTATCCATCAGGCAGTAGTGGGCCGTTTCGAACGCGACTTCCGAATTGATGTCGTAGTCGCACACGTAATCCGCGATGTCGGTCAGCACCCCATCCCAGTCCGGCCGGACGGTTGAACGAATATCAGCACCAGACATTTAGCGATCCCCTATCGGGGTCCATTCCTGCAAGGAAGGCCCGATGTAGTCGGCGGCGGGACGAATCAATTTGTTATTCGCGCGCTGTTCCATGATGTGCGCCGCCCATCCCGTAATACGCGAGCATACGAAGATCGGTGTGAACAGGTAGGTCGGGATGCCCATGAAGTGATAGACACTCGCGGCGAAGAAATCCGCATTCGCGAACAGTTTCTTCTCGTCCCACATGACTTTCTCGACTGCTTCGGAAACCGGATACAAGACCGTGTTGCCAACATCGTCGGCAAGCGCCTTCGACATTTTCTTGTTCACGGTGTTGCGCGGATCGGACGTCGTGTACACGCGATGCCCGAATCCCATTATCAGGTCCTTGTTCGCAAGCATTTCGTGAACGCCGGCCGTCGCCGCCTCGGGCGTATCAAATTTCGATATCAATTCCATTGCCGCTTCGTTTGCGCCGCCATGCAGGGAGCCGCGCAAAGCGCCGATCGCGCCGGTCACCGCGGAATGCATGTCCGACAAGGTGCCGGTAATGACGCGGCCCGCAAACGTCGATGCATTAAATTCATGTTCGGCGTACAGGATCAATGTTGTGTCGAGGCTCTTGCGATGCAATTCCTTTGCTTGCTTGTCGTGCAGCATGTGCAGGAAGTGTCCGGAGATGCTGTCATCGTCCGTTTCGGTATCAATTCGCACGCCGTCCGCATGATAGCGATGCCAGTACAACAGCATCGACGGTAGAGACGCCAACAAGCGATCCGCAACGTCCGACTGATTCGAAAAGTCGCCCTCGGGTTCGATGTTGCCCAGGAATGAAACACTCGTGCGCAGGACATCCATCGGATGAGCGTCCGCCGGCACCATTTCGAGAACGGTCCTGAGCGCATCGGGCAGGCCGCGGTTCGCCTTGATTTTCGCGATGTAGGCATCGAGCTCCGCCTGCGTCGGCAGATGGCCGTGCAGCAACAGAAATGCGACTTCTTCAAAGCGCGCGTTGTTCGCCAGGTCGTAAATGTCATAACCGCGGTAGGTCAGGCCAGCGCCCTCCTTGCCGACAGTGCATAGATGCGTTTCGCCTGCGGTGACGCCGGCAAGTCCGCCTGTTTTATTGTCGCTCATGTATTCTCTCTCTTTCGCGGGCTGGGGTCCCCAAGGGGGGAGGCTCCCCGCTCCCACAGTTAATCGCCTGTTGTCAGGCCCTGCTCTGCAAACAGTTCATCGAGTTTGTCCTCGTAGGCCTGGTAGCCAAGGACGTCGTACAACTCCGTTCGTGTTTGCATTGAATCGATGGCCGCTTGTTGCGTGCCATCGTTCTTGATCGCTTCGTAGACATTCAGCGCCGCTGCAGACATCGCGCGAAAAGCGCTTAGCGGATACAAGCTCATTGCGACGCCGACGCCGGCGAGTTCTTCGGTCGTAAACATCGGCGTCTTGCCGAACTCGGTCAGGTTTGCCAGCACGGGCGCTTCAATGACGTCGGTAAATTGCTTGTACTCATCGAGTGTCACCAACGCTTCCGCGAAAATCATGTCGGCCCCGGCTTCGACGTAAGCACCGGCGCGATCGATTGCCGCCTGTTGTCCTTCGACCGCATGTGCATCAGTGCGCGCCATAATGACGAACTCGTCGTCGATGCGGCCGTCGGCTGCGGCTTTCAGGCGGTCACACATTTCACCGGTTTCGACCAACGCCTTGCCCGGCCGGTGTCCGCAGCGTTTGACGGCGACCTGGTCCTCGATGTGACATCCCGCGGCACCGGCCCAGGTCATCTCGCGAATGGTTCGGGCAATCATCAGGGCGCTGCCCCAGCCTGTATCGGCATCGACGAGCAACGGCAGGTCCGTTGCCGATGCGATACGGCGAATATCCTCGCAGACATCATTCAGCGTGGTCACGGCCAGATCCGGCAGGCCGAATGAGGCATTGGCGACGCCGGCGCCGGACAAATAAATGGCTTTATGGCCAGCTCGTTCGGCCAGCAGCGCCGTAAATGCGTTGATCGTGCCGACTATTTGAAGCGGGCGCGCAGCTTCGAGTGCGGCTCGGAAACGTGCTCCTGCACTCATTTCGAATCCTTTTACTCGGGTCGATTTGGCCGGTTTTAATGAAGGTTAAAACCCGGCGGGGGAGCGATTCTACTTCACCGGAACACCGTTTCCCAAATAGCCCGGTCGGGCTAGACCAGCAATCACGAACCAATTTGGACGACCACCCTGCCGGTGACCGTGCCGTCGATGTAGGCCTGAAACGCTCCCGGAAGGTCCTCGAATGGAATCGTGGTGTGGCCGATGCGGTCCAGATGCCGTGGCCGCAAGTCGCCGGCAATGCGCTTCCACACGGCCAGTCGGGTTTCACGTGGTGTATCGACGGAGTTAATCCCGAGCAGGCATACGGCGCGCAAAATGAATGGCAGCACGGTCGTGTTCAGGGCCGGGCTCGCCGCGAGACCGATGCTCGCTATGTTGCCGCCATAGTCCATCGTGCGCGTAAGCCACGTCAGGTAATCGCCGCCAAGATTATCGATCGCGCCCGCCCATTGCGCTTTTTCCATTGGCCGCTTGCCGAGATCAAGCTGGCCGCGATTAAGAATGTTTCGTGCGCCAATCTCGCGCAAATACTCCGCCTCGTTTTCCTTACCGGTCAGCGCCGCGACTTCGTAGCCACGAGCATTCAACATGTCGATCGCAATGCTGCCGACTCCGCCCGTCGCGCCCGTCACCACAATCGGGCCATTTTCCGGTCGTTGGTTGTTCTGCTCCATGCGATGAATCGCGAGTGCCGCCGTGTAGCCGGCCGTTCCGATTTGCATTGTCTCGACCGCTGTCAGTCCATCGGGTATCGGTACCAGGCTGTTGCTGTCCAGGCGCGCATATTCCGAGTACCCGCCGTCGACCGTTTCGCTCAGACCGCAGCCATTAACCAGCACTTCGGTGCCTGGCTCGAACGCGAGGTCTTCCGAGCTAATCACGGTGCCGGCAAGATCGATTCCGCCGTTCAGTGGGTAGCGGCGAAGGATTTTTCCGGCCCCTGTCGCCGCAAGGGCGTCCTTGAAGTTAATCGTCGAGTGACTGACTTTGACAACGACATTGCCGGGCGTCAGATCATCGATACTCAGATCCTGAAATCCTGCGGCGATTTTGCCGTCCTGTTCGTCAATACGATATGCGCGAAACTTTTCCACTGCTTACTCCTGCTTCTTTTTACGTCGACTAAGCCAGACGTCCAGGCCCTGCGCGTTCAAGGAGACGTCAATCTGCATGATCGACATCACCGTATCACGACCACCTTTGAAGCCGTGCCGGGCAAGTCGACCAATCATGTATTCGAACATACTTTCTTCGAGCGCCTGCTGCCGCGCATCTGTATCGTTGCCCGCAGCTTCGTTTGCTTGTTCAACGTCCAGCGCCATTGCGACATAGTCGTCGATGCATTGGTGCATGTCGGCGGCCAGTCGCTGCAGATCACTGACGCGGCTGTAGTGCGTGACGTACACGTAGTCTGGTTCAAGGGCCATTATGCGGTCGATGGACTTGTGCGCCTCATCGGGGTCGAAGTCAATCGGCGTCGTCGTTGGAAAAATAATCGCGCCGTTCGCGGTGTCGGTCTCGCGGTAGGAAACACCAAAACTGTCGCCCGTAAATACGCCTCGCGATGTCGGATCATTGAGGACGTAGTGATGTTTCGCGTGTCCCTCCGTAAAAATCGTTTGCAGTCTGCGTCCGTTTAAGTCGAACCACTGGCCGTCCTCTGCCACATCAACGCGACTTTCGTCGATGGCCAGAATCTCGCCATAGATTTCCCGCGTTTGATCCTTGCCGTATACCGCCTCGGTACCGGCGATGAGTTTCGTCGGGTCAATCATGTGCGGAGCGCCGCGCGGGTGAATGACGCAGCGCGCGTTCGGTAGCTGCTGCATAAGGAGACCGGCGCCTCCGGCATGATCCAGGTGTACGTGGGTCAGAAAGACCGTTTCTACGTCTGCAACATCAAGGCCTTGTTGGTCGAGCGCATCTAACAGTAACGGTACGGCGCTGTTTGCACCGGTATCGACAAAGGCCGCCTTGCCGGACGCATTAATCAGGTGGCTCGCGTCCTGCAATGGGCGCGCGTATTCGGTATCGATCGCGATGATGCCGTCGTTGAGTTTTGTAATACTCGCTGACGCCGTCATAAAGCTTGTGATTCGTGGAAAATTATTTGGGCAGCGTTGTCTCGAGGCCCGCAAGCCTCGAGTAATAACGCGCGAGTAATTTGACGTCAGCGTCGGTCAGCGGCGCCGCCATCTGTGTCATTACAGCTTCCTTGCGCGTGCCGTCGCGATACTGATTCAACGCGTGGACGAGGTAGTCTTCATGTTGTCCTGCGAGCGTCGGCCACGTCGGTGAAACGCCGATGCCATTCCCGCCATGACAGGCAGTGCAGCTCTGTGCCGCTTCAAGCGCGGCATTTTCCGAACCGCCCGATTCGACCGTCGCCGCGCCAAGCGTCGAGATAAACGCAGCGATGTCTTCGAGCTCCTGGTCCGTCATGCTGGTCGCCTGAGCGGCCATCGTCGGATGGCTGCGATTACCATCGCGATAAGCCTTGATCGCTGCGGTCAGGTACGCCGATTTCTGCCCACCAAGCTTTGGCACGCGATAGGACGGGTAGGCATTGCGGTAGCCTTCGATGCCGTGGCAGCCAAGGCAGGTGTAGGCGAGCGCTTCACCTCGCTGCGCATCGCCTGCAGCGAACGCGGGCCCGGCCAATATTGCGCAGAGTAAAATAAACGTCGATAAGAGGGCGGTCATTATCATCTTTATAAACAATTGATTCCAAAGGTATTAATGTCTTACAACGGCGAGGCCGGAGTAAGCGAGGGCGCTATGGTAGAGAGTGTTGCCCGCAAATTCCAGACGTAAAATAGCGTATGTCGGCGGCACTTGCGCTAGCATTTGGGCCTCTAAGCGCCAAACCACTCCCGGGAGCTACTGTGAACAAAGGCATCGTCGCATTGTTAATCGTCCTCGCACTGCTTGTGCTGGTCTCGCCAGGCATCGTTGGAATGCTGGCCGAACGGTCGGTCGACGAGCAGATCGAATGGGTCGAGCTCGAGAATCAGGACATCGTCATTACGGCCGAACGCTTTGATCGCGGCTGGTTTTCGTCGCAGGGGCGTCATCGCATTGAACTGCGGGACTCGGGCAGTGCCGATGGCATCAAACTGATGCTTGAGCCTGTTTTCGGCAATACGGTGCCGGCGCTGATCGTCGACACCAAGCTTACTCATGGCCCGATCGCGATGACGGGCGCTGGCGGCGAAAGTGGCTCATTGTCGCCGGGTCTGGGAAAGGCCGTATCGACATTGAGCTTTGAAACAGACGACGGCGAGGTCTTCATGGTACCGGGTACCGTGTACAGCTCGATCGCAATGACCGGGGATCTCGCGTCAAACTACATCGCAGCGGCCGGCTCCGGCGACCTCGGAACCTGGGGTGATGTCAATATCAGCTTCGATTCGATGGCTTCCAGCGGCGCCTATGCCTACGACGGACAAATCGATTCGGTGCACCTCGCCGATACGGGCACCGGCTTGTCAAATCTTGCGTTCTCCGGCGATCTCGCAATGTCGGAGTTCGGTTTGGCGGTCGGCGACATGGCATTGACGCTCGACCACGTGAGCTTTGATTCGGGAGGAAACGCGCCGTTTTCGATCGGCCCCCTCGCTCTCGAAGCAAACACGTCAATCAACGAAGGCCGGCTTGAATCGGTTTCCGAGTTAAACATGATCGTGGGTGACCTGCCCGGGCTTGGCCATATTGGTTTGGACACCCGATTCACGCTGGGCAATCTCGACGGCGTCGCGCTCCAAGCACTCGTAAACCGCATTCGGAGAATGCAATCAAACGGCGACGCCACCGCGCTTATGGCGGCGATCGAGAAAGAATCTCTGGATCTTCTGGCTGCCGGAGCCGACCTGCACATCGAACGCCTTGATATCGCCCTGCCGCAGGGAACCATAAAATCCGTAATGAACTTCAAGATAAATGAAACCGACAACAGTGATCTGCTTTGGACGTCCGTGCTGCTCGCTCTCGAGGCCGATGCGAAGCTTGAGATACCGGCGGCAATTGCCGACATGGCGATGATGATGAGCCCGCAGGCCGGTGCGGTCGAAAGTTTCCTGATCAAAAATGGCGATATTTATGAGCTCGAAGCGGCCTACAAGAAAGGGCTGCTGACCGTAAACGGCGTTCCGATGGCGCTGCCGATTCAATGATGTAGGAGCGCTGCTTGCTTGTAGGAGCTGTGCTTGCACTGCGATCGCGCTGCAAGCAGCGCTCCTACGGCCGGCTCCTACAGATTTAGCTCGTCGGCGCGGTGACAGGCCACCGTCGTACCCGCGAGAACTCTTTTTTCCGGTAGCGTGATTTTGCACCGCGATTCCGCGAACTGGCAGCGCGGGTGAAACGCGCAACCCGATGGCGGCGTCAATATCGACGGCACCTCGCCGGCTAAAGACGCCGTTTGTCGTTCCCGCTCCGGATCCGGGACGGGCACGGCATCAAGCAGCGCTTTCGTATACGGATGTAACGGTTTTTCGAAAAGCTCGGAATTGTTGCCCAACTCCACAAGTCGCCCCAGGTACATGACCAGTACACGGTGTCCGATCGAACGCACGACGCCGAGGTCATGAGAAATGAACAGGATTGATAGTCCGCTGGCTTCCTGTATTTGTCGCAGCAAACTGAGAATTTGTTCTCGCACCGAGCCGTCAAGCGCCGCGACCGCTTCATCACAAACCAGGACCCGTGGTTTGAGAATAAGCGCCCGCGCGATCGCCACCCGCTGCGCCTGCCCGCCGGACAACTCGTGAGGAAAGCGCTCGAGAAATTCCTCGCCGAGCCCGACCTCCTGCATCATGTCCTCGACGCACCGCCTGCCGTCGCTGCGACTTAGTTTTTTCTCGTGCACGAGAAGCGGTTCGCGGATGATATCGACGACGCGCATTTGCGGATTGAGCGAACCGATTGGGTCCTGGAAAACGAGTTGCAGGTCGCGACGCGTTTTTGCTGCTCTCTTTCTGGCATCCGGCGGCAGCTTCTTGCCGAGAAAGCTCACGGTTCCGGCGCGCGTTGGAATCAACCCGAGAATCGCGCGTACCAGGCTCGACTTTCCGGAGCCCGACTCGCCCACGATCGCGAGCGTCTCGCCGCTTTTTAGTTGCAAGTCGACGTTGCGTACGGCGTGCAGCTGGCCGTGTCCCGGTTCAGCGTAGCTGACGGCTGCACCATCGACATCGACCAGGACTTCCTCGCTGGTGCTCGGCGGCAACTCACTTCGCGAAAGTTGTGGGGCTGCTGCGAGCATTGCCTTCGTGTGTTGCTGTTGCGGTGCCCGAAACACGTCGCGCGTCGGCCCGCTTTCGATGAGCCGTCCTTTCTCGAGTACCAGCATGCGCTCGCAGCGTCCCGCAACGATGCCAAGATCGTGGGTGATCAGTAACAACGCCGTGTCTTTTCGAATGGCATCAAGCAAGTCGAGAATCTGCGCTTGCACCGTGACATCCAGCGCCGTGGTCGGCTCATCCGCGATCAACAGGTCGGGCTCCGTAATCAGCGCCGACGCGATCATGGCGCGCTGTCTCATGCCGCCCGAAAGTTGGTGCGGGTATGCCCTTGACTGCCGCCTGGGATCCGGCAGGCCTACCGCACTGAGCATCTCCAGAACGCTTGCCGCAGCCGCGTGCCTGTCGCTTATGCCGTGAGCGACGAGTACCCGCAAAATCTGTTCGCCAATTCTCAAGTAAGGATTTAGCGCCAGCATCGGGTCCTGAAACACGATCGAAATTCGCTGCGCGCGGAAATTGTCGAGCTGCTGTTCACCAGCGCCCTGCAATTCCATGCCGTCGAATATGATGCTTCCGCGTACTGTCGCATTTCGCGGCAACAGGCCGAGGATGGACAGCGCGGTCTGCGTTTTCCCGGAGCCCGACTCGCCCACGAGCCCGACAGACTCGCCCGCTTTGACCGAGAAACTTAGATTATCGACGGCCACATCTTCGGCGTAGCGAACGCCGAGCGAATCAACGCGCAACAGGCTCATGCCGCCTGCCTCGCGTCAAAAAAATCGCGCAAGCCATCGCCGAGAAAATTAAAGCACATCAGGATGACTGCGAGTAAACCGCCGGGAATGACCAGCATCCACCACGCGCTCTCCAGTTGATTGACGCCGCCACTAACGAGGGCGCCGAGCGAGGTTTGCGGTTCCTGAATACCAAGGCCGAGGAAACTCAGAAACGATTCAACCAAAATCGCCTGCGGAATCGTAAGCGTTACATACACGACCACGACACCCATCAGATTGGGTGCAATGTGTCGGGTAATTATCCGCCACGTCGACACGCCGGTCAGTCGAGCGGCCTGAACGAATTCCCGTTCGCGAAGACTGATCGTCTGCCCGCGAACGATGCGCGCCATGTCGAGCCAGTTGATTGCCCCAATCGCGACGAAAATCATCAGGAAGTTTCTCTCGAACACGACCATGAGCAAAATCACGAAGAAAATAAATGGCAGTGCATACAGGGTGTCGACAATCCGCATCATCAGGGCATCGACGCGTCCGCCGACGTAGCCCGCGATAGCGCCGTACAACACGCCGATTACCAGGCTGACAATGCTCGCGACAATGGCAACAACCATCGTGACTTTTATGCCCATCATCGTGCGAACCAGCAGATCACGCCCGAGATCGTCGGTCCCGAACAGGCGCATCGCGGCCAACTCGGGCGCGTGCAATATGCGGTCAAAGTCGGTTGTCAAATATTCGTTAGGACTGATCAACGGCGTAATGATCGCGACGACCGCGATCGCCGCGAGGACGCTCGCACTATAAAACACCGCGTTGTTTGCGCGGGCGCGCCTGAAAACCTGTCTGGCGGCGATCATCGGAAACGTACTCGTGGGTCAAGAACACCGTACAGTAAATCCACAATGAGGTTGAACAACACGACAAGCGCCGCATAGATAATGACAATGCCGAGTACCAGCGTGTAGTCACGATTTAGTGCGCCTTGAACGAAAAACCGGCCCACGCCGGGAATGCCGAATATTTCCTCTATAACAACCGAGCCCGTCAGTATCGCGGCGACCGCCGGGCCCATATAAGAAAGCACCGGCAGCATGGCCGGCCGCAACGCGTGATAACGAATAATCGCAGAGGTGCCGAGTCCCTGCGCTCGCGCGGTGCGAATGTAACTACTGGCAAGTACGTCAATCATGCTCGCGCGGGTCAGTCGCGCGATGTAGGCAATCTGCGGCAGCGCCAGCGCAACGACCGGCAACAACAAGCGCCATGCGCTGTCTGAACTGCTCCACCCCGCGGGTAACCATTGCAGCCTTACTGCGAACAGCAAGACCAACAACGGCGCGATGACGAACACCGGAATCGAAATACCGGTCATCGCGAATGCCATGACAATGCGGTCTGTCAGCGTGTTCTGCCGTAATGCCGCGTAGGTGCCGGCGCTGATGCCGGCAACCGCGGCGAGCATCATCGCCAGCGCGCCGAGCATGATGGACACCGGCAGCGCGCCGGCGATCAGGCTATTGACTGTGTGATCACGAAATCGGTAAGACGGACCGAGGTCGCCGCGAACGACATTCGACAAATAGCGAAACAATTGCTGCGGTAGCGGCTCATCAAGATGATAGAACGCCGCTATGTTGGCTTCGATTTCGGCGGGCAGCACTCGTTCACTGTCAAACGGGCCACCGGGCGCCGCGTGCACCAGGAGAAACGCGAGAACGACAACGAGCAACAGCGTCGGAATCGCTCCCAGCAGTCTTCGCAAGGTGTAGGCGGCCAACGTGTCTCCGATTGAGGGTGGCTTTAATCTACCGCGTCGAGACTTAAGTGCCGACTGTAATGGTAATCCAGCACATTGTCCTCCCATCCCTGGACTTCGGGGCGAACAAGGTGCTTGCTCACATAGAAATACAAAGGGACGATCGCGTGATCGGCAAGCAAAACACGCTCGGCCTCCTCCAGGTACAGCCGCCGCCGATCAGGATCGACCTGCATGGCCGCCCTTTGCATCAGTGAATCGAAGGCCTCGCTGACATAGCCCGACACGTTTGCCGGGTTACCGCCCACGAGCAGGTTGAGAAAGGTCGTCGCATCGTTGTAGTCACCGATCCAGCTGCCGCGAAACACCTCCGCATTTCGACCATCGCGAATGTTGGCGAGCAGGACCTGGAATTCTTCGCTAACGAGTAACGCCTCGAACCCAAGTACATCGCGCCACATCGCTTGCACTGCGAGCGCAATACGCTGTTGCGTAGCGGAAGTGTTGAATCGCAACTCGACCTCGGCCGGATTTTCGCCACTGTAACCCGCCCGCTTGTAGAGACTCTGTGCAATCGCATTGCGTTCGTCCTGCGACAAATTGGCGTAACTCAAGCGCGGCGGATTATAGTTGTCTGTTCCGGGTGGCACCCAGCTGTAAGCGGGCGCTTCGCCGCGGCCCGTGATTTTTTCAACCAGCACCTCGCGGTCGATGGCCATCGACAACGCCTGTCGCAACTCGGGGCTGCCTTTGAACGGCGGCCTCGCGAGATTGAAGCCGTAGTAGTAAATGCCGCGGTATGGCGAGATGCGCATTTCGTCACCGTACTCTTCTCTGATCGAGTTAAAGTTTTCCGGCGGCACATTGCTCGTCGTGTGCAGTTCGCCCGAGCGGTAGCGATTGAGCTCCGCGGTTTCTTCGACGACAACGTGATGATTGACGATGTCGATCGATGTCGCGGCATCGTTCCAGTAGTGCTCATTACGTTCGAGTCGCAGGTGCGAACCGGGCTGCCAGGCAAGCATCTTGTAAGCGCCGTTTGAAATGATTGTCTGCGCAGAATTTCCGGCGTCAATGTCGGCCAGCGCGTCGCGCGCTGGAAAGGTGCTCGGATGTGTCAGCAAGCTCAAAAGATATGGAACCGGTCGTGACACCGTTATTCGCAAGGTTTGCGCGTCAGTCGCCTCGACGCCCAGGCTTGTCACGAGCGCGTCACCCGCGATGATCTTACCGGCATTCTCGATATCCGCGATCGTACTCGCGTAAAAAGCGGCGACCGCCGGGTCAACGAGGCGTCGCAGACCCGCTACGAAATGCGCCGCCGTCACGGGGTCACCGTTAGACCAGCGCGCGTTATCACGAATCGTGAAGGTATAAGTGAGTCCGTCTTCCGATACCTGCCAGCTTGCCGCTGCGCCAGGCACCAATTGACCGCTGGCCGAATAGCCCATCAAGCCTTCGCCAATATCACGCAGCACGTCGGCCGCCTGCACGCTGCGCGCTTTCTGCGGGTCCAGCGATTCGGGGTCGGTCGACAAGCCGCGGTGCAAAACCGAGCGGCCGTCGGCATCATCAGCGGCGCCACAGCCTGACAGGAACAAGCCGCCCGACATCCACAGAATCAGCAGCAAGGCGCCGCGAATTGGCCTCATCAGGCGCTTTTCTTGAGCTGCCGTTTTTTGAGATGAATTAGAATCAGCGACACGGCCGACGGCGTCATGCCCTCAAGGCGCGATGCCTGCCCCAGCGTGACCGGGCGAGTACTCGCGAGGCGCTGGCGCGCCTCATTGGAAAGCCCGTTAACCGAGTCATAGTCGATATCGGCCGGCAATCGGAGCGATTCCTGTTTTTCCTGCCGGACGATCTCGCGCGCCTGGCGCTCGATATAGCCCTGGTATTTGGCCTGCACATCGAGCTGAAGCACGATTTGTTCCCGAAGTTCGTCGAAAACCGGACCATCTTCGTCAAAGGCGCCGACAACAGCCAATTTTGATATTTTCTCGTAGCTGAGCTCGGGTCGCCGCAACAAATCGACCGCCACGGATTCTTTTTGGAGTTCGACGCCGATAGCTACCTGATCGCTATCATTCATGGATTTTGGCTGCACGATAATGCCTGACAGTCGCGCCTGCTCGGCCGTTACGGCATCGCGCTTTTTGTTGAACAGTGTCCAGCGGGCGTCATCGACGAGGTGCATGTCACGGCCGACCGGCGTCAGGCGAAGATCCGCATTGTCCTCGCGCAGTGTCAGCCGATACTCGGCGCGACTCGTAAACATGCGATACGGCTCACTCACGCCGCGCGTCAGCAGATCATCGACCAGTACGCCGATATAGGCCTCGTGCCGCCGCGGAAACCACTCATCCTTGTCCGCCGACTGGCGCGCCGCGTTAAGGCCGGCCAGCAGCCCCTGGGCGCCCGCCTCCTCATAGCCTGTCGTGCCGTTGATCTGGCCGGCGAAGTACAGGCCCTGCACGCACTTCGTTTCGAGCGTCGGCTTCAGGTCGCAGGGATCAAAGTAGTCGTATTCGATCGCGTAACCCGGCTGCGTGATGTCAGCGTTCTCGAAACCGCTCATTGAGCGCACGAAACGCAGCTGCGTTTCATAAGGCAGGCTCGTTGAAATGCCGTTGGGGTACACCTCGTGGGTCCGCAGTCCCTCGGGCTCAACAAAAATCTGATGCGAGTCTTTGTCCGCGAAACGCATGACCTTGTCTTCAATTGACGGGCAGTAACGCGGTCCGACACCTTCTATCAGGCCGGAGTACATCGGTGACTCACCGAGCGACGCACGAATAATGTCGTGTGTTTGCTCGGTCGTGTTCGTTATGTGGCAGGAAATCTGTTGCGGGTGCTGCGCGCGTCGTCCTGTAAAGGAAAACACGGGCGTTGGATTGTCGCCGGGCTGTTCCTGCATGACGGCGTAGTTAAGCGTCTTGCCATCGAGTCTCGGTGGCGTTCCGGTTTTCAGTCGAGCAACTCGAAAAGGCATGTCGCGAAGCCGCTCAGCCAGGCGGTTCGACGGCGGATCGCCTGCGCGTCCGCCGGATTTCTCGGTGCTGCCGATCAGGATGCGGCCACCCAGGAAGGTGCCGACCGTCAGCACGACGGTCCGCGCGTGAAACCTGAGACCCAGCCCGGTAACGACGCCCGTTACGCGTTCGCCCGCAACGATCAGGTCTTCGACAGACTGCTGAAATATTGACAGGTTCGGCTGATTCTCGAGCATCCCGCGAATCGCCGCGCGATACAGTTGTCGGTCCGCCTGCGCGCGGGTCGCACGAACCGCGGGTCCCTTGCTCGCATTCAATGTTCGAAACTGAATGCCGGCGTGATCAATGGCCACCGCCATCGCGCCGCCGAGCGCGTCGATTTCTTTCGTCAGGTGGCCCTTGCCGATACCGCCAATCGCCGGGTTACAACTCATTTGCCCGAGCGTGTTGATGTTCTGCGTGATCAAAAGAGTACGCGCGCCCGAACGCGCGGCCGCCAGCGAGGCTTCCGTACCGGCGTGACCGCCACCGATCACTATGACGTCGTATTGCTGTGTCATTGGCTCTTCAAGATGTTGCTCAAATAATGAGCAGTAAAGGCGGCGCATTTTAGTCGCTGAGCAGCCTCACCGCCACCAGCAAAAGCCCGATATCTTTACTTGCCGTGGCGCAACGGCCAAGATGTCGCGCCTGATCTGGCCTATCGGATAGCTCTCGATCCACATGCTTCGCACCGCCGCGCTCGTCCTCACAAGCCTACTATTCGGAATCTCAAGCCAAGGCGTCTATGCCCTGGAACTTGAAGAGTGCCGCATCAGCGCCGGGCCGTCGTTTCCGGGCATCACGGCGCGCTGTGGCATCCTTAAGCGCCTGGAAAATCCGGACGACCCCGAGTCGCCCTTACTCGACATCCGGGTGGCCGTCGTCCCGGCGTTGAACCTGCAGCCCCACCCCGACCCGATCGTGCCGCTTGCTGGCGGGCCAGGTCAGGGCGCCGTGCAGTTCTATTCGGCATATGCGTACGCGTTCGAACGCGTACGCAGTGACCGCGACATCCTGCTGGTCGACCAGCGCGGCACGGGCGAGTCTGCGCGCATGGACTGCGAGGTTGACGAAGACCTTATTGACGGCAGGTTTTCGGTGGCGGCAACGGTCGAGTATATGGAGACCTGCCTCGAAGCCCTGCCACACGATCCGCAGTTCTTCACCACCAGCGTCGCGGTCAAGGATCTTGAGGCCGTTCGTGAGGCACTCGGTTATCCCAGTCTGAATCTTTACGGCGTGTCCTATGGCAGTCGCATGGCGCAGCATTACGCGAGGCGTTACCCGGCTACGACGCGCAGCATTGTTCTCGACGGCGTCATTCCCCCGCAGCTCGCACTCGGGAACAATG
>Ga0255057_10000165_pt1 | contig 38112 bp, 36 predicted proteins | sample Cases_109_6_MG_FD_189022 | JGI IMG/M metagenome (GOLD analysis project Ga0255057, IMG submission 189022) | Seawater microbial communities from Amundsen Gulf, Northwest Territories, Canada - Cases_109_6 | ecosystem: Environmental > Aquatic > Marine > Gulf | place: Canada: Northwest Territories... | reverse complement strand
GTCTTGCACCTCGGCGCTCGAAATGTCGGCGCTTCTTCTCGATGGGCGACCCGGAGATACAGTGATCGTCCCGTCTTTCACGTTCGTCAGTTCCGCACTCGCTTTTGCGCGTGCCGGGTTCGGGATCGTGTTCGCCGACATCGAGCCGACAAACCTCGGGATCGACCCCCAGCACGTCGCAACCCTCCTCGATGAGACCACTCGAGCAGTCATCGCGGTTCACTACGGCGGAATTTCCTGCGACCTCGACGGACTCCAGGCGGTCTTGTCAGATTGTGAAGATGTCGATCTGATCGAGGACAACGCGCACGGCTTGTTTGGGACTCACCGCGACAAGCCGCTCGGCGCTTTCGGGAGGTTCTCGACACTCAGCTTCCATGAGACCAAGAACATCGTCTGTGGCGAGGGCGGTGCGCTCGTGGTCAACCGAGCATCCGATATCGATCGCGCCCGGGTCATCCTCGACAAGGGCACTGACCGACAGAGCTTCCTCGCTGGTGAAATAGACAAGTACACCTGGCAAGACACCGGCTCATCCTTTGGACTGTCCGACCTGAATGCCGCTTTCCTTCTCGCCCAACTCGAACACCGCCGGGAAATCCTTGCCAAGCGACGAGCGATCTTCGAGGCATACTTCGATCGACTCGACCGTCAAGCAGTCGAATTGGGTTTGACTCTTCCAGCCACACCAAACGGAGGATCCAGTGGCTACCACAGCTTCCATGTGCTGCTGCCCAACACACAAGTGCGAGACCGAGTGCTGAGACGAATGCGCGATAAGGCGGTACAGGCCACGTTCCACTACATACCACTGGACTCGTCTCCAGGAGGGCGCCGATTCGCAGCCCGCCACACAGATTGCCCGGTGACGGCCGACGTCAGCTCCCGCCTGCTGCGACTGCCTTTCTACAACAATCTCACGGAGGACGATGTCGACAGAGTTGTCGACACGTTTGTCGAGAGCATGTCCGGCTAGAAAGGCAGATTCTGCGGCACCGAGTCGATCGGTCAAGAGACCGTCGCCGCACCTACGTTGCCGCGAAGTGTCTATCCGAAACCCGATCGGAGACCCTGGGTTACCATCGCCGCCGTGAAGACCAGGTCCGAGAGAGAGCCGTCGGGCGCCGGTAGCGGCGCTCCCGAGATTTCGTCGCAACCGACCGATAACCAGAGGCCGGGGCAAGTCCTCAGCATCGTGATACCGGTCTACAACAGTGCCGACCTCATCGGGGCAACGATCGATGAAGTGGTGGGCTACTGCGACGAGCAAGATCTCAGTTTCCAACTTCTGCTCATCAATGACGGAAGCACCGACGGCAGTTGGAAGGTGCTCGCCGACCGGGCCCAGCAAGACCAGAGAATCACCTCCATCGACCTGCTTCGCAACTACGGACAGCACACCGCCGTATTCGCAGGTTTGACCCTGAGCTCAGGTGACCTGGTGATCACCATGGATGACGACCTCCAAAATCCGGCCACCGAGATAGGGACTCTCATTGTGAAGGCCCAGGAGGGACACGACCTCGTAGTCGGCCGGTATCGCCAAAAGCACCACGCTCCCTATCGCAGGCTCGGATCCAGACTGATTGGCGGGCTCAACCGTCGTATCTTTGGCAAACCAAAGGATTTTGTGATCGGCAATTTCCGCTGCATGCGACGAGACCTGGTCGATCGCATCGTGGCCTATAGCAATCCCTATCCGTACATCACGGGGCTCGCCATCATGTTTGCCTCAAGACCGATCAATGTCGATGTTGAGCATCGACCACGCCCGGGCGGCTCAAGCAACTACGGAATTCGCGCCATAACCGCGCTCGTCTTCCGCATCCTGTTCAACTACTCATCCTTCCCGCTACGACTCGTCAGCGTCATCGGCCTGATTGCAACCGTGACGAGCTTCGTGACCGGATCGTTCTTCCTCGTGCGGGCGCTCGCCGGTGGATCATCCGTACCCGGATTTACAACGCTGATCGTCTTGCTCTCGTTCTTCAACGGAGTCAGCCTGCTCATCCTCAGCATGCTCGGCGAATACACGATCCGGCTCCTGCGCCAATCCAGCCAGCCCGATCCCTATCACATCAGGGAAACGGTCGGACCGCGTGACTGAGCAATTCTTCGTCGTTGGCGCTCAACGCAGCGGCACGACTTACCTGCGGCGGATGCTCTCCGACCATCCCGAGATAGAGATGGCGCGACTCGAGGTGCCCGAGCCCAAGTTCTTCTTGGAAGATGACCTCTACTCCCGCGGCATCGAGTGGTACGAGAAGTATTGCTACGAGAGTTTCGGAGCGAAAGCAAGGGGAGAGAAGAGCACTTCCTACCTGGAATCCGAACTCGCTGCGGACCGCATCGTCGCCGCGTATCCGACTGCGAAGATCATCGCCATATTGCGCGACCCAGTCGATCGGGCCCTGTCCAACTACTACTACTCGGTGTCCAACGGCCTCGAGACCCGGCCCGTGGAGGAAGCCCTGGGCCAAGAGGATCAAGTTCCCCCGGACACGGCCTGGCTGCTCCCAGGCAAGGTCGTCTCAGCCTCACCGTTCGCCTACCGCGCCCGCGGCCGCTACGTGCACGGTCTTCGACGCTATGCCGATCGGTTCGGCCGCGACAGGATCAAGGTGTTGATCCTCGAAGAAACCGTCGGACGGCTCGAGCAGGTCGCTGAGATCTATCAGTTCCTGGACGTCGACCGGAGTTTCTCTCCTCCTAGCCTGCACGAAGTCATGAACGCGGGAGCGAATGTTGGTGTCGCCACCAACGAAAAACTCAAAACAGATCTACTACGGCACTTCTCCGAGACCAATGAGTCGCTCGCTCGGGAGTTCGACGTCGATCTGTCGACCTGGATGCACTAGCTGATCGTTCGTCCCACAGACGACAGAACGACCGGTAGTCGGAGCAGGCCACTGGGTCTGCCATGGCACAAGTAGGGTCCATTCGTGTCCGCTCGATCGCTCACCCAAGACCTTCGTCGGCTCGGAAGGTCGATGATCTCTCGATGGCCTCAAGCCCGACAACATCTGCTCCGTTTCGCCCATCGCTTTGAAAGCACTCTGTCGGCACATCCGGTGCGGTGGTCATTCGTGCTGGTCGCGGTGCATGCCGTCATCTTCTTTGCTTTTCTAACCCCCACGTTTCGCACCAATGACGACGTGTCGATGATGTGGTTTGCCAACGGGACCCTCTACGGAGAGCCGTCGCCGGACCTCATCTTCCAGCACCCGATGGTGGGCACCGTTCTGGCGGGCCTGTATCGGATCACGACTGCGGTCAACTGGTACTCGCTCTGGCTCTACCTGCTCCACGCCACGATCTTCGGAGTGATCCTGTATCTGGTGCTCAGCGACCGTCGAGGTCACCTTTGGAGTCGCCTGATCGGTCTGATCGGGTTCTGGTCGGTATTCACCCTCTGGATTTGGCTGCATCTCCAGTTCACCCACGTTTCGATCCTCCTCGGCGCAGTGGGAGTGCTGCTCTATCTGTCGGTAGCAGCGAGGCCGCGCTCACCCAATGGACTCATCGTCCTCGCCGGCACCCTGGTCGCGCTCTCCGCCTTTGTACGCTGGCACGGCTTCGCGGGAGTCGCAATCCTCAGCCTTCCCCTACTGGCGCGCACCGTCCGAAGAATCTCATGGCACCGCCAGGCCGTGTTCTTCGGCTCGATTACTGCGCTGCTCTTGGTAGGAGCGATATTTCAGACTGCTCACTACGCCGGCGACGAGGCGTGGCAGGAATACCTCGAGTTCAACTCTGCCCGCCGCCCATTGTCCTCCCTGGACAGGAGTGAGCTGGCTGCAGGAAACACCGAGCTACTGGCCGAGCTCGGGTGGTCGAGCAACGACATGCGGATGCTCTTCGACTGGTTCTTCATCGACGAGGCCATCTACACCACGGAGGCGCTGCTGACAATCGATGCCGCCACGCCGCTCCCGGACCGCCCATGGACCGAGTTCCTCGAACTTCGACACGGCAGACTCCGATTCGGACGACTGCTCCTACTCGGCGGGTTGCTGGCAACCGCTCTTTCGATCACTCGCTGGTCGGGACGAGTGCTCCTCGTGGGCACCACGTTGTGGTTCATCGCCGTGGTCGCCGCTCTTGCCAAATACGTGCGTCTTCCGAACCGGGTGTCGCTTTCGGTCCTGGCGTTCCTCGGCCTCATCTACCTGCTACGGCCACACTCCATATTTCCTGGCCCCGACGGAGCCCAGCAACGCTCGATGCGAGTCGATGCGAGAGGCGTGTTCCTGTCATGGGGTGGAGTCTTGCTGGCGATACTCATCGCCGTCTCCGGGTGGGCGGTAAGAATCGGTGGAGCCGACGCCCGGGCAACCACCCGGTTTGCCGAACGATCACAGTTGGAATTCGACGCCAGGATGCAAGAGCTAGATACCCTCGACTCCAACGGCGTCTTCGTCAATTGGGGGGCCACCCTGGGACGGGCTCAGATGTCTCCGACGGTCGCCGAAGCATTCGTACCGGATTGGATCCAGTTGGGATGGCCGGCAAGATCACCAGCACAGCGAGCGCGAATGACCGAACTCGGAATCGACGACATTTACACCGCCATAGCCAACGACAGCCACGTCCTTCTTCCGCTCAAAGCTGATGGCAACGTCCTTGCGATGGCGAGAGCCAACCGGTTTAGTACGTACTACAAGGAGCACTATGGCTTCGAGGGCCGTCTTCGTCCTGTCGCCAGCGTCGATCATGGGCGTTACCTGGTTTTCGACCTTCTGGTCGATTTCGAACTCGAAACCGAGGGGCTGTCGGAAGTCCACGCCGATGGCTCAAGGTACCTGTACCGGTTCAAGGATTCGGTCGCCACAGGCAGCTTCTGGATATCGAACGACGGCACGGGCATCAACGGATGGGCCACATCCCTCGACTCCCCCGGCCCCGTCGATCTGATCGTTGTGCTCGACGATCAGACCGGAATGCTGTTGGCACTTGCCATTCCATCAGCCATCGACGATGGGACGTATGACTCAACAGCAGCGGTCCCCCCCGGGACTCCAGTTGGGTTCTCGGAGGCGGTGCCGGATCCGGAGGCGGTCCGGATATTTGTTGTTACGTCAAGAGGGGCATACGAACTTCGGCGCGCTTCGTAGTCCGGTCGGCAACCTCGTCCGATTCAGCTCCGTAGAGTGCCGTTCGAGCGCAGGCTCAACTTCGAAAAGCTTCACGGTTTCGTGTCGAAGATGGCGATGCTCCCAGCAGCCGACCCGGCACCATAGGTATCTTCCAACTCATGTGCTCCCGGGGCCTGACATGGTGAAGAACGCGATCACGCTCGAGGTCGCCGGTCGATTCGTACGGCTGTCAAGCCCCGACCGTGTCGTGTTTCCGGAGAGCGGACTCACCAAACTCGATGTCGCCGAGCACTACCTGCATTGCGCCGACGGTGCGGTGCGGGGCGTCCATCGCAGGCCGACATCGCTCAAACGCTGGCCGGGTGGAGCAGACGAGGACTTCTTCTTTACCAAGCGCGCCCCCGGAACCATCACCCATTCGACGCCGGTCCGCTTCCCCTCTGCACGACCCGGGCAGATGCCCTACGTCGAGGATATCGCCGACATCATCGAGCAGGTCCAACTTGGAGTGCTCGACCTCAACCCGTGGAATGCCCGAATCGACGACCTCGACCACCCGGACGAGCTGCGTCTCGACCTCGATCCGACCGAGGAATTTGGATTCGATCACTGCCGGCGGGTGGCGACAGAATGTCGAACACTGCTCGCCGAACACGGCCTGGCCGCGTGGCCCAAGACCAGCGGCAACAGGGGAATACACGTCTACGTAAGACTGAAGCCCGAGTGGGACTACTTCGAGGTCCGCCGCGCCAGTCTGGCATTGGCCCGAGAGGTAGAGCGCCGCACCGAACACCTAGCCACCACTGCATGGTGGAAGGAGGAGCGCAGCGGCGTTTTCATCGATTACAACCAGAATGCACGAGACAAGACGATCGCGTCCGCTTACAGCGTGCGCCACACCGGATTCGTGTCAACCCCATTCACCTGGGATGAGCTCGACTCGATCAAACCAAGCCACTGGTCGATCGCCGCGTTCCAAGAACGGTACGCGGCGATGGGCGATCTAACCGCCGGGATGGACGACGTTGACGGCGATCTCACGTCAGTCATGGAGATGGTGCGGCTCGACGAGGAACGCGGCTTGGGGGATGCACCGTGGCCGCCGCACTACCCCAAGATGCCCGGCGAACCACCCCGCGTCCAGCCCAGCAAGCGAAAGATGGACGGCTAGGGCGGGTCTTTGGATACGGAGGGCGAAAGGTGCCGTCCAGGCTTTATCAGCGTTGATGCCGTCAGGCCGACGAGGGCGACCACCTCGCCGGTGAGGAAACCTGCGACAACGCGGATCGTCGGGTCCGACCGAACCACGACGATGGCAATCGCGGCCGCGGCTACGGCTACCAGCCAGGCCACCGCCATCCGATCCGTCTCCCCTCTGCCCACCAACACCTGGGTGATTCCCAGGCCGACGATCCCCACGATTACGCCGGCCGCAGCCAAAGCTGCCAGGGTCGCCGTTGGCCGGAACCCTGAGCCATAGAGCAACGCGACAAGAGGTGGCCCGGCCACTGTTGCGACGGCGCCGGCGACGCCGGCACCGAGCACGCCGGCGATGGCAAAATTGCGGACGAACCGGTTGATGACATCGTGGTCTCCCGCGGCGGCCCGACGGGTCAGTCCGGGAAGAATCCGCGCCAGCAGGTTGTACGAGGCGCTCATCGGGCCCCGGAACAGGGTCGTCGTCACGAAGAACACGCTGATGGCGGCACTCGATGCCCCGAGCGCCCCCACCACCAACGGACCCGCAGCCAGGACCGTCTGGGAGGCAGCGGTGGCAACTAGGAATCCGGTCATGAATCTTCGATCGGAGCGGGGGAGGGCGGGTTCCACTACCCCCACCGGTTCCACACTCGACACGGCCCGGAACGGGCGTACCAACAACACCAGGATTGGGGATAAGGCCAGCGCCCACACCAGGGCAACCGGGCCCAGCCCGGCGATCGCCACCGCGATGGCACCCGCGGCTTTACCAGTCGAGTCGAGGGCCACCGCGGCTCCGTAGGCGACAAAACGGCCGCGGCCGGCGAGAAAACCCCGACTGATGACCAGCAGCGCGTGGAAGGGGAACATGAGCGCTGCCACCGGAACAAAGGCCAGATCGTCGTCGAGCAGGCTCCCCCGGGCTGCAAAGGCAAAGACCACCGCCAGGAGGCTCGCCCCCACCACCACGAAACCGATGAGCCTCCACGAGTCCCGGACGGCCGAAGCCCGTCCGCCGGCGAGAGTCAACTTCCTGATGATGAATTGCTCCACCGGGATCAAGAACACGGTGAGACCGAGGAAGAGCAGGGTCCACATCACCGTCACCGGGGCAAAGGCATCCTCGCCGAGAGCGCGACCGCCCACCAACAGGAACACATACGATCCGACGATTGTGACGCCGGTCCCCAACAACATTGCCGAAGTACCGGATAGACCTCGACGCCGCAGCGGCTCACGCGAAGAGGTGACAGATTGAGGCGAAGTCACCGGACTCTGATTGGACACGAGCAGGGACGATACACAGCGATGCGACGGCTCATTCGCTGGAGTTGCTCGCCACACCGATGGCGCCGTCCGGGATGATGTGCGACGACAATCGGGGGTACCGTCCTTCTCCCCGCTCCAACCAACTCACCTATGACCCACACAGACCAGGCCCAAACCGACACCGACCAGGCTGCCTGGCCGCGAATCCTGCGGTGGGAGTGGGTACTGGTTGCGGCCGTTTTGGTCGCCATCGTCGTCACACGGTTCCCCACTCTCGACCAGCGGCTCCTGGAGGCACACCCGTTCCGCCAGACGCAGACCGCCTTCCAAACACTTGAATTCCATAGAGTCGGAATAGATCTGCTGCGACCGATCGTCCCGGTACTGGGCTCTCCGTGGTCGATCCCATTCGAGTTCCCTCTGTTCCAGGCGATGGCGAGCGTCCTGATGTCGTGGGGAATCGGAGCCGACGCCGCCAACCGTCTCATAGGCCTCGGCTTCTTCATCCTCACCGCCGGGGCGCTCTGGGCACTGATCCGGCTCGTCGCCGACCGATATGTCGCCGCCATCGCCCTGGTCGTGTTCTCCTTCTCGCCTCTTGCGATGCTGTGGAGCCGAGCCTCTCTCATCGAATACATGGCGACTGCGGCCGCGCTCGGATGGGTCATCTCTGCAGTCCGATGGCGACAAACGTCCGACTGGCGGTGGGCCGCAGCGGGAGCCCTACTGGGAGCGATCGCCGCCACAGTGAAGGTGACCACCGCCATCCCTTGGGCTGTGCCAATCCTGCTGTTAAGTCTGCCATCCGAGAAGTCAGTGGTGCTCGGTGCGAAGCAGTGGTTCCAGACGCGACTTCGCCCCGCCTTCCTGGTGATCCTCGCCGTGCCTGCACTTGCCAGCCTTTCATGGACGCTCCACTCCGATGCGGTCAAGAGGGCCAGCGACACCACGGCGTGGCTTACATCCAGCGCGCTGCGCACCTGGAATCTGGGAACAATCGAACAGCGCCTCAACGGAGACAATCTCAATGTGGTACTCGATCGAGTCGATTCGTTCATCATCGGACGGGGCTGGTTGATCGTGGCCGTGGTCGCGGTCGTGGCGATCCGGCGTCACCGTGCGTTCTGGATCGGGATGCTGCTGGTACCGCTCGTAGCCATCGGCAGCTTCTTCAACCTCTACCTGGTTCACGATTATTACTTCGTCGCCATCAGCCCGGCATTGGCCGCCCTGCTCGCCGTGGGCATCCGGACCACCGTTGTCTGGCTGCGAGTCCGGAAGCGCTGGCTCATGCCCACTCTCGGCGCGATCACAATCCTTTGGGTGGGGTTCACACTCGGATTTGCTCAGAACTACTGGAACTCGGCGTACACCGAGCTAGGTCCGCCTGAGGCGTCGCGTGAGATCGCCAGCCTCACCAGACCCGATGAATACTCCATGGTCTTTGGGTTCGACTGGTCGCCACGCATCTTCTATTACGCAGAGCGACGCGGGATGATGCTGCGGGAACCCCCGCTGACCGTCGCACTCATGGAAAGCCAACCCGACCTGGAGCGCTACCGCCTGCTATGGACCGACGATGTTCGAGGACCGGGTGTCGAGTACGCGGCGGTGCGTCAATGGTTTGCTCCCGTCAGTAGGAACAGCCTGATCCTCGGCGCCGATGCTGAGGATCTGGGCCCGGTCGAAATCATGGCCTCCGTAGCCGAGATCACTCCCAGCAGTGCCAGTGTCCGACCACTCGTGCTCTCGGGAAACTCCATCACCTGCGATGGAGTCGACACATTGGAGATCCCGGCCGGCTCCAGGTCGGCGTGGCTCACCATCCGCACCGAAGGAGTCGCACGAGCCGAGCTTCGCGCCGATTTCGTCACCGTCCCGTCAGCCACCAGAACCGTCGTATGGCACCCGACGGCCGATGACGGATCCCGCCAGTCGGAGCGGATCATCTGCTTTGGCGAAGGGCGGCTCACGGTCGAATCGGCGGTCGAGACGACGGTTGGCCCCTGATCGTCAACGATCATCGGCAACTGGCCGGGGCGGTAGTCTTGCCGCGGCCCGGAGACGCCGACCAGCTGCGACGAATCGACGCTCGCCAGAGCCGATCAACACCCCCAAGAGGTCGAGACCATGAAACCTAGATCTTTCTCGAAAGCCGTCGCCATCATGGGCGGTGGCGGGCACGTCGGTTTGCCGCTCGGAATCGCTCTCGCCGCCGAGGGCCTCGACGTGGTGCTGTACGACCTCAACCAGGCCACGGTGGATCTGATCAACGACGCAACGATGCCCTTCCTCGAGCCCGGCGCTCCAGACAAGCTCAGTGAGGCAGTCGAATCCGGTCGACTGGTGGCGACCACCGATCCGTCGGCGCTTTCCGAAGTGGAGAACGTTGTCGTGGTCGTCGGAACTCCGGTCGATGAGCATCTCAATCCGGATCCCTGGGCGGTTCGACGGGCCATCGCCGACATTGCCGATCATCTGAAGGACGGTCAGCTTCTAGTGCTTCGCAGCACCGTGTTCCCTGGAGTGACGGCCCTGGTCGAAGCACTGATAGTCGAGCGAGACCTCGACATCGACGTAGTCGGGGCACCGGAGCGCATCGCTGAGGGAAAAGCGATGACCGAGCTGTACGAGCTGCCTCAGATCGTGGGGAGTCGCACCGAGAGCGGCCGAGAGCGAGCCGAGAAGCTGTTCCGCCATCTGACCGACCGTATCGTCCACCTCGAACCCGAAGAAGCCGAACTGGCCAAGCTGTTCACCAATACCTGGCGGTACATCAAGTTCGCCACCAGCAACCAACTGTTCATGATCGCCAACAGCTACGGGCTCGACTTCGAGAGGATCCGGTCCGGACTGGCGGAGGGCTACCCGCGAGCCGCCGACCTTCCTCGGGCCGGCTTTGCGGCGGGACCGTGCCTGTTCAAAGACACGATGCAACTGGCCGCCTTCAACAACAATCAATTCAGCCTGGGACATGCGGCGATGATGATCAACGAAGGCCTCCCGCTCTACGTGGTCTCCCAGGTGGAGCAGTCGCACGATCTGAGTACCGCCACGGTGGGGATCCTGGGTATGGCGTTCAAGGCCGGGTCTGATGACACGAGGTCCAGTCTCAGCTACAAGCTGAAGAGAATCCTGCGCTACAAAGCGGCCAACGTCCTGGGGACCGACCCCTACGTCACCGATGACCCGAATCTGGTGCCGGTCGATGAGATCCTCGACCGGGCGGATCTCCTGATAATCGGCGCTCCGCACCGCATCTATGCCGACCTGGAAACTGACCTCCCGATCGTCGACATCTGGAACCTGCGTGGCAACGGGGTCAGGGTCTGATCATGTCCGCTCTCTCGGTGGTGATTCCCGTCTACAACGAAGGAGAGGCGGTCCGGTCGAGCCTGGACCGGGTGCTGGAGGCCATCGGTCCAGACTCGGAGGTCATCGTGGTATACGACATGGTGGAAGACACCACCCGGCCGGTACTGGAGGAGTATGCGGCGCGCGACAAACGGGTCCGCCCATCGCTCAACACCATCGGTCGTGGACCCGCCAATGCGATCCGATTCGGCCTCGAAGCAGCCACCACGCCCGTCGCCATCGTGACGATGGCGGACGACAGCGACGATGCCGGCCAAATGCAGGAACTTGCCCAATTGGTTCGCAATGGCGCGGCGGTAGCGGCGGCTTCCCGATACATGAAGGGTGGTCGGCAGATCGGAGGGCCGTTCGTCAAACGAACCCTGTCGCGCCTCGCAGGGTTGTCGCTCTTCCACCTGGCACGAGTCGGCACCCACGACGCCACCAACTCCTTCAAGGCCTACTCGACCGAGTTCGTCCGACAAGTGGGAGTGGAAAGCGACCGCGGCTTCGAGATCGGGATCGAACTCACAGCAAAGGCGCGACGCGCCAGGTTACCGATCGTCGAGATCCCTACGTCGTGGAAGGACCGCCCGTTCGGAGAATCTAACTTCAAGACAGCCAAGTGGATCCCGTATTACCTGCGCTGGTGGCTACATGCCTTCGGCCGGGCACGCCTCGTTCCACAACTCACGGGAGAAGAGTCATGAGCACACACGTTGTCGTCACCGGCTCGGCCGGGTTCATCGGTGGATACGTCGTCAAGGAACTGCTCGAACACGGCTACTCGGTGACCGGCGTTGACAACCACTCCAAGTACGGCAAGGTGGCAAGGTCGTACGACGATCACCCCGACTATCGCCTGATCGAAGCAGACGTCCAGGACACCGCGCTGATGACCGAACTGCTCAGCGAGGCCGACCACCTCATCGCCGGTGCCGCCATGATCGGTGGAATCTCGTACTTCCACACCTACCCGTACGACCTGCTGGCCAGCAACGAGCGGATCATCGCATCTTCGTGCGATGCCGCCATCGAGGCCCACCGAACCGGCCCGCTGCAGAAGGTCACCTACATGAGCTCCTCGATGGTGTTCGAATCCACCGACGAGTGGCCCTCTGCCGAAGGGCAGGAACTCCTGATCCCCCCGCCGCTGTCGTCATACGGCTTCCAGAAGCTGGCCGTCGAATACTTCGCCCGAGCCGCCCATGACCAGTACGGATTGCCATTTACGATCGTTAGGCCGTTCAACTGTGTCGGAACCGGTGAGGGGCGGGCCCTTGGCGACGTCGACATCCTGAGCGGCAACGTCAAATTGGCAATGAGCCACGTCGTCCCGGACCTTATCCAAAAGGTCGCCAAAGGTCAGGATCCGCTGCGGATTCTGGGCGACGGAACACAGATCAGGCACTACACCTACGGTGGCGACCTGGCCCGTGGAATCCGGATGGCGCTGGAGAGCCCCAAGGCGCTCAATGAGGACTTCAACCTGTCGACCGCGCAATCGACCACCGTGCTCGAATTGGCCGAGGCCATCTGGAAGCGCATGAAGCCGGATGAGCCGCTTCGCATCGTCCACGACCCGCCATTCGAACACGACGTGCAACGCCGCGTTCCCGCCACCGACAAGGCAAGGGACGTGCTCGGTTTCGAGGCGACAACGTCTTTGGACGAGATGTTGGCCGAAGTGATTCCCTGGGTCGTCGCAGCAGTCGAATCGGGAACTATCTAGAGGCGGTCGGTGCCGGTTCTCTCGACCTATCCCCCCACCAATCGGCCTGCGGCCGATTGGCTCCCCCTCCAGGGGAGAGTGATCCAGAACAGATGGCCAAAGTCCATTTCCCCCACGCTCGCAGGGAGAGTCGTTCGGCGCCGGGATAGTCTGTTGACCGCAGTTGAGTGCCGCCACCGACTTAGGACTCGCCCATGAAGCGCAACAAGCTCATCTCGATCATCATCCCGGTGTTCAACGAGGTCGAGAATGTCGATCCGCTCTTGGGGCGGCTCGACTCCGTGTCGGACGGCCTGGCCGACCGGTACGCCTTCGAATACGTCTTCATTGACGATGGATCAAGCGACGGATCCTTCGAGTTGTTGGCTCAACGCGCCACCCAGAACCGCCGGATCAGGGTCCTCAGCTTTTCACGCAACTTCGGATTCCAGCGGTCGATCATCACCGGACTGCTCGAGTGCCGCGGTGACGCCGCCATCCAGATCGATGCCGACCTGCAGGATCCGCCGGAACTGTTCACAGAGTTTCTCGAGCGATGGGAGGCGGGCAACGACGTCGTCTACGGAGTCCGGCGAGGGCGTAAAGAGGGCAGAATCGAAAACCTCTCTCGTCGGACCTTCTATCGCGTCATCAATGCCCTCAGCGAGGACCACCTCCCTCCCGACGCCGGCGATTTTCGCCTGGTGAGTCGCCGGGTGATCGACGCGCTCGAAGAGGTCGACGACTATCACCCGTACCTCCGCGGTGCCATCGCTTCGTTTGGATTCGATCAGGTTGGAGTGACCTACGATCGATCGGCTCGTGAGCGCGGCGAAAGCAAGCTCCGCTGGCGCAAGATGTTCTCGTTGGCGATCGACGGGATCCTCTACCACTCCGTGCTCCCGTTGCGATTTGCCATTTGGGTTGGGGCCGTGACGGCCGCACTGATGCTCGGGGGCATTGCCTGGTACGTCCTCGGCTCGTTGAACTCCGACCTTCCCCCAGGACTGGCAACGACGGTGGTACTGATCATGGCCGGGATCGTCTTGAACGCCCTGTTCATGGGCATCCTCGGGGCCTATATCGGTCGGATCTACCAGCAGGTCAAACGCAGACCATTCACAATCATCGCCGAGCGTGTCGGTGACGACCCACCGAGCGAATCAGCGACGCCGCCGAATGACGAGATAGGCGAGCCGACGCATCCAAGCCGTGATTCCGGCTCGGAACCACCCGACGGCGGCATCGAACCGCCCGACTGAAACCTCGGGCCGAGCCCGCAATTCGGCGAACAGTTCACGTGCCTGGCGAGCTTGTTGCCGCGCCAGCGAGACGCTCCACTGTCCCGCCGAGACTCGGAACACTGCCAATGTGTCGTCGAGGGCAAAGGCCGGACCTTCGAGCAGCAGCCGAATCCACAGGTCGAGGTCGATGACGTAGCCTCTCCGACCGTCGAACCCCCCGGCTGAGATGGCGGCGTCACGACGCATGAGGACAGCCGCCCCCTCGCCAAAGATGTTCGTCCCGGAACGGATCAGAACTCGAAAGATCCCGGGAGCCTCCAACTTGCCGGACAGCCCCTTCAATCCGCGGTCCCGCACCAGAATCCGGGAGTCGCCATCGAGGATGTCCCGTCGCACCGTCACCCACAAGAGCTCCGGGTCGGCTTCGAGCACCGCGACCTGATGCTCCAGACAGGTGGGATAGATCACATCGTCGTGGGACAGCACCTTCACGTACACGCCCCTGCTGTGCTCGAGCGCAGCGTTCCAGTTGCCTTCAGCACCGAGCCGCTGGGGGTTCTGGATGATCCGAATCCTGCCATCGTCGAATGACCGAGCGATCTCAACGGTGCGGTCGCTCGATGCGTCGTCGACGAGGACCAGCTCAAAATCGGTGAACGTCTGCTGGAGAACCGAGTCGATGCACTCACCGATGTGGTCGGCTCCGTTGTACATCGGCACCGACACCGACACCCGGGGGTCGAGACTCACTTGTCGCCGATTCCCGTCCCGCGCCGGGCCACCGCATCGCGTTGTTCCACCAGCGGACCCCACCACTCCTCATGGGCCAAGAACCACTCCACCGTCAGGCGAACGCCTGCATCGAAATCGACCGACGGCGACCATCCCAGCGCAGCCGTCGTTGCCGTGTAGTCGATGGCATAGCGATGATCGTGACCCGGCCTGTCGGACACAAAGGTGATGGCGTCCCGATGTGAACCCGACGCTCGTGGAGCGAGCTCGTCGAGGATGTCACAGAGGGTGTGCACTACTTCTATGTTCTCGTGCTCGGCGCTACCCCCGATGAGATAGGTCTGGCCGATCGCTCCGCGGGACACCACTTCGAGCAACGCCGTGGCATGGTCTTCGACGTACAGCCAGTCGCGAACGTTTTGGCCCTTGCCGTATACCGGGAGCGGATCTCCCCTTAATGCACTGATGATCATCAGCGGGATCATCTTCTCGGGGAACTGGAACGGGCCGTAGTTGTTGGAGCAATTGCTCAAAACGATGGGAAGCCCGTAAGTGTGGTGCCAGGCCGACACCAGGTGGTCGGCAGCCGCCTTGCTCGCCGAATAGGGCGAACGCGGATCGTATGGAGTGTCGACGGTAAAGGCTCCCTCGTCTCCCAGAGAGCCGAACACCTCGTCGGTGGACACGTGATGGAATCGGAAGGCCTGGCGTCCCGATTGGTCGAGTCGGTTGAAGTACTCAGTCGTCGTCGCCAGAAGCACCGAAGTCCCCACGATGTTGGTGTTGATGAACTCGGCGGGACCATCGATCGAACGATCGACATGGGACTCCGCCGCCAGGTGCATTACGGCCGTTGGCTCATGCCGCTCGAAGACCGACGCCAACGCGGCGGCATCACAGATATCGACCTGTTCGAAGGAATACCCGTCGATGTCGCTCACGGATTCGGTGGACCCGGCGGTGGCAGCGTATGTCAGCTTGTCGACGTTGACAACATCCCAGCCTCGCCCGATGGCGTTGCGGACCACGGCCGATCCGATAAACCCGGAACCGCCGGTGACGAGGATCTTCACGATGAAGCTGAATCGGCCATCTGGTCGAGCATGGTACCGAGGGTGTCCTCCCACGGAACCTGCTGAATCGCCAGCGCGGTGCACGTCGCCGACGAGTCCAGCACGCTGAATGCGGGGCGTGCCGCCGGAGTCGAGTACTCCGAAGTAGACACCGCCCGGATGGGAACGATCCGCTCCAACAAGCCCCGATCCACGGCCTGCTGTTGGATGGTCCGGGCCCACTCGTAAAAGGTGCATGATCCGCCGTCGCTCCAGTGCCAGATCCCGGTGAGATCTGGACGCTCCGCAAACAGCCACAAGACCTCGGCTAGACCCTGAGCCCACGTCGGTGAACCGACCTGGTCGTCGACGACGGTGATTTCGTCTCGCTCACGCATCAGGCGGAGCATTGCGGTGACGAAGTTGCCGCCACGATTCGAGAACACCCGAGATGCCCGAACCACGCTCGTGCCAGCTGATTCAAGAGCCTGAGACTCACCCTCCGACTTGCTTGTTCCGTACTCCGACAAGGGATCGGTTTCTGCCTCGGGCCGGTAGGGGTCGGTGGCGGTGCCGTCGAACACGAAATCGGTCGAGACGTGGATGAGGCGGGCGCCGACCTCTGCTGCCTGACGCGCCAGGTTCCCGACGCCATCGCCATTGATCGACCAGGCGGCCTCCCGGTCCTGTTCGGCGTTGTCGACGGCGGTGTATGCCGCGGCGTTGAGGATCACGTCCGGGCCATGCTCGGCGACGCTGCGGCGAACGGCCTTCTCGTCGGCGATGTCCAAGTCGTTGTGGTCCAGAGCGACTATCTCAACCGCGGACGGGGTGGCCTCGACGAGCTCGAGCCCTAGCTGTCCTCCGGAACCGGTGATGAGTGCCTTCACGGGAACATGTCGGCGTTGGACATCACCGGAGCTTCGATGTCCTTGGGCGAGAGGATCGGACCTCCATCCACCTCGGGCCACTGAATGCCAATCTCGGCGTCATCCCACCGCAATGAACGCTCGGCATCCGCCGCGTATAGAGCTGAGGCCTTGTATGCGACGATGGCATTGTCGCTCAAGGAGAGGTAGCCGTGGGCGAAGCCTTGCGGAATCCAGAGCATCTGGTGGGTGGCATCGGAGAGAATCTGCCCGACCCACTTGCCAAAGGTCGGAGATGATCGGCGAATGTCGACTGCCACATCGAACACCTCGCCGGCGACAACTCTCACCAGCTTGGCCTGAGCGTGAGGCGGTAACTGAAAGTGGAGGCCGCGCAGTACCCCACGACGTGACGACGACTGATTGTCCTGGACGAATGCTACGTCGATACCGACACTGCGGAACTTGTCGGCCTGCCAGGTTTCGAGAAACTGACCACGCTCGTCTGGGAACACCCGGGGGGTGATCACCCACACATCGGGAAGCTCAGAAAGTGGCTCGGCGGTGAACGTCACGACTCGTCCACGATCTGATGCAGATATGCCCGGTAGGAGCTCGATCCATAATCGGCGGCGAGATTCGTCAGCGCCGCGCGATCGATATACCCCATGCGAAACGCGACTTCCTCAAGACACGCAATCTTGAGGCCCACTCGCTGTTCGATCACTTGAACAAAGTTTCCGGCGTCGAGCAACGATTGGTGGGTCCCGGTGTCGAGCCAAGCGGTGCCTCGAGACAGCACTTCGACCGTCAACGTCTGTTGCTCGAGGTACCAGCGGTTGATATCGGTTATCTCGATTTCGCCCCGAGTGGACGGCTTGATCGACTTGGCTACCTCGACAACCTGACCGTCATAGAAGTAGAGACCGGTGACGGCGTAGTGCGACTTGGGATCGACCGGCTTCTCCTCGATGTCGGTGGCGTTCCCTTCATCGTCGAAGTTCACAACGCCGTATCGCTCGGGATCGCGTACGTAGTAGCCGAACACGGTGGCGCCGTCGGTCCCGGCGGCTGCCCGTTGCAGCCTCTGCGATAGACCCGCGCCGTAGAAGATGTTGTCGCCCAAGATCAGGCTGACCGGCTCGCCTCCGATGAAGTCCTCACCGATGATAAACGCCTGGGCGATGCCGTCAGGGTTCTCCTGAGCGGCGTAATGCAACTCGATTCCCCAGCGCGATCCATCTCCCAGCATGGCTTCGAACTGAGACCGGTCACGCGGCGTCGTGATGACGAGGACGTCGCGAATCCCGGCGAGCATCAGGGTCGACAGCGGGTAATGGATCATCGGCTTGTCATAAACCGGCAGCAGTTGTTTGCTCGTGATCGCGGTCAAAGGCAAAAGACGGGTTCCGGCGCCGCCGGCCAGGATGACTCCCTTGTTCATGTCTGCACCATCCTCACAGGCTGCCTGCAACTCCAAAGATAGGCGGCGCGAGCCGGGATCAGCCGCCTCCGACCACCTCGTCGAACCCCGGACCGGTGGGGCGCTCCAACTGGTCGACGGTACACTCGTCGGCGTTTTTGTCGGGACGCCACCGCTCAAACCGAGTGGCATGACGGAACCGTCCCCCGGTTAGCTGGTCATAGGAAATCTGGACGACGACGCCCGGTTCGACCGGCACCCATGACAGGTCCTTGCCTGCCGACCACCGGCTCTCGGCACCGGGACGGCGGACCTCGCTACCAAAGGAGTCGTCGGCCTGGATCGCTTCGAACTGGCGCAGGATCGCGACTCGATCCTGATTGGTGAACCCTGAACAGTGGCCGATGAAATGCAGCTCTTCGTCGTCGTGCAGGCCGAGCAAGATCGAGCCGATCTTGTCTCCATCCTTGTGAACCCGGTACCCACCGACCACACAGTCCACCGACCGCCGATGCTTGACCTTGACCATCTCCCGTTTTCCCTCGACATAGGGCCCATCGAGCCGCTTGGCAACAATCCCGTCGCAACCGGCCGCCTCGAACTCGTCGAACCAGCGCCGTCCCGTTTCCAGGTCGGTGGTCGAAGGGGTGAGGTGCCACGGTCCTCGCAGGGCCGGAATCAGTGACCTAAGCAAATCGCGGCGCTCCAAGAAAGGTGCCTCCCTCAAATCGGCCCCATCGAACGCGAGAAGGTCGAAAGCGACGAGGTCGGCCGGGGTCTCACCGGCCAGCCTCTCGACACGGGACTCCGCGGGGTGAAGGCGGTTCTGGAGGGCGTCGAAGTCGAGACGATCGTCGGTCACCACGACCACCTCGCCGTCGACGACGGTCCCGGGAGGAAGAGACCGAAGCGGTTCCTCCAACTCCGGAAAGTACCTCAACAGGGGCTTGAGGTTTCTGCTGTCGAGGCGGATGTCGTCGCTCCAGGCCACCGCCCTGAACCCATCCCACTTCGGTTCGTAGGCCCAATCGCCCTCAGGAAACTCGGTCTTCACCTTGGCCTCCATCGGCGTGAGTGGGGGCGAGAAGGGCCAACTCGGCATGTACTGACGGTACCCGCGACGGCGCCCGCGAGTGGGCTGACGGTCGGATCGGCTCGGCCCACTATCGTCATCCAGCGACCCGATCTACCAGGAGAAGTCAACGATGAGCAGCAGCCGCACGCTGCTATTTGACTACGCCCTCGTGGCTGGCCTCGTGGTGCTCCTGTTTTCGGCTGCGGGCAGCTTCGCTCGGTCACGCCGCCCTGACGCGCCGAACAGCGAACGTTGGATCGCGGTTGTCGCCGCTGTAGGCCTCGTGACGATGCTCGGGGTGCTCATGTCAGATTCTCTCGACGCGGTAACCGGTGGCAATCGGGACTCCTATCCGGATCTGTCGAGAACGTTGATCGTGCTCGGATTCATCGCCGCGTCGGTGCTGGCGTTAGCCGTCTACGACAGTCTTTCGAGCCGAGCCACTCAAGTCGCCAACCGCGTGCTCCCCGCAGGATGGATGAGAGTTGCGAGCGTTCCGATCCTCATCGTCTTAGGGGTATCTGGGCTCGTCGGCGTGTTGTGGAAGCTCGAGCCCGAGCGAGTGTTTCACTCATCGGAGGCCGACGTCGCCACAACGACCACCACGACTACCAGGCCGTCGAGGCCGATGACCATCACGTTCCTTCCTAGTCCCATTGCTGGAGGTAGCGGCCTCGAGGCAGCACCCGATCTCACTCTCAGCGCTATGACGAAGCCGGGTGAGTTGCAGCTGCCGACATTCCTGACAAGCGCGCCCAACGACAACAGGTTGTTCGTGCTCGAGCGCTTAGGCAGGGTCCGAGTAATCAAGGACGGGGAACTCCGATCCGAGACGCTGCTCGACATCACCGATTCGGTTAGGCCCGGCGGCGACGGCGGACTCCTCGGACTGGCCTTCCATCCGGATTTCGCCGACAACGGAAGAATGTTCGTGTTCTACACCGATCTCAACGACGACAATCGACTCGTCGAGTACCAAGTCGATCCGGTCGCAGCGATACTTACCGGGGAACCTCCGCTCGAGATCCTGGTGATCGAACAGCCCAGTGATCTACACGCAGGAGGCACCCTCCAGTTCGGTCCCGAGGGGCTCCTCTATGTCTCGGTCGGAGACGGTGGTACACACGCAGACCCCGATGGCAACGCCCAGAATCCCGACGTTCTTCTCGGGGGGATCTTGAGGATCGATGTCGATAGTGCCTCGCCGTATGCGATACCTGCCGCTAACGCGTTCGGTGACCGGCAACCGAGCGAAACCTTCGCCTACGGGCTTCGAAACCCGTACCGCTTCTGGATCGATCCACCAACGAACCGGATGTTCATCGGCGATGCCGGCCAGTTCTATTGGGAGGAAATCAACGTGCTCGACCTCGACACATCTGGAGTCAACTTCGGGTGGGTGGTCACCGAGGGGACTACGTGCTTCCTCGATGAAGGCTTCGTCTCAGACTGCGATCGGTCCGGCTTCCGCTTTCCGATCGTCGAATATCAGAACGCGGCAGGGTTTACCAATCGGTCCCAGAACATCGCCGGTTGCGCCGTCCTTGGGGGGCCCACTTATCGAGGCGATGCCATCCCAGCACTGCAGGGAAGAACCTTCTTTGCCGACTACTGCCGAAATTGGCTCATCGGCTTCACTTTCGAGGACGGGAAAGTCGGCCAGACCTGGGCGTGGGAACCGGCCGACGAATTGACTCTGGGGACTCCTCTCTCGTTCGGCGTCGATGGCGACGGCGAAATGTACATTCTCACCTCCGCCGATGGAATGATCTACAAGATCCTCGAGGGATAGCGATCGGACCGACCTTGGCGGTGAGACCACCCCCGGTGAACTAGCGTCAGGTCGTGAGATCTTCGGCGCGACTTCTCGCCCTCATCACCGGTGGATTCATCCTCGGGAGTCTCTTCAATCTGTTCTGGGAGACCCGCGTCGTACCGAATGTCGCCCACGAGGAGCGAATTGCAGTCCTCCGCGACGACGGCCGCCTGATCACTCTGACCGGCTCGACACGGTCGACGCCCCGCGAGAAGTTCTGGATCCCCACCGCTCTCCTCGAGGTCGCCCGGGGCGGAGTACTCGTAGTCTCGGACGAATTGCTGATCAACGAGTATGTGATCAACAGCCTCGCCCAGATGACCGTCGAGGTCGAACAGTACAAATCACAGCTTTCCGACGAAGAAGCACAGCAACTGCTTCAACGTGTGCAATTCGAAGGCACCGGTTTGCTCTCGCCGATGCTGTGGGCAGGTGAGAATACCGAGGTACTGCCCTTCTACGTCATTAGCGCAGACAGGGATCAGTTGGCTAACGGTATGAGGCTTCTCTTCCACAACGCCGCGGTCTTCCTGGTGGACGAGATCTTGTTGCGCGAGCTACGACCGTGATTCACTTCCTGGTCGCGGTTTGGATATCCACCATCGGAGTGGCTGCGACCGCGCCGGCGGCGAAGTGGCTGACACCAATCGGGACTGCTGCACTTGCGCCAGCAATAGGGACTGCGATCTATGTCGTCATCGGCGTCTTGTTGGCAGCGACGGATGCGTTTACGACTCTGACTGCCCTCACGGTGGCGACGGCAGTAACGGTGTCCCTCGTCGTGGCGTATTTCGTCACGACGGGCGCTGAGCCTCCGTATCGCCAAATACTGATTGGTGGTGGATTGGCACTGGGCCTGGTGGCCGCGGTTTCCCTGATTGCCCTGAATGTCCACGCAACGAGATTCACGAACGACTCCTACCGGTACCTGATGGCCGCCAGCTGGCTCGAGCAGACGCATGGGATCGAGTCGATAGACAACCGAGTGCTAGTGGCGCAGCAGTTGGTTGTTCCCTTGATCCACACCACCGGATGGATTACCGGTGACGGCTACACACCGGTGCTCACCCCCCTATTCGGTGCAGCCACCATTGCCACGATGGGCTGGCTGTCGATCCGCGTTCTCCAAGCGAAGAGGGTATCGATCAAGTGGCAGTTTTTGCTCCTCTCGGCGGCAAGCCTTCTTCTGTTGACTACCAATCGCTTCGTAACCAACCTCACCTACATCAACGGGCACATGCTCTTCGCCCTGCTGTTGCTGATCGCGATCGGACTCGCCTGGCTCGGTTTGGTCGAGCAGGAACACCGGTACCTCTACGTGGTCGGCATTGCCCTGGCTGGACTTGCCATTACGCGAACCGAAGCGATGATCGTCATCGCCCTATTCCTCATCCCGATCCTGTCCGACCGGAGGATGAGAACACATGATCGGCTTCTCGTCACGGCACCGGCCGTCGGTCTCGCGTCAATCTGGTTCGGTCTGGTACTCCCACGCCATACACCAGATTCGGGTGTGGGGTCGAGCGTTGAATTCCTTTACGGCAACGTGATCATTGCGTTGCTTCTCCTGGCATTCGCGATAGTGGCGGGCCTGCCTGGGTTGCGAAAGATGGTCGTTCTCTCACCGTGGCTGCTAATCGGCGGCGTACTCGCACTTCTCGGTTACTACACGTACGGCGATCCGCAGATACTGATTCAGTCGATCAGTTCTATCGCACTGAATGCCGCATACTGGGGTTTCTGGGGATCTTTCTGGTATGTGGTGTTACCTCTCACTGCGGCTGCGATGATCTCTGGAATAGTCGAATCCGATCGGCTCTGGAACTTCGGCCTCATTGGGTTCGTCCTGACACTGCCTCTGATGGCGTACCTCCGCGAAAGCGGCTACCGAGTCGGAAGCGGCGACTCGGCCAACCGGATGCTCGTTCACATAGTGCCATTGCTGGTCGTGTACCTTGTCTTCACCGCCGGCCAAGCGTCGGTCGATCTCACCACAGAACGGAAGGCCGCACTCACCCAGACGACCACACCCACGTCCGCCTGATGAGCCCAGCAAAACCAGACCCCATTCACGCACTCGACACACTGCGGAACGCGATCCAAGCAAGACGTCCCACCGATCTCGTGACAGATTCTCCCGTTCGGTTGGGCGTACCAAGCTGTGGCACGCGATAACCCGTGTTGCGGTCTCTGGTTTACGCTCCGGCTCCCGTGAGCAACCCCCACGCCACCCAGCCCTTGCCGTGGACGTCGCGCGCAGGCTGTCAACGAAGACCTTGGTCGGCCCTTTGCTCGGTGGGGCTGCCAATGTGTTTGGGAGGTTGCGGCACCTGCCGGCTGCTTCGCACTACTCCATCTAGGTCGGGTCCTCGGCGTCGGGTTCGCTGACGACCAGCGCGGCCGGTGCCACGAGTCGATGTGGCCGCGACATTTGGCTCATCAGGTCGGCGAGGAGCGCCAGGACCCCGATAACCATGGCGGCGGTCATGATCAGCAGAGTGTTGGTCCCGATCCTGAAATTCTTGTCGAAAATGTCGAATACGACTTTCCCGGCTCCAAGGGTAAAGAGAGCGAACGCGATTGGCATGAGGATGCGTATCGGGTTCCACATCATGATCATTCGTACTACTTGTTGCAGGTAGCGACGCGTATCCCGGTACCAGTGGAATTTTGATCGGCCGGCTCGTTTGCTGTACGGGATATCCATGTATTGGACCGAGTAGTCATTGGCAAGAAATGCCATGGTCATCGTGCTCACATGCGAAAAGCCCTTGGGAAAGAGGTAAAGGAACTGCATGGCGACATCGCGACGAAAAGCCCGAAAGCCGGAGTTGAGGTCGGGGATTCTGGTGCGAGACAGGAACTGAGCCAGGCGCCGAATCGCCCATTTGGCCGTGAAGCGGGCGAACCGGTGACTGCCCTTCTCGCTTGTCCGGCAGCCGATGACCTGGTCGTGCCCCTCGAGTGCAGTGACAAGATCCGGGAGCATCTCATTGGGATACGACATGTCGACGTCGGTCCATACGACAACGTCACCTGTTGCCAATTCGGTACCTAGCTTGCGAGCTGCGCCTGCCCCGCGGTTCGTGGAGTGTGCCGCCAGGCGGATATTGGGCACAGCCTTGAGCAGCTCGAGAGATCCATCAGTGGAGGCGTCGTCGACTACGACAATCTCGAACGAGTAGGCAGAGGCTTGGAACGCATTCCGAATGCGCTCGATCTCCTGCTCCAGATGTCCGACTTCGTTGTAGATCGGAAGAACGACGGACACGACTGGGTGACGCTGGTGCATGCTTCGGTGTCTTCGGTCTCGTGGCAGCGGATGGTAGATGAAACTCACGGCTGGCGGCACAGCCGCCGGTACTCACCGAGCATGCCAAAACACAAGGGAGCTAAGGCCGCATGCAGTGGTAAATGTAATGCTCCTGCATCGATCGCGAACAAGAACAGTACGCTCATCTTGGTGCGCGTACTCATTGAGATCCTGCATCCTGCTCACGTCCACTTCTTCCGGAATTTCATCTCAGACATGGAACTTCGTGGGCACGAGATTTCGGTCGCAGCTCGGGACAAGGATGTCACGATCGAGCTGCTCAACGAATCCGGCATCGGCCACGCGGCATTAAGCACTCAGGCACGGGGCACCATCGGGCTCGCAAAGGAGCTCGTAACTCGAGTTCGTGGCCTGGGCCGCCTCATTAAGGATTGGAGGCCCGACGTCTTAACCGGAGTCATGGGCCCGACAATCGTTCTCGCCGGCCGACGGCACCGAATCCCGAGCGTCGTGTTCTACGACACAGAGCTCGCCACGAGGACCAACAGCTGGGTCTTCCCATTGGCTGGGTGTGTCATCACCCCAGATTGCTACTCGCGGCGTGTGCGCGGCAGACACATCACATACCCGGGCTACCAGGAGCTGGCGTATCTCCATCCAACCAGGTTCCAACCGGATTCAGAACGGTTAGCCCGTCACGACCTGACCACCACCGAACCGTTTACCGTCGTCCGGTTTGTAGCGTTCCACTCGAGTCACGACGCTCGCGAGATGTCGGTTCCTTTCGACATTCGGTTGGAGATTATCAGGCGACTCGAGGCGGTCGGTCGGGTGGTAATCAGCTCTGAGTCACCGCTACCGCGCGATCTCGAGCCGTATCGCATGGCAGGTCAAAGATCCGACCTCCACCATGTCATGGCCTACGCGTCGGCGGTCATCGGTGAGTCTGCGACCATGGCTACTGAGGCTGCAAGCCTTGGAGTACCGGCGGTCTTCGTCGGGAAGACAAGCCGGGGCTACATCGATGAACTCTCCGATCGGTACGGGTTGATCGTGCACCGACAACCAGACGACGCTGTTGGCATCTACGACGCCATCGAGAGTGTGATGACCGAGCCGCGATCGGTGTGGCGCGACAGGAGAGCGCAAATGCTCGCCGACAAGACCGACGTAACGAGTTGGATGATCAATTGGTTTGAAGGCGGAGCGTGATTGCCGACAAACCACGAAACCACGGACCGAGGGTCAGCCGCTGGCTATCCCGAATCTCATCAGTCCTCGATCGCTTCGATCCGTCATCTCCGTGGATCACGATCGCGTCGTTGGCCCTCTTTGCATCAGGGACGGTGGTTGCGGTTTCGAGAATTCGGATCGACGCGTCAGATCTGCGGCTGCTGCCACTGATCCTTCTCGTGATCTCCGCCATACCAATGACAGCCTTGACCGCTGCAGAGTATTGGGCGTCGGGTCGCATCGCGAAACGACGCATCCCACCTGCCGACGCGATGCGCACGGCGATCGTTTCAACCGCAGCCAATCTGCTGCCCATTCCTGGAGGGGTGCTTGTGAAGACGCAGGCTCTCCGCAGGCGAGGGATCCGAGGAACGTTCGCCCTGGCGACGCAACTCGTAATGGCACTTCAGTGGTTGGCGGTCGCGGGGTTGGCTGGGGCTCTAGCTCTCGGCATCGAAGGGGAACCAGCCGCGCTCGTCTTCGGAGGCGTGTCGGTGGTCGCGGCCACTCTGGGTATTACCTTGTTGGTACGGTTGGCGCCCGAGCGCTGGCGCCCTCTCCTTGGACTGGTGGCAGCTGTCGAGACGGGCTTCGTGCTCAACGCGGGTCTACGACTGTTCCTCGCATTGCTCGCCCTCGGCATCCGTCCGTCCGTCACTCAGGTTCTCGTCCTGGCCTCGGCGTCCGTATTGGCGTCGTACATTGCCGTCTTCCCAGGCGGCCTCGGAATTCGTGAGCTAATCACCGCCGCGTTGGCGCCACTCGTTGGACTCGAACCAGCTATTGGCTTCCTCGCCGCGGCACTGCTCAGGGCGACAGCAATCCTCCTGTACATCCCACTCCTCACATGGACGAGGAAGCTCAGCTCAGGTGATCACACCCCCATTTCCTGATCGCGGCCGAGCCAAGGCCACTCCGGGCGACGACCGGTCAGGATCTCTAGCGCTCGCGCTTCTCCCGCATACTCGGCCTCGAGAAGTGCACGCGCTTTGGGGTCGATCGATGTAGATCGCGTCGAGGCCAACAAGAGCCTGCGACCCCAACGCTGGGCCGGGGCGGTCGGCAACCGCCGTGCAAGCCACCACACGGTCCGACTGCGCAGAAGCCTCGCTGCTAACCGCCCGCGGGGCAACGAACTCGCGTTGCGTGCCCGCCAGTCCAAGTCAGCACACCCGGCAAACGGAACGCCGAGGAAGTCTGTGACCGAGCGCACGAGATCTTCCGGGTTTGTCACAAGGTCCTCGAAGAAGAGAACCAGCACCCGATCAACTCCCAGAACGTCTCGAAAACGGGATATGCCTTCGCTGTACCGACCGCCGTGAACTAGATATGAATCCGAATAACCTTCGACCCGTGCGAGTTGTGATGCCTGCACTGCCTCAAGGAGCGTCCGGCCGTTTCTGCCGATGCGCTCTTCACGAAATCGGAAGTGAGACACGGCTCGGTCGACGGGGTCGCGAACCAGAACGATGATCTTCGCGTTGGGATTAGCAGCCGCAATTCGGGTTGGCGCGAACGGATCAACAAGGTACGAAGGAGTACAGTCACCAGCCAACTCGTCGGGCATACACGCTGTGTACAGCCCCAGGTACGCCGACTGGTCTGTCACCGTAGGCGTGAAGAACATCGAACGGTCGATACCCGTGTCAAAGTAATGAACCTCCTTCGTCGGAATGCAGATCCCGGGTGTGGCGACGAGGTGCTCGTACAGCGCTGTGGTTCCGGCCTTGGGGGCGCCGACAACAAAGAAGTCTGGCCACCGGGGTTCTGTCACTATTCGTTCACCAGGCATCGCGCGGCCGAATCTTCCCGTTCTGGTGCAAAGGCAGTCTGAGGTCGGCAGCGAGACCCGAGGCATCCATAGAGATCATGACGCCGAGACAACGGATCGTATCGGCGCTGACGAGGGCCTTCGGACTGATGGGGTAGAGAGAGACTGGTAATCCGCCTGACTCTAACTCGAGCTTCTCGCCGCTACGACGGCTGGCAACAGCGCGATCAATAGGCTGTGCGAGTGATCGTCTCTCATCGATATGAATCGCGTCGACTCAAGCTACTCGCAGCTCGAGTCGTCGGCGCAACTGTGCTCGACATCGGAAATACGCGGCTCCCGAACCCATATCTCCCCACCGAAACCACAGTCGGATTCGACCGGTCCGAGCCGGCTCGCGGCGAACTGCGGTATGAAAAGCAAATCACAGGTGACGTTGGTGACATAACCAGCATCCTGGGCGAGCGTCGCTTCGAGAAAATCATCTGTGGCGAACTCATCGAGCACATCGAACAACCCCATCAGCTCTTGCGCTCTCTTAGGCGCACATCAAGATTGGGGGGCGGCTGGTGCTGTCCACTCCGAACCCGTTGGGGTTCCCCGCCATCCTCTATGAGTTGGCACGCAGCAAGCGGCGTTTCTACGCCGCAGACCACGTCTACAGCTTCGCTTCGCGTTGGGTAGAACGGATGCTGCATCAGTGTGACTATCAAGTCGCCGTCGTCGAGTCAGTCGGCCTGTGGCTCCCTGGCTTCGTGATCCCGGGTGTACCGGTGGCTCTGAGCCACCAAGTCATCTACGTCGCCAACCCGAACACGTAGATGCGCGCGAGGGCGGATGCCCTACTCCTCCAAGAGGTGACTCGCGACGCGTTGCACCCGACCTAGAACGTGTTCGAGGCCCCCGGGGAGGGGCCTCGAACGAACCAACCGGTAGGAGTGTCCGGCTAGTGGGGGTGTGGAGTGGTGAGGATGCCGAGGCCGGCGATCGCCATCGGAATCCCGACGACTGTGAGGCTCACAGTCACGCCGAGCCAGAGCAGCAACCCCCCGAGGATGGAAGTGGCATGAATGTGCCGGGTGCGTATCACCTCAGTGCCGTCGTAGGTAGTCATCGTCTTGCCTTGCCGTTGCTATGTACCGAAGACGGCGAGCGGCGGCAAACGTTCGATCAGGCCGGATGAACCCTCAGCCCGATGAGGAAACCGAACGAGGCGTCCGAGCAACAACCACCGACTCGTTGTATACGAACAGCTTCCCGAAATGCCGAGGAAAGGGAAAGGAATAGGTACGCTCGACGGCGAGGCCGGCTTCGTGCGCGATGTCAATCAAGTCGTGACTATCCAGGAAATTCACGTGAGATTCGTCACTTGCATAGCCGCGCTCCTGGGGACAGATGAGGACAACCTTGCCGCCCGCCCGCGCCAGTCGCTGATACTCGTTGAGCAAGGCAATGGCCTCGGGACGAGTCACGTGTTCCAGGACATGAGCGATCAACACAGAGTCAAAAGTATGGCGAGAGGCGATGCCGAAAGCGTCGAAATCCGATTTGGAATAGGCCTCGAAGCCCTTATCACGGCAGAACCGCACTGCCGCTTCACTCACGTCCACACCGATCCCATGCCCCCGAAGGTTCTCCAGGTTGCGGCCCACACCGCACCCAACATCCAGGACAAACCCCAGATCTAGCCGACGAAGATTCCAAGCATATACGGCCTGGACCGGAAGAATCCGCTTCCACCAGACTCCCTGGACGGCCGAGAGCCGCTCGGCGTAGTCGTCTTCGCTGCTGGCCGACTGATCGTTGTCCGTCATTTTGATCCGGTACACATGAGAGAGACGACCATACGACGCTATTCAGACCGATGTTCACGGCGCGCCACCTGTGCCTCGGAAGATAACAAGAGCGTCAGGCGGGAGAGGTCGGCCAAACCACGACCCCCACGAGTTCGAGGCCCCCGGGGAAGGGGCCTCGAACGAACCAACCGGTGGGAGTGTCCGGCTAGTGGGGGTGTGGAGTGGTGAGGATGCCGAGACCGGCGATCGCCATCGGAATCCCGACGATCATGCCGACGACTGTCAAGCTGACGGTCACACCGAGCCAGAGCAGCAACCCTCCGAGGATGGAAGTGGCATGAACGTGCCGGGTGCGTATCACCTCGGTGCCGTTGTAGGTCGTCATCGTCTTGCCTTGCTGTTGCTACATACCGACAACGGCGGGCAAGGGTTCATCTTCCACTGATTGTCGGGTGGATGACAGAATTGGACGTAAGGCCAGGTCGACAGGCACAGTCGAAGGTAGGCCGGCATGTTCCGGGCAGGCTCCCAGAAGTAATAGACGGCCGGAGGATTCATGCACGGTGACCGTGGGCTCGCGCCGATAACAGAGCTTGGTGATCTGCCGACAGTTATTGCCCGATGTCTTGCTGCCAACGGGTAAGTACTTCGACGTAATCGCGGTCTTCTGCGTCGAACAGTTCGCTGAGGCGCTCATTCAGATCAGCAGATGCGGTGATTTCGTCGATGCGAACGCAATCCGATGGTCGCATGGAGCGGTAGTCGAAGATGTCGGTTTTCAGAACGAGATCGTAATTGAGCGCCAGGAATCGATCCAGATCGCTCGAGAACTCGAGTCCCGAAAGCCCGCCCAGCTGTGGTACTCCCATCAAGACGACCGGCGCTCGCGACATACACAAGCCATCGATCATTGCCGCGTGCTGACGCTCTTGATCAGCGAAACCAGGGTCAAAAACGGTGATCCAAGTCGGCGGGTCGACGCCGAGCACGTAGTAGACCACTGGCGCGTTGAGCCCGGTCACGGTGTTGGACCGGTTAGCGACGAATACCGGGTCCGGCGAGCCACCTGCAGCCCAAGCGTTCTCGATGGCGAAAAGGTCCGCCGCCAGGCCTGGGTCGACCGCCACATTCTCGAACCGTGAAATCGACTGCTCAGTGCGTATCACCTCGGGCACCTTTGCCCAGCGACTCACCCCGAAGAACCCCGTGACAACAACCGTCGCCACCGCGATCCCCGTACCGGCGGCCCGATTCAGCCAACCCAGCCTGTTCGGCGACCAGATGAGGGCGAGCCAGAGTGGAACCACAAGCTGAGTTAGGTGAAAAATGTCCGCCCGCACTCTGGTCACGTACCAGAAAAGCACGGCGACGCCGGTTACGAAAAGCCACAACCGAGACTCATCTCGCTCGAACAGCCGAAATCGTCGGAGCCTCTGAATCGGCGTTAGAGCTCGATCGATCAGGAGCAGAGGAATCACGAGTACAGCAGTAGAAGACAAGGCCACCAGGAAGACATCTCTGTCGAGCGAACCGGATCCGATGATGTCTCGTACGAACTGGAAGCGACCGAACGGGGGACTCTTCGCTCGATAGTCGCCATACTCGTTGAGGGCATAGCCAACTGACTCGAGCATGTGGCCTAGGCCACCGGCGATGACAATCACGACGTATGGGGCTGCAGCGACGCCCACGGGGATGAGCATCCAACGACGAAAGAGCCATCTCCCAGACGAATCGGGCGAACGCCTCGTCATGACCAGCAGCAGCCACAACAGCACCAACAAGCCGAACTCCAAGCGGAACCATGCCGCCAGTGCAATCAGACTTCCGGCGATAAGCACCACCCGATCGCTCGACGCCCCCCCAGCGCGAGCCAGCGGCGGTTCTCCACTTCGAATCCGCGATTCCTCGAGCAAGATCAAGGCGGCGGTAGTCGCCAGGAGTATCAACGTGAAGTGTTCGCCGTACCCGCTGTCGGTCAGAAGGAATGCCGTGCACAACACACCCATGAACCCGCCCGCGAGAAGACCCCTCCTGCGAGCTATCAGATAGGAGATCATCGCTGCAACCAGGGCACCCACTAGGAAGAACAGAAGCCTGTTTGCCAGGACCGAGTCCAGCCCGAGCCAATTCAGAATGGCGCCAAGGAAATCACGGCCAGGTCCGTACGGCGAGCTGTAGTCCCTGAACAACAGCAGGCCTCGAGACGCAAAGTCCGCCCCAGCCAGCCGGGCGCCTTCGTCGAAGAAGCCAACGGGGTGTACGAACACGCCGGGAAGATTCACCGCCACGAATCCCAGACCGACGGCCACCGCCAGAATACGGGAACGACGCACGTCTGAGACAGCGATCGACCTACTCATACCCACCCCAGCCTCGCCTAGCTGCTTGCGCTGCGCAATCTAGGGAAAGCTAGTGACCTTGGATGGTCCGCAGGCACCATCCCATACCAGAGGTTATGGGCCCAGATTGGGCACTTGATTGCGGTCCCCACCCACCAATCGACCTCCGGTCGATTGACTCCCCTAAAGGGAGAGTGTTCCTCCCAAACAGTTGCAGGACCAGCACTTGGACGGATCGGCCCGCCGAACGAAGTGAGGTGTCAGCCCGCCAAACCCAGGCATCTCGACCCACGACACACACCAGATCTAACAACACTTGACTCAGGTTCCTGTTATCTGATACACTCAGACTCACATTCACATACAGGAGTCAATCAACCATGTCCCGAGCCGTCGGTATCGACCTCGGCACGACGAACAGCGTGGTCGCCGTCTTCGAAGGCGGCGAACCCACGGTGGTCGCCAACGCCGAGGGTCATCGCACCACACCTTCCGTCGTCGCCTTTTCCAAGTCCGGTGAGGTCCTGGTTGGCGAAGTCGCCAAGCGCCAGGCCATCACCAATCCGGACCGCACCATCGGTTCGGTCAAACGCCATATGGGCACCGACTGGTCCGTCGAGATCGACGGCAAGGACTACAGCTCCCAGGAGATCAGCGCCCGAATCCTGATGAAGCTCAAGCGCGACGCCGAGGCATACCTCGGCGCCCCGGTGACCGAAGCGGTCATCACCGTCCCCGCCTACTTCGGCGACGCCCAGCGCACCGCCACCAAGGAAGCCGGCCAGATTGCCGGTCTCGAGGTGCTGCGGATCATCAACGAGCCGACTGCTGCCTCCCTCGCCTACGGGCTCGACAAGGAAGGCCAGGATCAGACCATCCTGGTGTACGACCTCGGCGGGGGCACGTTCGACGTGTCGGTGCTCGAGATCGGCGAAGGCGTATTCGAGGTCAAGGCCACCAGTGGCAACACCGGACTCGGTGGTGACGACTGGGACCAGCTGATCATCGACTGGCTGGCCACCGAGTTCAAGAACGAGCAGGGCGTCGACCTGACCAAGGACCCGATGTCGATTCAGCGCCTCAAGGAGGCCGCCGAGAAGGCCAAGATCGAACTCTCCCAGGTCACCGAGACCGAGATCAACCTTCCGTTCATCACCGCCACAGCCGAAGGCCCGCTGCACCTGCAGAAGAGCCTGACCCGCTCCGACTTCCAGAAGATGACCGAAGATCTGGTGCTCGGCACCAAGGACCCGGTGCTGCGGGCGGTCAAGGACGCCGGGATCAAGATGGAAGACATCGACCACGTCATCATGGTCGGCGGCTCCACCCGGATGCCTGCGGTGCAGGATCTAGTGAAGGAGATCACCGGCAAAGATCCTCACCGGGGTGTAAACCCCGACGAGGTGGTCGCCGCCGGTGCCGCCCTCCAGGCCGGCGTGCTCAAGGGCGACGTAAGGGACATCCTCCTGCTCGACGTGACCCCGTTGACGTTGGGGATCGAGACCATGGGCAGCGTGTTCACCAAGATGATCGAGCGCAATACGACGATCCCGACCAGACGATCCGAGATCTTCACCACGGCGGCCGACAGCCAGCCCGAGGTCGAAATCCACGTGTTGCAGGGTGAGCGCGAGATGGCCGCGGGTAACAAGTCCCTCGGCAAGTTCAACCTCACCGGCCTCCCGCCGGCACCACGGGGCGTGCCCCAGATCGAAGTGACGTTCGACATCGATGCCAACGGCATCGTGTCGGTCTCGGCCAAGGATCTAGGCACCGGCAAGACCCAGCAGATCACGATCACCGGAGGCAGTGCCCTCCCCAGTGACGAGATCGAGCAGATGATCAAGGATGCCGAATCCCACGCCAACGAGGACAAGGAGCGCCGCCAGGCGGCAGAGGCCCGCAACCAGGCCGACCACGCCGCCTATCAGATCGGCAACCAACTCGAGGAGCACGGCGACGTGTTGAACGACGAGGAGAAGGCACCGATCACCGAGAAGCTCGAGTCGCTGAAGGGACTCCTCGAAGACGCGGACGCCGATGCCGAGGCCCTCACCTCGACAACCGATGAACTGCTCAAGGCAGCCCAGGTCCTCGGCCAGAAGATCTACGAGGCCGCTCAGGCGGAGACCGCGTCCGATGAGGCCGTCGGCGACGACACCGACGACGATGTGGTCGAAGCCGAAATCGTGGACGAGGGCGACGAGTCCTGATGACCGACGACGTACTCGACGCCCAGCCGGATACCGATGAGGCGACGCTTCCGGTCGACCTCCCGCAGGATCCCGCTGAAGCAGTAGAAGTCCTGATCAAGGCGTTGCACGAGGCGCGGGAGTCGGAAGCCGCCCGCCTCGACGACCTGCAGCGGGTGGCGGCCGATTTCGAGAACTTCCGCAAGCGGTCGCTACGCGACCAGCAGGAGACGACGGCGCGAGCCTCGCAACGCATCGTGGCCGCCTTGCTCCCGGTGCTCGACTCCTTCGACGGAGCCTTCGGCCACGAAGCCCAGTCCCCCAGCGAGGAGCAGCTCCTTTCCGGGGTCCAAGGCACCTTCCATCAGTTGATGGAGGTACTGGTCCGGGAAGGGCTGGCGGTGATCCCGACCGAAGGCGAATCCTTCGATCCGACCGTTCATGAAGCCGTCGCCGGGGGAGCAGGCGAGAACCTGGTCGTCGCCGGCGAGATGCGCTGTGGCTACACATTGGGCGATCTGGTTATCCGCCCGGCTCTGGTGGCGGTGTCGGCCCCCGAGGAGACCACGGAAGAGACCACAGAGGAGTGACCGTGCGGCGCGAGTGGCTCGAAAAGGATTATTACTCCGATCTCGGAGTCACCAAGTCCGCCTCGGCCAAGGAAATCAAGGGCGCCTACCGCAAGCTCGCTCAGCAGTACCACCCCGACACCACCTCGGGTGATCCGGCGAGCGAAACCCGGTTCAAGACCGTCAACGAGGCATATTCGGTGCTCTCCGACGACAAGACGCGTGCCGAGTACGACCAGGCTCGAGACGCCTTCACTCGTGGTGCCTACGCCGGGGGGCCCCCTGGTGGTGCTACCCAGTACGTGACCGTCGACGATCTCGGCGACCTGTTCGGAGGAGCCGGTGGCTTCGGAGGGCTGGGCGACCTGTTCGGCCGAGGAGCCCGCGCCCCGCAGCCGGGAGCTGATCTCGAGGCCGAACTGTCGCTCTCGTTTCACGATGCGATCAGCGGTACCACCCAAAGCATCTCGGTCAACGGGCGCCAGGTTCAGGTCAAGATCCCGGCCGGCATCAACGACCGGGCCCGGATCAGACTCCGGGGCAAGGGACGCCCGGGCAGCAACGGCGGCCCACCGGGGGATCTGTTCGTACGGATTCACGCCGGCTCACATCCGGTGTTCGCTCGGTCGGGTCGGGATCTCCAGATCGATGTCCCGATCACCTTCACCGAGGCGGCACTGGGCGCCAAGATCACCGTGCCCACACTCGACGGCTCGGTGACCCTTCGCATCCCGGAGGGGACCCCGTCGGGCAAAAAGTTCAAGGTCACCGGCAAAGGCGTGGAAGCGTCCAAAGGCACCGGCGACCTGATCGTGACCGTGTCGGTCACAGTCCCCAAGCAGATCGACGATGAGCAGCGAGCGCTGCTCGAGAAGCTGCACGCGCGAGAAGCAGACAAGAATCCGAGAGACCACCTGGGAGTCTGACCATGGCCAACGAACGAGCAGAAGCCGTCTACATCATCTCGGTCGCCGCCGAGCTGGGTGGTGTCCACCCGCAGACATTGCGGATCTACGAGCGCCGCGGCCTGCTCGATCCGTACCGGACCCCCGGAGGTACCCGGCGCTATTCCGACCGGGACCTCGAGCAGCTCGGACTGATCCAGGAGTTGACCGCCGACGGGGTCAACCTCGAAGGAGTCAGGCAGATCCTGGCGTTGCGTGCCGAAGTAGAACGGCTCGACCACCAGGTCACCCGGCTCCGCCGCCTCCTGGGCGAGGCAGAGCAGCGCAACCGTGGCGCTGCTCCCACCCGAATCGGCTACGTCCGGGTCAAGCGGAATCTCCCCGACGTCGCCCGACCCGACGTACTGGAATGACGATTCCGGCCGTCGGGGATGTCCCGGCGCTGACCACGGATCAGATGCGGGAGGTGGACCGCATCATGATCGAAGACCTCGGCATCGACCTCCCCCGCATGATGGAAAACGCCGGACGCAACCTCGCCTGGCTGTCCCGAGAGCGCTTCTCCCCCGAGTCGGTAACGGTGCTGACCGGTTCGGGAGGCAACGGCGGAGGCGGGCTGGTAGCCGCCCGACATCTGATCAACCGCGGAGTGGCGGTGACAGTGGTGCTGGCCGGTCACCTCGGCGAGGTTCCGGCCGAGCAGGCCGCGATGTTACGGCAGATGGGAGCCCGGTTCGAAGACGAACCGGCCGATGCCGAGCTGGTGATCGACGCCCTCATCGGCTATTCGCTCAGCGGCGACCCCCACGGCCGCTCCGGCGAGTTGATCGAATGGGCCAACCACCAGCCATCACCGGTGCTGGCGCTCGACGTCCCCAGCGGACTGGACACCGCCACCGGCCTCATCGGCGACCCCTGCGTGAGAGCCACCGCGACATTGACGTTGGCGCTGCCCAAGGTCGGACTCGAATTCGCCCCCACCGTGGTCGGCGAGCTCTACCTGGCCGACATCTCGGTCCCGGGGTCGGTGTACCAGTCGTTTGGGGTCGAACTGGTCGATCCGTTTGGTGAGGGTTCGGTGGTGTCGATCACTTCGTGAACTTGCAGCGTGCAGTCGGAGACCCCCAATCCCCCTCGTCGCTGCGCTCCTCACGGACTTCCTCCTCAAGGGGGGAAGGATTCCTTCTTATCACTCTCCCCTCTGGGGGAGTGAATCGACCGCAGGTCGATTGTTGGGCGGGTGCCGTTATTGCTCGACCCGCACCCCACGCCAGAAGGCGATGTAGTTCTTTATCTTCTTGGCGGCCCTTGAGGGATCGGGGTAGAACCAGGCGCCGCCGCGGGAGACCTCGCCGTCTACAACCACGTCGTAGTAGGAGGCAACACCCTTCCACGGGCACCTGGTGTGATCGTCGGAGTCGCGCAGGAAATCCAGGTTGATCGAATCCGGCGGGAAGTAGTGGTTGCCTTCGACGACGACCGTCTTGTCGCTCTCGGCGACCACCTGTCCGTTCCATACTGCCTTTGGCATCGGTCTGCTCCTGCTGTCTGATTCCTCATCGACTCAACCAGCGACCACCGACTCCTATTTCGGGGATTCATCAGAAGCACCAATCGGGGCAAGACAAGAGTTCCCCCCCTCCGACCGACTTCGTCGGTCGACTCCCCCTCCAGGGGGGAGTAGTCCTCCTTCTTGTTGAGACACGACTCGCGATTCGCCCTGACGCTGCTGATCGTTACCATTCCTGGTTCTGTGACTCCCCCTTCTTTTCGCAATGTTGCGCTTGTCGCGCACGTCGACCATGGCAAGACCACGCTGGTCGATGCGATGCTGCGCGCCACCGGGGTGTTCTCAGACCACGAGGCCGTCGTCGACCGGGTGATGGACTCCAACGACCAGGAGCGAGAGCGAGGCATCACCATCCTCGCCAAGGCTGCCTCGGTCGAATGGAAGGGGACTCGGATCAACCTGGTCGACACCCCCGGCCATGCCGACTTCGGCGGTGAGGTCGAACGCGCCCTCGAGCTGGTCGATGGGATCGTCCTGCTGGTGGATGCCGCCGAAGGGCCCATGCCCCAGACCCGGTATGTGCTCTCCAAGGCGTTGGAACGGAACCTCCCTGCCGTCGTGGTAGTGAACAAGGTGGACCGCAGCGACGCCCGACCCGATGAGGTGGTCGACGAGGTCTACCAACTGTTCTTCGATCTCGACGCCGGCGAGGACCACATCGAGTTCCCGATCGTGTCCTCCATCGCCCGCATGGGACGTTCAGTCACCGGCATCGGTATGCCCACAGAGAACGACGACCTCAGCGCCCTCCTCGACGCCATCGTGGAGACCATCCCCCCACCCGAAGGCGATCCCGAAGCTCCCCTCCAGGCGATCGTCACCAACCTGGATGCCTCCGATTATCTGGGGCGTCTCGCCATTGGACGGGTGGTGCAAGGCACTCTCCGGGCCGGAGAGAGCGTCGCCCTGTGTCATTCGAACGAGGAGGAGGCACCCACTCGACGCCGGCTCACCCAACTCCTCGGCTTCGAAGGCCTCGACCGGAACGAGGTCGAAGAACGACAGGCCGGCGACCTGTTCGTCGTCGCCGGCTTCCCCAGCGTCGAGATTGGTGACACCTTCGCCGACGCCAACAACCCGGTGGCGCTGCCACGGCTCAACGTCGACGAACCGGTTTTACGGATGACCTTCGGGGTCAACAATTCTCCCCTGGCCGGTCGCTCCGGCACTCACCTCACCTCCCGCCAGATCAAGGAGCGCCTGGACAAGGAGGTACGAGGCAACGTCAGCATCCGCATTGGTGCCACCAGTTCCCCGGATGTCATCGAAGTCGCCGGTCGAGGAGAACTGCAGCTGGCGGTCCTGATCGAGACAATGCGGCGCGAAGGGTTCGAGCTTCAGGTGAGCCAGCCCGAGGTGCTGGTCAAGGTCATCGACGGAGTCACCCACGAACCGGTGGAACGAGCGGTGATCGACATCCCCACCGATCACGTCGGCACCGTGACCCAGGCGATCTCGACCCGCAAGGGCCGGGTGACCGACATGCGACTGGGTGACACCGGCCGCACCATCGTGACCGTGGCCGCCCCGGCGCGGGGCCTTATCGGCTTGCGATCACTCCTGATGACCTCCACCAGGGGGACCGCCCTGGTGCACCAGCACCACGACGGGTGGCAGCC
>Ga0255057_10000164_pt1 | contig 38180 bp, 36 predicted proteins | sample Cases_109_6_MG_FD_189022 | JGI IMG/M metagenome (GOLD analysis project Ga0255057, IMG submission 189022) | Seawater microbial communities from Amundsen Gulf, Northwest Territories, Canada - Cases_109_6 | ecosystem: Environmental > Aquatic > Marine > Gulf | place: Canada: Northwest Territories... | reverse complement strand
TCCTCAGCCTTCAATCCTCAGCAAAAAGCGCTCACTCATGACGGATGACCGATGTCACCCACTGGGAGCGCGACCGGGAGCGCACCGGCAACCTGCTGCCGATTCAAAAGACGAGGAACGTCTCAACCTCCCCACCTTCCACACGCCCGGTGTCGGCGAACCCGAGCCCTTCGTAGAACTCCTTGGGGCTCCCCGGCCCCGGCACATACGACACGAACAGCCCGGCCGCGTCGGGACGCGTGCGCACGTAGTCGATCACCAGATCCATGGCTCGCTTCCCAAAGCCGAGGCCCTGTAGCGCTGGTCGATCATGAACCGCCATAGGTAGTAGCGCGGTCGATCATCGTCGTCGGACAACAACACGTAGCCGACTGGGTCGTCGTCGGCATAGATCGCCCGCGTCCAGGCCTTGGTGGTTACCGCATATTCGGCCATGGACACCGCGTTCGGTGCGACGAAGGACACCTGGTCCGGAGCGACCGCCAGGTCGCAAATGGCGCGCACGTTGGCGCTGTCGATGTCGCGGAGGGTCACCTCGATGTCGGCGCTGAATTTGGCCATAGGCTGAGGCTATCTCGCCGCGGTCTTCTACAGCCGCACCTCGTCGACCACCTCATAGCGGGCCCCTCCACCGCCAAGCAAGCTGCGAAACAGCGTGATCCGATCGACTTCCTGGCTGAGCGGGAATGACGACACCTGGTCAACGAGACTGCGGACGTCTTGCGGTGGCCGGATCCTGGACAGGGTGAGGTGCGGATGAAACGGCCGGTCCTCCGGTTCGAAACCGGCCGCCTGTGCGGCCTCCTCGCAGCGCCCTGCGAGTTCGGCAAGCTCCTCGGCACCGCGCCGCACGCCCATCCACAGGACGGTCGCACGAGCCGGTCGTGAGAACGCCCCGAGCGGACCGAATCCGAGCACGAACGGCAGCGTGAGCGCGTCTTCGTCGAGGAACGCAAGAACCCGGTCCCGATCGGGTTCCTCCGTTGCTCCGAGAAATCGCAGCGTGAGGTGCCAATTGGCCGGTGGAACGGGCTTGCCGGGGAGCGGCGCTGCCTTGGCTTCGAGGAAGGCAGCGAGCCCGTGCCTGAGCTCGTCGGTCAGGGCCACTCCGAGGAACAAGCGGTCGGTCAGCGGCTCTCCCACTCAACACCTTCGAGCGACATCCGCAGCCAGTGCAAGGCCGCGGTCGCCGCATAGACCCGCACTCGCTCGCGGTCCCCCGGGAAGTGCAACGACCGGCTCTTGACCCCGTCGGGAGTGGCCACGGCGATGGCCATCGTCCCTTGGGGCTGTTCCAACGGATCCGGGCCGGCGGAGCCGGTAACACTCACGGCGACATCGACGCCAAGTGTGGGCCGGGCACCCTCGGCCATGGCGCGGGCAACCGGCTCGCTGACCACACCGTGTTCGGCGATGACCTGCATGTCGACGCCGAGCATCTCCACCTTCAAGTCGCTGGCATAGGACACAACCGAGCCGCGATACGCGGTACTGGCCCCGGGCACCGAAGTGATCCTCGCCGCAACCATGCCGCCGGTTGCCGACTCCGCGGTGCCGAGCGTCCAGCCCCGTTGCTCGAGGGCGCGAAGCACCACCACCTCGACGGTGTCATCGTCGGTCCCAAAAATGCGATCGCCCATCCTGCGACGAACTTCCGCCTCGATGGGCGCGATCATCGACGCCGCCTCGAGCTCGGAATCGGCCTTGGCGGTGATCCGAACCTTGATCTCACCGCTCGATGCCAAAAATGCGATCGTGGGGTTCGACGATGCGTCGTAAAGGTCGCCGAGAAGCTCTCCGATCGCCGACTCGGATTCTCCCCAGGATCGAAGCAGGCGGCTCGAAACCACGCCTTGGCCGCTACCGGCGATGGCCGGAAGCACGCTGTGGTCGAGCATCCGCAGCATCTCAGCCGGGACGCCGGGTAGCGCGTACACCGCGGCGCCGCTGATCTCCATGGCGATGCCGGGCGCCGTGCCCTTCTGATTCTCGATAAATGAGGCGCCGTCGGGCCGCTCTGCCTGCTGCAGATTCGACTCCGGCATGTCGCGTCCCCGCTGGCGCCACCATTCGCGGAGCCGGTCGCCCTGGTCCGCGTCAAAGACCAGCGCCACGCCCGCCGCCTGTGCCAACGCCTCGCGGGTGAGGTCGTCCTTGGTCGGCCCGATGCCACCGGTCATGATCACCGCATCGGCGCGACCGCAGGCCTCCAGGATCGCGGCGGTCATGCGATCCACGTTGTCCCCCACCACGGTCTGGCGATAGTGATCGAGCCCGGATTCGGCAAGGCGCTCCCCGATGCGCGCCGCGTTGGAGTTGACGATCTGACCAAGCAGCAACTCGGTGCCGACCGCGATGATCTCGACGCTCATCCAACAACCGTCGCGGTGAGGTCGGTCCCGTAGCCGCCGGTCACTGTCGCGTTGAGCCAGTCACCGGGCTCCCCCCGGTCGAGGAGCACGACGCCGTCGATCTCCGGTGCCTCGCGGTAGGACCTGGCGACCGTCTGACCGTCTTCGATCTGGTCCACCACGACCTCGAGGGTGCGGCCGACCTGGGCGATGGTCTGGCCGGTGGTGATGTCGTCTTGGAGCGACTGCAGATAGCGGGTGCGCTCCGCCTTCTCGGCTTCAGGTACTTGGTTTTCCATGGTCGCCGCAGGCGTGCCGTCCTCTGCGGAGTATGGGAAGAAGCCCGCCCAGTCGAGCCGCGCCTCGTTGAGGAAGTCGGCCAGGTCTTCGACGTCGTCATCGGTCTCGCCGGGAAACCCGACAATAAAACTCGAGCGAAGTGCTGCCTCGGGAGACTTGAGGCGAATCGACTCGATCAGCCGCCGGTGGGTGTCGCCGGAGCCGGGTCGTTTCATCGCCCGCAGCAGACCGGCCGAACTGTGTTGCAGCGAGAGATCGAAGTAGTCGGCGATGCGTTCGTTGGAGATCATCTCTTCCACCAATGCCGGGCGGATCTCCCTCGGGTACAGGTAGAACAGACGCACCCGGCGCAGCCCTTCGACCGCAGCGACCGCACGCACCAGGCCTACGATCTCGCCCTCACCGGTGTCGCGTCCGTAGGCGGCCAGGTCCTGGGCGACGAGACCGATTTCGGTCACACCGCTCCCCACTAGCCCGGTCGTCTCCTCGACGATGCTCTCGGGGCTTCGCGATCGTTGCTTGCCACGGAATTGCGGGATAGCGCAGAACGTGCACAGCTTGTCGCAGCCTTCGGCAACCTTCAAATACGCCCACGGTGTGGCCGGGGTGGGGCGGCGGGTTTCATAGAGGATGTCCATATGGGAGCGGCGGGCGCTCCCGATGCTGAGCGGCGTCCAGCGGCGCAGGTCGTCCAGCCGATCCACGAGCTCGGGATACCGGTCGAGCCCGATGATGGCGTCGGCCTCGGGGAGGGCCTCGACGAGCTCGGACTCATAGCGTTGGGCCATGCAGCCAAGCACCACGAGGCTTGCGTCATCCCGTTTCTCCTCGGCCAGGTCGAGGATGGTGTCGACGGACTCCCGGCGCGCCGGCTCGATGAACGCGCACGTATTGACCATCACCACGTCTGCGGCCCCGGGCGACGCGGCATGCTGATACCCGGCTGCGTCGAGCATGCCGAGGATCTTGTCCGAATCGACCTCGTTCTTGGCACAGCCGAGCGTGGTCAGCCAAACCGATGGGGCTTCAATGGATGCAGTCACCGCCGGGTAGCGTAGGAGTCGGTCAGACCTCTTCGATACCGTCCATGACGTCGCGCAGCGCGCCGAGGTGTTCGACCGCGGCAAGGTCTTGTGGGCGCCCGGCCGCTCGCTTCATCCGGATGAGGTCTTCGACATCGGCCACGAGTACCTCGTGGTCTCCCAGGCTCATCGCCACCGCCGCTAGTCAATACCGAGTTCGCTATATCTGTCGGTAGGCGCCGCGAAAGTAGATCAGCGGGTCTTCGAGGGCGGCGATCGCGACATGGTCGATGTCGGCGGTGATCAGCAGCGAATACCCGCTCTCGGCGGCGCTGGCACCGGAGCAGTAGGCCCGGTTGGGAACATCGGTAAGCGCCGGGCCCCATTCCCCGTCCTCCACGGCCAGGCCGGCGAACAGGCCGCCCGGACTGGGGCGCTGTTCGGCGAAGACCTCGGAGATCGCTCGATGCTCGGACTCCAACACATGCACGATGAACCTGCCGGTCCTCTCGATGACATCAACGAGGTCGGCGGTCGGAGCGGCCAGGAACTGCACCCGGCCCGGCTCGCCCTCGGCGACCACGAGCGACGACACGGTCATTCCCGCTCGATCCTCGTCGTCGCCCGCGGTGATGACAGTGACCGGCTCGGCCAACCGGCCGCGAAAGCGCCGTACCGGGTCGCGGTGCTCCATGGGCGTGGCGAACGGGTGCACGTCTTCATGGATCTCACCGGTCATGTGTTTCTCCTATGTCAAGCGAGCATGACACTGAAGCGAGCGTAATGAGTCGCGAGTCGCGAGTCGCGAGCCCGAATCCCGAGCCCAATCCCGAACCCGAATTGCTTTTCGTTCAGAGTGGCCGAGATCACGCAGTCAGGCGGCGAGCCCGGCCCCGAATTGCTTCTCGTTCAGAGTGGCCGAGATCACGCAGTCAGGCGGCGAGCCCGGCCCCGAATTGCTTCTCGTTCAGAGTGGCCGAGATCACGCAGTCGGGCGGCGAGCCCCCGCGAGCCGCCCAACAAGCATGGCCGGGAACGCCTCGACGGCGGGTCCGGTAGGGTCGCCGTGGCGACGCGAGCAAACGAGGATGCAATGCCGCACATGCAGGACGACTTCCCGCTCTTGATGTCCACCCTCTACGACCACGGTGTCCGGCACTACCCCGATCAAGAGATCGTGTCGGTCGATCCCGACCTGGCGATCACGCGAACCACCTACGCCGAGACCGATCGGCGCGTCCGGCGCCTGGCCACTGCTTTCTCCGAATCGCTCGGCGTCGCCGCCGGCGATGCCGTCGGCACTTTCGCCTTCAACAACCACCGCCATCACGAGCTGTATTGGGCGACGGCCAACACCGGGGTGATCTGCCACACGCTCAATCTCCGGCTCTTTCCGGAACAGCTGGTGTACGTCATCAACCACGGCGGGGACCGCGTGCTGTTCCTTGACGTCAATCTGGCGCCGCTGCTGGCGCCCATCATCGACGAGCTGAAGTTCGTTGAGCGCTATGTCGTGATGGGCGGCGATGCCGCGGACAGCGGGCTGCCCGACGCCATCTCCTATGAAGAGATGATCGACGGAGTCTCCGAGCACGGGGCATGGCCCGAGCTCGACGAGCGAAGCCCTTTCATGCTCTGCTACAGCTCGGGGACCACGGGGAACCCGAAGGGCGTCGCCTATACGCAGCGCTCCACCTATCTGCATACGATCTCGAACCTGGCCAACTTCCCGATCGCGGCGACCGACAACGTGCTGCCGGTCGTACCGCAATTCCATGCCTCGGCGTGGGGCTATCCCTTCCAGGCGGTCACCATGGGTGCCAAGCTCACCTACCCGGGCCCCGACCTATCGCCGGAAGGGTTGGTGAAGCTGTTCGTCGACGAGAAGGTGACATTTTCTGCAGGCGTCCCGACGGTGTGGCTTGGTATCCAGCAATATCTTGCCGACCACCCGGAGATCGAGTTGCCCGACATGCGGGCCTTCCTCTGTGGAGGGTCGGCGGTGCCACGGGCGATGACCAAGTGGTACCAGGAGAATCGCGGCATCCGGGTCGTCCAGGGGTGGGGCATGACCGAGACCAACCCGATTGCCTCGGTATCGCTGCTCGCGCCGTGGATGGAGGATTGGGACTTTGAACAGCAACTCGACATCTTCGAGACCGCCGGGCGCATCGTCCCGGGCCTCCAGTACAAGATCGTTGACGAGGACGGCGAGGAGCTTCCCCACGACGGCGAGGCGTTCGGAGAGCTGCTGATCCGCGGGCCCTGGATTGCGGGCGAGTACTACAAAGATGATCGAACTCCGCAGTCGTTCGTCGACGGGTGGCTCCGCACCGGTGACGTGTGCAAGGTGACCCCCGAGGGCTACATCCGCATCACCGACCGCGCCAAGGATCTCATCAAGTCCGGCGGCGAGTGGATCTCGTCGATCGATCTGGAGAACGAGATCATGGCGCACCCGGAGGTGGCCGAGGCCACCGTTGTCGGCTTGAAGCACGTCAAGTGGCAGGAGCGGCCGGTCGCGTTCGTCGTGCGCATCGAAGGATCAACCGTCACCGCAGACGACATCATCGCTTTTGTGACCGATCGAGTAGCGAAGTGGTGGATCCCCGACGAGATCGTCTTCGTCGACGAAATCCCAAAGACCGGCACCGGCAAGTTCGACAAGAAGGTTGTCAGAGACCAGTACTCGGATCTGTTGATGGACGCGTAGGACGGGACGCAAGACGCGAGACGCGATTTCGCTTTGACTCCCCCTCAGGTGTTCTGTCGCGGCGGGTTGCGACACTCGCCGGGTGTGCGGTTCGTTTCCTCCCCCGTTGGGGGAGGAAAGCAACCGACCGAAGGGAGGCTGACGGAGGGGCTACCAGGCCTCGAAAGAGGGGAGGAACGCGACTCGCGACTCCTACAGGACGGCGCTCAGCTCGTCTTCGGTGATCAGGACCGCCCGCGGCTTCGATCCCACCGACGGCCCGACGATTCCCTTGTTCTCCATGATGTCCATCACCCGGCCCGCTCTGGCGAAACCGATGCGCAGCTTTCGTTGCAGCATCGAGGTCGAGCCGAGCTGACTGCGGACCACGAGTTCGATCGCCTCCCTGACGATCGCCGGGTCCTCACCCTCGAACTCCTCGTTGCTCGCCGCACGCTTCTGCGCCACTTCGAAGACCTCGGTGTCTGCATAGCGGGCCTGCTGCTGCTCCCTCACGAACTCGACGACCCCCTGCACCTCCGCCTCCGATACCCAGGCGCCCTGGACGCGCTCGGGCTTCGGCTCTCGCGCCGTAATCACCAGCATGTCGCCGAGACCGACCAGCTTGTCGGCGCCGCCCTGGTCGATGATCACGCGGGAGTCGGTCTGCGATGCCACCGAGAACGCCAAACGAGAGGGCACGTTGGCCTTGATCACCCCGGTGATCACATTGACCGATGGCCGCTGGGTTGCGAGCACCAGGTGGATGCCGACCGCCCGCGACATCTGGGCAATGCGCACGATCGAGTCTTCGACGATCCGCCCGGCCACCATCATCAGGTCGTTGAGCTCGTCGACCACCACCACGATGTAGGGGAACCGGTCGTAGCGATCCTCATCGAAGTCGCCGGCGTCGTACCGCTCGCGATAGGACTCGATGTCGCGCACGCCCGCCTCGGCCAGCAGGTCGTAGCGCCGATCCATCTCCCCTACCGCCCATTGCAGCGCATCGGCGGCCTTCTTGGGGTTGGTGATGACCCTGGTCAGGAGGTGTGGCGCATCGTTGTACTGGCCAAGCTCCACGCGCTTGGGGTCGACCAGGATCAAGCGGACCTCGTCCGGCCTGGCCCGCATCAGCAGCGATGTGATGATCGCGTTGATGCACGACGACTTCCCCGCACCCGTGGCGCCGGCGATGAGCAGATGGGGAAGCTCGGTGAGACGGATCATCCGCGACGTGCCGCTGACGTCCTTGCCGAGCGCGACCAGCATCGGGTCCCGGTCCTGGGCGGCCACCGGGCTCGCCAGGATGTCGCCGAGCGTCACGACCTGGCGCTTTCGATTGGGCACCTCGATGCCGATCGCCGAGCGGCCCGGGATGGGGGCGAGAATGCGCACGTCCGGTGAGGCCAGCGCGTAGGCGATGTCGTGGGCGAGGCTGGTGACGCGCGATACCTTGACCCCGGCCGCAAGCTCGATCTCGTAACGGGTGACCGTCGGTCCCGGCACGATGCGGGTCAGGCGGGCGTCGACACCGTGCTGGCGGAGCGAGTCCTCGAGCTCGGATGCGGTCTGCTCGAGGCCGCGCTTGTTCGCACCCACCGCACTGGTGGACCCCAGAAGCGACAGCGGGGGCAGGGCATACTCGCCGGATCGGCTTGGCGGCGCCGGTTGCTGTGGCCTGGACTTCTTGGGCGATGACTTCTCCGCCTTCGGGCCTTTCCGTGGTGCGGTCGGCTCCGGAGCGGGCGGTTCGGCGATCACCGGGTCCTGGTCGACGTGAATGGTCGGCTGTTCACGGGGCAAATCCAGACCCACCCACGAGCGGAAGCGGCGGAGCGAGGAGACGAGTGTGTGGCCAACGTCCCGAACCGTGGACCGGGTCAAGACCAGCGTGCCGGCGGCGATGACGGCGAACAAGACGATGAACGCCCCCCAGAATCCGATCAATCGTCGCAACGGGAAGGCGATGAGCGCCCCGGCGACCCCGCCGCTGTCCTGAACCTGATCGACGTTGCCGGCGAGTGCGACCGAACCGGTGAGGAGGTGGAACATTGCGAGAGTGCTGAAGAACACCACGACCACACCGATCACGACCCGCCCTGCTTGGAGCCGTGGGAAGATCCCGACCAGGCTGATCCCGACGACTGCAAGGACGATGGGCACGGCGTATGCCCAGGTTCCGAACAGGAACATGGCGGCGTCCGAGACCCCGGCACCAAGCGGTCCGGACAGCCCGAAGAACGACAGTGTCACCAACAGCGCGCCGACGATCAACACCAAGCCCCAGACGTCGTCGGTCTGGCGCCCGAGGCGCTCCCGGATCCGTTCTCGGCTCTTCCGCAGCGCGTGGGCGAGCCTGGTCCGCATCGGGATCCGTTTCGATTTTCTGGCCCTACTCCGCCCCTTCGACCCGCGACCTTTGGTACGCGTAGCCATGGGGACGACACGATACAAGAGGTTGCCGTCCCTTCCAACCACCCTCCGCGCGATCTCAACCGCGCAGAGTTACACGCATGTAGTTCGCGGCGTTGTTTTCGCCATTCCGCGGGCCAACAGCGTCATAGGCACCCCTACCGGCCCTGGGCTGGCAGCGTTACAGCTCGATGATGACGGGGAAGACGACGGGGCGGCGCTTCATCGTGTTTTGCACCGCCTTGCGTGCCGAGTTGCGGACCCTGCGGTGCAGGGCGTCGTGGTCGATGGGCCGGTCGAGGGTGGAGATCCCCTGCTCGACCCTGGTTCGGATCGCCTTGTGCAGCTTGTCGGCATCCCCGGTGACCCCGTGACTGTCGATGTCGGGTCCGAAGATGATGTCTCCGGTTCGTTTGTCGACGCCCACGGTGACGAGCACCACACCGTCATCTGCCAGGTGTTGCCGATCGCGAATGACCCCGAAGTCGTCCTCGATCTCGGTCCCGTCCACATAGACATAGCCTGCAGACACGGCCTGGCGGTCGATACGCATTTTGCCGTTTTCGAGGACCACGACGTCGCCGTCCTCGCACACCTCGACGCGAGGGATTCCCAACTCCATGCCGAGGTCGGCATTGGCCGCGAGGTGCCGGTACTCGCCGTGGACCGGGATCAGCGCCTGGGGTTGCACGACGTTGTAGAAGGTCATGAGCTCGGTGGCCGCGGCATGGCCCGACACGTGGACCGGCGCGTTGCGACCGTGGTGGACGGTGACTCCGGCCCGGGTGAGGTTGTTGATCACTCGCGATACCCGCTTCTCGTTACCGGGGATCGGGGTCGCCGAGATGATGACGCTGTCGTTGGGGTCGAGGGTCACCGAACGGTGCTCTCCCGCCGCCATCAGCGACAACGCGGCGAACGGCTCACCCTGGCTTCCTGTTGAGATCACGGCCGCCTTGTCGGGCTCGAGCTCCAGCAGCTCCTCCAGCTCGACGAGTCCCCCGGTGGGAATCGTCAGATGGCCGGATTCGACGGCGATCTCGTAGTTGCGCAGCATCGAGCGCCCGATGAAGGCAAACCGCCGACCATCTGCCACGACGGCATCGATCGCCTGTTGCACGCGGTGGAGGTGGCTGGCAAAACAAGCAATGATCACCCTGCCGGGCGCCTCTCGAACCAGGTCTTCCAGCTCGCTGCCGACGGTGCTCTCGGAAGGCACGAAGCCGGGCCGTTCGGCGTTGGTCGAATCGGCAAGCAGCAGCCGGACGCCCTGCCTGCCGAACCCGGCCAGCGTCTGCAGATCGGTGGTCCTGCCATCGATCGGCGTCGGGTCGAGCTTGAAGTCGCCGCTGTGGATCACCAGGCCCTCCGGCGTGTCGAAGGCGATGCCGGTGGCGTCCGGAACGGAGTGAGTCACCGCAATGTGACTGAAGCGAAACGGCCCCTCCTCGACCCAGGTTCGCACCTCGACCGGCCGCAGGTCGGGCTCGACGCCCATTTCGCTCACTCTGGCCCTGGCCAGCTCGAGGGTGAGCGGGGTCCCGTATACCGGCACGTTGATCTCACGAAGTAGGTAACCGAGCGCGCCGATGTGATCCTCGTGGCCGTGGGTGAGGATCACGCACGACAGCGCCTCGGGGCGGCTCAAGATCGATGACAGGTCGGGGAGCACGAGATCGACGCCGAGCATCTCCTCGTCGGGAAACATCAGGCCGACGTCGATCATCGCCACCCGGCCGTCGATCTCCATCGAGGCGCAGTTCCTGCCGATCTCCCCAAGGCCGCCGTGGAAGGCGATGCGGACGCTCACAGGCCTTCCAGACCCACGAGAGCCTCACGCACGGTCGCCACCGTCTCCTCCGACGGCGGTACCAGCGGCAGCCGCGGCTCGCCGACGGCGTCCCAGGCCATCGACAGCCCCGCCTTGAGGGGCATCGGGCTCGGCTCGACAAACAGCGCGGTGAACAGTGGCATGAGTCCCTGATGCAGACGATCGGCCTCGTCGTCCTTGTCCGCCAGTGCCGCCTCCACCATCGCCCGGATCTGGGCTCCGGCGAGATGGGCGGCCACCGAAACCACCCCGACGCCCCCGGCACGCACGATTTCGAGGGTCAGATCGTCCGACCCGGAGTAGACGGCGAACCCTTCCGGCAGCGCCGCGATCTGTGCGGTCGTCCAGGCGACGTCGTCGACGGCGTCCTTGACGGCAACGATGTTTGGATGGGCGGCGAGCCGCTGCAGCGTTTCGACTTCGATCAGCCGACAGGTTCGCCCGGGGATGTTGTACACCATGAGCGGCAGGTCTGTGGCGTCTGCGATCGCGGTCATGTGACGGAAGATGCCTTCCTGCGGCGGCTTCGAGTAGTACGGGGTCACCGCCATCACGGCGTGACAGCCGACCTCGGCGGCGCGCTCGGTGAGCTCGACCGACTCGCGCGTGTCGTAGGTGCCGGTGCCGGCGACCACGACCGCCCGATCACCGATGGCGTCGACCGCGGCGCGGTACAGCGCAACCTTCTCCACCGCGTTCAGGGTCGGCGACTCCCCGGTGGTGCCGCACACGACGACGCCGTCGGAACCTTGGCCGACCAGGTGATCGGCGAGTCGGGTGAAGGTCCCGAAATCGACCGATCCGTCCTCGTGAAACGGCGTGATGATGGCCGTGAGGACCGCGCCGAAGGGCGCTTCTGGTCGGTGCTCCATAGCGGCGACGGTAGCAGGCAGGGTCGAAGTAACCTCGCCCCCATGAGCGTTGGCAAGGATGTCGATACGGCTGCGTTTTCCCAGGATGTGCTGCAACGCAGCCGCGAACTTCCGGTCATCGTCGACTTCTGGGCGGAATGGTGCCAGCCGTGCAAGGTGCTGAGCCCCGCCCTGGAAAAAGTCACCGAGGACGGTGAAGGCGCCTTCGAGCTCGTCAAGGTCGACGTCGACGCCAACCAGGAGCTGGCACAGCAGTACGCCGTCCAGGGCATCCCCACCGTTATCGCCTTTCGCGACGGCGAAGAGGTCTCCCGATTCACCGGTGCCCTGCCCGAGGCCGCGGTCGTCGACTGGGTGGCGACGGTCATGCCGGACGATCTCGACCGGATGGTGGACGAGGCCCGCACCGCACGAATCGACGGTGACGACTCGACTGCCGAGCACCTGTACCGACAGGCCCTCGATGCGCGATCGGATCACAGCGAGGCCGGTACGAGCCTTGCGGCCATGCTCATCGACCGGGGCGAGACCGATGAAGCACTGATCGTGCTCGGCCGGCTGGTGCCCGACGCTGAGGTAGACCGGCTCCGGGCCGCGGCACGGGTCAGGGCCGGCTCCGGCCAGGACATCTCAGCGCTCAAAGCGCGTGTCGCAGCGGAGCCCGACAACGGCAGGGCTCGCCTCGAGCTGGCTCGCGCCCTCGCCGCCCAAGCCGAGTACGAGCCGGCGCTCGATCAGCTGCTGGCCGAGGTGCGGCGGAAGGGTGAGCTTTCCGACGAGGCGCGCCTCGCCATGCTCGACATCTTCGAGCTCGTCGGCGCCGAGCACCCGCTCACCACGACGTATCGCCGACAGCTGGCAAGCGCCCTCTACTAGGACGGCGTTGATCAATGACGAGTGCCCTGCACCGGCGCTCACTTGTGTTGCGGTGACTCGGTTTCTCCAGTCAGCGACGGCACGCTGGAGGATTCCTGAGCACCCTCGTAGGAGGATGCTGAGCAATCCGGCGCCCTACGAGGAGCCCAGCTCGAGAACGGCCTCGAGCCCCACGGTCACGCCCGCATCCAACGTGGCGACGCCGCGCACCGCGGCAAGCACGCCGGGGATGAACACGCTGCGATCGGTGGAGGTATGGCGAATGCTGAGGGTCTCCCCGGCGCCGCCGAACATGACAATCTGGTCGGCAACGATGCCGGGAAGCCGAACGGCGTGGACCGGAACACCGGACACATCGGCGCCGCGTGCTCCCGGCACCAGCTCGGTCGATTCGGTCCGGCGATGCTGGTCGGCCGCCGCTGCGATCCGCTCTGCAGTGACCATTGCGGTACCGGAAGGAGCGTCGACTTTCTGATCGTGATGGAGCTCAATGACCTCGGCGGCGGCGAAGTGCGGCGCGGCGATCTCGGCGAGACGCAATGCCACGATTGCGCCGACGGCGAAGTTGGGGACGATCAGACAGTTCGGCGGCCCGACGCTCCAGACCTCCGCTACCACGCTGATCCGCTCCGCATCGAACCCCGACGTTCCCACTACCGCATTCACCCCGAGCCGGTGCCACCGGTCGAGGTTGGCCATGACCACGTCGGGCACGGTGAATTCGACAACGACATCGGCCGATTGAACGGCGTCCGGATCGTCGCCGACCGTGTCGCCGGCGATCGTCGATCCGGCATGACCCGGGTCGTACAGCGGACCGAGCTCGAGGTCGTCGGCCTCGGCGATGGCCTCGGCGACCAGGACGCCCATGCGACCCCCGGCACCGGAGACCGCAACGATCATTTCACGAACTCTTCGAGATCCCCGACGTCGAATGGCCCCGTGGCGCCCAGGACATACGGTCCGCCGTAGGCGGCCCTGGCGACGTCGATCACGTCGGCATTGGTGACGGCGTCGACCTTTGCCACGATCTGGTCGACTGAGAAGTGCTCGAGGCGGGTGATCTCGTTGCGACCGAGTCGATTCATTCGCCCGTCGGCATCCTCGAGGGACAGGGCGAGCGCACCCTGCACGTGGCCGCGGGCTCGCTCCAGCTCGTCATCGGTAATGCCGGTGTCCATGATCTTGTCGAACTCCGCCCGGACCAGCTTCAGCACCTCGGCGGTCTGGCCGGGAGTGGTGCCAACGTACACGGCGCTGGCCCCACTGTCGGCAAACGGGCTGCGAAATGCATGGACCGCGTAGGCGAGGCCGCGGCGCTCGCGGATCTCGCGGAACAGCCGGCTCGACATGCCGCCACCGAGGACGTGATCCGACACGATGAGGGCAAACCGGCGCTCGTCGTCTCGTTTGAGGCCGGGGCCACCGAAGACGAGGTGCGCCTGTTCGGTGTCGCGGCGAACCACCCCGACCCCCATTTCGGTTTTGAGATCGGTAAGGGAACGATCGATGTCGCCGCCTTCCCAGGCGCCGAAGTGCTCGGCAACGAGCTCGACCAACGCCCCGTGGTCGACCCTGCCCGCAACGGCCACGGTCGCCGAGTTCGGCGTGTACCGACGGCTCCAGTAGCCGCTGATCGTCTCGCGCGTCATTGCAGTGATCGAGTCCTTGGTCCCCAGGATCGGCGGCGCCAGGGGATGGGTCCCCCACATGGTGGTGACGAACTGCTCGTGGGCGACATCGGTGGGGTCATCCTCGTTCATGTTGATCTCTTCAAGGACCACCCCGCGTTCGAGGTCGATCTCTTCCTGGCGGAAGGCGGGGCGTTGCACCATCTCAGCAAGAATCTCCATCGTGGTCGTCAGGTCGGCGTCTCGGGCGCGTGCCCAGTAACAGGTGTACTCCTTGGAGGTGAACGCGTTGTTTCGCGCCCCCATCGAATCAAAGGCTTCCGAGATTCGCTGGGCCGACCACGCATCGGAGCCCTTGAAGAGCAGGTGCTCGAGAAAGTGACTGGCCCCCGCCTCGACGGGCGTCTCGTCCCGACTGCCGGTGTTCACCCAGATGCCGATGGCGAGCGATCGCAACGACGGCATGTCCTGGGAAATGATGCGGAGCCCGTTGGGCAGCGTGGTGATGTCGTAATGCATAGTCGGCGATGTTAGGACGGCGCCGGGGTTGCTCCCCCACCGGCAGAGAGAGGCTTGCCGGGCGTCGGTGGCGGACGATCCTGTTCGCGTAGGCTGCCGCGCGGCAATGACGAATCCTCCCTCCATCGTCACGGACCGTCTCATGTTGCGCCGGTGGCGGGCAAGCGATCGCGAGCCGTTTGTCGCGATGAAGGCGAATCCGTCGCCACCCGCTCTACCGGATCAGGAAGGCCCCTGGCTCACCCCGATGAACAGAGCAACTCGGTAACTGAACTCGGTTTGCGGTGCCGATCCAACTCCGTCGAAGTAGAAGTCGAGGAGTCGCCAGGCGTCGGTGGCGTTTTCAAATGCAAACACCGTGTCGACAATCTCGACGCCAAAGCCGTGGCTCCTCCAGAACGCGGGCTCGGCGGAGATATCTTGCGGCGCCAGCGCACAGAACTCATCGTCGCCGGCATTGTCGACGATGACCAGCGGGCCACCCGGCTTGACCGCCCGGTGCAGCTCCTCGATGCCGGATGACGGGTCGAACGGGCCGCGGGAAAAGAAATAGGCCCACGTCGCATATGCCGCGTCGAGCGAGGCGTCTCGGAACGGCAACCTTTCCGCGTCGGCCTGGACCCAGGTGAGATGGCGGTTGGTGTCAACCATGCCCCTTGCCGGCTCGATGGCCACGATCCGCCGTGAGGGCCTGAGGAGCCGCTCGGCGGTGAAGCCGTCCCCGGCGCCAATGTCGGCGATCGTCCCGCCTGGGAGCAGACGATCGAGCCGCTCGATGACCAGGCCCGGCCGGTCCATGGCGGCTCGCTCGAGGGCGAAGAGGTCGGGATGGTCGATGCCGTAGAAGGGGATGATCGCCACGGTCAGTCCTCGAAGTCGGGGCGCTTGCGGAGCCGCTTCTGCTCCGAGCGCAGCCGTTTGGTCTTGAGTCTGCGCTGTTTGGCTCGGCGGCTTGGCCTGGTGGGTCGCCGCGGTGGCGGATCCGGGGCGAGGGCCGATTCGATGCGTTCACGAAGTCGCCGCTTGGCAATCTGCCTATTGCGCCACTGGGACCGGGAATCGTCGACCGTGACCGAGATCACCGAGTCGGCGAGTCGATCGAGCAGGCGAACTCGAGACGCCTCGTCGAAGGCGTCCGAAGACGAGACATCGAAGCGGAGCACGACCTTGCTCGACGCCCGGTTGGCGTGTTGCCCACCGGGGCCACCGCTCGGCAGGAACGTCCAATCGAGCTCTCGAGCGGCAATCGTGGTGTCGTCGTTGATCCGCAGGTCGTCCATTCAGACAGTATTGCGTATCGAGTATCAGGTATTGAGACGCACCAGGTAGCAGGTGCCGACTACCGACTACCGACGCGATTTGACAGCCTCGTACAATGGACCGTTCATGCGCGCCCACGACGAATCCGTTCTCAGCGAGGTGCTCCCGCCAGAAGAGCGGGTGATCGAAGCGGTCGTTGCCCGCTATCAGCGTGTCGCGCCCGCAGTAACCCGCTTTGCGCGAACGATCTCCGGCAACGAGGACCTCAGGGTGCGGCTCGGCTCGCAGGCATCGGCGTCCGCCGACGAGATCGTCATCGACCCCGGGGTGTTCCAGGCCGCCTACAGCCGCGCCGCCCCGGTGACGCCGACCGAGGTGGCCCTGACTTCGGCGCTGCACGAGGCGATCCACCTGATCGCCACCGACTTCGACGAGCAGCGCCCCATCCCGGACTCGTGGATGGCGCACCGCGAGAGCCTCGACAGCGACGGTGCCGATGCCCCGCCCCTGGCCGAGTTGACCACATACGAATGGACCGAACCCGAACCGACCGACGCCGACGACCACGATCCATACGTCCGCCAAGACCTCCCCACCGACGGCACCGTCTCCCTCCTCGATGCCTTGCACATGGTTGCGGGACCGGCCGCCGAGGCGATGTTCCTCTCCATCGAGGATGCCAGACAGGAGCGGAAGCACCTTGCTCCGTTCCCGGGCGCCCGTTCGGTGTTGTCGGATCTGTACCGGGCCGCAGTTCCCGGCGGCCTGGCGAGCGCCAGACCATTGGGACAATTCGCCCTTGCCTGCTTTCTGATCGTTGGCGACTACCTCGACCGCGATGCATTGCAGCGCCGCGTCGAGCCCAACGTGGCACTTGCCATCGACGACGCCATGGCATTCCTCGGCCCTGTGCCCGATATCGAGGATCCGTGGACGGTCGGCGGCGTCGCCTTGCAGCTCATCGAGGTCGCCCGCATGCACGGCATCCTCACCGAGGGTGCTGCTGCCGATTCTCCGCTCGGGCGCAGCGCCGGGCGCGAAGCGGACCAGGGCGCCATCGCCGAAGGCGTCGACGCGGTGCGGGTCATCACCCCACCATTGGTCGACAAGGACTCCTACGAGCAGACCAGAAAGGCAGCCCAGACGGTATCGGCCGAACACGGCAAGCACGGTGAGGCCGACCAGGCCGGCGACCCGGCAACGGATCAGTTGATGCGGGTCTCATCCAGCCCGACCGTCTACCTACCAACGGGCCAGGCGGGCAAGTTGCTCGTCACCGACTTCCCGCGATCCTTTGAGCGCTTCGGGCCCCAGGGACGGCAGCTGCTCGAAGCCGCGGCCGCAGAGTGGGGTGTTGCCCAACGCCGGGTGTCCGGTGAGTTGTATCCCCTCTTCCTGGCCAATCAGCGGCGAGGGTTGCGCAGCGGTTTCGATGCCGGAGATCTATCTCCGTACACGCCGTTGCTCCTCGGGGCGGGACTGTACGAGCGCATGTTCGAGCGCCGCGATCTGCCAAACCGGCGCTCCTACGGGGTCAGCCTCCTGGTCGACGGCTCGGCGTCGATGCTGCAACCACGCCAACTTCGCGCCGGGTGGAAGCGCCCCTGGGCCCTCGCGGCCGCCATCCTCGGCGCCTGGACGCTTGCCCGCCTCGCCGACGAGTTGCAGATCGAGTTCGAGGTCGCCATCTTCAACCGTGGCTTCGCCGCTGCTTCCGGCGACTCCGAGCGTTCCTTCATCGAGCGCCGATCGGCGGCCACCGGCGCCCTGCGGCGCACACAGGGCGGCGCGGCGGAACGCCTCACCCGCACCGTGAACCACTATCTCGTCAAGCGCTTCGCCGATCGGTGGCGGGTCCACGAGGACGTGCTCGCCGGCCTGTTCTGGATGGCCGCCTCGCCCCAGGATGCCGTTCGCGAAACAAAACGCGACCCGTCGGCTGGCCCGCCGCTTTCGATGTTCGAGAAGGCGTCGAACGTCGACGAGTTCAACCTCGCCCACGCCGCCGAGCGGCTCTCGGCGCGCAATGTGTCGCATCGCATCATCGTGGTGCTCGCCGACGGCATGACCCGCGGTTCGGTACAGGCACTGGCCGCGACATCGTCCTCGATCGATCGCGGCGGGACCACCGTGCTCGGCATCGGCATCGGCGACGACACGGTCCAAGCCGCATACGCCAGGAACGCCGTGGTGCAGCAACCCGATGCCCTCGCCGCCGCCATGGTCAACGGCGTGCGATCTGCGCTGTTCCGTTCGATCACCGAGGGCGGCGGCGGGACCTGGTGGACCGAGGCCACCCAACCCGTTGCCGAACGAGCCGTCACCGAACGAGCCGTCACCGAACAAGCGGTCACCGACCGAACAATCATCAGAGCAAGCCGAGGAGAACAATGACCGACATCGTCACCTTCGAGGATCCGAACGGGCTCGGGAAGCCGATCGAGCTCCCGGCGGCCACGATCCCCAAGGACGTCACCGATTCCGAGCTCCGCCGTGGCCACATCCCCGAGCCCGACCCGTACTACGTCGATCTCGGCATGCTGTACCGGCTCGCCATGCTCGAACAGATCCGAGGGCGCCGCTTTGCGGGCATCCCGCTCCACCTCGCTCTTCGCGGGCACATGGGAACGGGAAAAGATCATGACCTCGAACAGTTCGCCGCAGTGCTGAAGCTCCCCTATTACCGCATACCGCTGACCGGCGAGGTGCGAGACATCACGCTGATCGGGTCGGTGAAACTCCACGGCGACGGCAAGGGTGGCACGGAGAGCCGCTGGGAGGATGGGGACATCACGCGGGCGTTGCGCGGCCCTGCCCTGGTCAATCTCTCCGAGCTGAATGCCGCAGGGGCCGAGACGTTGTTCGCCCTCCATGGCCTCCTCGACCGTCACCAGGCACTCGAGCTTCCGACCGGTGAAATGGTGCGACTTCGCAACGACGTCAGGGTGTTTGGCACCATGAACCCCACCGACCTTCGCGACTACGCAGGCACTCAAACCCTCAACAAGGCCTTTGCCGACCGCTGGATCATCTGGGAGAAGGACTTCCCCAGCGAGGATCAGCTCCAGGCGATGCTGCTGCGCCGTCACCCCGACATGCGCAAGGAACTGGTGGAGATGATTTCCAAACTCGCCGTCGAGATCAATGAGTCATTCGTCGCGGGCGACACCACGACCCGCGTCGAGACACCGATGAGCCTGCGGACCGTGCTCGACCGTCTCCCGGCCGGTCTCGAAATGTACGCCGAGGCCGAGGACCCGCTTCGCAGCGCCTGGGAGGAGATGGTGCTCCCCCACATCGATCCGTACGACCGGGACCACTACGAGACGGTGTGGGCAGCCGTCGTTCGCAAGGGTCCCGGCGGACTACCGTTTCCCGGCTGACACTGCTGCCGATCCGTGACCCGTCACCTCGATAAAGGGGGAGCAATGATTTTGCCTCATGCTGCTGCGCCGCGGGCCGCTGCGGGCCCGGCTCAGCGGATAAGCTGCGATCCAGATGACACCAACCCCATCCCCAATCCGCTGAGGCGCTGATGCCGACATTCGACGTCGTCTCACAGGTGGACATGCAAGAGATCCGCAACGCGGTAGACCAGGCCATGCGCGAGATCCTGAATCGATACGACTTCAAGGGCACCGACACCAAGATCTGGTTCGATGACGACGGCATCTCGGTCGAGTCGGCCTCGGATCATCGTGTCGAGGCGGCCATCGACGTCCTCCAGACCAGGCTGGTGCGGCGGGAAGTCGCCCTCAAGTCGCTCAGCGGGGGTGAGGTCAAGCCGGCTGCGGGAGGCCGCTCCCGCGCCGAGTTCACCCTCAACCAGGGGATCCCCCAGGACGCAGCCAAGGAATTGTCCAAACACGTGCGCGACCTCGGCCTCAAGGTGCAGGTACAGGTGCAGGGTGACCAGCTTCGAGTGCAGGCCAAGAAGCGAGACGACCTGCAGGCGGTGATCGCCGAGCTCAGATCCATGGACTACCGCCTGCCGCTCCAATACGTCAATTTCCGGGACTAACCAGATGCCCTACACCATGGGTGACCCCAAACTCGACGAACAGCTCAACACGCTGATCTCTGATGTCGCGGGAACCGAACCGGATCTGGAGCAGGAACTGGTCCGGGAGCTCGTCGTCACCTCGCTGAAACTGCTCCGCGATGACACCGACCGTGGTGACCTCAAGCTGATGAACGCCGCGCTCAAAGAGATGCGCTACTCCTTCGCCATATTCCAGGGCTACCGGGACGTCAAAAAGGTCACGATGTACGGTTCGGCTCGTACCAAGCCGGACGACCCGAACTACCAGATCGCCGAACAGTTCGCCTCCCGCATGGTCGACCGACACGGATGGATGGTGGTCACCGGGGCCGGGCCCGGAATCATGGAGGCGGGGAATCTCGGCGCCGGCAGCGACGACTCCTTCGGTGTCAACATCCGCCTTCCCTTCGAAGCGGAGGCCAACCCGTATGTGCACGAGAGCCGGTTGATCAACTACAAGTACTTCTTCACCCGGAAACTCATGTTCGTGAAGGAATCGGACGCCTTTGTGCTGTTCCCCGGAGGGTTCGGTACCCAGGACGAGGCCTTCGAGCTCCTCACCTTGATCCAGACCGGCAAGTCCGACCTCCACCCGATCGTCATGCTCGAAGCACCCGACACGGGATACTGGGGAGCCTGGCGGCAGTTCGTCGACACGCTCGTCGCACAAGAGATGATCTCGCCCGACGACCTCCATCTCTTCGACATCACGAACGACATCGAGGTCGCCATCAACGAGATCATCGACTTCTACGCCTGCTACCACTCGCAACGGTTCGTCGACGGCGACCTGATCCTCCGTCTGCTGCGCGAGCCAACCGACGAGCTGATCGCCTCGCTCAATGAGGAGTTCGCCGACATCATCAGCCATGGGGAGATCCACAAGATCGGCGCCACGACCGCCGAAGTCTCCTCCAACGACAACGTCGACCTGCCGAGGCTCCGCCTCAGCTTCGATCGCCGCCATTTCGGCAGACTCAGGCTGCTCGTCGATCGGCTCAACGAGGAGGCGGTCAGGCTCGGCCCGCCGATCAGTTCAAACACCAAACACCAGTAGAATCACCCACCATGAGGGAGATCCTTTCTGACTTGGTCGCGGAAGAACAGCACCTGGACCAGTTTCTCCAGAGCCTGAGCGACCGTCAATGGAAGAAAAATACGCCGGCGATCGGCTGGACCATCCAGGACCAGGTGAGCCACCTCGCCTACGTCGAGGGGGTCGCCGCCGAGGTGCTGGAGCAGGGTAAGAAGCGAATCGACGCCGAAGACATCGAGGATATCGACGAGTGGACCTCGATCGGCGTGGCGATCGGCCGACCACAGCGGCACCAGGAGGTCATCGAGTGGTGGCGACACGGCAGAGCCGACGTCGTCGATGCCTTGTCGAGGATGACCGCCGGAGACCGGGTGCCCTGGCTCTACGGGGACATGGGCGCCAAGAGCTTTGCGACGACGCGGCTCATGGAGACCTGGGCGCACGGGCTCGACATCAAGGTCGCCATCCTTGGGCGGATTCTTCCCATTCCCGAGGAGGATTTGGAGGAGGAAGAGGAAGATCCGCTGGCCGACACCTCCCGTCTCCGTCACATCGCCTGGCTTGGACAGAAGAGCCTGCCGTTCTCATTCCGCCAGCTCGACGAGCAGTACCCCGATCAGGGCGTTCGCGTCGAGGTCATGGGGCCCAAGTACCAGGCATGGCGATTTGGGCCGGAGGACTCCGACCAGGTGATTCGCGGCATGGCCGGCGACTGGTGCCGCGTTGTGGTTCAGCGCCAGGATCCCGCAGACACGGGGCTCAAAGCGGTCGGTGAGCACGCCGAGCGGGCCCTTGAGATCGCCAGGGCCTATTGAGCCGTGGGGTGACCCACCGAATGTCCCAGCGCTCGTCCCACCGCTTGTCCCAACGCTTGTCCCAAGGCTTGACCCACCGCCTCATCGGGATGGTCCACCTCGGACCGTTGCCCGGCGCCCCCAGATTTCGCGGACACCTGCAAGAGGTGATTGACGCCGCCGTTGGTGATGCCATGACGCTCGGCGATGCCGGGTTTGACGCCCTCATGGTGGAGAATCTCGGCGACGCACCGTTTTTTCCCGACGAGGTGCCACAAATCACCGTCGCCGCAATGACCAGAGCAGTCGATGCGATTGGTGCTGTCGGCTTGCCCACGGGCGTCAATGTTCTTCGCAACGATGCGCTGGCGGCGTTGTCGATCGCCGCGATCACCGCCGCTTCGTTCATCAGGGTGAACGTACTGACCGGGACGATGTTCACCGATCAGGGCCCGATCGTTGGGCGCGCCGCCGAGGTCGAGCGTTTCCGATCCTTGCACTGCCCGGACGTCGCCATCGTCGCCGACGTCTTCGTGAAGCACGCCACGCCTCCCGCCGGATTGACGCTGGAAGAAGCCACCCACGATCTGAGCACACGATCAGGTGCCGACGGGATCATCGTGTCCGGACCGGCCACCGGAGCGGCGGCCGACCTCGACGACTTGGCGCTGGTTGCCGACACCAAAAGCCTCCCCGTCTTCGTCGGGTCTGGCGTGACCGCGGCGTCCATCGGTGCAACCCTCAAGATCGCCGACGGCGTCATCGTGGGCAGCGCCACCAAACCCGACGGCAACGTAGACGCACCGGTCGACGCTGATCTCGCTCGCGCGATCGTGGCCGCCGCCGGATGACCTCGGTCACGGCGCCGCCCTCTGGTGATGACGGTGTTGAACAATGACGAGTGCCCTGAGCACCCGCTCACTTGAGTGTTGCGGTGACGAATCGGTGCGGATCACCTGGGTGTCGCCAGCGACCGCGAACCGTTGCTATGACGCCCGCTGGCGTCTCCGATAGGCGGCGACGTTCTCCCTGGTGGTGCAGGAGTCGGAGCAGTTGAGGCGGGAGCGATTGCGCGAAATGTCCACGAAGACGTCGTCGCATGTCGTAGATGCGCAGCGGCCGAATCGCTGAAACCCGCCTTCGATCAGCGCCGTGGTCAATCCCATGGCAGCCACCGCCCCCAGCCAGCGGGCCGCGCTGCCCCCCTCGGGTTCGTAGTGGAGATGAGGCCCTTCACCGTGGACACTCACCCTTGGGGTCGCCGAGACGTCCATGAGCACGGCGTTGAGCGACGATGCCGCCTCCTGCTCGTCGGCCGCGGTGAACACCACCCGCAGCCGGGAGCGGAGGGCACGAACCTCGTGGAGGTCGCTATCCGAGAGGCGCCGGTCACCGCCGAACCAATCGCCGTCCCAAGCGTCGATGAAGGTCCCGATATCCTGCGGCGTCCGCAGCTGATCCTCGCCGCTCATCACGTCGATCGAGTTGATCAATGCCACGGCCATCCGCACCGGCTCGTCGCTGTAGTGGGAGAAATCCATGTGACTCGTTACGGGTCTCGGCGATTAGTGTAATGTATGTAATCAGTATAGCCCATTACCGAAGGCCCTGCCGATGGCGACGACGACATCCGCCGAATCCACAGAACGTGAGCCAACCGGCTCAACCTCCAGGAATGGACTCGTCATTGGTGCCGCCCTCGTCGCCGTCTACTTCATCTGGGGATCGACCTACCTGGCGATCCGGTTTGGTCTCGAGGGGTTCCCCCCGTTCCTGTTGAGCGCAATCCGCTTCCTGATCGCAGGCGGCATCCTGTACACCGTTCTTCGTCTCCGCGGAACTCCTGCTCCCAGCCGGCGTCACTGGTGGAATGGCGCCAGGGTGGGGGCACTGATGCTGGCGGGAGGCGTTGGGCTCGTCACCATCGCCGAGGACTTCGGCGTGGGCTCCGGTGTGGCGGCTACCGCGGTGGCGATAATTCCCCTGTGGGCGGCCCTGGTGAGCGGGCTGTTCGGCAAGTGGCCGTTGCGCCTGGAATGGGTGGGTCTCGTCGTCGGGTTCGCCGGCGTTTTGGTGCTGGCCCGGGAAGGCGATTTCGCATCCAACCCCCGCGGCTTGATCCTTCTGGTGATCGCCCCGATCCTGTGGTCGATTGGATCGGTGTGGGGATCACATCTTGATATGCCCCGGCCTGCCATGGCCACCGCCACCCAGTTGCTGGCCGGCGGAGCCGTCTTGGCGCTGCTCGCCGGCCTGTTCGGTGAGCGGATCACCGAGAATCCGTCCGCCTCCGCCTGGCTCGCCCTCGGCTACCTGATCGTGTTCGGCTCGATCATCGCCTACACCGCCTACGTCTACCTGCTCCGCACCGTTCGTCCGGCGCTTGCCACCAGCTACGCCTATGTCAACCCGGTGGTGGCCGTGGCGCTCGGCGTGACCCTGGGCGCCGAGATTCTCACGGGTCCGGCCTTCATCGCTCTGCCCCTGATCCTGGCCGGCGTTGGGCTGGCCGCGGCAGCACCAGGGCGTTCCCGACGAGAGCGAGACCAACGGTCGCTCAGCAGTGCTCCTGACGAGGACGGCGGAAATATCTCCAAAGACATCGTGTCCTCTCCCAAGGAGTCATCTGACGCTGAGGCGTATTGCGCCGACGACGCCGCGTGAGTTGGGAGTGACCCGGGCCCAACGGTCGCCGTCTTACCCACAGAAGTGCGGGTAAGACGATTTTGTCATTTACCAAAGCCTCAACCCATGATCGAGGCTTTCCCGAGATACCGTGTGGTTAAGCGGATCGCGGCCCTCACCCACCGCCTGACCCCTCCCCCCTAACCCCCCTCCCCCCTAATACCAGCCCGCGGAATGCGCGGGAACCGCGATCCCGGGATAGCCGTCACCCTCGGCCGGTACCCTGTCGTCGTGGACGCACTCGACGGCTTTTCCGACGCCACCAAGACGTGGTTCGCTTCGGCGTTCGTCGCGCCCACCGCGGCGCAGGTCGATGGCTGGCCGGCGATCGCATCGGGAAGCCACACCCTCATCCACGCCCCGACCGGCTCGGGAAAGACGCTCGCTGCGTTCCTCTGGGCACTCGACCGTCTCGGGCAGGAGCCCACGCCTCCCGAGCGCGAGCGCTGCCGCGTCCTCTATATCTCCCCGCTGAAAGCGCTGGCGCACGATATCGACCGCAACCTCCGAACTCCGCTCGCCGGTATCCGCCTCGCCGCTCAACGACTCGGCGTCGAGTCGCCGGAAATCTCGACCGGGATGCGCACCGGTGACACCCCCCAGCGCGACCGACAGGCAATGCTCCGTCACCCGCCCGACATCCTGATCACCACGCCGGAGAGCCTGTACCTGATGCTCACCTCTCGGGCTCGCGAGATCCTCGCGTCGGTGCGTTGGGTGATCATCGATGAGATCCATTCGATCGCCGGATCCAAGCGCGGCACGCATCTGGCCATCAGCCTGGAGCGCCTGGCGGCGATCACCGATGTCGAGCCGCAGCGTATCGGCCTGTCGGCAACCCAGCGCCCCCTGGAGGACATCGCAGCGTTTCTCGGCGGCGGCATCCCCGATGGGGATCGCTGGACGCCGAGGCCGGTCAACATCGTGGACGCGCCCCGAGACAAGGCCCTCGATATCGAGATCGTGGTCCCGGTCGCCGACATGACCAAACCGGAGCTGACCGTGGCTCCCGATGGCGACGACCCCGAAAACCCGGCGCGGCGATCGATCTGGCCCGCCGTGTATCCAAGATTGCTCGACCTGCTGGCAGAACATCGCTCGACGATCTTCTTCGTCAACTCTCGCGGTCTGGCCGAACGGCTTGCCGCCGAATTGAACCGCCTCGCCGACGACGAAGTCGTCAGGTCCCACCATGGATCGGTGTCGCGCGAGCAGCGCATCGAGATCGAGGACCGGCTCAAGAGCGGCGACCTGCGCGGTGTCGTTGCCACCTCGACACTCGAGCTGGGAATCGACATGGCAGCGGTCGACCTGGTGGTACTCGTCGAGTCGCCGTCCTCGGTAGCCAGCGGGCTCCAGCGCGTGGGCAGGGCCGGGCACCAGGTCGGAGCACCGTCGGTGGCGAAGGTCTTCCCCAAGCATCGTGGCGACCTGCTCGAGACGGCGGTGGTCGTCGAGCGGATGTATGCCGGGGCCATCGAGGAGACCTCGATACCGCAGAACCCCCTCGACGTCCTTGCCCAGCAGATCGTCGCCATCGCTGCGGACGCCACGGTTGCGGTCGACGATCTCTACGACCTGGTCAGGCGATCGATGCCGTACCGCGACCTGGGCCGGGGTGTCTTCGACTCGGTGCTCGACATGCTCGCCGGCCGCTATCCGTCGGACGAGTTTGCCGAGCTTCGCCCGCGCATCATTTGGGATCGCGTCGCCGGGACCATCGAAGGCAGACGCAACGCGCGGATGCTTGCCGTCACCAATCCGGGGACCATTCCGGATCGCGGCCTTTACCGGGTCGTCCTGCCCGACGGGGGCCGCGTCGGCGAGCTCGACGAAGAGATGGTCTACGAGTCCCGACCCGGCGACACCATTGTGCTCGGCACCTCGTCGTGGCGTGTCGACGACATCACCCACGACCAGGTCGTCGTCTCCCCTGCCCCTGCCAGCTCCAATGCCCGGCTCCCCTTCTGGCACGGCGATGCCCCCGGCCGGCCGCTCGAACTGGGCCGGGCCGTCGGAGCATTCATCCGCACCATCGGGGGCATGGACCAACAAACCGCCATCAACACCCTCATCGAGCAGTACCGGCTCGATCCGTGGGCCGCCTCCAACCTCGCTGGTTTCATCGAGGAGGAGCGAGCGGCCACCGGTGTGCTGCCGACCGATCGCACGATTGTTGTCGAGCGCTTCCGAGATGAGATCGGCGACTGGCGCGTCGCCGTGCTGACGCCTTTCGGGGCAAGGGTTCATGCGCCGTGGGCGCTTGCCGCGCGCCACCGGTACCGGGAGCGTCACGGCACCGCGGTCGACATGATCTGGGCGGACGACGGCATCCTCTTCCGCTTCCCGGACGTCGACGAACCGCCCGACACCCAGGAGCTGCTCATTGAACCCGAGGAGATCGAGGAAACCCTGCTCGCCGAGGTCGCAGACTCGGCCTTGTTCGCCTCGCGGTTTCGAGAGGCCGCGGCGCGATCGCTGCTGCTGCCAAAGCGCCGGCCCGGGACGAGGACGCCGCTGTGGCAGCAGCGCAGAAGAGCGGCAAGCCTCCTCGAGGTGGCGAAGAAGCACGGGACCTTTCCCGTGGTGCTCGAGACCTACCGCGAGGTGTTGCAGGACCATTTCGACCTTCCCGCGCTCAACGAGGTCCTCAGCGATGTGAGCCGCCGGCGCACTCGTGTGGCCCAGGTCGACCTGGCGGGGCCGAGCCCCTTCGCTTCGTCGCTCACCTTCGACTTCGTGGCCGCATTCATGTACGAGTACGACGCTCCGGTCGCCGAGCGACGGGCGATGGCCCTCACCCTCGATCGCAGCCTGCTGGCCGAACTGCTCGGCGAGCCCGCATTTCGGGATCTGCTCGACGCCGAGGTCATCGGCTCGGTCGAAGACGAGCTGCAGCACCGCTCGGACGAGCGTCGCGCGAGATCCCAGGACGGGCTGCACGATCTGCTCCGCGACCTCGGACCGCTCCCGGCCGGGGAGATCGCCGAGCGGACGACCAGCCCCGGTGACGCGGCGGCTTGGCTCGCATCGCTCGAGCAATCGGGCCGGATCATCGCAGTCACGATCTCCGGTGAACCGCGGTTCGCCGCCATCGAAGATGCCTCCCGGCTGCGCGACGCGGTCGGCGTGGCGATCCCGCAGTCGGTCCCGCAGGCGTTCCTCGATCCAGTGTCGGACCCGACCGGCGATGTCGTTGCCCGCTACGCACGAACGCACGGGCCATTCGCCGCTTCCGACGCCGCCGCCTCGGTTGGCCTCCCCATCGGTGTCGTCGACGAGGTCCTCCGCCGTCTCGAGGCCGAGAATCGGGTAGCCGGGGGCGCCTATCGCCCCGGCGGGCGGGAGCACGAATGGGTCGACGTCGAGGTCCTGCGCAGGATCAGAAGGCGCAGCCTTGCCGTGCTCCGCTCCGAGGTCGAGGCCGTCGAGCCGAGCGCCCTCGGCCGGTTCGTTCCGGCCTGGCAGCAGATCGGGCTCAGGCGATCGGGCGCAGACCACATCGACCAGATCGTCGGTCAGCTGCGCGGGGCAGCCGTGCCCGCCTCGATCCTCGAGTCCGACGTGCTCGCAGACCGCTCCGCTACCGCGGGCATCGACTCGCTGCTCGCCAGTGGCGATCTGGTCTGGGTGGGGAGAGGGCCTCTCGGCGCGCGCGATGGCCGGATCGCGCTCTATCCCCGCCAGCAGGTGCCGCTGCTGCTGAGCCAGGTGCCCGAAGAGCTCCCGGACGGTCCGCTCCACCAAGTGATCCGGACCCGGCTCGACGACCATGGTGCTTCCTTCTTCGCCGACCTCTACCAGGCTTCAGGCGGCGGCAACCCGGACGATGTTCTCGACGCACTGTGGGATCTCGTCTGGTCCGGCGAGGTCACCAATGACACCCTCGCCCCGGTGCGAGCGTTTGTATCGGGCCGTTCCCGGGCGCGAACGAATCGGCGCACGCCGCTCGCCTCCGCCGCACCACCGGCAGCCACGGGCCGTTGGTATCGAACCAGCGAGCTGGAGGGGGCGACACCGTCCACCGAGGCCCGGGCCACCGCTCTCGCCGAAATGCTTCTCGATCGCCACGGCATCGTGACCAGGGGCCTTGCCCTCGCCGAAGGCATCGTTGGTGGGTTCTCGACGCTCTACCCGGTGTTCTCGGCGATGGAGGATGCAGGACGGGTCAGGCGCGGATACTTCATCGAAGGACTTGGCGGAGCGCAGTTCGGGCACCCCGGCGCCATCGATCGTCTCCGATCGACCACCGATACCGGGATCATGGTGATGGCGGCGGCGGACCCTGCCAACCCGTACGGCGCCGCGATCGGCTGGCCCGACCACCACGCATCGCGGCCGGCGAGACGGGCCGGTGCTCACGTCGTGCTCAGCGACGGTGCACTGGTCGCCTACGTGGAGCGGGGTGGTCGCAGCGCCCTCGCCTTCACCGATGACCCGGCAACCTTCGCAACCGCCCTTGCCGCGGTGGCACCACGGCACCGCCGGATGACCCTCGAACGCATTGACGGCGACAGTGCGTCGGGATCGCGGTGGGGTGATCCCCTCGCTACCGAAGGCTTCGTCCGGGGCTACAAGGGATTGACGTTCGAGTCCCGGTGATTCCTCTGGCAGGTACGCTGGTGGGGTGGACGATGACCGGACCCTGTCTGTTGATGAGGCTCTCTCGGAAATCGCCGCGATCACCGAACAGCTCGACGCCATGGGACCCGGAGATCCGGGTCGGAGCGGGCTCATCGCCCGCCGAGATGAACTGCGCCGATCGGCCCGGGACGCCTCCGCAGCCTCACGCCCTGAGGACACGCTCCGCTACGAGCTCGACCAGGCGCATCGCGGTCTCTCCGACCTCGAGGCCAGAGCCCTCGAACGGTCCAAGTCGGAGAGACGTACGTTCCGTTGGATCAACGACCCGAATTCCGAATCGAACCGCATCAACCAGATGCTGGAGGATCAGGATCAGGCAGCACGACTCCAGCTCGAACGGCGAATCGGAGAGATCGAGGCCCAGCTCGGAGAGTACGGCGCGACCGGCAACTAGGAGGATGCTGAGCAATCCTCCGGCGGGCCGATGCGCCGGGAGCATCCGAGTCACAACACGCGAGCGAGCGGCGGCCCATGGCAATTGTCATTGTTCAGCATCCTCCTAGGCGCGACACCTGCCGTGGCACCCGCTGATGGCGATACCCAGTTTGCACATCCGTCCCGGCCACCCCGACTTCCTCGACCTGCCGTGGCAGCTGCCGATCGACGAGTGGCAGGGCGGCCGCCTCGTCGACATGCCCACCGGTGTGCATCGCCATCCGATCGTGTTCGCGGCGTACAACGACGCCATCTACGCCATCAAAGAGCTGAATGCCGGGCTGGCCGAGCACGAATTCGAGACCCTGCGCACTCTCGAGGGCCGTACCGCGCGCAGCGCCAAACCGGCCGGCCTGGTCAAGCGTCCGTGGCTCGACCCGAGTGAGGAGGGAGCCGGAGCGGTCATCACCCGGTATGTCGACTACGCGTTCCCTTACCGCGAGCTGATATCAGGTGCCGGCTTCGGGGGACGCCGGGACCAGATGCTCGACGCATTCGCTGGCCTCCTGGTCGAGCTGCACCTCGCCGGGTGCTTCTGGGGTGACTGCTCACTGTCGAATGTGCTGTACCGCTTCGACGCCGGTGCCATCGAGACGATCATGGTCGACGCCGAGACCGCCAGCCTGTACGACTCGATCAGCGATGGACGCCGTCGCCACGACCTGGAGATCATGGAGGAGAACCTGGCCGGCGGCATGGCCGATATCGCGGCGGCCGCCGGCGAGGGTCTCGACCAGGCCGACCTCGAGATCGGCATCGACATCACCAAACGCTACGAGGGTCTCTGGGAGGAGCTCAATGATGACCTCGTGATCGCGCCCAGCGAGCGCTACCTCATCCGCCGGCGAATCGAGCGGCTGAACGATCTCGGGTTCGCCGTCGACGACATCGACGTCGTCCCCGACGGCACCGACAATCGAGTGCGGATCAGCGTGTGGGTTGGCGGACGGGCCTTCCACGCCAACCGGCTGCGCGAGCTCACCAGCATCGAGGCCTCGGAGAACCAGGCGAGGCACATCCTCTCCGACCTCGCCCGCCACGAAGCCCGCCACGGCCGATTCGACTCGCCTGCCGGCAAGACCGTCACGATCATGCAATGGCGTGCCGAACGGTTTGAGCCATTCACCCAGCGAATCTCCGAACTCCGACCAGGATTCAACCCCGTGCAGGGCTACACCGACTTCCTCAACTACCGCTACCAGCGGGCGGTCGAGGCCGGCCACGATGTCGAAAGTCAAGCGACGTTTGACGCCTGGCTCCACGCCGGCATGCCCGGGTTCCAACCCCAGTGATGGCCGCTGGATCGACCCAAATCCGCGTACCCAGGGTTCCCAGCGTCATATAGCCGCTCCAGAACCCTGGGTACGCGTCCTGGTGAGTTTGCGCCGGCACGCTGGAGGATTGTTCAACACCGTCCTAGAACGAGAGGCCGGCCGACGGCGCAGCCCCAAGCGCTCCCCCGTCGACGGGCAGGACCACCCCCGTGATCCATGCTGCGGCATCCGAGGCGAGGAAAGCAATGGCATTCGCCACGTCGGCCGGCTCGCCGATGCGCTGCAGTGGATGCGCGGCCGCAACTTGTTCCTCGACGCCATCCCAGAGCAGGGCGGAGAGCCGGGTTCGAACCACCGACGGCGCGACCGCGTTCACCCGCACCCCGGGCGCCATCTCGAGAGCGAGTTGATAGGTGAGGTAGATGAGGGCAGCCTTTGACGTGTTGTAGGCACCGAAGGCCGCACTGGGACGCACCCCGCCGACCGAGGCAACGTTGACGATTGCGCCGCCGTGTTCCTTCATCGACTGGTTCCACACCTCACGCGACCAGACGACCGGGCCTCGCTGGTTGACCGCCCACGTCTTGTCGAGCGCCCCGAGGTCGACGTCGGACAGCATCCCGGGGGCGGGGTTGGTGCCGGCGTTGTTGACCAGGATGTCCACCTTCCCGAACCGCTCGACCGTCTGCTCAACCGCGCTCGAGGCCGCGTCATCGTCGTCGGCGCGCGCCTCGAGCAGCAGCAGCCGATCGCTCGCGTCCAAGCGCGCCGCGGCTTCATCGAGGTTCGGCTGCTTCCGAGAGGTGATGGCCACCCCGGCGGCTCCGGATCCGAGCAGCAGTCGGGCGGTGGCCTTACCGATGCCGCGGGTTCCTCCGGTGATGAGCGCTACCGAGCCTTCAAACCTGATGTCCATCCGACCTCCTCAGGCGGCGAGCGTACTGCGAGCCGCCTCGGGACACTGCCCCGCTGCCGCCGGGAGAGGACACTGCCGGCCGCTCCAGCCGCTCGGGGTCAATGGCGGCGTACTCCTCCGTACTTCATCCTGGTGTCCTCCATCCTCGAAACTATTGCCTCGGCACCGTCGTCGATGGCGGCATCGATGATCTCGCCGAGGAACACGTCGTGGGTACCGACGTCGATCGCGTCGTGCAATCGGCACTCGAACCAGGCGATGGCGTCCTCGAAGATCGGCACACCGGTCGTTCCATCCCGCACCGCGTAGCCGTTCAGCGCCGCGCCGTCGTACTCGGCGGGCTTCGAGAATCTCCGGAAGATCGAGGTGTCGGCGCGATCACACAGGTTGACGCTGAACGAACCACCTTCTCGGATCAACCGGTTGGTGACCGCCGTTGAATCCACCGAGATGGCCACCAGCACCGGCTCCATGGACACCTGGGTGACCCACGAGGTGGTCATGCCGTTCCGTTCGTCCCCGGCTCGTGAGCCCACGAGGCACAGCACATTCGGAATCGCCCACATCACCTTGTTCACCGTGGCCGCATCCATGCCCGCGAGCGTACCGCGACCGCGCCCTCGTGCCGGCCGCAAGATCCGCAGGCTGTGCCGACCGGCTCGCAGATCTCTCGGGGCGCTTTGAGAGCACTCCGCGTCGCCACCATGCCGGCGGCCGATACCTGCCAGTAGGATGCCCTGATGCACGTGCTGATCGCGACGACCGGCGTGCTCAGCCCTGAGCCGGTGGTCGACTTCACGAGGCAGCTTCTGGGCCAGCATGGCCGGGTCACGGTCATCACGGTCATTGAGGTGCCCCGGGACTTCCTCGACGACCTCGAGGAAGGGCGGGCATCGGATGACGACGCGGTCAACTCCTATATCGAGGAGCGCGGCCGCCGCCTCGTGGAATCAGTGACGCAGAGGCTGGAGGGAGCCCAGATCCCTTATGAGGTGGTGATGCTCGAAGGGACCGATCCGGCGGCGACGATCTCGGCTGCCGCGGGAGACCTCGACGCCGACATCGTCGTGGTGGGGGCCACCCGCCCGATCTTCAATCAGGACGCCTGGGAGAGCGTGTCGGCCAGAGTCATGCTGGAGAGCGGCAAGCCCGTCCTGGTGATCCCCGGCCTACCCGACAAGCCGGACGAAGCCCGGGCGGCCATCACATGACCTGGGATGCGCTGCGCACACCCGAAGAGCGATTCACCGCCCTCGACGGGTACCCGTACGCGCCGCACTACACCGAAATCGAAGGACTTCGCATCCACTTCCTTGATGAGGGGGAAGGCCCTCCCGTCGTGCTCTTCCACGGCGAACCAACGTGGAGCTATCTGTACCGCAAACTGATCGGGCCGATCGTCGAGGCCGGGTATCGGGTCATCGCCCCGGACTATCCGGGCTTTGGCAAGTCGGACAAGCCGACCGATCCCGACTTCTACAGCTACGACCGGCACGTCGACTTCATGGACCGGCTCATCGAGGTACTCGATCTCACCCAGGCCACTGCGGTGGTTCACGATTGGGGTGGTCCGATCGGCCTGCGCCTGGCGACGGAGCACCCCGATCGTTTCGCTCGCATCGTGATCCTCAATACCGCACTGTTCTCGGGACGGGCCCCCGTGAGCGAAGGGTTCATGGCGTGGCGATCGTTTGTCGAAAGGACACCCGACCTGCCGGTTGGCTTCATCATGTCTCGCACCGCGGTCACGGACTGGCCCGAGTCGGTCTTTGCCGGCTACGAAGCGCCGTTCCCCGACCAGGAGTACAAGATCGGAGCCCATCAATTCCCGCTGATCGTACCCCTCGACTCGGAAACCAAGGGTGCCGCCGAGATGGCTGCGGTCAAAGACGCGCTCGCCCTATGGGACCGCCCGGCGGCGGTGATCTTCTCCACCGAGGACCCGGTGTTCCCCCCGCGGGTCGGCGAGCGCTTCGCCGACCGGATCCCCGGGGCCGAAGACGTCGTGCTCGTCGACGGCGCCGGTCATTTTCTACAAGAGGACCAGGGCGAGGCGGTGGCCGGCCACATCGTCGACTTCCTGCAGCGGAATCCTTAGGAGGGTGCTGAACAATGACGAGTGCTGAGTGCCGTCGCTCGATTCAGGCGAGCGGTGATTCAGTTTCTCCCGACAGCGACGGCCCGGGAGGATCGCTCAACATCCTCCTAGGACCCGGGAACATCGAGGACGAGGATCTTTCCACAGAATCCTTCGACCGAATCGCTTGCCGCAATCTCGACGACTTCCTCTCCCCCAGGAATTCTCACACCCGAGAGCGTTCTCGTGAACGGCTGTTCGGTGACGTGGGGGTGGGCGAGCTCCCGGCTGTCCAGCACCAAGCCGCCTGGAGTCCTGACGATCCATCGATCGGCGTACTTCTCCCATCCGGTGTCCGCCGAGGAGACCGTGGCGGTCACCCGGTAGGAGGAAGAACCGGTGCTGACGACTTCTGCGGAAATGACATTGGCGCAGCCGTCGGTCGTCCTCGGAGGCTCGGACGACGATGAACAAGAGGCCGCTATACCGATCAACACCAGCGCGGCGAGCGAACTGCGTGCCGGCCGAGAAACACTCTCGTCGAGATCAGGTCTCAACACGATGGGAATAGACCTCGCCACGGGGCCGACGCTGGAAGTCGTAGACGACCCAGGTGCCGGCCAGCTCGTCGTGCCAGGCTCTGCGCTCCTCATCGAAGAGAACCCAGATGTATCCCAGGAAGAAGACGATCGCCGACAGGCCGTAGCCGACGAAGCGAATCAGCGACCGCGCGATCGTCGGCGGGTTGCCGTCGGCGCGCACGACCCGGAGTCCAAGGAACCATTTGCCGATCGTCGCCCCAGTCAACGCCCATGATCCGATGTAATACACGCTGATGATGAACGGCACCGCGATGAGAAAGCTGCCGCCCAGGTCGAAATCTCTCGGCAGGAAGGTCTCGAACAGGACCTCGACCTGCTTCACGACCCAACTCAGTGCCGCGATGAGAATGACGAGCAGGACGGCGTCGATCGAGAACGCGACGAACCGTGAGATGAACCCAGCGACGCGGCCTTCTAACTCGTTGTAGTCGCCGCTACCGCTCATTCGTCTACCTCTGCGGGCCTCGGCGGCAGGCCCCGAGGCGATCGGCGCAGAATCCGACGAATGGCTGAATCGGTGAGGTTGTCCGCCGCCGCCCCCGTTTCACGAACCTCCTGGATCGCGGAATCGGTGATACCGAACGCCTGGTCCCGGATCATCTCTTCCAACGCGTCGCTCTCCGCGACGTTGTCGAGTACTCCATCGATCGTGGTGTCGACGAGGCCCTCGACGAGTACCTTGCCGTGGCTGACCTCGGCACGCCCGATCTGAGTGAGCCGATCGCTCTCGGCGTCGACGAGCCCGAGAACGGCGTCGACCGGCTTCGATATCAGCCAGCCGATGGGACTCCCGGCGGTCAAACGCCAGCCGTAATCGACCACGCCACGCACAACGCCGGTGTTCACGCCAACCGAGGTGGCCATTCGCTCGAATCGATCAGGAAGATCCGCGGCGAACCCAAAGACGACCTCGCCGGGAACGTGTTGCTGGGGAACGCGCTCCACGACCGACGGAGAATCCTCGGGATCGCCGACCGGCGCCGCATTGGCAGCCTCCTGGGCGCGATCAGCGATGACGCCGACCACACCCGCCGCCAGGCGAACCACCGATGAGTACGCGGAGCCCCAACCTGCAACGAGATCGGCTGCCCCACCCTCCACCGGCGTCAGTCTGGCGATTTCGGGTGCCGCTTCGGTGGCGGTCTCAGCGTTGTCGTCGGCAGCCCGGAGGGCCTTGTCTGCCATGGACAAACGATAGCCGTCGCCTGCGCCGTCACCCCCCGCGACAATGCAGGTCGGCCGCCTCGCCGCTGTCTGCAAGGGCGCTCTCCAAAGCGGCACACGCGGCGTCAACCCGGTGCCGGGTGTCGTTGAAGGTGGACCCACCGATCGTCTCGTCGATTTCCTGGAACGAGGAGGCATCGGCAAGAGACCCGACCATGGCGCCGATGCCGGCAATCGAGAGCTCGAGGGCCGTCACGAACTCCTCGTGTGCGCGCCGTAACGGGTCGGGGGGGCCGAGCGCCGCGACGTCATCGGCGTACCGCTTCACCGCATCGGCGACGGAGGCAAACATCGCGGCGCTCCGTCGTGCCGTCTCGGCGAGCACGGCCGCCTCGAGCTGATCGGCTGCGATGGTTCTGACCAGATCGTCGACGCTGCGCTCGAGATCGTAGAGATGAGAGACCCGGACGTTCTCTGCCTCAGAGACATAGGCAGCGGAACGCTCCGTCAATAGGTCGCGGTATTGGGTTGGAGTCAGGGTCGCCTGACCACAGCCGGAAAGAACCAGCAGGACCGCGATCGCGACCGCCTGGCGCATGGCCGAATGGCTCCGCTTCGACCAGAACATGGTTAGGACTCGAGCAGGGTCGACAACGGCACGAACGAGTCGATGATCGCCTGACACACCGCATCAGGAATCGACGCCCTGCAGAACATCTCGTAGCGGAGACCACCTTCGGTCCATCCGAGGTTGACCCCGTCGGGCACGAGGATGGGAACGATGTCGCTGCGGCCCGCCCCGGCGTCTCCTGGAGCAGCGCCCACCCGAAGGACACCAAGCTGACCCTCGGTGACCGTGTATGGCTCGACCGACCACAGCCCGAACGCGACCGACGTATTGCCGTCAAGCTCGCTGGTGGCGCGGTCGAACACCAATTGACTGGTGATCCATTGGACGTCTTCGGGCACCAGTCCGGGAAAGCGAACGGTCGGCAGCGCGCCGGCGATCTCGTGGCGGCTTGCCTGGACGAACCGGCTTCCGATCTGACGCGCCCATACCGCCTGCACGATCCGGGTCGGTCCGATAATCGCGGCGTCGCCGAGATCGTCGTTGGACCACAGGAGGTCGCTGGTTCCCACCAGCCCCTCATTCGCTACCTCGAACACCACCCTGGCCTCTGTGGTAGTCGTGGCAGGCACGCCCTCCTGCACCCACTCGCTCGACCGATCGCCAAGACCGTCGAGCGGTCCACTCTCCCCGCAAGCTGCGACAACGAGCAAGAGCACGGCGATGCCGCCCACCCTGCTCACAACGGTCATTGCGTTCCCGGTCACGGTGGGAGTTTGCCACTGAGCGGCCGATACTGAAGGACTCGCAAGACGCTACGTCGCAGGTGAACACAGAAACTCCTGCTCGCGACTCGCGACTCGCGACTCGGTAGTCTGTCGGCATGCCCGAGCGGACCATACGCGTTGTCCGCGATGGGTTCCCGCATCAGATGGCGCTCGACACCGCGGTATCTCGCGTACTGCTGTCGGAGGCCTCACTTCCTGGAGCAGGCGAAACGCTTCGCCTCTCCATTCCGGGCCGGGCGGTGGCATTCGGAAAGCACGACACGTCGTCGCCCGGATTCGCCAAGGCCGTGGTGGCGGCACGAAATGCCGGGTTCGAACCGTTCCTGCGCCTCGCAGGCGGTCGCGCCGCCGCCTTCCACGAGGGGACGGTGGCGATCGCGTGGACGATCCCAGCTGAGCGCCCGATCGATGGGATCCGCGAGCGTTTCGCCGCCGCCTCCGACCTGGTCGTAGATACGCTCGCCGCGCTTGGAGTCGCCGCCGCTGTCGGAGCGGTCCCTGGTGAGTATTGCCCGGGCGAGTACAGCGTCCATACCGGACCGGCCAAGGTGGCGGGAGTCGGCCAGCGCCTCACCAAGTCGGCGGCGATGATCGGCGGCGTCGTCGTCGTCGAGGGTGGGGATCTGGTCCGCGACGCCCTGGTGCCGGTGTACGACGCGCTCGGGCTCGAGTGGATCCCCAGCACAGCGGGAGCGTTGTCCGATACCGTCCCCGGCATCCAGCCCCACGAGGTAGTGCAAGCGATGATCGATCAGCTTGGTAATCGGGGGGCGGTTGAGACGGCTTCCTTGTCCGGCGAGGTCATCAAGACCGCCCAGGTGATGAGGACCGAGTTCGACGCGCGATAGCGCTTGCCCATCGCTGCTGAACCGCCGAGACTCCCGGCATGCGGATCAGCGTCATCAACGGACCAAACCTCAACCTGCTCGGCACCCGCCAGCCGGAGATCTACGGCGATTGGAGTCTCGACCGGCTCGACAAGGCCTGCCGGGATTGGGCGGCCGAGGTCGGCGCCACCGTCGACACCTACCAGTCCAATCACGAGGGCGACCTGATCGACCGGCTCCACGAGGCTCGGCGGAGCGCCGAAGGCGTCGTCATCAATCCCGGGGCACTCACCCACTACTCGTACGCCATTCGCGACGCCATCGTTGCGATCGAGCTTCCCACCGTGGAAGTCCACCTTTCCAACATCAAGGAACGAGAAGCCTGGCGCCGTGACTCGGTCGTCGAAGCAGTGTGCGTGGCGACCTTCGCCGGTCGCGGGGTCGACGGATACCGGGACGCCATCTTGCACCTCGCCGCCGCCGCCGAATAGAACGGTGTTGAACAATGACGCGTGCCCTGGGCCGCCGCTCGCTTGAGTGTTGCGGTGACTCGGTTTCT
>Ga0255057_10000163_pt1 | contig 38287 bp, 33 predicted proteins | sample Cases_109_6_MG_FD_189022 | JGI IMG/M metagenome (GOLD analysis project Ga0255057, IMG submission 189022) | Seawater microbial communities from Amundsen Gulf, Northwest Territories, Canada - Cases_109_6 | ecosystem: Environmental > Aquatic > Marine > Gulf | place: Canada: Northwest Territories... | reverse complement strand
CATCACCCTGCGGCGAATCGAGGCCGCGGCGTCAACCTCGCTTGACCATGATCTCGTCACCGCCCGAGCTCAGACCGAGCGATCCCTCGGTGCCGCCCTAGAAGACCTCGTTTTTCTGTCCGAGATGCACCTTCGGGCTGCGATGGTGGAGCCGGTTGACTTTGCTTCGCTGGAGTCGACCACGGAAGCGTTTCTCAAGCTCAGTACGGCTTTCTTCCAGATCAAGCTTTTCGCTCCCGACGGCGAGTCGATGTTGATTACGCGTGCGGTTGGGCTCGGCTCGTCCGACTCAGTTGGAGCGTCAGGCGGAACGTATTACACGATGCGCGCCCGCGGACTCGAACGTGAGCAGCATCTTCTCCTCCCGGTGGAGATCCGGGGTGTTGGAGACGGCGGGGGAGGGTTGAAGGCCATACCTGCCATCGCAGTTGTCTATCCCCTGCATGACGATGACAATCAACTTTTGGCGGTCGCTGTGGGTGAGGCGTACGCGTCCGAGCTGTTCGAGTCGCTGGAGTACGGTTCTCCGCAATTCGCTGGCGTCACCGGTCTGGTCGACGGACAGGGTCGGTTTCTGTACCACTCAGAACGCAAGAGCGATTGGAACACCTTACTCGCCAACGACAATCTGAACTCTGACTTTGAGTCCCACGTGACGCAGCAGATTCTCGCCGGGACGCCAGGCAGCGTCAGGACCTCTCAGGGGACGCTCGTCAGCTTCGTCCCACTCGATTTGGTGGGGCCGGATGGCCAACCGCTTCTCATCTATCGGGTGGTGCCGACATCACTCTTTGATCAACCGGCCCACCTGTTTCGTCGCAATGCGCGGCTCGGGAGTCTACTGGTTCTGCTGGTCGCAGTCGTACTGGCCTTCGTGGCGGCAAACCAGTTTACGCGACCGATATACCAACTCCGGGAGGGCGCTCGGAACCTCGCAGCAGGTGTGTTTGATCATGAGCTCGACATTGAGACGAACGACGAACTCGAGGACCTGGCGGCCGACTTCACTCGAATGGCGAATCGCCTCCAGGGACAACAGGAGATCCTGGAAGATCAAGTTGCCCAGCGAACCGCCGCGCTACAGGAGGCACACGCCGAGCTCGAAGAAATCTTCGCGAACTCCGACGATGCGATCCTCCGACTAGACCCCGATGGACGAGTACGGGTGTGGAACCGCGGGGCGGAGAAGATCTTCGGGTATACCGAGAGCGAAGCCATGGGTCGCGCTGCGTACGATCTCCTTATGCCGCCCGGAGAAGCGGGACGTCAGAAAGCAGAGCACATCAGCAAAGAGGTCGAAAGAACCGGAGCTCTCCTCAACTATCAGATGACCTTGCTGCGCGAGCATGGGAACCCGGTGGACGTCAGCCTGTCTCAGACAATCATTCAGAGTGACTCGCAAGAGCCACTAGGGCACACGCTGATCATTCGTGACGTGACGCAACAAAAAAAGTTCGAGAAACAATTGCTGAAGTCTGAGCAACTGGCTGCGGCCGGACGGTTGGCCGCCGGCGTCGCGCACGAGATCAATAACCCGATCGGAATAGCGGTAAACCGCCTGGACTGCTTGGAACTCGAAATGAGCGAGCAGTGCGCCGAATGTTTTGCTCGCGAGGATCTGCAAGTTGTCAGGGCCCAAACGGAGCGCGTAGGCGAAGTAGCGCGCCGACTGCTGAGTATCGCTCGGGCAGAACCTGCAACGTGTGTTCCTCTGGATCTGAGTGGATTGGTCGGCGGTGTTATCGCCTTTCTCCAGCCGGGATTGGAAAAGCGGGGCCTGGAGTTCGAATGGAACCTTTCGGTAGACCTGCCAACCGTCAAGGGTAGTCCGCAAGGGTTGGAGTCAGTGGTTATGAATCTGCTGCTCAACGCGGCAGATGCCTCAAGACCGGGCGAGACGATCAGAGTCGCCACCCGTGCGGTCAATGGCGGACGAAAGGTCGAGCTCGAAGTCACCGACACCGGCGCAGGGATTTCAACGGATCTCATGGGCCGGATTTTCGAGCCGTTCTTTACCACTAAGGTCGAACCTTGGGGCACGGGCTTGGGGTTGGCCGTGACACGGGGCATCGTTGAGGAGCACAGCGGTGAGATACGGGTCGAGAGCCAGCCGGGCGAGGGGAGTCGATTCATCGTGATACTGCCGGTGGAGGCTGAGCGAGACTCGTGAATCCCGGCCACGTCCTTATTGTCGATGACGAGCCTGAAATGCTCGAAAATTGCCGGCGGCTACTGTCTCGGGAGGGTCATCGATGCACGACACTTAGTCGGGCGGCAGAGTTTCTACAGACTCTGCGGGAAAGCGAGCCGGACGTCGTACTTTCCGACCTACGCATGCCGGACACCGACGGGATGCAACTCCTGGCCGCCGCGCGCGGTGAAGACCCCGATCTCCCGGTAATCCTGATTACCGGCTATGCCACGGTGAGCTCGGCGGTCCAGGCGATCCAAGAGGGGGCCTTCGACTATCTAGCGAAGCCGTTCACCGCCCAACAACTCAACGTGACGATCACCCGCGCGCTGCGTCAGCGCCAGTTAACCGAAGAGAATCGGAAGCTGCGCGATCAGGTCGCGCGACATCAGGAAACCACCGAAATCATCGGTGAGAGCCGAGCCATTCTGCGACTCAAGGAACGCATCAAGAAAGTCGCGCCCACCGATGCCAACGTGCTAATCTGTGGTGAAAGCGGAACGGGCAAGGAGCTGGTCGCGCGGTCGCTTCACGCTGGAGGAGCCCGAAAAACGGGTCCTTTCGTTCCTGTCGACTGTGCGTCGATACCAGAGACCTTGCTTGAAAGCACGTTGTTTGGCCACGAGAAAGGGGCCTTCACCGGAGCCGTGGCCCGGCAACGCGGGCTACTCGAGCAGGCTTGTCGGGGCACGGTCTTTCTCGATGAGATCACCCAGATGAACCCATCGCTGCAGTCACGCTTGTTACGTGCGTTGCAGGAACGAGAGCTGAGGCGTGTGGGTGGCGAAACGGTAATCGAGTTGGACATCCGAGTTGTCGCGGCGACCAACATCGATCCTACCGAGGCTGTCGAACAAGGATTCCTTCGCGAAGATTTGTACTATCGCCTCAATGTCGTGCCGATAGTGCTCCCGCCCCTGCGTGAGCGGGACTCGGACGCCGTCCTCCTTTTTCAAGACTTTCTCACGCGATTCGCGGAGACCCATGGAAAGCCGATCCCGATCCTGACGCGTGGTGTTTGGGATACTGTGGAGCGATACCCATGGCCTGGGAACGTGCGGGAATTAAAGAACGTGGTGGAACGCCTGATCATCTTCGACGACAAGGGGAAGATCGGTCTTGCCGATCTGCCGGGTTCGATGGGTCAGCCGGATCTGCACGTTGGTGACCCCGGTCTGCCTTCGTATTGTGATCTTCCCTACGAACTTGCGCGTCAACAGGCCACCCGAGCCTTTGAAGCTCGGTACCTCGGGGCGATTCTCGAACGCCACGATGGGAACGTTACGCGCGCCGCAGAAGCTGCCGGCCTCAACCGACGCACCCTGCACCGTTGGTTGGAGCGCATCAAGACCGAACACGACAGAGGCGATAGATGAAATCGCCTCGTTTCATCATGGTGTTGTTTGTTGCCTGGGCACTGACGCCCAACTTGGCTATCGGCCAGGGTAACGCCGTCACAGGAAATGTGTTTCTACACGGGGTGCCCGCTGATGGCGCTGTCGTCTACCTGAATCACGGGTCGGTGCTACTTGACACGACGACGTCCGAGCCCTTCGTTGTCGACCAGCGGAGCCTCCGCTTCGTTCCCCAGATCCTGTCTGTCCTCTCGGGTCAGGAAGTCCAGTTCCGGAATAGCGATCCTCTGTTTCACAACGTTTTCAGCCCCGACACGCTTGGGGAGGACTTCAATCTCGGTACATACCCTGCGGGGCAGTGGCGGAGCCATCGGTTCCGCCGACCGGGCGTACACCCGATCCTCTGCCACGTCCACCCGGAGATGGAGGCTTATGTAGTCGTGGTGACGACCCCTTACCACGGGGTCTCGGACGCGACGGGTCGATTCCGCGTCGAAAACCTGCCCTCTGGCACGTATGCGCTCGAGGTCTGGCATAGCCGTGCTGCTCCCTACAGGCGCACCGTGACTGTGCGAGAGAACGACGATCTTCGACTTGAGATCCGGCTCGACGGGCGGCGAAGTGCACTCAGAGCCCGACGTTGAGGTAGGAATGCGAAGCCATCGTACGAAGCTTCCGTACATCTGCCTGACGCTCGCTCTTCTCGCACCGTTGACCGTTCTGCTCTTTGGTCCCCTATCGGCGACCGACACCGAAGGGCCGGCCCATACGAAGATTCCCGTTTTCGCCAGGCTGTACCGAACCGGATGCTCGACCTGTCATACGGCAGCGCCAAAGCTCAATGTTCTCGGCGAGGCCTTCCGGCTCAACGGTTACCGATTCCCAGATAACGATGAGCTTCTGCGCAAGGAGAAACCGATCCCGCTCGGGACTGATCCCTGGAAAGAACAATGGCCACGGGCCATCTGGCCGGGCAAGCTACCGGAGACCGTACCGTTCGCGCTGAGAATTGTAAACGACGTCCAGTTCACCCGAGACGAGAGCGTGGACTACGACTGGACGTACCGATTCCCAAACGAGATCTATCTGTTATCTGGCGGCTCGCTTGGCGAAAACATCGGCTTTTTCGTCGAAGCGGAGTGGACTGAGGATGATGGCGTCGAGCTCATCCAGGCCAAGGTGCCGTTCCGGGACCCCCTGCCGTTTCTCCCGGATCGTCTGCTCAACATCTGGATAGGCAAGCAGAATCTCTACCTGCTCACGTTGGGAGACCGGCAGATCGATCGGGCCGCGAAACAACGTCTGCTGTGGTCTGAATTCGATGTATCGGGGTTAGAGGCGAGCAATCTCGAGACCGGAGAAAGGCTTCGCTCGCCCAACGATTTGCAACCCAGATTCTCGCAGCCGGCGATCGAGATCAACGGGATCGTGGGACACCGCGCATACTACGCCGCGGGCCTCAGCCAGGGGACTGCCGACCTCGCGACAGATAACAACGATAGCAAGGACTTCTTTTACAAGCTGCGGTACAAGTTCGGCGGTCTCTCTTTGGACGGAATGTACGACGCGGGAGGCGGCCCCGTACTAGGCACCGGCGGGCAACTGTTCGATCGAGCGCTCATCGTCGAGCACTTCGGCTACGTTGGGGAGTTTCCAGTCGATGAGGGCGTTCAGGACGAGTACCGAACGTTCGGGTTGTCGGCGCGATGGTTGAACGGCCCACTGGACCTCGGCGCTGGATATGTCTGGGGAGAGAACGACAATCCGTGGGGGCTGGACCCGCCAAGAAGTGTGACCCACTGGAGCGCCTTCGCCAAAGCAGAGTACTTCGTCTACCCCTGGCTGATGGGGTCGCTGAAGGTGGAAATGCTCAGAGACACGATCGCGAGGGAACTCCGGTCAGATGGGTTCACTCACGGATCGCTGGACAGCACCAGGACTCTCCCAGGTCTCGTATTCCTCATCCGACAGAACGTGCGTGGCGTGGTGGAGGCCGAACTATACTCACGCCACGACCCTTCCGAACAAGCAGATCTTCAGAAACCGCACAACCTCTGGCTTCGCCTCGACATCGCGTTCTAGAGAGCACCGAGCAGTTGGGACTATCAGGGTCCCGACCATGCCCCTCGCTGTCTCACCACCACCCATCCCGACCATTCGTTAACCACGACGTAACCCCACGTTAGGCAACAAGTTACGGCTTCATCGACGAGTCGTGAGGATTGAGGCCCGACGCTTGCTTTACCGCTTCTCAGAGGACGGCAAGAACCCCGTCCGCCAGTACAAACATCTCGCCAGCAAAAAGGGGATACAACGATGAACTCACGACGGTTACTTCCGTGGCTGATGGGGATTCTGGCTGGTGCCACGATGATCGCGTTGTTCGCTCTCGTCGTAGCGTGTGACGAGGGGAACACAGCCGGTCCTGCGGGTCCAGGTCCAGCTCCCGGTCCCGGTCCCGGCCCAAGTCTGGTAACTGCATCCGACTGGGTGAGCTCGGTGGATTGGGCCACGGCCACGGTCGTGCAACTGGACATGGTAGAGGGTGGAGGCAGCGCCTACTCGTTCTCGCCCAGCAACATGACGTTCGAAGCCGGTAGGCCCTACATCATGCGGATCACCAACCCCGCTTCGAACCAAGAGAAGCACTACTTCGCAACGGAAGGTCTCGGCGATTTCTACAAGGTGATCGCGACGCGCAAGATCCAAACCGCTGACGCCGAGTACAAGGCGCCTCACTTCGAGGCCGTCGAGCTGTTGATCGGCGGGTCGCTCGAGATCTACTTCGTGCCCGTTCTCGGCGGAACGTACGATTTCCTGTGCACCATCCCTGGCCACGCGCCGGGCGGGATGGTTGGCCAAATCACGATCACCGGTGGAGAAGGCAACGTGCTCGACCTGGAGATCGCAAGTGACTTCAACATGGGCTTGACCCAGGATGCGAGAAAGTCCGGGGGACACTCCGTGTGGGAGTCGGCGGTCGAAACCGAAGTCGTGATCTGGGAAGAGCCGTACAGCTTCCGTCCGCCGGATCTGGCGCTCCAGAAGGACGTGGGCTACAAGCTGACCCTGAGCAATCCGGCTGGTGCCGGATCGAAGCATTACTACACCGCGTCTGATTTCTATCGCACCGTCGTGGTGCGCAAGTCAGAAGACTCGCAGGCCGAGATCAAACCGCTGTACTTCAAGGCCGTAGAGCTGTTGATCGGCGGCTCGACCGAGCTGTTCATCGTGCCGACGGCTGCCGGTACGTTCGAGGCGCTGTGCACGATCGAGGGTCACGCTGCTGCCGGCATGATCGGCACTGTCGTCGTGAGTCCGTAGCAGTCGCAAGAAACCGAGGAGGGGGTCTTCCGAACGCCTCGTACCAGAAGCGCCGGAGGCCTCCTCTTCTGCTCCAGAGAGGCCCTCATGAAGACAAGAATGCCGATTAGCCATCTTAAGAGTAAGAGTACGTCGGGGTTTTCCCTACAGAGCGTGCTTCCCTGCATTCTGCTGTCGGCCATCGGCTGGTTTTTCTTCCAGGACAGCGCGTTAGCGCAGACGATCTCGCCTCCCCCGTCCGATCCCGTTACGCGAGCACAACTCGTCTCAGAAGGTCACGGCACCTATCGCTCGGCCTGCGCTTCGTGTCACGGAATCTCCGGTGATGGTCTAGGACCTACGGCGCGACACATGAACCCCGCGCCACGCGATTTCACCAGCGGGGTCTTCAAGTTCCGCAGCACGCCGTCAGGGGCTCTTCCCACCGATCAAGATCTCTTCCGCACGGTATCGGAAGGCGTACCAGGTACCTGGATGCCGGCCTGGGAGAAACTGCTCAGCGAGCGACAGCGCTGGGCGGTGATCGAGTACTTAAAAACGTTGGTTCCTGATTTTGCGCTGGGATTTGGAGACGAAGATCCCCTGCCGCTACCTAGCCAGCCATCGACTGGCGCGACTGCCAGCGAGGGGCGCCAAATCTATCTGATGCTGGGTTGCGCCAAGTGTCATGGTGTGGGTGCGCACGGGGACGGCCCGTCCGCCCGGACCCTAACCGACGATTGGGATCAATCCATCACGCCGTATGATTTCACCCGCGGGAGCTACAAGAACGGAGGGCGGGCGGAGGATCTGTATCGGACCCTGCGAACAGGCTTGTTCGGAACGCCGATGCCGGCGTTCGAGCCCGGCGTTGTTCTGTTTGCGGGCGGCTCCGAGGTCGATCCCTCCACGATCGAGACAGGCGTGGGGACTGCCGAGTTGTCGGCTCTAAGGGGGTACGTCTCGAGCCAGCCGACCCGTCTAGAAATGGATTCAATGAGCGAGTCGAAACTGACCGAGATCGCCGAGAGACGGCTCTGGTCGTTGGTCGCGTATCTGCAGTCGCTCGCTCGTCCGCGGGACCTGTTCTACCGCCTCTTTGTCGAGGACCCGAACATGACGCCGGCCCGAGGCTCACAATGACGTCGTTTTCGCGAGCAGCGCATCGGTTTCTGATCACGATTCTGCTCGGTCTGACGATCGCGTGCGCCGGCTCCGGTGAGGGGCTCGACCAGTTCGGCAACCCGCTCGGAGAGGGTGGCGGTGGAGAGCTCCAACCCACGTTCTCCAGCATTCAGGTCAACATCTTCACGCCGATCTGCACCCAGTGCCACGCGGGTGCATCGGCCCCGTTGAGCCTCTCCTTGCAGGTCGGCTTCAGCTACGACCAGTTGGTCGGCGTGCCGAGCGTCGAGGTCCCGGAGTTGTTGCGAGTCGACCCCGGTCAACCTGACAACAGCTACCTAGTGATGAAGGTCGAGGGCGCACCCGGCATCACGGGTGGCCGCATGCCACTGGGATTTTCGCCCCTGAGCGCCGAGCAGATTGCCACCATCCGCGCCTGGATCGCGGACGGTGCTCTCGAGAATTGAGGTGATCGTTATGCGAAACGCGCCATTGCTAGTTCTGGCGACACTTCTCTGGTTTTGTTCGCTCGGCCCGTCGAGCACCGCCTTGTCGGCCGAGCCGTATCTATCGGTTCGCACAGGCCTGCGGTGCTCGGTTTGCCATACCAACATGACCGGCGGAGGGAAGCGGAACGCGTTCGGCTCGATATACGCTCAGACGCGCCTCTCGATGATGGTGACCAGCCTGGGTGACGGCGGATCGTTCATGGCGACGGACATCGCCGACATCCTCTCGATCGGCGCGGACCTCCGCGCGCGGGCCTCCAGAAAAGAGACCGAAGACGAGACGCTCTACCCCTTCGAAATCGAGGAAGGGAACCTGTACATCGAGGCGACCCTGATCCGAGACCGTCTCACGTTCTACGTGGACGAAGAGTTCGCTCCCGGCAATCCTCGTAGCCGGGAGGTGTTCGCGCTGATCAAGGGACTTCCAGGTGAGTCCTACCTGAAGGTCGGCAAGTTCTTCCTGCCGTACGGGTTCAGGCTGCTCGATGACACCGAGTTCATTCGTCAGCGTACAGGGTTCAATTTCGACAACTCGGACCTGGGCGTTGAATTCGGTCTCGAGCCAGGTCCCCTCTCCGTGGCAGTCGCGGTGACCAACGGAACCCAGGGCGCGGCCGAGAACAACAACGACAAGCAGTTCAGTGGATACGCGGCCGTGGTATTCCCCCGATGGCGGGTGGGGGTAAGTGGATCCCGGAACGAAGGCGAGACGGGCGACCGTGAAGCTTTCGGAGCCTTTGGAGGATTCCGACTCGGGCGGTTCGCGTTCTTGGGGGAGTACGACTTCATCAACGACGATCCGCCAGACGGTCGCCGCGGCGACCAGGCGGCTGCGTTCATCGAAGGCGATGTGTTGGTGACACAGGGACTCAATCTGAAAATCGCGTACGGTTTTCTCGATCCGGATCGCGACATAGGTGAGAACTCTCGGTATCGAGTGCGGGTTGGTGCCGAGAGCTTCATCACGCAATTCCTTCAGGCATCCGTTTACTACTCCCGCCTCGAGGATATCCCTCAAGTCGGCAATCGAGACGAGGTAACGTTCGGGCTGCATACGTTTTTCTAGAAGCATGACAATACCTGAAAAGTGGAGAGGTGCACTCATGAAGAAATCGCTTGGCCTGATAATCGCCGGTGGAGCTTTCATCGTTGCCGCGATGCTGCCCGCACCCACTGACGGCGTTCCCCCCAACGGATCGATCGTGGGGACGATCACGGCTTCGGGTGCCAAGAGCGCCGCGCCGTTCAAGGCGGACACCGATGTGGAATACTGCGGTGAGGAGATACCCTCAGAAGCCGTGGTCGCCACAGCCAAAGGACGTGTTCGTTACGCAGTCGTCTCGCTCGAGGGCGCGACCTCCCCAAGCCAGCCGGCGACCGACCGGCTCCGAGTCGAGAATCAGAAGTGCGCGTTCGCACCGCACGTTCAGACCGGTACGGTGGGCAGCACGCTGAACGCGTTCAATCAGGACGGCGTGCTCCACAATGTTCGCCTTTACTCGAAGATGGGATCCAAACGCAGGTCGTTGATCAACCTCGCCCTGCCGGCCAAGGCCGGGCCAGTGGATGCTTCGCGCGCAACACGGCGAGCGGGAACGATTGAGGTGACGTGCGACGCGCATACCTGGATGTCGGCTTACATCGTCTTGTTCGATCATCCGTATCACGCGGTAACCGACGCCCAAGGAAGCTTCTCGATCGACAATGTCCCCCCGGGGACATATCCGCTAAAGGTCTGGCACGAGTCGCTGGGCGAGCTTGCCACCGAAGTGGTTGTCGAGCCCGGCAAGCCGACCACTGTGGCTCTCCAGTTCAACTAGCACAGGCGGCGGGTGACGGTATGAATCGCGCAACCAGCCTGCTGGCGACCGCCTCGGCGGCGCTGATTGCGATGTTCATCGTTCAGTGCGATGAGGGTGACGTCGCCATCCTCGATCCCCCTCTGCCATCGGTCGCGCTAACCGCAAGCCCGGCCTCCGGCGTCGCTCCGTTGGTGATCGACCTCACCGCGGAACTCAGTGTTGCACCCGCGGGAAATGTCGAGTTCGGCTTCGACTGCACGGCGGACGGCGTCATGGAAGCATCCATGACGTCGGAGTCGAACCGACTGACCGCGGTCGGAATCTGCAGTTACCAGGAACCCGGTACGTTCACGGTCAAAGTGTCAGTGACGGGCGCCGGTGTGAGCCTCGAAGGCTTAACGACGGTGGTCGTCAGCGACCCGGTGCCGTCGGCTCCAAACGCTGTGGTCGTCGCGATGGACGACGATTTCTTCTCGTCGGCCGACATCACCGTCGAGCCGGGCACGACGATCACGTGGCAAAACGTCGGCAACCGGCCGCACACGTCGACCAGCGACACCGGTATTTGGGATTCGGGCACGGTGAACTCCGGTGGGTCGTGGAGTTGGACCGTGCCGGCTGGGGCTGCACCCGGCACGGTGTTCCCGTACTACTGCATCTTCCACGGTGCTCCGGGCGGCGTGGGGATGGCCGGCATCATTCGCACTCCGACGGTCGATGGGTCGCCTCCACCTCCACCACCGCCCCCGCCACCACCTCCGCCTCCACCCCCGCCGCCCCCGGGCACGGTGGTTATCACGATGGACGACGATTTCTTCACCCCGAGCGACGTTACCGTCGACCCGGGGACGACGATCACATGGCAGAACGTCGGCAACCGGCCGCACACGTCGACCAGCGACAGCGGTATTTGGGATTCGGGCACGGTGAACTCCGGAGGGTCGTGGAGCTGGACCGTGCCGGCTGGGGCAGCACCGGGCACTGTGTTCCCGTACTACTGCATCTTTCACGGCGCTCCGGGCGGCGTGGGGATGGCCGGCATCATTCGCATTCCGACGGTCGATGGGTCGCCACCACCACCGCCGCCCCCCCCACCCCCCCCACCGCCGCCACCCCCGCCGCCGCCGGGCGGCACCGTCGTCCAGATGCAAGACGACTTTTTCTCGTCGCGTGACATCACCGTTCAGCCGGGAACGACGATCACCTGGCAAAACGTCGGTGGCCGGCCGCACACGTCGACCAGCGACACCGGTATCTGGGATTCGGGCACGGTGAACCCTGGCCAGTCGTGGAGTTGGACCGTGCCGGTCGACGCGCAGTCGGGCACCAGCTTCCCCTATTTCTGCATCTTCCACGGAGATCCGGGCGGACAGGGGATGGCCGGCGTCATCCGGGTGGAGGCGAACGCGCCACCACCGCCCCCGCCACCACCGCCAGGTTCAGTGACCGTGACGACCCCGGGGCTGACGTTTGATCCGGAGAGAGTGGAGATACCACCGGGCGGCATCGTCACGTGGCAGTTCTCGGAGACGACCCACAACGTCACGTTCGAGGACGAAGCCCCGCCGGACGGGAACATTCCCGACTCGCCGCCAGGCACGTCGGTGTCGCGGACGTTCCCCGCGCCGGGCGACTACGATTACATCTGCACGCTTCACGATGAGGAAGGCCGGGTCCGCGTGCGTTAGCTGCCCGGCCTAAGGCTTCAGCACTGACACCTTCACACCTGATGGCCGCTGCGCGTCGTGATAGATCCGGTGCGTCGCTTTCTGAAAGTCCTCTTCGTCGGCCTCGTAGATGTTTACGAATGTCTGCGGATTGCGGTCGACGAGCGGGAACCATGAGTTCTGCACCTGGATCATGATGCGGTGACGGGCCTGGAAGGTGTGGGCGACAGCGGGCAGTTTGAAGCCTACCGATGTCACTTCTCCCGGGACGAACGGCTCCGGTGCCTCGAAGCTGTTCCTGTATCTGCCGCGAAGGACCTCTCCGCGCACCAGCATCTGGTACCCTTCCATCGGGACGGACTTGTCGTTCCTCGGATAGTCGCCCAGCGAATCCGGAAACACGTCGATGAGCTTGACCACGTAGTCCGCATCCGTTCCCGTCGTGCTGACAAACAGATCGGCCACGATCGGGCCGGTCAGCGTCACCGGCTCCGTGAGCACCTCGGACTCGTACACCATGACATCAGGACGGCGGGCCGCGAACCGCTGGTCGTCCGTCATGTACTCCCGGGTCCGCCGCAGATGAACATCCTCCGTATACGGAACCGGTCGCTTCGGATCGGCGACGTACTCGTCGTAGCCGTCGGCTATGGTGGGTGCTGAGAATGAGAGCTGCCCCCCGGGGTGGAAGTAGAGCTCCTTCTCCACGACATCGCTGGGTGGCCATGAATCGAACCGAAGCCACTCACTGGCGCCGGTGTCGTAGACCGTCGCCTCCGCAAGATCCAGCGTCCCCTCGTCCTTCAAGTAGTAGTTGAAGAAACGTCGCTCCACGTCGCCATAGAGGTCGGACGTGGCGCTGCCCCAGTGCACGTTCCCCAAGTTGTCGCCATCGTCGAAGGCCCACTGGCCATGAAACCAGGGACCCATGAGCAAGCGGTTCTCGGTGGTGGGCGAGTTCTGGGTCTCGATCGCTTTGTACACGTTGAGTGGCCCAAAGAGGTCCTCGGCGTCGAACCAACCGCCGACGACCAGCACCGCCGGCTCCACGTTCACGAGGTGGGGAAGGGGGTCACGAGCTTTCCAAAAGTCGTCGTAATCGGGGTGATCCATGACTTCCGACCAAAACCGGATGCTGTCGCCAAAGAACTTGGCCTCGACATTTTTGATCGGACCGAGCTCGAGGAAAAACTCGTAGCTGTCCTGGTTCGGCCAATCGAAGCCTTCAAGTCGCTCGCGCGTCGGTTCGGGTCTCGGGCGCCCGAACGAGGAGTAGAACGAGAAGGCATCCATCAAGAAGAACGCGCCATTGTGATGAAAATCGTCGCCGATGAACCAGTTGGTGACCGGCGCCTGCGGCGACACGGCCTTGAGCGCGGGGTGGGCCTCCGGCAGCGACATCGTCGCGTAGAATCCAGGATACGAGATACCGGATATCCCCACGCGCCCGTTGTTGTGGGGCACGTTGTTGACAAGCCAGTCGATGGTGTCCCAGGTGTCGCTGTTCTCGTCGATGTCTTTCTCGCTCTTTCTGTCGGGATTGTATGGGCGCACATCCATGAACTCTCCCTCGCTCATGTAGCGTCCCCGCACGTCCTGGAAGGCGAGGATGTAACCCTCCTCGATGATGTCAGCGTCGATCGCTAGGCGTTGGGTGTAACTCTCCTCTCCGCGCGGCTCCGAGTTGTAGGGCGTGCGGCGGAGCAGGATCGGATACGTCTGACTTGTGTCTCTTGGGACGTACACCGATGTGAACAGTCGCACGCCGTCCCGCATCGGGATGTAGACCTCCATCTTCGTCAGACGCTCTTCGGACCATACGGGGCTTCCCCTTGGGGCCTCAGGTATGGTGCGGCCGAAGTTGAGGGCGTAACTCTCGCTGCCCTGGCTCAAGGTACCGGCAATCGTCGTGAACCCGGCGTCCACGCTCCCGTCGTATTCGGCTCCGGAGGGGCTGGTACGAAAAACGAGCTTCCCATCCTCGAAAGAAAACGCCTCGACCGGAATGTCGGTCTTGCCCTGGTCTGGGCTGTCGAGGGTGGCGGAGTATCCATCCTCGGTCTCCTGAATGTGCAGGGTGATGCGCAATTCGAGAGTGCCGGCATCCAGTGTGCCAAACCAATCGCCGGTGACGTCCTGGGCTGCCGCGAGAGACGGATCCAGCGTCCAAAGAAGGAGCACGAGTGGGAGCAGGAAACTGAGACCTTGGCTATTTCTACTTTTCATTTGATTGGGCCTTTGCGAGGTGGTCCGGAGAAGAGCGCGCGCGACGCTGCGATGTGTGTGCATCCCTCGAAGGTGGGGGCCTACCGCGGCGGCGTCTGTCGGGGGGAACTCGCTCCCGCGTGTAAGGGAAAACCTGTCGTTAGAGCGTTGCGACGATGAACAACCGGCGGAATGGAAACAGTGTCGTACCATCCGAACGGCGCGGGTACGCGGCGCGGAGGCGCGCTCTGTAATCCGCCTCGAACGCTTGACGATCGCCATCGTCCAAGGCGTCGAGCAGGGGTTTCGCCCACGTACCCTTGGTCCACTCAGCGACCGGATCGTCGCCTTCCAACAGTTGGAGGTACTCGGTCTCCCAGATGTCGAGCGACGAAACGTGGGGCGCCAAGATGTCGTGGTAAGCTCCCGGTTCGGCCACCGGTGGCGGCCGAAGGAGCGGTTCTAGTTGTTCGCGCCACGGTCCCTCGCGCGCGGCGGTGTACATCAACGTGTGAGACGACACCCCAAAGTTGCGCGGCATTTGGACCGCCAGGACGCCACCTGGCGTTAGGAATTCGAGGGGTTTCGGGAACAAGCGCTCGTGCTCGCCGACCCAGTGCAGCGCGGCGTTGGAGAACAGGAGATCGAGTGGCGCGTCCGGGCTCCAGGTCGCGATGTCAGCATGAGCCCAGCGCACATTCACGGCTAGGTCGCGCGCTCGACTCACCATTTCGGCCGACCCGTCGACCCCGGTCAGGTCCGCATTGGGCCATCGCTCGGCCAACAACTGCGTGACGTTGCCCGTGCCGCACCCTAGATCGGCGATTCGGCTGGGCGAAACGAGCGGGACTCGGGCCAGCAGATCGACTGCCGGACGCAACCGGAGATCGGCGTAGCGGAGGTACTGCCCCGGATCCCACATCCAACGAAAGTAACGGGTTCGGTTTGGGTCGAGCCGGGCGGTGGGGTATTGCGTGGACGAGTCGTCGAATGCGGGGGGAGGGGTGAGACCTCACCGCCTCCCACCAATGATCAGTTAGCCGACGTGGCGGACAAAGCGAGGCGCTGGACGGCGCGAAAGCCATCGCCTAGTCAGCACCATCTGCGTGTCCTTGCGCCGGTCTGACCTGTTGTTGGTAGCCCGGCACACCTCCGACCGAGGGCCGGAAATGGGAATACCGCGAGTGCGGTTCATAGTTGTGTATCTCCTCACAGAACAGGTTTTTGCGACCGGTGGAAGACTCTTCCAACCGGCTTGGGGCGCTCATTGAATTTTTGTTTTTTGTAATAAGCGAGGAAAGCGAGCGGGATACTAATACAATTCATTCTCAAGTCAAGTGCGAAAGTGACGCGTTTTACGGTTGACGCGCCAGAAGAGCCCCACGACAAACCCCCAGCCGAAGCCTGCCAGCATCGAGAGCCGATCGGGCTTTGGTCCGTAAGTCGCGGCGACCTCGGAGCCGCCGCCCACCCAGCGCCGAGAAAGCCGCATCAGGGTGCGCAGCATCGGCATCGGCGCGAGCCTCAGAGACTTGGCGAAAGCGGCGCCGCTTCCGTACCAGTTGCGCCGGATCGTGGTCGCCCTGTCCGCCCAGAGGGTTTGGGATCGATGCGTGGTCTCGACCTCCGGCGTTTGTAGGACGTGATAGCCGCGAGCCAGGGAACGGAGCGTGAGGTCGAGGTCTTCGGCGGAGCGGAGCGGAGCACCAACGCCGAGCGCTTCGTCAAACCCGTGAAGCTCTTGCCAGACAGATCGCCGCACCGCCATGTTGGCGGTCGTCCCACTCAGCCGGTGGATCTCTTCCAGACCCTCGATCAGCGCCGTTTCCGATAGCACGCAACCAGGTACGAACCCATCGTCGTGTGCGTAGGGCCCTGGCAGCACGCTGCCAAAGAGGATGCCGACGTTCGGGTGCGCATCGAACGCTGCGACGATCTTCTCGAGCCAATCGTTCCGAACAGTACAATCGTCCCCCGTTATCGCGAGCAAATCGGCCGTCGTAAGATTGGCGCCCCGGTTCAAAGCAGCACTCAGGCCGCTTTCCGGATGCGCGCTGTAACGCACTCGAGGGTCGTCCAGGAACGGACGCAATCTCTCCCGGCTCAAGTCGTTGCCGCTCTGATCGATGATGTGCAGCTCGTAGTCCGAGTATGTGTTGCGCAGCACGGATTCCACGGCAAGGACGACGTCCCCGGGACGATGGACGGTTGCGATGATCGCCGCGACGCGCGTCGGACTCGGCGGGGTCATCTCGCGCGCGCCCACGCACGACGGGCGTTGCGCGGCACCGCTCGGAGAGCCAGGTAGGCGGACAAGAACGGGGTAGTCAGCAGGTTGAAAACCCACGGCCGACTGAAGTAGTACATCTCCACTCGCTCGAGCGCGTAGAGATTGCTACCGCGAGCCAGCAAGCCGAGTCGATCCGAGCACGCACAGCAGTAATGTTCCGCGACGAGTTCATGCGTTCGCCGGTCGTACTTTCCGTGGGGGTAGGCGAAGCTCCGAACACCGACCCCGAGACGATCTTCGAGGATGGACTTTGCGCCTACGATCTCCGCCTCAGCGTTTGACGCCGATAAACGGGTGAGATCGGGATGCGTCAGCGTGTGCGCTCCAACCGAAAAACCGGCAGCAACCATCTCGCTGAGCTCTTTCCAGCTCACCATCGGTTGACCCTCCATAGAGGGAAATCGGTCGGAGGGGTTGCGGCCAGGCTGCTCACCGGTGGTCACGAAAACCGTGGCGGTCATGCCGTGCTCTTGCAGAATCGGGAACGCTTCGCGGTACACGCTCTCGTAGCCGTCATCGATCGTGATTACGAGCGCTCTTGGAGGCACCGGGTCGCCAGTGCGGAGATGTTCCACCGCGTCCAGGAGGTCGATGCTCCGGTACCCTTTCTTAACCAGCCGCGCGAGGCCGCCCCGCAGCACGGATGGTGGAAACGAGATCGTAGAAGCTGGAGTGGCAAAGCCGTGAAAGGTCAGAATGGGCAAGTGGCCGAGATCCGGGGTCGGGTGCCAGTTTTCGCTCATGGAGCGTGCCGTGGAGCTCGGTGTTCTGTTGGTAGTGGCGACGTTGGCGCTGCGGATCTTGACGATGCCGGCCGCTCGTCGAGAGTTGCGCGAACAGCCCCGGTTCGCAGCGGCGCTCGTTCTGCTCGGAGTCGCCGCTCTGGCGATCGTGACCTGGGCCGCCGCTCGCTCGCCGATCGCCCTACGGTCGATCTCGATCGTCGCGGGGATCTATGTGGTGGTTCTCGCATGGCGCTCCCGTCCCAACTTTGGTCGAAGCCGCTCTCGGCCGCCGGGCTCCTTGGGGCTCAAGAACTCGCTCGACGCCATCGTAGATCGAAGCTTCTACTTGGGCCAGCTTCAACGCCACGGTCGGGTGTTCAAGACGGCTCAGTTCCACCAGCCAGTCGTCTGCATCGTGGACATCGGCAAGGGGCGGGAACTCCTGAAGTGCGAGACCGAAAACCTCGCGCTCGCCCCGCTCCCGATCAGCGCGGAGATCCCGCGCGGGTTTATCCGCTACATGAAACCCGACGATTACGCTGTCTACTCGCGGCTGTTTCGATCGGCGTTCTCCGAAGACGTGCTCGAGGCGAATCGAGGGCTTGTGCGGGATGCGGCTCGTCGGGAGCTGGTTGAGCTGGCCGCCGCCAGCGACGCGGCACAACACGACGGTATCGACCCGCGACGTTCAATCGAGCGACTCATGTTCACGGTGTTGCTCCGGATCTACTTCGGTGATGTCATAGAGCCCTCTGATCGAAGCGTCATCGAAGCCTGCTGTCGTGACATCGGATCCGGGAACTCCATAGGCAGAGCTAGCCCCATAGCGCGCCGCGCGTTGCAGACGTTCGAGAAGCTGATCCGTGAGCGGAGCGATGGTGTCTCGGCTGGCGCTCAGGGAAACACCGATCGCCCTTCGGTCTGGGGCGAGATTCTGAGCTTGAACCCCGACGCCGGCGCCGATTCGACGGCGATCGGGAATCTCCTTCTGTTACTAGGGGCCTCCAGAGACAGCATCGGCGGTTTACTCATGTGGATCCTCAAAAACGTTGCCGACAGTCCCGAGTCTATTGAGACGATCCGTGGCGCAGAACGTGGCGATGCTCGCGCCGACGACCCCACCGAACGCGCCGTATACGAGACCCTTCGGCTAGCTCAAAGCGAATACGTTTATCGAAAGGTCACCCGTTCAATCGAGTTCGATGGGTTCGAGATTCCGAAGGGTTGGCTTATCCGCATCTGTGTCGCCGAGGTGCATCGGCAGGATCCGCCGTTCGACCGACCGGAGATGTTTGATCCAGCGCGCTTTGTTCGCCGGCGGTTTTCCTCCAATGAGTTCTCGCCGTTTGGACTGGACCAACACGCATGTTTGGGGGCGCAGCTGACGTTGTTGATCAGCCGAGTTTTCGTCGATGTCTTGGCGCGCGATTTCGACGTGCGGGTCGTGGCCGACGATGCGCCCGAGCGGGGGAACCGGCATTGGAACCACTGGCGGACAAGCTCAGAGTTCCGGATTGCGCTGTCCCGCCGAACCGCCTAAGCGCCGCCTACTTGTTTATGGTGACCTCCGTTCCATCGCTGTCGCCACCCGGGTCGTGGTTGGCAAGGGCGTCGTAGGTGACGCCGCCAAACTGCACCGACTCGACGGTGAACGTTACGCTCGACACCCCGTTCTTCATGCTGGGGCTGCCGACGGCACACCGTCCGACGGACCACGTGGTGCAGGAGTCGTCCTGTTCGCTGGCACCGCCGCTCCAATCACCGGTCACCAACGCCCCATCAATCGGGTTGTGATTGTGGTCGTGCACGGTGATGGTCGCGTCCGCCCGCCATCTCGATCCGCCGCGCACCTTGACACCGAGAAGATCGCCGACGTGCACGTTGGCGGATCCGTTGTCGACTATCACGGCTACGGTGTCGTCGCCCGTCTTACCGCCACCGTCGGTGGCGACAGCGTGGACAGTGGCCGGGAGCCCGTCGGTGTGGCTCGACGTGTCCCATTGTGCCGAGTAGCCGTCGATGGGGTTCGTGTCGACGCCGATGCTACTGCCGTCGACAAAAAACTCGACCTGGGTCACCCCGCCATCGTCGACCGCGTTGGCGTCCACAGTGACGATGCCATAGACCGTCGACCCGTCCGCCGGGTTGGTGATGCTGACCGACGGGGAGCCATCGGGTGGCGGACCGCTTCCGTCGATAGTGCAGGTGCCATCACCACCGAAAACTCCCGCGTTGAGAAAAAGCAGTGGTTCGTTCGAGCCCTGAGCGGCGTGTTCGTTGATGTACCCGCAAGCGTCACCTTGAGGCGTGGCGGCGTCGATCAGCGCCGTCTTGATCGCGCCCACGCCAGCGCCGTCGACGGCTGGGGGCGTGCCGGTGGCGTGCAGGTACAGCGCGACCGCGCCGGCTACATGGGGTGAAGCCATCGAGGTCCCACTCAGCGTTCCGTACCCGCCGCCGGGGAAGGTGGACAAGATGCAAACCCCCGGTGCGGCGAGATCCATCGTCGGTCCGAAGTTGGTGAAGTACGCTGACGTGTCATCGTTGTCAGAAAGACATGTGCTGGCGCCCGCGCCGCCGGCTTTGCCGTCGAAATCGGCGAGCGCAGAGACAATGAATGGCTCAGGCCAGCCCTGCTTGAGCTGGCCGTCGTTGCCGGCCGACATCGCGAACGCGACGCCCTCGTCGATCATTGCGCAGGCTGCCTGGTGGAGCGCCCCGGAGGACGCAGAGCACGGCTGAGCATCGCCTGGGAAACCGATGCTCATGTTGGCCGAGACAAAGTCGATCCCGCCGGACCGTCCGGCCTTGAAGTCGGATTTCTTGGAAGCGATCCAATCCATGCCCGCGACGCGCGCGCTGGTTGAGCACAAGCCGCCGTTGTTGCACACCCTGAACCCCCAGAGCCGGGCGCCGGGCGCGACACCAACGACGCCGAGATCGTTGTCCAAAGCACCGACCGTACCCGCGACGTGCGTTCCGTGACCGTGGTTGTCGCTCCAGTTTTGTTTGTTCCCGCGGTCGAAGTTCCTCCCGCCGGCGACGTTGAGATCCGGATGGTTGGGATCGATGCCGGTGTCGAGGATCGCGACGTCGAACGGCACTTGAAGCGAGGCGGCATCATCGCCAAACGCCGGAAACGCCAGATCAGCTTCAGTGCGATCGATCCCAGTTGGGAGGTCTTGGACGTCGATCAGGTGTATTTCGTCGAGTTCGACCGAGGCGACCCGGGGATCACGCCGTAGAGCGCCTAAACGCGCCGCCGGAACGGTGGCCGAGAAGCCAAATAGCGCGGTTCCATAAGTGTGACGGGGAGCGAACCCAAATTCTTGCGCGACGGCTGCGGCCCGTGCATGGTTGGCCGCTCGCTCGCCGGGAGCGAACCCGCGATGGAGGACGACGATCACGTCGGTCGATCCTGACAGCGCGAGCTCGGTTTTGGATGGGGAAGTCGGAACGGGGGTTTCCCCGCACGAGGCGATCGAGAAAGCGGCCAACGGAACGAGGAGAAGACGTTTCATGGGGCCCCCGATGGGAAAGCGATGCGCTGGATGAAGGGAATTGAGCTTAACTCCATTCTCGGTCGCGTTCCAGAAAGGAGTCATCATGAGGCACGGGGCTGGTATTTTTGCGACTAAATGCCTAGCTTTGAACCTCTCCGGCTGTCCCCATAGGAAAACGTCAGACACGAGGCACGCTTGACGACTCAACTCAGGAACGTTGCGATCATCGCGCACGTCGACCACGGCAAGACGACCCTGGTCGACCACATGCTGCGGCAAGCGGGCGCCTTCAGCGCGCATGAGCACGTCGCTGAGCGGGTGATGGACTCGAACCCGCTCGAACGCGAGCGCGGCATCACGATCCTGTCCAAGAACACGGCGGTCCGGTGGGGTGAGACCAAGATCAACATCGTCGACACCCCGGGGCACGCGGATTTCGGTGGCGAGGTGGAGCGTGTCCTCAGAATGGTCGATGGGGTCCTCATACTCGTTGATGCCGCCGAGGGGCCGATGCCCCAGACGCGGTTCGTTACCCGAAAGGCGCTCGAGCTCGGGCTAACACCTGTGGTCGTGATCAACAAGGTGGATCGCCCGGATCAACGCGCGGAAAAAGTCCACGATGAAGTCTTGGAGCTTTTCCTCGAGCTCGACGCGACCGAATCCCAGCTCGACGCCAAGTTCTTGTACGCGAGCGGCCGCGACGGGTGGGCGAAGCTCGAGCTCGAGGGACGAGAAGTGGGGCTAACGCTACTCTTCGAGACGATCGTCGGGTCGGTTCCGCCGCCGAGCGGAGATGTAGACGGGCCGTTTCAGATGTTGACCTCGACGCTCGATTACTCGAGCTACGTGGGGCGGATCGCGATCGGGCGGATCGAGCGGGGATCGGTCACCGAAGGAGATCGCGTGGTTCTCCTCCCTCTCGGAGATCCGGGCGACGTGCCCCTAAGCGAGGCCATCCCATCGAAGGTTCTCAAGATCTATGGTTTTGACGGGCTGAAACGAGTTGAAGTATCGACCGCCGGCACGGGCGACATCGTCGCGCTAGCCGGGCTCGAAGGGGTCGAGATCGGGCAGACGATTGCGGATCCGGACCACCGAGAGCGCCTTCTTGGCATCGCCGTCGAGCGGCCGACACTCGCGGTCGATTTCCGCGTCAACGACTCGCCGTTCGCCGGGCGGGTGGGCAAATACGTGACGACGCGCCAGCTCCGCGAGCGCCTATTCCGTGAGCTCGAGCGAAACGTTGCGCTTCGCGTCGAGGATACGGACTCACCGGACACCTTCTCCGTGTCGGGCCGCGGCGAGCTTCACCTCACGATCCTGATGGAGACGATGCGCCGCGAGGGATACGAGTTTAGCGTGTCGCGCCCGCGCGTGATCCTCCGAAAAGGGCCCAACGGCGAAACGCTCGAGCCCTACGAAGAAGCCGTGGTCGAAGTGCCGCAGGAGATGGTGGGCGTGGTTATGGAGAAGATGGGGAGTCGGCGCGCCGAGCTTCTCGCGATGCGGCCCACCGACCAGGGACCGGTTCGACTCGAGTTTAAGCTCCCGGCTCGTGGGCTCTTTGGATATCGGTCCGAGTTTCTAACGGACACGCGCGGAGAGGGGCAGCTCCATCACCGCTTTCTCGAGTACGGACCACGGGCAGGGTATCTCCAGAGCCGCCAACGGGGGGTCCTCGTGGCCGACCGACTCGGCTTGTCCGTGGCGTTCGCGCTCTTCAACCTACAGGAGCGCGCCGAGATGTTCGTTGCGCCCGGCATCGAGGTCTACGGCGGGATGATCGTAGGAGAGCACGTTCGGCCGGGCGACCTCGACGTCAACGTGTCGAAGGGCAAGAAGCTTACGAACATGCGGGCCGCCGCATCAGACGAAAACGTCAAGTTGGAATCGCCGCGCGGGCTGACACTCGAGCTCGCGCTCGAGTTTATAAACGACGATGAGCTCATCGAGGTAACCCCCGACGCGATCCGGCTCAGAAAGCGACTGCTCGACCCCAGCACACGCAAGAAAGCGATGCGCTTGGCCGCAGCGGAAGCGCGGGAGGGCTAGCCCGGCGTCAACCGATCTCCGCGCCGTCGAACACGTCGCGGGCCTTGTCGCGGAGGTTCTCCTTAGCGCGCTCGACGTCGCGCAAGGCGTCCTTGAGCTGCCCCAACTCATCGGCCCGCACCTTGAGCCCTTCGCGGATGAAGAGCGCGGCGGCTTCGGAGCGACTCTTGACGACCTCGGTCTCGACCCAAGCGTCGAGCTCTTCGCTCGTCTCCTCATCGACCCGGACCATGACGACCTTGTCGCGGATCGCATCGCCTAGCTCGCTCAGGCTCTCGCGCATCCCCGAGCCGAGGCAGACGACCTTGATCTTCTTGGGGTCGAGCTTCTCCCCGCACAGTTGATCGAGGTCGACGCCCAGGCTGTTGAGTTCCTTTTGAATCGTATCCCAAAGATTGGCAGTGGTTTTGGCCATCGGTATCCTCCCGGCGAATAGTCTTACGAACGTGACGTAATAATATTACACGATAGCAGCTTCTCCTGTCAAGGACAATAATCCTACCCGACAGCTACCGGATCCCAAGCCAAGTAATCAGCGCGATCGCCAGGAAAACAGCCCACGAGAAGTGGCGTCCACGCGACTGGAGGAAGGCGTAGACCGAGCTGGCCAGAAACGTCAGGGCGATGATGGTGGCTATTCGCTCGGCTGTCTCGTCGAGGCTCGGAAGCGAAGCGAGCACGAGCAAAACGGCGGCCAGACCCCACCACGCGATCCCAATGGCTTGCCAGAAGAGCCGTAGAACCCGCTTGGTGAACTCGGCCGAGCCCATCAGGTCTGGCAACCCCTGCGTGGACAGGCGTCTGACGATCAACCGCTCGCCCAACACGGAGTGCAGTACGCCGGCAAGGAGTACGAGCCCGGCCGCGATTAACAGGAATGGGTTCACCGGAACTTGTCGTGAAAGTCTCGCACTTGTCGCTCGCCTCCATCGTACTCGGCCCACCAGATGACATCACGCCAATCTTGCCGGGCGCTTTCGACAAAATGAATCAGCTTCTCGATGTCACCATCGGCTAGGTGGACGACGCAGCGAGCGATGCGAGGCAGGGCGTCGTCGGTGGCGATACCGTGCAACCGTTCCAACTCCTGGCTGGCGATCTCGAGGTCTGAGCCGAAGTCAGACCGCAACCGCTTCTCGATATCCTCTGGGACCCAAGACATCGTACGTCCTATACTCTGGGGCCAATGAAGTCTTCCTGGTTTCAACGATATCTATTACCGGGCCTGGTTTTCCAATCGATCATTGTCGCCGGCGGATACGGAACGGGGCGGGAGATCATCGAATTCTTCCTGCACTTCGGACCGTTGGGCGGTCTCCTGGGGCTGCTTCTTCCAGCGACGATCATCACCAGTCTGGCCTGCGCGGTGGCGTTCGAGCTGGCACGGCAGACGAAGAGCTACGACTACCGGGCTTTCCTGAAACAGTTGCTCGGCCCGGCGTGGTTCGTCTACGAGATCGGTTATCTCGTTTCGATCTTGTTGATCGTCGCCGTGATCGGATCAGCGGCCGGCCATTTTCTCTCGGAGACGTTCGGCCTACCGCCCATGATAGGTGGCGTCGGGTTATTGCTGGCGATTGGCTTTCTCGTCTTTCGTGGCACGCGGGTGATCGAGAGCGCGATGTCGGCTTGGTCGTTCGTGCTCTATGGGGTGTTCATCGCGATGTTCGTCTGGAGCCTAGTGAGCTTCGGACCAGTGATCCGATCGCACCTCGTGTTGGGTGAGATGCACGAGGGATGGTGGTTGTCGGGCATGCGCTACTCTGCGCTCGGCATCGCCCTCGTTCCGGCGATGCTGTTCGCGACCGCGCACATCGAGACCCGACGGGAAGCCTTGACCGCCGGTCTGCTCGCTGGACCGATCGGCACCATTCCGGCTGTGTTGTTTCTGCTTGCGATGGTGGGTCAGTATCCCGCGATTCTCGAACGCCCGGTCCCGGCCAACTTCGTGCTCGAGGGACTCGGTTCGCGACCTTTCCAGATCCTGTACCAGATCATGCTGTTCGGTACGCTGATCGAAACCGGTACCGGACTCATCCATGCTTTCAACGAGCGGATCGCCACCGTGTACCGAACTCACGGAGCCGAGATGCCACGCCGACTGAGACCCCTGGTGGCAGTGGTGTTGCTAACTGCCGGCTGGCTGCTATCGCGATTTGGGATCATCGCGTTGATTGCCAGGGGATACGGTTTCATGACCTGGTTCTTTATCGTGGTACTGGTAATCCCACTGCTCACGCTGGGGGCGTGGAAGATTCGCCGGCCCGAAGATGGCTTGCTCGCTCGATAACCCTGCCATACCTTCGCCATTAACATGCCGCTCGACCTCCATGACCCCAGTCGCGGCGTCTTCGACAACATCCTCGAAGGGCTGGGGAACACTCCACTCATAAAGCTCAATCGGATTACCCAGGGCATCCGGACACCGGTCTATGGAAAGGCCGAATACCTGAGCCCGGGTGGCTCGGTCAAAGACCGGATTGGTCTGGCGATTATCGAAGCGGCCGAGAAGGCCGGTGACTTGAAACCGGGTGGAACGGTTGTCGAAGCGACCGCCGGCAACACCGGTGTAGCGCTGGCCATGGCGGCGACGATCAAAGGGTACAGGACGGTGTTCGCGCTGCCCGACAAGATGAGCGGGGAGAAGATCCGGTTGCTGCGTGCGTTTGGCGCCCGGATCGTCATCACGCCGACCGCCGTGCCGCCCGACCACCCTGACTATTACGTCAACACCGCCAAAAAGATCGCCGAAGACACGCCAAACGCGGTGTTCGCCAATCAGTTCTACAATCGCGCCAACACCGAGGCTCATTACGCGGCGACCGGGCCTGAGATCTGGGAGCAGACACAGGGCAAAATCGCGGCACTGGTGGCCGGTGCCGCCACCGGTGGGACGATCAGCGGTGCCGGGCGGTTCTTGAAAGAGCAGGATCCGGACGTTTGGATCATCGTCGCCGATCCCGTCGGTTCGATCTTGAAGGAGTACAAGGAAACCGGCGTCGTCGGCGTGGGCAAGACGTACATGGTCGAGGGCGTGGGGATGGACAAGGTGCCCGGCGCGCTCGATGTCGAGTACGTGGACGAGGTGCGCAACGTGACCGACATGCAGGCGTTCCGAATGGCGCGCCGGCTGACGCGGGACGAAGGGTTGTTTGTCGGTGGTTCCACCGGCACGATTGTGACCGTGGCGCTCGACGTCGCGCGCGAGCTGGACGATCCCGACCACTGTGTCGTCGCACTGCTTTGCGATCTCGGTGAACGATATCTGTCGAAGTTCCACTCCGATGAGTGGATGCGAGAGAACCGAATGCTCGACGATGAGCGGGTTGAAGCTGGGTACCTGCTCGAGCGGAAGATCCGCGAAGATGTGCCGGTGCTGATCAAGATCGATTGCACGGGTACCGTGCGCGATGCGCTCAACCTCATGGAAGAGCACAACGTGAGTCAGATCCCGGTGATCGAGAACGGCGAGCAGAAGGGGACGCTGTCCGAGGGGACGCTGCTAAGCCGCGTGTTGTCCGAGCCGGAAGCGCTCGACAAACCGCTCGCCGGTTATCTCGAAGCGCCGTTCCCGGCGGTCGAGGAAGACGCCAGCGTGAAGTCGGTGATCGATCACCTGACGACCGGCGAAAGCGCGCTCCTGGTACGTCGCGGCGGCCAGTTCGTCGGCATCCTCACCAAGTTCGATGTACTTCACTACTTGACCAACGGAGGCCAACAATGAGAGCGATAATCGGCCTCGCTGCACTTGGAGTACTGTTGTTTGCGGCGTGTGGTAGCGATCCGACCAGTGTGAGTGGGCCGGGGATCGACTTCAATCTCTCGGCGCCAGTCGAGCTGCCGACCAAGTCGAAGATCGACGTCGTGGTCACGATCACCCGAGCCAGCGGAGTCGTTTTTCCGCTACAGGTTGAAATCGAGAAGAAGAACGTGGGCCAGTCGTTCAACCGCGTGGGTTTGTTTTTTTTGTTTGACGAGAACGATCGTCAGGTGGCGATGCCGGTAGTGTTTCGAATGGACCCGCTGGTTCGGGTGACCGTGACCGACTCAGGCGAGCCGGCGTTGTCGGTTACGAAAATGGCGGCGGTCGATGTGCTCGACTTTCCTTGAGTCGCGATCGCTCGCACCTTCTTACCGAGAAGATCAATCCCCGGACCGCCGACATCGATACCCTCGATGTGCCGGCGATCCTCGACCTAATCCACGCCGAGGACCACCGCGCTCTCGAGGCGGTCGGTGAAGTGCTGGAGCCAGTCGGCCGTGCGGTCGACCTCGTGGTGGCAGCGTTCCAGCGCGGTGGTCGGCTGATCTACATCGGCGCCGGGACCAGTGGCCGACTGGGAACGCTCGACGCGGCCGAGTGTCCCCCGACTTTCGGTTCAGACCGGGAGCGGGTTCAGGCGATCATGGCCGGTGGGGAAGCGGCGCTGGTGCGGTCTGTCGAAGGAGCGGAGGATTCTGAAAGCGATGGCGCGGATTCGATCGCTGCCCGCACGGTCGCCGCTGACGACGTTGTGGTCGGCATCGCGGCCGGTTCGACGACGCCGTTCGTGATCGGCGGATTGCGCGAGTCGATCGATCGCGGGGCCAAGACAATCTTCCTTACGTCGATCCCGCCCGACGAGATCCCGATCGCCGATCAGGTCGATGTCGTGATCGCGCCGCTCACGGGAGCCGAAGTGATCGCTGGCTCGACCCGCATGAAGGCCGGCACGGCGACTAAGCTGGTGCTCAACATGATCACCACCGCGGCGATGGTGCGGCTCGGCAAGACCCACGGAAACTTGATGGTCGATCTGCGGGTGACATCCGCCAAGCTCGAGGACCGTGGTCGCCGGATCCTGTGCGAGCTCTTGGGCGTGTCGTATGAGGACGCGGGGGAACTGTTGGCAGCCGCCGACGGACGCGTAAAGACAGCGCTCGTCATGCACAGAAAAAAAGTCGACTGTTCAACCGCGGAGCGGATGCTCGAAGACGCCGACGGGTTATTGCGCCGGGTGTGAGACTAGTCGTGCGCGTCGACCGGCGTGTGTTGCTTTAGAAACTCGACGATCCGTTCCGGGTCGTCCTCGATGGTGATCAAATCTCCCATCGCCTTCCCCTCGCCCAAACGTTGCAGGATCTGAACGACCGGCAGCTCTTTGGTCCAGTACTTCTTACCGAACAGCACCATCGGGCTTATGACCTTGCAAGTGCCGTAGTAGTTCTGGGTAGCATCCTGAAAGATCTCCTGTACCGTGCCGGCCTTCCCGGGCGCGAACACGATGCCGCGGGTGGCGATCCCGACCAGGCCATCTTCGCGGATCGAGTTGGCGAAGTACTTGGCGATGTGGGTCGAGAACACGTTGGTTGGTTCGTGACCGTAGAACCAGGTCGGGACGGCGAGGCTGGGCGCGCCGGCTGAGTTGTTCGGCGAACCGGTGCCGGCCAGCCGGTCGAGGACCTTGTAGCCGTACGCGACGTAACCACCGGGATCGTCGTCAAAGGCGGGCGACGGGGTGAGTACGTCGATCGCTACATCGAGCGCGGGATCGTTGTACGGTGCCAACCAGGCGCCGAGGTTGGCAGCTTCCATCGCGCCCGGACCGCCGCCGGTGGCGACCAACATGCTGCCCCGAGTGAGCTCACGCGCCATCCACGCGACGTCGCGGTACGCTTGCTCACCGCGCACCATCCGATGACCACCCATGATTCCGACCACGTGCTCGTGCTCGAGGAGGAATTCATACAACGCGTCATCGATCGAGTGGTCGTGGATGCGCTGGGCGAGCGCTTCGAGGATCGGCGTCGGCTGGTCGTCGCTCCCGCGATACTTCTGAAAGCGGGTGTAGATCTGGCCGTCGACCGTATCTGCAAGGCTCGCCGGTCTGTCAGGATCGAAGCCCGCCATGAGCTCGGGCACCATGTACAGGCTGTGCCGATAGGGCTGGAACGGTAGATCGAGGTGCTCGCTGAGTCGCGGAAAAACCAACCCGCACGTATCGACGATGTGTTCGAGCGCCGGTCCCTCGAACTGACACCCGAGAAAGACCGCGCCGTTGGCGCTGATGGCCAGCAGAAACTCGGTCTCGCCCCGAAGGTCCAGGTTCTGGCAAACGACACAGTCGAGCGAGCGCTCCCGCTCCCAGTGCTCCTGAAGCTTCGCGGAGGTATGGATCTCGATATACATCAGATCGTCATGGGTGGAGGGCCAGCGTGAAGGGTGGGGAGTGACGCGGAGCGCCGGCCGAAGCCGGCGACTCCCAACGTCACCGTGATGTCAAGCTACCGGTTGTCGCCGACCGCGAACGTGATCTTCGCGTTCACCCGATATTGAGTGATCTTGTTGTTCTCGACCACGCCTTGAAACTCCTCGACGTAGATCGATTTGATCCCCTTCACCGTCTCGGAAGCTTCGGTTACGGCTGCCTGCGCGGCTTCCGTCCATCCTTTGTCCGATTGCGATAGGACTTCGATGACCTTATGGACCGTCATGGGTGACTCCTTGGCTGAGATTCCTACGAGAATGCGTACGCGGATGATGGTACCGGCGGGCGAGTCGTGTGGCAATGGTGTGGATGTGAAAAAGCCCCCTCCCGGAGGAGGGGGCTTTTCGAGCATCACCACCGTGGGGCCGCGGTTATCACGACGATGACGCCGTGTAAACCGTACCCGCTTGGGTTGGCAGGGTTCCGCGCTTAGGTGCCACCCCCGTCGCCGTCACCGTTGACCGGGCACTCACCCTCGGTGTCGCCGTGCGCTAGATGCGCTTCCAACGAGTCGACTGAAACGTCGATCGTCTTGGCGTTGTCGGGGTTCCCCGGAGGAATGTGGCATACGAGCACTTTCTCGGCGCTACCGTCTCCATCGCCATCGACCATGTCACCGTCGGTTTCGCCATCGACCATGTCGCCTTCACACGGTCCCTCTTTGTCACCATGATTCAAGTGAGCCTGCAACGCGGAAGGCCCGACGACGATCGTGTGCTCGTTGTCAGGGTTCCCAGGCGGCGCATGGCAAACCACCACCTTGTCGGCGGCACCGAGGATCTCGGCGTCCGTTATCCCGCTCGAGGGCTGGCCGGCTTCGCGTCCGGTGATGCGGATCGTGAAGTTGTCGTCCGCCTCCCCGTCCCCATCCTGATCGCGGAAGATCTTCAGGTTGATCTTGAGCTTGCCGCTCGGGTTGACGTCGACCTTGCCGCGGACGAACAGCATCTCGCCTTCGGCAACCTCGAGGACGAACGACAACTCGCTGCCGTCATCGAGCGTCACGACTATGGTGTAGGTCCCGGGCGAGAGATCGCTCGTAAACCTCCCCGCGCCATCGGTGTCCGTCGAAAAGACGACGGTACCGGCTGCGTCGATGATCTCGACCGACACGTTGGCCAATGTGGCTTCGCCGACGAAGAAATCGTCGTCGCCATCGGCTAGAGCCAGTGTGGCGCCAAGCGCGGCCGCGCTAGCGGTCAGTTGACCGGAAATGCCGCCTGATCCGGCTGGGAGCCCTGGGCCGCTCGGTCCGTCATCAGAACAAGCGGCGACTGAGAAGGCGACCAGGGGAAGAAACATCGCCCGACGTACCCACGTTTCCATCTTATCCCTCCATGGATAGACGATTCGCTTTGTCAGCATCGGGCCTATTTGGTTGCAAAAACGGTGCCGACCGGGGGGGTAGTGATTATACCCGAACAACATAGGTGTTGGCTACGGATGTCTCGCCGCCCGGATGGTGTACGGTGACCAGGTCGCGCCGATAATGGTCGCCCTCGAATGCATCGATGCGGTCCCAGTAGTCTGGCAAATGAGTAGATATGAACAGTTTCACCGGCACGTCATCGCCGTTGGGATCCCACCGCAGCGCGGGGAAGCCGAGGTCCGATCCCCAGCCGGAATCGATCAACCGTCCGCGGACGGTAACGTGAAACCACTCGCCGCTGAGATCGGACAGCACGTGGTGATTGGCCTCACCGGGTGCCAGGCTGCCGTACACGGCGAGACGTCTTGAAGCGCTGAAAATTGTTTCGATCGCGTGGTCGAGAATCTCGGTCTCGGCGCGGATCGAGGCCGAGCCGAATGGTGAGCGTGCGAGATCGTTGCGCCGAGCCAGAAGGAGTTCCAGCTCGTGAATTGAGTTCGAGCGCAAGACACGATCGAGTGCCACACCCGAAAGATCGCTTCTGTCCCGCCGGTGCGCCGGCCCCTACTTTGTTCAAATGCACGTCGTCCTGGGTCTGGAGCCGACCGAACCGGTCGTCGTCATCGGTTTGATGTCGGGAACATCGGCCGATGGCGTTGATGCCGCCTGCGTGCGGCTCAGCCACCCGCCCGGCCAGCCGTTCGAGTGGGAGTTGTTGGGCTCGGCGGTGGCGTCGTATCCAGGTTCCTTGGCCAATCTGCTCCGCGCGCCGGAGTCGTTGACGGTGCCGGATGTCGCTCGGCTCGGGGTCGAGGTCGGGATCGCGTTCGCCGAAGCCGCGGTGGCAGCCGCGACGCAAGCGCGCGTGTCTCTCGATCAAGTCGCGTTGATCGGTAGCCATGGACAAACGGTGTGGCACGATCCAGACGGCGCGGTCGGCGGCGTACCCGCTACGCTACAGATTGGCGAGACGGCCGAGATCGCCGAGCGCACCGGTTGCCCGGTGTGGTCGGACTTTCGGACCGCGGACATCGCCGCCGGCGGTCAGGGTGCGCCGCTTGTGCCATACGTCGACTGGCTCTTGTTCGGGGATCCTGATCGCTGGACTGTGTGTCTGAACCTCGGGGGGATCGCAAATCTGACGGTGCTGGCGCCCGGCGCCGGCCGCGGTGACGTGATTGCATTCGACACCGGGCCTGGCAACATGGTGCTTGACGAGCTCGCACGCCGGCTGCTCGACGCCGATCGCGACGACGGAGGTGCAGCCGCGAGCCGTGGCGCGGTCGATGCGGCCCGGCTCCAGGCGGCGTTGGCTGACCCGTACTTTTTTCGGCCGGCTCCCAAGTCGACCGGGCGCGAAGCGTTTGGAAAAGCGTTCGTCGAGCGTCACTTCGCACCGCTGGAGGGTCTTTCATCGGACGAGATCGACGAGCGCATGGCCACCGGTGTGGCGCTGACCGTTGAGAGCGTGGCCTGCGCGCTCGACGGCTCGGCGGGTACGTCGTCAGTGTCCGAGGACGCCGTGATCCTCGTATCCGGTGGTGGTCGCAACAACGCTGCGCTCATGTACGGGCTCGCCGAGCGCTGTCTGCCGCGTAGGGTGATCGCGATCGAAGAACGCGGCATGGACGGCGATCTGAAGGAAGCGATCGCGTTCGCGATCCTGGCCTACGAGAGCGCGCTCGGGCGAACGGTCAATCTCCCATCCGCGACCGGGGCCAGGCACACGGTGCGGTGCGGGAAGCTGACGCTCCCCCCGCCAACAGACGAGTGAGCGGACTCGCGCTGCCGGACCCGACCGGGCTCCCGACCGAGGCGCTGGTCGGTCAGCTGATCTGCGTCGCGCTGCGCGACTACGACGGCGACCAAAAGACGCACGATCGTTTTCTGGCCGATCTCGAGGCGTGCGGCTGGGGTGGGGTGATCGTCTTTGGTGGACAACTCGAGGCGGTCGCCGATCTGTTGGCCGAGGCGCAGCGAGGATCTCCCGTCCCGTTGCTCGTGACCGGCGACTTCGAGCGCGGGTTTGGCCAGCAGTTTCCCGACGACGGCACCGTGTTCCCGCCGCTGATGGCGCTCGGTGCGGCCGACGACGTTGCGTTGGCCGAAGCGGTTGGCGCGGCTATCGGAGCCGAACTTCGAGCGCACGGTTTTCACGTCGATTTCGCGCCAGTGGCCGATCTGGCAATTGAGCCGACCAACCCGATCGTGGCCACGCGTGCGGCCGGCGACGATCCTGGGCGAGTCGCGGCGATCGTTGCCGCCACGGTCGAAGGACTTCAGTCAGTGGGTGTGGCGGCGGCGGTCAAACACTTTCCCGGTCACGGCCGGACGACGACCGACAGCCATCACACGCTGCCGGTCGTCCACGCCACACGCGACGAACTCGAAGGCATCGATTGGGTGCCGTTTCGGGCCGGCCTCCGAGCCGGTGCGCGGATCGTGATGACGACGCACGTCGCGTTTCCAGCGTTGGAACCGGACGGTCGGAAACGACCGGCGACGTTCTCGATGGCGGTCAATGAGCTTCTAAAACGCGAGTGGGGATTCGATGGCGTGATTTGCTCGGATGCGCTCATGATGGGCGCGGTGGCGGGCGAGGCGCGGGAAGCCGCCGCTCAGCGGGCGCTTGAAGCGGGCGTCGACTGGCTTCTCTATCCGCCCGACCCGGTTGCCGTTCACCGCGGGCTGGTTTCGGCGATCGAGGACGGTCGGATCGACCGCGGGCGGTGCGAACGAGCCACCGCTCGTTTGCTGCGTCTCAAGCTATGGGTCTTGCGTCACGAGTTCGTCAGTGGTGCCCTCGATCCCGTCGCGCTCGCCGACCGCTTGGCCGCGGCTGCGGTCACCGCCAATCCGCGCAACCCGCCAACAGATCCAGCTTGGCCCGAGCAAGCTCAGTGGACCGTCGTTCTCGATGGCGAGATCGAGCCCGAGGAGGTGCGTCTTGCGGAGTGGTTGGCGCCCGAAGCAAGTGACCGGATGGTGATCGTCGATACTACGGAGGGCGAAGAGCGGACCCGGGAGAAGATCGCCGAAGCTGAGCGGCGCGCCTCGAACGGGCCCAGCGTGTGCGCGGTCTTTAGCCCCATTCGGGCGTCCAAAGGACGTCCAGGATTATCCGTGCTCGGCAGCGATGCGGTCCGCGCTGTCTGTGGACCGCATCGCGAGTCGGTCTTGTTGATTTTCTCGAGTCCACATATCCTAGCCCAGGTTCGGGCCCCATCCCGAGTCGTGTGGGCGTACGGCGAGGATCCGTCGAGCCAGCGGGCGGCGCTAGCGTTCCTCCGAGGGACGCGGCCAGCCCCGGGGCGCCTGCCCGTACAGATCTCGTAGTAAACGTGAACATCTGGCCAGGGTTTTGCGTATCAGCGGATAGCTGCATGCATGTACCGATGATCCTCTATCTCCTCCGGGCAATGCGCGTCGCCGTCATCGCGATCTCCATGTCGGTGGTGTCTTTTGGCCCGACTCCGGCGCTCGGTCAGCAAGCCAACGCCTTCTCGGCTCCGCACGCGAATGTCTTCCCGTCCCCGCACGGGTTGCGTCCCACGATCGAGTTCTGGAAAAACGTCTTCGCCGTGTGGAGCGAGGACGAGATCGTAGTTCACGATCGTGACGACCTGAGCATCGTTTACCAGGTTGTTCCGCAGGAGAAGTCTGACGAAGCCGCGATCCGGAAGGCCACCGGAAAAGAACAAAAAGCGCTCAAGGCACACATCCGTGACATCCTGCTCGACTTGGCCGAGCGAAATCCCGACCCTCGCACGCTGGCCGGCGAGTACCGTGACGTGTACAACGCGTTCGGATCGGGTGCCGGTCCCGAGCGGTGGCGTAAAGCGGCCGATCGAATCCGTATACAGCGCGGGTTGAAGGAACCGTTCCGAGAGGGGCTGTTGCGCGAGGGGCAGTACCACGATCACATCATCGCCGTTCTCGACGATGAGGATGTTCCGCGTGAGATCGCGTGGTTACCGATGATCGAGACGACGTTCAACCTGCAGGCTCGATCATCGGTCGGCGCCGGCGGTGTCTGGCAGTTCATGCCATCGACCGGACGGTTGTACATGAAGGTCGGCCGAACGGTGGATCAGCGTTTCGACCCGATCATCGCGGCTCGCGGAGCGGCGCGGTTGCTCAAGCACAACTACGAGGTGCTTGGGAGTTGGCCGCTTGCGTTGACTGCCTACAACCATGGTCTGGCGGGAATGAAACGTGCCGTCCGTGAAGTGGAGAGCGACGACTACATGACGATCCGCATCCACTACGATGGGCCGCGGTTCAAGTTCGCGTCCAAGAACTTCTACCCGGAGTTCTTGGCTGCGCTCAAGGTCGTTGACAATGTTGAGCAGTATTTTGGTCCGCTTGAGCCGTTTGAAGCATTGGAGTTTGAAACCATCGATGTCCCGACCTCGATGAAGCTCGCCGACGTCGCCACGGCGATCGGCGTGGAAGCAGAGCGTCTGTGGCAGCTGAACCCATCGCTGACCGACGCGGTCGGCCGCGGCAGGCGCAACGTGCCCGGTGGTTTCGAGCTGCGCGTTCCGCCGGACCTGGTCGAGGAAGCGCCGGCGCAGCTCGCGTCGGCGGTGGCGGGCCGTAGCGGGCAGCGCGTACGCACGGTAGAAGGGGACGGGCCGCACTACTACACCGTCCAGCGGGGCGACACGTTGAGCTTGATCGCCGTGCGACACGGGACCACCGTGACCGTGCTCATCGCCCTCAACGACATCCAAGACATCAACCACATCGAAATCGGACAACGGCTCAGGATCTCAGGCTAGCGGGTGGGCGTAGCCAGCTTCTTCGCCCAGCTCCACTGGATCGACTGGGCGGTCTTAGCACTGTACTTCGCGTTTACGCTGGCGGTCGGCCTGTACTTCGTTCGGCGCGCCAGCTCATCGACACAAGAGTTTTTCGTCTCCGGGCGCAACCTGCCGTGGTGGTTGGCGGGCACGTCGATGGTCGCGACCTCGTTCTCCGTAGACACACCGCTGGTCGTCACCGGCTGGGTCCGAACGCAGGGCATCCAGCGCAACTGGATTTGGTGGTGCCTGGCGATCGGCGGGATGCTGGCAGCATTCGTGTTCGCGCAGCTGTGGCGGCGCTCGGAGGTCATGACCGACGTCGAGCTCACCGAGCTCCGGTACTCGGGCCGACCAGCGGCCGCACTGCGCGGCATTCGGGCCGTCTACATGACGCTGTACGCGAACTGTCTCACCATGGCCTGGGTGACGCTGGCGATGGTCAAGGTGTTCGGGGCGGTGTTCGACATCGGCCCGTTGCCGGCGACGCTGTTTGCCGCCGGCCTGACACTGGCATACGCGATGTTGGCCGGCTTGTGGGGTGTGGTCGTGACCGATCTGGTGCAGTTCGTTCTGGCCACGATTGGAGCGGTGGTGTTGGCGGTGTTCGTTGTCAACGCGGTGGGGGGGTTGGATGCGATGGTCGGACAGCTCCACGTCGCCGGTCACGGCGACGCGCTGGCGTTTCTGCCGCCGCTCGACGCGGCCCAGTCCGGTAGTGTGTGGGACGGGCCGCTGGGATGGTCTGGGACGGCGTTAGCGACGTTCCTGGTGCTCATCACGATCCAGTGGTGGGCCAACAAGAACGCCGACGGCGGGGCGGTCGTCATCCAGCGGATGGCGGCGTCGAAGGACGAGCGCGCGGCGGTGCTGGCGACGCTCTGGTTTCAGATCGCCAACTACGCGCTCAGGCCATGGCCCTGGATACTCGTCGCGCTGGCCTCGTTGCTGCTATACCCCGACATCGCCGACCCCGAGATGGCGTACCCAAGGGCGATGGTCGACTTCCTGCCGGTTGGTCTCTTGGGCCTCATGCTGGCCTCCCTGGTGGCGGCGTTCATGTCGACGCTGACGTCGTTCATCAACCTATCGGCGGCGTACTTGGTGAACGATCTCTACCGGCCGTTCCTGGTCCGGGATCGCTCAGATCGCCACTACGTGACCGCCGGTCGGCTGGCTTCGGGGCTGGCGCTGGCGATCGGTATCACGATCAGTTTCTTCGCCGACTCGATCTCGCAGCTGTTCCTGTTGCTGCTCACGTTGGGTGCCGGAATCGGATTGGTGTACATCGCGCGCTGGTTCTGGTGGCGGGTCAACGCGTGGAGCGAGATCGCCGCCATGATCGCTTCGGCCGGGATCGGGTTCGTGCTCGGCATGAGCCCCAAGTGGGGTGGCCCGACGTTCCCGTTCGCGGCCAAGGTGACACTCAACCTGATCGGGTCGACGATCGTATGGGTCAGCGTCACGTTTCTGACGCCGCCAGTTGCGATGGAGAAGCTGGTCGAGTTCTACCGTCGCGTACGGCCACCCGGGTGGTGGGGTCCGGTGCGTGCTCTCGCCGGCGACGTAGCTCCGTCTCCCGGGGGGCTTCGCTACGGGCTCAGGATGTGGGCGCTCAGCGTCGTGTTCGTGTACGCCGCGCTGTTCGGTTCGGGCAAGCTGTTGTTGCTCGAGTGGGGATGGGGTCTTGCGTTCGCAGCGGTCGCTATCGTCACCGGATGGGTCTTGTTCCGACAGCTCGCACGCGAGCGGTTGGCGGCCCTGTTCTCGTGATCCGGTTGCGGCGGAGGTATCCCTCAGCTACCGATTAGTTCCAGGAACCGCTTGGCGAAAGCCGGGCCTGCCGCTTCGTCCTCGTGCTTGAAGAACACAAACGCGTCCGACCACGGATGGGATCGGACCCGCTCGGCCCACGCGGCGAGATCTTCATCGCTGTAGTCGGTGCGCCGCAGCCGCAGGTAACCCCAATCGGTCGTCGCGACGTTTGGCGCGTCGGCTTTGCCGCCCGCTTCGGCGATACAGAGGGCAGCGCCGGCGGCGCTGAGTTTCTCGAACACGTCGTCCTCATACCAGGATGGGTGGCGAAACTCGAACGCGGCGCGAGTCCCTTTCGGAAGTTGGGCCAGAAACCCCTCCAGTCGGTCGACGCCTTTCTTCAAGTAGGGCGGCAACTGAAACAAGATCACGCCGAGTCGATCCCCGAGCGTCGAGACGGTGCGCGTCAGGTATTCGGTCTCTTCTTCAGCGTCCTTGAGACACTTCTTGTGGGTGATGCGACGCGACGCCTTGATCGCGAACCGGAAGTCGGGCGGCACCTGCTCCGCCCACGTGGTTAGCAGCTTCTCGGTTGGCATGCGGTAGAAGGTGTTGTTGATCTCGACCGCCGGGAGTTCGCCGGCGTAAAAACCGAGCATCTCGTCGTTGGCGAGATCCTCGGGGTAGAAGCTGCCCTTCCACTCCTTGTAGCTGTAGCCACTGGTTCCCGCCCAAACCCGCACGAGGCTCCTATCGGTTAGGACACGTCGAGAGTGAGCGCCCAGTTTGCCACTGCTTGGGCCAGCTCGTCCAGCGCGTCGCCGTCGGTGCGGCCGGAGCGCTTGAGAACATGAAAGCCGTGATCGGCGCCATCGACGACGTGCAGGGTCGCGAGCGGGCTAAGGGGAGTACAGACCTCGTGGATGAGCCCCAGATCAGCCAGCCGGTCGCGGGTCCCCTGCAGAAAGAGCATCGGCACCGCCACCCGCTTCAAGTGCTCGGCACGGTCGGTGTCCGGTTTCCCGATCGGATGGAGCGGGAATCCTAGAAAGATGAGCCCGGCGACCTCAGGCAGCGGCGTCTTGGACGCCGCCAACGATGTCATCCTGCCACCCATCGACTTCCCACCGGCCAGCAGCGGCAGATCGGGCACCTCGTTCGCGGCGGCGGCTACCGCCGAACGCACCGTCGCCGTCAGTACCGCTGTCGGGTCGGGTCGCTTTCGTCCGTGCTCTATGTACGGGAAGTTGTATCGAAAGGTGGCGATCCGGTGAGCCGCGAGCGAGGTCGTGATCGCTTCCATGAATGGATGGTTTATGCCGGCCCCGGCTCCGTGACCGAGGACCAATAGCCACTTGGCCGCCTCGGGTCGAACCAGGCGGG
>Ga0255057_10000162_pt1 | contig 38344 bp, 31 predicted proteins | sample Cases_109_6_MG_FD_189022 | JGI IMG/M metagenome (GOLD analysis project Ga0255057, IMG submission 189022) | Seawater microbial communities from Amundsen Gulf, Northwest Territories, Canada - Cases_109_6 | ecosystem: Environmental > Aquatic > Marine > Gulf | place: Canada: Northwest Territories... | reverse complement strand
GCCGGCGTGATCGTGGCGCCTACCATGCCGGTACATCCCGCGGCGGGCGGAAGGCTCGTACCGACCAGCAGGACCAACGTGGCTCCGAGAAGAGCCAGCGTCAGCCAGGCGTCGAGCGACATGGAGGATGCCAGCACCGGCGCTCAGGGCCGGAGCCGCCGACGTCTAGAAGTCGTCGAAGCCGCCGAAGTCATCGAAGCCTGCCGAGGGAAGCGGCACGGCCTCGGGAATGTCCACGTCAGGGTAGTCGATTCCACCGCCGCCACCACCGACGTAGATGGGGCCCCCGTAGTGGTAGCGCGGGCCATAGCCCCACCATGGGCCACCAACGCCGGCCCCCACCGAGTAGCTGACAGGGGTGCTGTGCACGTTCGAGGAGCATGCGGCCAGGGCCGGTCCCAGGAATCCGAGGGCGGCGATGCCGATGAGCAATCTCTGCACGGTTCTCATTCTGGCTTCCTCTCTCACTCTGGGACGAAGATGGCGAGTGCCGCACCTGTCGGGTCGACGATGACGGCCGCCCGGCCCTCCGCGAACTCGGGATCGGGCTCGACGACCACCTGGCCTCCGAGCGCCACGGTTCTTTCCAGGGTGGCGGAAAGGTCCTCGACCGCCACATAGGCTAGCCATCCCGATCCCGCGTCTCCCCTCTCCAGTTCCACCACGCCAGCCTGCGGCTCCCCGGCCACCTTGAGAACGCGATATGGCTCGTCACCTCGAATCTGGAGTCCGCCGGCCGTGTAACCGAGCGACACATAGAACGCGAGCGAGCCGGCGAGGTCCGAGGTCCAGAGCTCGACCCACCCGAAGTCACCCGCCGCCGGCTCCCGATCGGGCGGATCTCCGCCGTTCGCCCGGAGGAACGCTACCCCTGCACCCTGGGGATCGGTGACGAAGGCCGTCCTGCCGCGGTCCGCGAGCTCCTGTGGCGGGTCGTGTACTACGCCCCCGGCATCGCTCGTCTGCTGAGCGGCGCGGTCGACGTCGGGGACCGAGATCGAGCCGATCCACAGCGATGCGGAGCCTTCCGCCTCCGGGTCGGCCACGATCCCGGCGATCATCCGGTTTCGGTTCTCGACCACGGTGTAGCGTACCTCTCCCTCCGGCAGGTCGGAGAACACCCACCCGAACAGCTCGCCGTAAAAACGCTTCGCCTCATCGACATCGCTGGTCGCGAGATCGAACCAGACGAACTTGCCGTACTGGTGCTTTCCGGTATTGGGCTGGGCCACGCGCGGCACGCGGACCTCCATCGACGACTGGCAGCCAGCCGCCACGACGACGAGCGCCAGGGCCGCAGCCGAGACGTAGCGTGATAGGAGCGGAAAGCGTCGGTCGTTGAACATGGTTATCCTTTCGCGTTAACCGGCTCCATCAGGATGGGGCCGGTGCTGATCGACAAGATGGGGGCCGCTGCCGCTCAATCAAGCCGGGGCCGGTGCCTCGGAGGGCATAGGTGCCACCGGTTCCGGTGCGACTCGGACCGCCTCGGGCGCCTCGTCCCCGCCGAACGGGATCCTGAAGAAGATCGTATAGAGCACCGGCACCACGATAAGCGTAAGGACAGTCGCCACGAGTAGTCCGACCATGATTGTCACCGCCATCGAGATGAAGAATGCGTCGGTGAGCAGCGGGATCATTCCGAGGATCGTGGTTGCGGCCGCCATCATGACGGGCCGCATTCGCGACACACCCGAGTCCAGGACCGCCTCGAAGCGGTCCTTCCCGGTTTCGATCTGACGGCCGATCTCCTCCACCAGGACGATGGCGTTCTTGATCAGCATCCCGAGCAGGGCCAGTAACCCGAGTAGGGCCATGAAACCGAAGGGCTGGTTGAAAAGCAGCAGTCCGGCGGTCACTCCGATAATCGCCAACGGCGCGGTGAGCCAGATGACGAGCGTCTTCTTGATCGAATTGAACAGCAGGACGACGATCAGGACCATCAGGCCGAAGAAGATCGGCAGGGTCCGCGCCAGCCCGGCCTGAGCCCGGGCGCCGTCCTCCGCCTCGCCACCCCAGGCGATGAAGTAGCCGGGCATGTCCTTGAGTGGGATCTGGTCCATGTCGACGACCGGGATGGTTGTCGCGGTCAGCGTCTCTAGCGGATCCCTGTCCCCGAAGTTCTTCCCGCTATGGGCCGCCACGTCGACCCTGAGGGCCCGTTCGATGCGTGGTTTGGCACGCTCGAACAGCTCGCTGGGCAGCTCTCCGTCCGGGTCTGCGTGAACACGAATCGTTCGGGTGCGGTTCCAGCGGAAGACAGTCGCGTCCTCCCACACGGTCTCGAAACCGGCGAGCACCTGGCGCATCGGGATATTTCGGCCGGCTGCCGGGCTCCAGATCTGGAGATCGCGGATGTTGTCGACGTCATCGCGCTCGTAATCCGGGGCGCGGGCCACGATCGGCAGGAGCTCGTCGCGCTCGCGGTACACGCCGGTCTGGGCGCCCTCGAACGCGGCGCGCAGCTGCTGCGCCAGCTCCGGGCGGTCGATTCCGAGCTGCCGCGCCTGCGCCTCGGCCATGAGCGGCCGGACGGTCTTCACCTTCTCCCGCCACTCGTCCCGGATCCCCTTTCCGCCTTCCTCGCGGAGGATATCCTTTGCCGTGGCAGCCATCTCGCGCAGGATCGTCTCGTTTGGGCCGCTGATCCGGAGTTGGATCTGGCCTCCCTCCCCCGGCCCGAGACGGAATTTCCGGATGTTGACGATCGCCTCGGGAAGAATCTCCTCGAGCTCCCGCTGGGTCTTTGCCTGCAGATCGTCGATGAGCGTCCAATCCTCCACGTCCACGAACATCGCGCCGAAGGCGGAACTGGCCGAATTGGGCGTGTAGACGAGGAGGAAGCGCAGGTCTCCGCCGCCGATGGCCGTCGAGACGTGCGTCACTCCATCCAGGCCGAGAAAATAATCCTCCGCCTTCGCGAGCTCGCGTTCTGTATCCCGGATGTGCGTGCCCTCCGGCAGCCAGATGTCCGCGAAGAACTGAGGGCGGGTCGAGTTCGGGAAGAACATGTTGCTCACGTACCCGAAGCCCCACAGGGAGACGAGGAAAATCCCTACGATCAGGCCCATGGTAAGCCAGCGGGTGCGGATCGCGCCGGAAAGGACGCTCTTGTACCCCTGGTAGAACTTGCCGCCGTAGGGGTCCTTGGACTCTCCCTCGCCCTCCTTCATCCCTTTCAGGAAGATCTTCCCGATCAACGGCGTCGTGGTGATAGCCGTCACCCAGCTCAGCATGAGCGAGATCAGGATCACCTGGAAGAGCGATCGACAATACTCGCCCGTGCTGTCCTGGGAGGTGCCGATCGACGCGAAGGCGAGGACCGCGATCACGGTTGCGCCGAGGAGAGGGATCATGTTCTGTCCGACGACCTCCGAGGCCGCCTTGATGCGATCCATGCCCCGCTCGATACGGACCTGCATTCCGTCGACGATGACGATGGCGTTGTCGACCAGCATGCCGAGGGCGATGATCAGCGCTCCGAGTGAGATCCGCTCGAGCATCACGCCCTGCATCTTCATGAAGACGAACGTGCCGAAGATCGTCAGGAAGAGAATGCCCCCGATGATCGCGCCGCTTCGGATCCCCATGAAGATCATCAGCACGACGAACACGATCGCCACGGCCTCGAGCAGGTTGACCATGAAGCCCTTGATCGAAGCCGTGACAGCCTCCGACTGCAGTGACACCGCCCCGAGCTCCATGCCGATCGGTGTCTGCGCCTGGAGCTGCTCGAACCGTCTCTGGAGGGCCTCGCCCATCGTTACCACGTTTCCGCCCGACACGGTCGAGATGCCGATCGCGACGCCCTGTTTTCCATCGTAGCGCATGATCTGGGTGGGCGGATCCCGGTATCCGCGCCGGACGCTGGCCACATCCTTCAGGAAGACGAGCTGGCCTTCCCCCCCTCGGGTCGTGATGAGGAGCTCGCCGAACTCCTTCTCGGACGTGAACTCGCCGGTCGGGACGATGGAGATGAAGTCGTAGCCGAGCTCCAGCCGGCCCGCGTCGGCCGGTAGGTTCTTCGCCTGAAGGGCCCGGAAGATATCGTCCTGAGAGATCTCGAGGGCGGCCATCTTGGCCCGCGACATCTCGACGTAGATGGTCTCCGTATTAGTGCCCCAGAGGATGACACGTTTGACGTCCTGGACGAGCAGGAGCTCCCGACGGAGGAGCTTCGCGTACTCGTACAGCTGGGCCATCGTGTAGCCCTCGCCCGAGAGAACGGCGTACACGCCGTATACATCACCGAAATCGTCGTTGACGATCGACGGACCGGCACCCGGCGGCAGGCGGCTCTGATAGTCGTTCACCTTCCGCCGCAGCTCGTCCCATACCTGCGGCAGCCGGGCGGCGTCGTACTCGTCCTTGATCGTCGCCTTGACCGACGACATCCCTCTGGTGTTCGTGGATTGGACGCGCTTCAGCTGCCCCAGCTCCTGCACGGCACGCTCGATGACGTCGGAGACCTCCTCCTCGACCTCCTTTGCCGAGGCGCCCGGGTACGGAGTCGTGATGATCGCGTCCTTGATGGTGAACTCGGGGTCCTCGAGCCTCGAGAGGGTGTTGAACGACATGTATCCGACCACCAGGAGGAGGATGGAGAGCGTCCAGGTGATCGTGCTCTTCCGGATGGCGAGCTCGGCGATATTCATCGGCAGGCGCGTCCTTCAGCCATTCTCGTCCGTGTAAGCGGTCGGTGCACGAAGTCGATTGGAGAATGCAGCACGGCTAGCTGTCCATCAGGCGAATTTCCTGGCCTTCCTCGAGCTGGTAGATCCCGGCCACCGCGATCGTCTCGCCCGGCGTCAGGCCTTCCAGCACTACGATGCTCTGCATTCCCGTGACGGGGCCCACCCGCACGCCGCGCTGGTGTACGGTCCGGGCCTCTGTGTCGACGATCCATACCTGCGCGGCTCCGGACGCATCCGAAAACACGGCGTGGGCCGGCACGGTGATCGGCACACTGTCTTCTTCGCCTAGCAAGAGATCCGAGAGGATGACGAGCGCCGTCATTCCCGGCAGCACTCTCAGATCCGTCGGCTGGGGCATCGTGAATGTGATCGGAAACGTCTGCGTGGCCGGATCGGCGGCCACCGCGAACTCTTTGACCTGCATCGGATAGGATCGGTTCGGCGCGACATCGAAGGTCGTCACGATGGTCGGAATGTGACCCTCTCTCACCGTGGCCATAACCGACTCGGGGACGTTGATCACGATCTCGACCTGGCCGATGTCATGCAGGCTGAGGATCCCCTCTTTGGCCGGCACGTCCTCGAAGTTCTCCACGTACTTGAGTCCGATTTGGCCGGCGAACGGGGCGCGAAGCTCCGTGTCCCTGAGGTCGGCTTGCGCCTGCTCGAAACGCGCCCTGGCCACATCGCGCCGGGCCGTGGCCAGCTCCAGATCCGCAAGCGGGACGGCCTCGCGCTCGTAAAGCCGCCGGTAGCGTTGTGCGTCCGCTTCCGCCTGATCGTAGGCGGCCTTCGCCTCGGCGAGCGCGATCCGATAGTCTCGCGGGTCGATGCGGGCCAGAAGCTGTCCCTGGGCGACGTGGTCTCCCTCGTTCACCGGGAACTCGATCAGCGGTCCGGCTACGCGGAACGACAGCTCAGCCCGGTCTGCGGCTTGTGTGGTGCCCGGAAAGGTGAGACGACCGCCGCCCATCCCGCCGACCATCATGGTGCTGATCGGCCGCGCGACGGCGGGAGGCTCGACCTCTTCCCGTCGGCCGCAGCCCGACGTCGCGAGGAAGGTCGCAAGAAGGGGAAGTAGAAGGCCTGGCTTTGCTGCCACCGATCTTTTCATGGTTCCTGCTCTTCGCTTAACGGTGCCGGATTTGATGCTCATCCATTTGGCTGATTGCTCGTGGAGGCCACGTTCAGGGCCGCCTCGACCCGCAGACGAAACTGCTCTTGCTCCTCCAAAGTCCGGTCATCCTCGAACCAGGCGATGGCGCGCTGGAGATTCACGAGATCGATCAGAAACGCGTAGACGGCGGCGGCGGCTCCTTGTGCGGCGACGAAGCTCTCGGTCTGGGCGGAGAGCAGATCCGTCACGTTCACAAGACCCTGAGAGTATTTGTCCTGTACGAGCTCGAAGTTGCGTCGCGCGGCTTCCGCCTGGCGCCGGTTGAACGTGATCGTGGGGTACGAGCTCTCCAGCTGACGGAGCGCGGTGCGGGTTTGGCGCTCTATGAGATCTCCGGTCAGCTGCTCCTTCCGGTACAACCTCTCGAGCTCGGAACTCGTCCGGCCCACTTCGTACGCTCGCGCGGCTCCCTGAAACAGCGGATAGGTTGCCGTGAAGTTGAAGCCCCACAGGTTCTTGTCGATCTCATCCAACTCTGGCCTGCGGGCGATCTGGTAGTCCCAAAAGAATCCGGCGGAGAGCGATGGGAGATACCACCTTCGTTTCCGCTGCCCCACCTGGATGTCCTGCGCCTCGATCTGCTTCTGAATGGCCTGGAGCTCCGGGTCGTTCTCCCGCGCGAAGCGCACGGCGAGGTCCCGAAAACGTTCCAGCTCCCCGGCGTCATCGAATAGAGGCGTGAGGACGTCGACGAAGAACGGGAACTGCTCCTCGGGTTCCTCAACCTCCTGCGGCTGCCATCTCCGCTCCTGCGCCACGGCGAGGATCTGGTTGAGACGGATTCTCTGCGTCTCGATCCGGGCTAGGCTCGCGAAGAGCCGGCTCTGGCGCTTCGCGACTTCGGCCTCCCACCGATAGACCTCGTCTCGTCCGGAGTAGCCGACCTCGGCCCGGAACTTGGCCAGCTCAAGGTTCTCCTGGGTGACCTGGAGGTTTGCGACATTGATCCTGTAGAGGATCAAAGAGAGGGCGTAACGGAGGTACTCTGTCCCGGCTTCGTCGAACGCCTCGAGCCGGTGCGCACTATAAATTTGTTCCGAGCTCTCGACGAGCCGCTCGGAGGAGCGGAAGTCGCTGATGATGGCGTCATCGTAGATCATCTGATTGGCCCGAACGCCCGCCGAGGCGACCCTGTCCGGAACGGTCCCCTCGAGGAAGAGCTGACTGATCCCGCTGATGTCCCCGATGGCGCCGATCTGCGGGAGTAACGGGCTCCGGGCCAGGCCACGCTCCTGCTCGGCCGTCACGATGTCCTGTGCCGAGATCGCCAGCTTGAGGTTCCCCCGCTCGGCATACCGCAACACCTGCGCGAACACGAGCGGTTCACGGGTCAACTGGAGGGCGCGTTCATTGAGCCACGTGGCTAGGGCGAGCGTGGTCACGCTGGGTCGGTAACCGATCTCGACGGCTGTTTCCGCATTCATGAGGAGGCGCGGGTCGGCGGAGACCAGAATCGGGAGGTCGTCCATCGACGCGCCGCGCATCAGCTCGCTGATGTTCACGGCCACGCGTCTCGCGGCGACGGTCGTCAGCTCCGGCGTACGAGCGGCCAGTGCGCCATCGATGACGTCACCGTGTCCCTCCACGCTAAACGTCGGAATCCGGCGGGCGTTCAGGCCGCTAATCAGGCGCGTATGCTCGCTGCTCGTCAGCCGCGGCAGGCGCGTGATGATGGCCGCCGTGGCGTCGCCGAGAGCCGCCAGCGCCGCGTCGACGTCGGTCGTCACCGGCACCGGAATCAGCTCGGTCTCCGTCGCGGTCTCAAGGCCGTCAATCTCTGCGCGTAGCAAAGCGAGCTGGTCGAGAACGGCCGCATCGATCAGGACGTGAATCCGTCTGTCCGCCACCAGCTCGAGCAGCTGGCGTATGTCACCCTCGGCACGATTGGCGATCAGCATGAAATTGAGGTTGGGCTTCGCTGACCGGTCGCCGCGGATGTCCGCAACCTTGAACAGATCCAGCCGCTGCACGTACGCGCTGATCACCGGCTTGTCGAGCTCCATCCGTGCGGCAGCCTGTGTGATGAGCGCTCCCGGTGCGACGATCGCGTCTACCTCGGGATCGTCCAAGGCAGCCCGGAGAGCCGCTTCCATCCGGTCGGCGCGCCAGCCCGCGTCGAACTCGGGGGCCTTCTTGAAGATCGCCCGCTCGCCTCGCGCGCCGAGGATGTCTGCCACCTCTCTCTCGACGCTGGCCAGCACCGTGTCGCCGGGAGACGGGCCATCCTCCACTACGGCGATAACCAAAGGCGCTGCACGGACCGGCTCCAAGGCTCCTTCCTGGGCTGCACCGCCGGAAGGAACCAGGAAGATCGCCGACAGTGATAGGGCCAGCGGAGCGGCGCATCCACCGAGGCGCCGAGCGAAGAGCCTGTACATCAAACCGTCCTTCTTCAGCGGGAGGATCGAGGCCTGCCGTACGCGAGCGTAGGGGTCCAATTGGCAGCATCGGAGGTTCCCTGTCGAGGGTTGGGTCGACGGAAGGCGAGGACCGCCCGCCGATCGCCTTATCTTGGAGGACCGCGGAGGACGATCCGCGAGACGACCTGATGGTACCGACCGGGGGTACACCGCTCCATGAACGCGATCTTCGAGAGGATACGGGGGCGCAGGCTCTTCCAGTGGGCGATCGCCTACGTCGCTGGCGGTTGGCTCCTGCTCGAGCTCCTCGGCTTCGTGGCGGACAACTTCGGCTGGCCCGGCTCGATCGTGCGGGGAGCCACCGTGCTCCTCGGGGTCGGGTTCTTCGTCACCCTGGTTCTGGCTTGGTACCACGGGGAGAAGGGGCACCAGCGGGTCGGCGGTGTGGAGCTCCTCATGCTCGCCGCGCTTCTGCTGATCGCCGGCGTCGCGGTGCGCCAGGTCACGGAGTCCGGTGCTGCGGCCGACGATTCATCCGAGACGGTCCTGGCACCGCCCCTGGGCGCCGCGTCCGTGGATGGAGCCTCGATTGCCGTCCTTCCGTTCGAGAACCAGAGTGCCGAGCCGGAGAACGAGTACTTCAGCGACGGCATCACCGACGACATCATCACGCAGCTCGCCAAGATCGGGGGTCTGAAGGTGATCTCGAAGACCTCGGTCATGAAGTACCGGGACCGGGGTAACAAGAGCCTCAAGGAGATCGGCGAGGAGCTGAGCGTCGCTGCGATCCTCGAGGGCGGGGTGCGGAGGGTCGGAGACCGCGTGAGGATCAACGCCCAGCTGATCGACGCGCGCACGGATCGGAACATGTGGGCCGAGACGTACGACCAGGAACTGACGGCCGCGAACATATTCGCGATCCAGAGCGACGTGGCACTGGAGATCGCGCGTGCGCTAAGGGCGACCCTGGCACCGGAGGTGAGCCAGCGGATCGAGAGGGCCCCGACGACGAGCCTCGAGGCCTACGATCTGTACGCCCGCGGCCGCTACCTCTGGGGCCAGCAGACGAGGGAGTCGCTGGAGGAGTCGGTCGACCTCTTCCAACGCGCCATCGCTATCGACTCGACATACGCCCTCGCCTACTCGGGCCTCTCCGACAGCTACAACGCGATGTGGAATCTTTTCTTCATGTCCGAGGCGGAGGCGCTACCCAAGGCGAAAGCGGCGGCGGAGACCGCGGTGCGGTTGGATCCGGAGCTGGCAAGAGCGCACACGTCCATCGGCACGATACTTCAGTTCGAGATGCGGTGGGACGAGGCGCGCGCGGAGTTGGAGCGCGCCCTGGAGCTGGACCCGGGCGACGCGCAGTCGCGGCAGGTACACGCGTTTCTCCTGCTCATCCTCGGGCTCACCGACGAAGCCCTCGTCGAGATGCGGAGGTCCGTCCAACTGGATCCGCTCTCCGTCCAGAGCCGGACGGCGTATGTGACGCTCCTCCTGTTCGCCCGGGATTACGAGGGCGCCGTCGAGGAGACCGCCAACATCTTGGAGTTCGAGCCTCAGCTGGACTACCTCCACTACATCCAGGGTTTCGCCCACGCCAAACTCGGCGACCTGGAGGAGGCGATCGCGGCGATGAATCGGGCTAACGAGATCAACGGGAACGCCGGGTTCTCGCGGGTTGGCCTCGCCTACGTGTACGCGCTCTCGGATCGTCGCGAGGAGGCGCTCGGCATCCTCGAGGAGCTGGAGGGAGGCCTGGTCCCTTACCGGGAGATCGCCTACGTGTACGGTGTCCTCGGCGACCTCGACCGCGCGTTCGAGTACCTGGATCGGGCCTTGGCGGAGGAGCCCGCCAGCCTCAGCTACATCATGACGGATCCGACCGTAGACCCGATCCGCGATGACCCGCGCTACGACGCGCTGTTGGGGAAGCTGGGGGTGGACTAGGAGACGATCAGAGAACCCGCCGAGGCCACGCAAATCGGCCATCTGGCGTGGTCTGTTCAGGGCCCTCCGCACGTGAGGATCTCGTGCCGGAGCTTCACCCACTCGAGCCGTTGCTCGAGCGAAGCCGGGAGCGAGAACTCCGCCTCTCCGTACTCGTAGAGCACCATCATCCGGCTGCGGATCTCCGCCTGTTCGGGCGAGAACCCCATCTGTCTGAAGAGGCCGGTGGTCCACTCGAGCCTGGCCTCGTCCACCCGACTCACGGCCTGCTCGGCAGGCTCGTCGGACGTGGCCCAGGTGCGCATGGCCGCCTCGTACCGTCCACGATCTTCGCGGGCGATGTCTTCCATCACCTGCAGGAGGTTGTCCGTTGGAGAGCCGGTCAGGTCGTTGTGGTCGCGCACCGCGCCGAGCATCCTCGTGGCCCAGTAGTCGATCACGCTGTAGAGCAAGTCCTGCAGATCCTCGAAATGCCAGTAGAAGCTCCCCTTGGTCACGCCGAGCGAAGTGGCCAACGGTTCCACATGGATGCCTTCAGGCCCGGCCCTCACCAGCGCGTCGAGCGCCGCGGCGAGCCAGTCGTTCCGCGTCAGCTTTCGCGTGCCTTGAGACTCCCTATCTGCCGCCATTCTACTCGCCGCCATTCGGTCGATCGATCGTGAATGGGGTGATCCGGGCTCGTCCGGCCGCCCGATCATGGTGTTGGGTTTCCACTAAGTGTGCAGGTCGAGATCGCCAAAGCGCAACGCCCACGAGATGTTGCAAAGTTTGCCGGCGGGCGGGCTCCCTCATCGTCCTGCGCTAGCCTGCCAGCGAAGATCTCAGCCAACATGCGCGGCATCGCGACGCGTCATAACCTCAAGATATACAGCTCGTTATGTGCCGTCAGCTCATGTGTGTTCACGACGACGGCCGACGACGTGTTTGGGCTCAAACATTTATCTCGTCCGGTTCTTCCATACGCCTACGCATCGATACGCAAGCGTACGGGCCGCCAACCGGCCTCTTGTCGAGAAGGTGGGCAAGACGGCCGCCACCGCAACGAGCGCGAGCGCTCGCCGCAGCCCTGGCCGGCAGCTGCGGCCTCGGGCACGAGCTTGCCACATTCGATGTAGCCTCCCATGATGGCAGCAGTCGCTCGAAGCTGCCGCTTTCTCGCGCTGGGGTGCTCATCGGTTGAATGACCGAGGGAGATCGAATGGGGCCGGCCGGTAGAGCCGCGTCCGCCACTTGGCGCCGGCTCGGCAGGATCTTCCCTCTTCTGGCCGCGGTCCTCTTTCTTGCCGCCGCCATCCTCGTAACCACGCTCGTTCCAAGACGCCTTCAACAGCGAGTCCTGGAGGACCGGGTCGAGCTCGAGGAGATCGTCCGGCCCGCCCGCTCGCTCAGCGCGGACCTGAGCGCGACGCTGGACCGGGAGGCCGCTGCCGTACGCGGCTACCTTCTTGACCGGGACGTCAGGAACAAGGAGCGATACGGGCAAGCGAGGGCCCGCGAGGATTCCATCCTCCTCCAGCTCGCGCCCCTGGCCCGGCGCCTCGGCAAGCAGAGCGTGGCACAGCTGAGCGATGTGCGAACGCGCGCCGCCGCCTGGCACGTCGACCAGGAGCGCCTCCTCCTCGAGGAGCCGGGCTTCGCGCCCGAGTTTCTCCGCCTCCTGCCGGCGCAGCTGGAGATGTACGACGGCACAACCCTCGCCGCCGAGCGCCTCGGCGCGACGCTCGCCGGATTCGAGACGGCCCGGCTGGACCGTCTGACCCGGCTTCTGGCGCTGGAGGAGCCGGTCATGCGTAGCGTGGCCTGGCTGTCCGGCCTCGCCCTCCTCATCACGCTGCTGCTCGCCTGGAGGCTGATGGCGCTACAGAGGCGCCCTCCCCGACGCCGACTGGAGGAGAGCGAGCACCGGTTCGAGGACCTGGTCGACTCCATGCGGGAGGTGTTCTGGATTCGGGATGCCGGGACGGGCCGCTTCGTCTATGTGAGCCCCGCCTACGAGAGCGTCTGGGGCCGGAGCCGGGAGCCGCTGTACGCCGGCTTCGGGCCGTTCCTGGCGACCGTTCACCGCGAGGATCGCCGGCGTGTGGAAGCAGCGACTTCGCCCGGAGAGCTCGAGTACCGGATCGTTCGCCCGGACGGGACGATCCGATGGATCGCCGAGCGCCGCCTGCCGATGTCGGCTCCGGCCGAGGGCTCGGCCCGGTGGATCGGTGTCGCCGCCGATGTGACCGAGCGGTTCGAGGCGCGGCAGCATCTGACCCACCTCGCTCTTCACGATCCGGTCACCGGCCTCGGCAATCACCTGCTACTCCTCGATCGACTCGAACACGCCGTCGCGAGAGCGAGGCGGGCGAGGGTGGCGGTCGCCGTCCTGGTCGTGGACATCGTGGACTTCCGCGCCGTCAACGAAGAGTTGGGGTGGGCGGCCGGAGACCGGCTTCTGGCTGCCGTCGGCAAGCGCCTGCAGGGCACGCTGAGGCAGGAGGACACCCTGGTGCGTCTCGGGGACGATGCGTTCATGGCGGTGCTCGAGCAGGTCGAGGAAAGAGCGAGTGTTCTGCGAGCCGCGGCGCGGATATCGGCCGCCTTCGAGGTGCCTTTCACGGTCGACGGAAGGGAGGTGGAGCTGAGGGCTCAGGTGGCGAGCGCGATCAGTGAAGCCGGGGCGTTGACCTCTGCCGATCTGGGCCGACTGGCCGACGAGGCGCGGCACGGCGCGAGCTTGGACCCGAGCGCCCCGTTCGAGGCGGCAGGGCACGCGACCACCGTCGAGCTCCCCGGCGCGACGGGCGGCCAGGGTCGGCTGCGCCAGGCACTGGAAGAGGAGGAGTTTCGGGTCCACTACCAGCCGGTCGTGGATCTTCACACCGATCGGGTGGTCGGGCTGGAGGCGCTCCTTCGTTGGGAGCATCCCGGACGCGGCATCCTTTTCCCGCACGAGTTTCTGGCACTGGCGGAGGAGAGCGGGCTGATCCATCCGCTCGGGCTGTGGGTCCTTCGCCGGGTGTGCACGGACCTGCGCTCCTGGGAGAACGAACCGCCCCCTCTCCGGGACGCATGGGTCTCGGTGAACCTCTCTCGGATGCAGTTCGAGTTGCCCGATTTCATCGATCAGGTGACCCGCATTCTGGACTCGACGGGAGCCCTCCCGACGCGGCTGAGGGTGGAGGTCGACGAGGCGACCTGGTTCAGAGCCCGTCTCCCTCTTCGGCGGCTTCGAGGTATCGGCATCGCCGTCGCGATCGACGGCTTCGGTGAGCGATTCGGGGCCCTGGGTGCGCTTCGGCGTCTGCCCGTGGATGCCATCAAGCTGAACCGTCGCCTGGGCTTCAGCCCGTTCGGGAGCGAGAGCACCTCAGCGGCCGTCGCTTCGTTCGTCGGGCTGGCCTCCGGCTTGGGTCTCGACGTCACCGCCGTGGGGATCGAGAACGGCGGCGAGTTGAGGGGTCTCAAGGCCTTGGGCTGCCCCACCGGGCAGGGCTTCCACCTCTCGCCGCCGTTGAGTGACGAGGCGCTCCGTGACTGGACGGCGAGCCGCGGCCGGGCACGAGCGCAGGGGTCGCTGAGCTAGCGTTCGGCCAGACGGCTGCCGGCTCAGACCGTTGCGGGCTCTGCCGTCTCGGTCGTCTCCAGCGGGCCGATGGCCGGGTAGTCGGCGATCAGGCCGTCCACGTATCGCACGTCGAATCCCCGCCGCTTCAGGTACGACGCGGCCGGCGCCGACCGAGATCCGGTCCGGCAGTAGACGAGCAGCGTCTGGTCCTCGGGGATAAGGGTCTCGTACTCCGGAAGCCGCGTGTACGACGTGTTGAGCGCCCCCGGAACTCGGCCCTCGCCAAACTCGAATGAGAACCGGACGTCCAGCGGCAACGCCGCGTCCTCCTTTCGAGCCGTCTCGAGGTCCGCGAAGTCGATCACATCGATCGAGTCGTGCGCACCCCCGTCGATGAAGTAGGCCTCCAGCGCCTCCGGCTCCACGAAGCCGGCGACGTTGTCGTAGCCGATTCGCACGAGGTCTCGGACCGCCTCGTCCAGATCCTCCTCGCGGATCATCAGGAAGAGTGGCGTCGTCTCGTCCTCGACCAGCGAGCCGACGACCTGGCTGAACGCCCTGCCGAGCGGCGCGTATAGCGAGCCCTTGAGGTGGCGGGCCATGTACGCCTCACGGTCCAGCCGCGTGTCCACCACGAGCAGGTCCTCTCTTCCCGAGAGCTTCTCGAGCTCCGAGCGGGCGAGCTTGCGCGGCGCCGGCAGGTCGCCGAGGAGCGGAGCCCCGAGCTTGTTGTCCCGCTTCATGCGGGCGAAGTAGGTCGGCGGCTCGAGCTGGCCCGTGAGGATGAAGTCCACGAAGGCGTCCTCGCCACGGTTGGCGGCCTCGATCGCCGGGCTGAAGCGCCTCTCGTACCCAACGGTCGTCTCCGGCACGGCCCCCAGCGCCTTCCCGCATGCCGAGCCCGCTCCATGGCCAGGCCATACCTGGAGGTAGTCGGGCAGCTCCAGGAAGCCCTGAACGGACGAGTACAGCCGTCGGGCCGACGGTTCCATCATCCCCTCCATCTTCGCCGCGGTCTCCAGCAGATCCGGCCGACCCAGGTCTCCCACGAAGACGAAATCGCCGCTCGCCATCCCGATCGGCTCGTCGGCGCCCCCTCCCTCGTCGGTGATCAGGAAGACCATGTGCTCGGGCGTGTGGCCGGGCGTGTGAACCGCCTGCACGCTGATGTTGCCGACGCGGAAGGTGTCCCCGTCCTTCAGGAGCTGGTAATCGTAGTCGCCGTCCTTGACCCACTCGTACTTCCAATCCGCGTCGCCTTCGTCGGAGAGGTAGAGCTTCGTGCCGAAGCGCTCGGCGAACTCCCTGGCCCCTGAGAGGAAGTCGGCGTGGATATGCGTCTCGGCGACCGCCGTTATCGTGAGCCCCTCGGACTCGGTCAGCTCGACGTAGCGGTCGATATCGCGCTCGGGGTCGATGATCAGGGCCTCGCCGGTGGTCTGACACCCGACCAGATAGGCGTACTGCGCGAGCTTGTCGTCGAAGATCTGTCGTAAGAGCATCGTGTCGTCTCCTGCTAGTCGTGCCTAGTCGTGCCTAATGGTGCGGCAACCGGGGCGCGAAGTAACCGTAGGCCCAAGCGCCCGCCAGGGCGGCGAACAGCGCCACGACCATCACGGACAGTCCGATCCCGATCAGCGCGTAGATCGGTCCGGGGCACGCGCCGAGCAGCCCCCAGCCCAGTCCGAACAGGGAGCCGCCGATCCAGTAGCGATAGTTGAGGCCGGCCGACGGCTTGACCTTCGTCTCGATCTCCTGGCCGTCCAGCGTCCGCATCCCGCGGCGCTTGATCAACCACGTCGCCAGGGCCGCCACGCCGACCGCGGAACCGAGGATTCCGTACATGTGAAAGCCCTGGAAGCGGAACATCTCCTGGATGCGGAACCAGGAGATCACCTCCCCCTTCGTGAACACGATTCCCAGGAAGACTCCCATCGGCATGTAGCGCAGGACGTCTCTTCGCTCGTGCATCGGGCTACCAGGCGCCGAAGAGGACGGGAAGCAGAAGGTGCGTCGCCACGAGCCCGCCCGCGAAGAAGCCCAGCACGGCGACCAGCGATGAGAACTGGAAGGTCGACAGGCCGCTGATCGCGTGGCCGGATGTGCAGCCGTCCGCATAGCGGGCGCCGAAGCCGACGAGGAAGCCGCCGACCACGACCATGACGAAGCCCGGTAGGGTCAGAAGCCCGCTCCAGCTGATGAACTCGCTCGGGACCATGCCTTTGAAGTCGCTGATGCCGAGCGCCTCGAGATCCGCGTGGGTGGCCGGGGAGATGCCGACGACGGGATCCGGACTGGCCAGCAGCGTGGCCGCGATCGCCGCACCGCCGATGATCCCGAAGATGAGCATCAGCCGCCACATCCCACGCTTCCAGTCGTAGCGGAAGTACTCGATCTGCCCTGGGGCGGCAGCGGCACAGATCTGACGGAAGCTCGTGGAGAGCCCGAACTTCTTGTTTCCGGCCAGGAGAAGAAGTGGCACGATGAGGCCGATCAACGGTCCGGCTACCCACCAGGGCCACGGCTGCGAGAGGGTTTCGATCACGCTCGGGTCTCCTTGTGGCTTCGTCCCGCTCTTCGGGCGCTCGTCGAGGAGCGCTTACAGTGCTTTGGAGACACCTCGGCTCCAGGAGGTTCCCGCGCCCATCACATCTCGGCGAATCTCTCCGTCAGCACATCGCCCACGGCATCCGGGAGCTCTCCGTCCGAGATGTGCTGGCAAGCGTCGTGGGCCATGTCCAATGAAAGGAAAAGGGAACGACAGCGTTCGCAAACGGCCTCACGGGGCACGGGGAATGGGACGCCCCTGTCGAGCGCGTCCTGCTTGGCCTTCAAGAGGTCGAGGCACTCGCGGCGGGCGTGGTCCGGCGGCGAGCCCGTGCGTGTCGGCAACTCGGCATTCAGAACACGCCGCAGCTTCATCCGCGCTCGGTACAGTCGCGTCTTGATCGTCCCCTCCGTCAGTCCCATGATATCGGCGATCTCGGCCACGGACAGATCGGCCATCTCCTTGAGGACCAACGGGATACGGAATGCGTGAGGGAGCTCGCCGATCGCACGCTGAACGCTCTCCCGCACCCTCTCCCTATCGAGCGTCTCCAGCGGGTGCTCGTCGTCGACGGCCGCCAGGACGCCTTCGTCGCGCGTGGGCAGAAGCTCGGAGAGCGATTCCAGGTGCCGGGGCTCGCCGGCCCGCTTCCGCTTCATTCGCTGGCAGGTGCGCGCCGCGATCGTGTACAGCCAGGTGGACGGCTTCGACCGCCCCTCGAAGCCGTCCCAGCCCCGGTAGGCCCGGATGAAGGTCTCCTGGACGAGATCTTCAGCCGTCTGGGGGTCTCCGCATACCTGGAGACCCAGCCGGTAGATCTGGCCACCGTGCTCGTCCAGCAGGCGTGGGATAGCCGCCTCCGCCGTCTCCGTCATCATGGCGTCCGCCGTCCAGTCCTCATCGACTCGTCGCCACTGGCGTGGCTCCCCAAATCATGTTAACAGAATAGCCGACTACGGCTTCCGGAGGATTCGAGATCGCTACGAAGATGTGCCCAGGTCACCTGCGCCTGCCGCTAACCTGCGCCGCCCTGGGCCTGGTGATCAACGCGGGCCCGCTGCTCGGCCAACAGGAGCAGCGAAACGGGTTCGGTTTCAGCGGGTCGCTCGGTTGGTCGACGATCGGCGGCGACTACGGCGATCTGATCACCAGCGGCATCCCCGGTGAGGGCTCGATCTGGTACCAGCCGAGCTGGTGGCGTGTCGGCGTCTCGATCCATGTCGCGTCCTACGATGTCGTGGAGCCCTTCTCGAGCGAGAGCATCAGCCAGGTGGAGTTTCAGCTCTTCGGCACCTTCCTCTTCCTCCGGGGCAACCTCTTTCAGCCGTACGCACAGGTCCGGGCGGGAACCACCCGCTGGCGGCCGGAAGGGCCGATCTTCGACCCCAATCCCCCGCCCCCGGACGTGCCTCCGGGAGAGAACCCCGCGCCGGGCCGAGACGGGTTCCAGGGAGGACTGGTGATCGGATCGGAGTTCTGGGTCACGAAGAACTTCGGCATCGACGTGGGTGGCTTGTTCTCGGCGTTCTCCACGGAGGATCTGGACGTCCCGATCCTTGGGATTACGGGCCTCTCCTCCGGCTCCGAGCTCGGCTTCCGCGTCGGCGTAGTGTGGTTCCCGTGAGCCGCGCCCATCGGATGACGGACACGGCGATCCGAAGCGCAGGCCGACGGACGGCTCGGCGCCTGGCGCCACTCGCCGTCGCGACCATGGTCGCTGCGGCCCCTCCGGCGCTGCAGGCCCAAGAAGCGGGCCCGAGGGCTTCGGCGGAGGCGATCGCCCTCGCCGCACGGCTCCCGGCGTCGAGCGACACGACTCGTCTCTCCGCCTTCTTCCCACCTGGCGCTCTCACGCTGAGCGGGAAGACGGCTCGGGCCGGTCCGGATCTGACCAATCGGACGCGCTTGATGACCACGTCGGGCGGCACGGCCAGGCTGCTCCAGGAACTCTTCGAGGAGAGCAGCCAGGATCCGTCCGCCGCTGAGGATCCGCCCGCCGCTGAGGATCCGTCCGCGGCTGAGAACGGCCCACAGGCAGACGGTGCGCGCTACGACGTCTGGGGCGCGAAGCGCAACCCCGGCGTCGCGATCGGCGAGATCGCCGGGATCAACGCCCTCATCTGGTTCTTCAACGAGTACATCCGGGGCGGCAACTTCACGTCGGTCAACCCGAAAAGCTGGTGGTTCAACATCTCGAACGGCTTCTTCTACGACGACAACCACTTCAAGACCAACATGTTCGCGCACCCCTACCACGGGAGCCTCTACTTCAACTCAGCGCGCTCGAACGGCATGAGCTACTTCGAGTCCGTGCCGTTCGCGGTCTTGGGGAGCTTCATGTGGGAGTGCTGCGCCGAGACGCACCTGCCGGCCTGGAACGATTGGGTCATGACCAGCCTCGGCGGCTCCTCGATCGGCGAGATGCTGTACCGGGCCGGCTCAGGCTTCCTGGACAACGAGCGGGCGGGGGGCAGCCGCACGATGAAGGAGATCGGCAACTTCCTCCTGAACCCGATGCGCGGCTTGAATCGGCTCACATCGGGGCGCTCCGGCCGGATCTATCCGAACCCGGCTGATCCGTACGATCGTATCCCGCCGAACCTCAGCACCTTCATGAAGGCCGGCATCCGGCTCATCGGTGATCGCTCCACGAGCGAGAGCTTCGAGACCGACACGACCATAACGACGGCGTTCTTCGAGTTCGACATGAACCACGGGAACGTCTTCAAAGACACACGGAGGAAGCCGTTCGACTTCTTCACGTTGGGTGTGCAGCTCAACTTCGGAGACACGGAAACGATCGGGCGGCTGCAGATCCACGGGAACCTCTACACGAGCGATATCGCGAAGGGCGAGAAAACCCACCACGTCTTCGCGATCACGCAGAACTACGACTACGTCAACAACACGGCCATCGAGTTCGGAGGTCTGAGTTACGGGGCGGCTTTGTTCTCCAGGTTCGAGATGTCAGAGACCTGGGCCTTCAACACCGACGTGAACCTTCACCTCTACCTGCTCAGCGCGGTGAACTCCGAGTTCGCGTTCGTCGGCGCTCGTCCTCCGAATACGGAACGGTTCCGGGAGTACGACTTCGGAATGGGCCCCGGCATCTGGGCTCGCTTCGGTTTCTCCCATCGCGGACGGCAGGTCGCGAACTTCCTGTATCGCTTCACGTTCAGTGAGACGATCAACGGATCCGCGACGAATGGCGCCGACACCCACCACACGATCCAGTGGGGCGGCTTCCAGGGGGTCTTCCCGATCGGCCGCTGGGGCGTCGGCGCCGACATCCTCGTGTACGTACGCCGGAGCTTCTTCGAGGACGCTGGTTTTCAGGACATCAAGCAGAATGTCGGCCAGGTCCGCTTCTACGGGGTCTTCCAGAGCTTCTAGTCGCCACGTGCCCGCCCGTCTCTCGCGGGCGATCTGCCCAGGATTCTTGCGCATGCGACCCTTCGCACTCCGCCTGGCGGTTTGTTGCATCTGCGTTCCGGCATGGGTCCAGGGCGGGCCCGACCAGGCACGTGCGCAGGAGACGACCGGATCGGCCGGCGCCGCAATCGGCGGGGCAGCGCTCGGGGCGGCTTCCGGCGCGATGCTCGGCGTGACGGCCAGCCTGATCCCGTGCTCGAAAACACTCTCCCAGTTGCCTTGCGCCCGAGCCTCGACGCTCTCGGCGGGCCTGATCGGACTCGGCAGCGGGACGCTCGTCGGCGCCTGGGATTCGTCGCGGCTCGGGAGCGCCGCCAAGGGAGCGGCGATCGGCTTCGGGGCGGGCGCGGCCGTCGGCATTGTAGCCAAGGAGTTTGTCCGGCAGTACGGCTGGCTGGACGTGCTCTCGTTCGGCGCCATAGGCATGGCGTTCGGCGCGCAGCCGGAGGGGGCCGCGCTGGGACTCGGGGCAGGAGCGTTCGTCGGTTCGGTGCTCTGGCTGGCGATCCCTTCCTACGAGTTGCCCGACCTGGCGGCCGCCGGTCTCATCGGCATGGCGGCCGGCGGCCTGGCCGCATGGGTAATCGACGCTGTCGAGGCTGACACGAGCGGCGGATCCGGCGTCACGATTCCGTTCTCCTTTCGGATATGATCGGTTCGGCTCGAGTCTGCGCCGCAGGAATCACCGCGTTGCTGAGCGCCGCGTGCGCGACGTCGGCCGGCATGCGTCTGGGGCCGGAGGACCGCGCGTGCCCGGACCGTGCTGCTTCCGCCTCCGGCGGAAGCATAACCTGGTACGGTCCCGCCGGCCCGAGCGACGAGACGAGCAACGAGCGATGGTGCGAGACCGTCGGATCCCCCGTCCTGGAGGGGCTCACGCGCGCCTCCTTGCCTAGTCCCGGTCCCGCGGACTCGATCGCGGTCGTCACCTGGAACATCTGGATCGGCGGGGGCGATGTGCCTCTCTTCCTCGAGGAAGTGTTCGGATACGAGTGCCATCCGACGTCACCGGGGCTGGATGCCGGCTCTTCCCACTTCGTCCTCCTTATCCAGGAGGCTTACCGGCGGTCGGAAGCGATCCCGGACGTTCCGGAGTCGTTCACGTTTCCCCCGCGCATCGTCCCCAGATCGCCTCCGGAGGGGTGGCCGGACATCGTGGAACTGGCCCGTGACTGTGGCCTGGCGCTGTTCTACGTGCCTTCGGCGCGCAACGGCCCGGAGACGGTCGGGGGTGAACGGGAGGACAAGGGCAACGCGATTCTCTCGACGCTCCCGCTGGAAGATGTCTTCGCGATCGAGCTGCCGTTCGAGGCCGGCCGCAAGGTGGCCGTCGGAGCTACACTTTCGTTGACGGGTGGGACGAGGCTTCGGGTCGCGAGCGTGCACCTGGATGTCGCATCGACACTGTTCCGGACGCTCACCACTGCCAACACCACTCGTCTCAGGCAGGCCGCCGGCCTGATCGAGGCTCTGGCGCTGATCGAAACGGGCGGAGTAACGAGCGGGATCGTAAGCGTCGGCTCCGGAGAGACCGCCTGCGGAGACCTGCCTGCTCCGATCGCCACGGTGGCCGCCGGCGACTTCAACACCTGGTCGGCCGGCGAAAGCTCGATCGACCAACTGCGACTCTGCTTCCCCGACTCGCCGCTCTGGGACGGGAAGCCGACCTATGGCTCGTTTCCGACCGATTTCATCTTCTTTCGCCGTGCCGCGGACGGGCGGGTCGTGTACGTGAGTGGGTCACAAAGGCGCATCGAGAAGCGTTATGGGTCCGACCACCAGGCCCGGATCGCGTGGTTCGATCTCAGCGAGTAGATTTACCTCGTACGGGGACTGGAAATCCAAGACTGCATGGGTTTTTGGGGTGCTGCGGACTAACCACGAAACAGGATCTTCGGAATGAACGCCTTTGAATCGAGATCGCGAACGCTGCCCCATCGCCGCCTGCTCGGCGGTCTGTCGCTCTCGGCGATCGGCCTGGCTGCTCTCGCCGGCTGCGGCGACCTCAGCGACTTCGTCAAGCCGATCACCCCCGCCGAGATATCGGGCGAGTGGCACGCGACCGACATGGTGCTCACCAACGCGAGCGACCCGACCATCTCGTTCGACCCGATCGAGGCCGGAGGCGCCGCCTTCCTCCGCTTCTCGATCGACGGCGACTTCCAGTCTATCATTCAAACCCCGGGGCAGGACGACGACGTCGAGACCGGTACCTACCAGATCGAGGGGGACTTCATCCTTGTGGAGCCCACCGCGGCGCCGGAGGACACCATCCACCTCGCGTACGAGTTCCAGAGCTCCAAGACGGCGTTCTCGTTGACACTCATCTCCGACGACTTTGACTATGACTTCGGCGGCGACGGGGACGAGGTACCCGCCCTGCTGTTCATGATCGTGATCCGGTAACGAGCCTTGGCCGGTGGTGGCCCTCACCATCGGCCGTTTCTTCGGCGCCTGCCGGCGGCCTCTCTCCCCCACATAATACCATCCCGCTAGTTTTCGATACCGCTTGCCCGGCCCGGCCACCTAGCCCGATGAGGCCGGATCTCGGAACCGGTGCCCTCGGGCGCCCGCCGGAAGCTTTGCCAGGCCGACCGTGAGGAAGCCATGAAGAACCCAGCTTTCCCTTCGCTGACGAGTCTGCCTCGCCTAGGACCGGGCGCGGCTCTGCTGTTGGCCATTGTGATGGCCACCGTCGCCTGCTCGACGGCACCGCCGCGGCAATCGGCCCTGATAAGCAGCGCGTCCGACATCGAGATGCCGACCACCGAGCTTCGGCTGAGAGTCTACGGCTACGCAGAGGAGTTTGCGGGCGACGTGGAAGAAGCCGCCGATCGGATACTCAAGGCGACCGATGACCGAGAGATCGAGCGGCAGGCACTCAGGTGGAAGATCAACATCGTCTCGGCGACCCAGGTGGCGGCGTTCGCGCTGGATCCGCTGATCGGCCTCTACGACATGTGGGCCCTGGCCACGGAGATGAGGCAGTTCTTCGAGACGGGATCCGGCAGGGAGCTCTTTGGCGAGCACCAGCCGATCGCGATCGAGACTTCGCGCGAGTTGGAGGAAAAAGCGAATGAGCTGGCGCGCTCGATCTCCGTCTCGGGCGACGTTTCCGGGCCGCGGAGGGAGATCGAGGCGTACGCCGCAGCCCACCCGATCACGGACATGCACTTCGTTCGCGAGACGGCCACCAAGGAGTTCGCGGACCTCCTGGGGCAGGAGCAAAGCGGGGGACTAGCGGTCCTGGGCGATCTCGCCATGCAGTTCGGGGACCTGAGCGAGCGACTGAAGTTCTACGCGGCCAGCCTGCCTAACCAGAGCCGCTGGCAGGCGGAGCTGCTCCTGCTGGACATCCTGGACGAGCAGGCCATCGACGAGTTCCTCGGCAATGTCGAATCGATCGACGTCTCGGCCCTGCGCCTCGCGGACTTCGCGGACACGCTTCCCGCCATTATCGATGAACAGGCCACCGAGGCGATCCGGGTGGTCGGGGAGGAGGCAGCGATCGCGCTCAGCGACGTCGACCGGCAGCGCATCGAGACGCTGGAGTGGTTCACGGAGGAGCGGATCGTCGTGATCGAGGATCTCGTTCGCGAGCGGATCGCGGTGATGGAGGATCTGGCGGCCATCACCGACAGCGCGATGAGGGGGAGCACGGTGGTTCTGGACGATGCCGTCGACCGGGCGTTCTACCGGGCTCTGCAGCTGCTGGCGGTGATCTTCATCGGCGGACTTCTGTGGGTCTTCCTGGTCCGCTTGATCTGGAAGCGTCCATCCGTGGCCCTGATAGCCGTCGGGTTGGGCGCGTGGGGGCTGGGGGGATCCGCAACCACCGGAACGGCTCTGGCACAGGAAGCCGACGGACGCGAGGGAAGCCGCGTCGATTACGACCGTTCGACCTTCGGCACCCGCTGGCTCGAGAGCGAGCGGGGCACGACAATCAAGATCCTGGTCGAGGCGGCGAACCTGGGGGGAAGCGAAGTCGAGATTGGGGAGATCACCTTCCCGGGCGGGCCGCGCCCCGCGGGGCAGGGTCACCTGCACGCCTCGATCGAGATCTTCTATGTGCTCTCGGGCGAGATGAACCACGTGGTCAACGGGGAATCCCATATCTTGAAGCCAGGGATGGTCGGGATCGTCAGACCCGGGGACAGCGTAGGCCACGGCGTGAGCTCGACGGAGCCCGTCCGAGCGCTGGTGATCTGGGCACCGGGAGGGGAGGCGGACCGGATCGCTCCGTACTTCGAGGAGCGGTCGATCGAGCCGGACGACGTGCGCTAGAGCCTGGCGCCGACCCGGATGGCTGTGCGGCCCACCGGAACGTCTGTTCACGGCCCCCCTCGGGGTTACGCCGTCCGTCGCGTGTCCACGAGGGCGACGTCGGGGAGCCCCTGGGCAGGACACGACCCCTGCGTTCCCCCTCGGCGTCCGACGATGAGGTCCGCCTCCGATCCCTGCCCGCGCAGCCGCCAGAGGAAGATCTGCGCCACGAGCGTGAAGGCCCCGCCGACGACATACCCGTTCGCGATCGAGCCGACGCGCGAGAGGTAGCCGAGCCCAACCTGCTGGAGCACGCCGCCCCCGTTTCCGAACATCGAGTCAAACGAGGCTAGGGAGGCGCGCTGCTCGGAGGGGATGCTGTCGTGCAGGAATGCCTGCTTGACCGGTCCTGCGGCCCCGACGGCCAGGGTCATCACCATGAACAGGGCGACGGCGAGCCAGAACGAACCGGCCAGCCCCACGCCAACCGCGGCGAACGCCTGTACGCCCGCGGCCCAGAGCAGCAGGGTCGAGCGCCGTCCGCAGAAGCTGCTGAACCAGTCGGCGAGTGCGTTGCCCGCGATCATCGAGGTGGCCATCAGGGATGCCACCACGCCGGCCACCCATACCGCATTCCGGCCCAGGAGCTCAAGGAAGTACGGCTGCCAGGCGTACACCGCCCACGCCATGAAGCCGTATTGCACGAAGGAGCACAGCATGAGCAGCCGAACGGGTCGCTCGACCCATCCATAGCGAAGGGAACCCGCCGCCACAGACCTCATCTCGCCGGGCAGATCGCTGACGCGCACGGTTCGTGGGGTGAATCCGACGTCGTGCATGGTGAAGAAAGCGATGGCGAACACTGCGATGAGCATCAGCGTGCGCACGACATACGGCACGGCCAGGTCTATGCTGCCGAGCAAGCCACCCGACAAGGTGCCGATCAGCATGGCGGCCCCGCTCACCATGGAGCCGCGCGCGAACACCGAGTCCAGCTGCCCCTCGAACCCGGTGGCGTTCAGGGCGTCCACCAGCCAGGCTTCGACCGCGCCCGAGTAGAAGGTGAAGCCGAGCCCCATGACGACCGAGACGGCGGCGAAGGCGGCCAGGCCGCCACCGGTCCGGGCCACCGCGAGGTATCCCACCGTTGTGAGCGCGAGGATCACGACGCTCAGGAGGAAGGACGCGCGGCGGCCGGCCGTGTCCGCGAGAACACCCGTAGGGATCTCGAAGACGAACATCCCGGCTGCGAAGGCGGCGTTGGCCACGAAGACCTCGAAGATGTCGAGGCCCGAATCCAACAGGAACAGCGTGTTCACGCCCCAGATCAGTGCCGCCGAGAGGGTATAGAGTCCGGCGATCGTGAAATAGCTCGCCAGTATTCTCCTGGCGGTCACGTCGCAGGGACGATCAGTCGACCACCCCTTCGGCGGTCTCGACGATGATGCTGTCCACCACGGCCTTCAGGTCCCCGGTTTCCTCGAACACGGCCAGCTGCCGCTCTGCGCTCGATCCTTCCTCGAGGATCCGGAAGGCGTACTCGACCTCCTTCCGGCTTCCGAGCTCATCCAACACGTCATCCAGGAACCACTCGATCATCTCGCGGATGAGGTCGCGGGCGGGGAGCTCCTCCTGCCTGCCGAAGTCGATCAGCTTTCCATCGATCCCGTAGCGAGCCGCGCGCCACTTGTTCTCCTCGATGAGCTCGGAGGGATAGACCCGGAAGGTCATGTTGTCCCTGCGCAGCTTCCAGAGCTTGGCGACGATCGCCTGGAAGATCGCCGCGATGCAGATGACCTCGTCGACACGGGTACAAATGTCGGGGATGCGGAATTCGAGCGTCGGGTAGGTCCAATGCGGCCTGGCGTCCCACCAGATCTTGGTGCCATCCGGGATCGAGCCGGCCTTCATGAGCGTCTCGACCATGTACTCGAACTCTTCCCAGCTGCCGAACTCCCGCGGGATTCCCGTGCGCGGGAAGGCGCGCCAGCTGACGGCCCGGTAGGACTTGAGCCCTGTGTTCCGGCCCATCCAGAACGGTGAGCTGGTCGATAGCGCCAGGACGTGCGGAAGGAAGTAGCGGGCGACGTTCATGGCGTCGATAAGGAACTCGCGGTCCTCCACGCCGACATGGACGTGCATCCCGAAGATCAGGTTCTTCTTGGCGATGTCCCGCAGGTCCTCGTATATGCCCAGGTAGCGCTCCAGCGGCGTGATCTCCTGCTCCATCCAGGAGGAGAAGGGATGGGTGCCCGCTGCCGCGATCCTCAGTCCGCTCTCTGCCACCTTCTCCGAGACGAGACGCCTCAGCCGCACGACCTCCTCGCGAGCCTCGGCCACGGTCTGGCACACCTTGCTCCCGACCTCGACGACGGACTGGTGGAGCTCCGGTTTCATCTGCTCGCGGAGAACGACCTGATCCGAGTCCAGGATCTCGGTGATGTAGGAGGCGAGCTCCCGCGTCTCGGGATCGATGACCTGGTACTCCTCCTCGATCCCGATCGTGAGTGACGGCGGCTTCATACGATCACCGTATCTCGCCGCTCTGACGTCGGCAAGCGGCTTTGCCGCAGAGCGACCGGAGTCGGATGGACCCCTAGTGCGAGCGTCGGCGGCTGCTTCTACATTGAACCCGTTCCAGGCACCCCCGCTCGCCCGACTCCTGACCGGTTCGCGACGAACGGTGGCATTGGCGCTCGGTGTTTCCTCAAGGGAGGTGGTCATGAGAGTTCACAGGCTCTGGCTCGCGGGCCTGGCGGCCCTGCTCCTGCCGGCGGCTGCGGCGGCGCAGGAGGATGAGGGACCGCAGATGTTCTTCGTCCACCAGGAGGTCGTGAAGCCGTCGATGATCGGCGAGTATGAAGCGGCGGCGACCGACTGGGTGAAGCTGCTTGGCGGAAGCGACGCCGCTAAGGGGAAGATCGCGTACTCCGCGTACTCCGGTCCCCAGATCGGCTACGTCTTCGTCGTTCCGATCGACGGCTTCAGCCATTTCTCGGAGATCGGCGACGCCTTCGATGCCGTGGCCGAAGAGGTTGGTGCGCCGTGGAAAGAGGCCGGAGATCGATCGAACACCGCGTCCGACCACTTCGAGAGCGGCTTCTATGTTCACCGACCGGACCTCTCCTACGAGCCCGAGAATCCCCGGCTGGGCGACGACGAGGCCCAGATGGTGCACTGGGACTTCTGGTACACGCTGCCCGACAAGACCGAGGATCTCGAGGCTGTGGCGAAGGAGTTCGTGGAGCTTTACACGTCGAAGGGCCTCGACACCGGCTGGAACGTCTACCAGGCGATCACGGGGGGCGACCTCCCGCTTTACGTGGTGTCCGTCCAGGCTCGGGATGAGGCCGACTTCTATGCGAACGAGGCGCGACTGAACGAGATCGTCGGCGCAGAGGCCGAGAAGCTGGGGACAAAGGCGCTGAAGGCGGCGCGACGGGTCGAGCCGTTCATCGGCTGGTACCGGCCGGACCTCTCCTACCCGCAGCCGACGGAGATGGCGACGGAGGGTGGAGAGTGATGCTGGGCTGGCTGGCCGCGTTCTGTTTGTTCTGGGTGGTCGCGTCGCTCTACCTGGGCGGGCTGGATGTGGAGCTGGAGGGGGGCTCCGGATTCCGTCAGGTCCTTGGGCTACTGGTCATGAACGTTCTCTTCATGGCTGCCTGGCGGGCTCTCGCCGCCGCGATCGGCGGTCTCGGCGGCCTGCCGGGCGTGGTTCTGCCTTTCCTTCTCACCGTTCTCCTCCTGCCCGTACTCGCCAGAGCGGGCTTCGGGGCGCTGGGCGTGAAGGTCCGCCGAGAGGGCGGCGCCCACGCCCACTAGCGCGAACGGGCCGCAGGGGCCGGGGTTCAGCGGTCCCTAGCCGCCCGGCCCCTGCCCCCCGCCCCAGGGCGGGATGAAGTCCTCGGCCTCCACCCCGAGGCCGTCCGCGATCCGCGTCACGTAGTTGAAGTAGGCGATCACCTGGGTCGCGTCGTGGATCGCGGCGTCGTCGAGGCCGCGATCCCGGAGTCGGTCCAGATCCGCGGGTGACATCTCCTGCTGGCGGTGCGTGAGCTTCTCAGCGTACTCGCACAGCGCCCGGTCGGCGGCGGAGAGATCCGCCTCCCGCCAGTTCCTGGCGACATCGTGCACGAACCTGTCTGCTTCCTCTTCGGTCTCGAACTGCCCGGCGACCTCGGCCCGGAGGTCGTGCGCGTGCGCCTGCGTTCAGTAGCGGCAGTCGACCTCGGCCGAGACGACCGTTCCCAACAGCTCGCGCTGCACGCGAGTGAGCGGCGAGCGCTTGAACATGACCGCTCCGTAGAAGGCGATGCTGTCTCTGAGTACCCTCGGGTTCAAGCTCATGATGTGGACGATCTTCCAGACCCGCCCCGCGCGCTCCACAGCCTTGTCGAACTCCTGCTTCAGAAGCCCGGTGGCCTCCTCGATCGGTATCTGACGGATCCAGGGCATCTTCGCTTCCTTTCTTGGGATGTGCGCAAGGCGGTCGTTTCAACGAAGATGTCTCGACCTGCCGAGCCGGCGCCAGTGCAAGTTGGTTGACTACTAGCACATACGTTATCATCCAAGCGTGGCGAACAAGATGTCCGACGCCGTGTGGGAGGAGCTTCCCCGAATCGTCGAGCCGGTCTTCGGGATCGACGAGCGGCCCGACAGCTGGTGGGAGACGCTCCTTTACGGCTGGCAGCACACGCTCGTGGACGTCTCGCCCTTCGTGCTCCCGCTCGCGGTCGCCGCCGCGATCGGGATGTCTCCGGACGAGGAGGCCTCGCTCATCAACTTCGGCCTCTTCTCGATGGGCGTGGCGACCCTCATCCAGACGACCATCGGAAACCGCCTCCCGATCATCCAGGGGCCGTCTGCCACCCTGACCGGAACCCTGGCTCCGGTCGCCTCCCAGCTGGGCCCGGGGGCGATGTGGGGCGCCGCCTTCGGGGGAGGGGTGGCGGAGATGATCTTCGGTGCCACCCGCGCCCTGAGTCTGCTCCGGCGGTTCTTCCCGCCCGCGGTGGCGGGGGTCGTGGTGCTCACGATCGCCCTCGCCCTCGGCCAGGTGGCCGTCCGCCTCACCGTCGGAGACGGCCGGCCCCTGAACTTCATGCTGGCCGGGACGGTGCTGGCTCTCGTGGCGCTCCTCCAGCTGCGTCTCAAGAACGCCCTCGGCGGCATCCTGTCACGCGGCGCGATCTTCATCGCGATCTGGGTGGTTGGGATCGGCCTCTCCGGCGTCCTGGGAGAGGTCGATTGGGCGCTCGTCGGCGGGAAGGAGTGGATCGCCTGGCCCAGCCTCTTTCCGTGGGGAGGCCCCGGCTCGGGCTGGAGCTTCGTCGGCGTGGCGTTTCTGGCGGTACTGGCCGGCTACTTCGGGTCGATGGTGGAGTCGCTGGCCGACTACGCGGCCACCTGCGCGGTCGCCGGAGAGCGCTACACGGTTCGCCACATGAACCGCGGCATCTTCGCCGAGGGCCTCGGCAGCGCGCTCGCGACGGTGCTCGGCGGATTGCCCTGCACGAGCTACACGCAGAACGTCGGTATCATCGCGGCGACCCGGGTGGCCAGCCTCACGGTCGTTCGGGTGGCGGCACTGATCCTCGCTCTGTATGGCCTCAGTCCCAAATTCGGAGCGCTCCTCGTGGCCATGCCGCGACCGGTTCTCGGTGGCGTGTTCGTGCTGGTGTGCGGGATGATTGCGGTTTCCGGGATCCGTCTCCTCGGCGCGGCGAAGGAGACGACGGCCAACTACCTCGTCATCGGCCTCACCCTCGTGCTCGCGATCGGGCTACCCACGTACGTGCGGTACGGTCTCGGTGAGCCATGGCTGCAGGAGCTTCCGCTGCTGCTCCAACTCGTTCTCACCAATCCTGTCGTGCTGGCGGTGCTGGCGGCCGTGGGCCTCAACGCGCTCACGTCCTTGGCCGACGTGCCCGAAGGGGGACGGCAAGCCGCCGCCGCGCCCGACGCGAATCGGCAAGCCGCGGAGGAGGCCGGGGACTAGGTGGCCAGCATTTCCTCGATCGCCGGACGGGGAAGGGCACCGGTCTGGCGTGCCACCGGCTCGCCTCCTCGGAAGAGGATGAGGGTGGGAATCCCCTGGATTCCGAACCGCCGAGCGACTTCGGGGCTGCGGTCCGTGTCCAGCTTCGCCACGAGCAGCTCTCCGGTGCGCTCTCTCGCGATGTCATCCAGGATCGGCGCCATCATCTTGCAGGGGCCGCACCAATCCGCGTAGAAGTCGACCAGTACCGCGATTTCCGCCTCGGAGATCAGCTTCTCGAAGTCTTCCCCGTCCACCCGCACCGGTCGGTCAACGAGAATCGGCTTCCTACACTTTCCGCAAACCGGGCGTCCCCCGGCTCCCAGGTCCAGGCGGTTCAGCGTGAGGCAGAAAGGGCAACGGAGGGTGACGCTGCTGGAGGTGGCCGTACTTTCGGACATGCGCGCTCACTCGTTAAGTGCAGACTCGGCTTGCTTTCCGTGATACCCTGATTTCGGGTTGGGATCCTCCAGGCCCGGCATCCGGCGCTCGGCACCGCGGAGATGCCCGTCAGCGCGGCAGCTCGAGCGGCTCCAACCGGGGCAACAGCTCGAGCCCCGAGCCGGCCACCAGCTCCCGGAAGGCCGATACGTCCTCGCCGAACACCCGGTTAATCTCCGCCAGCGCATCGGCCACCGCTTCCTCCGCCAACCCGAGGAAGGTGAGCTGCGCCGGCGTGGGCGCGTCGCTCGAAGAGCCGAGTGCGAAGAGGGCTCGGCCGGCCTTGCTCCACGGCTTATCGGCCCCGTACGGAATCCCCTTGGTGTCCGGCGGGACCCAGAGCGTTTTCTCCAGCTCGGTGAGCGTCTTCTTGAGTTTCTGCCCGGATTCTTGGAGCGCCTCGAGCGGGCTGTCCTCACCGTCCTCGCCGTCGGCCGCGCCCTCGCCATCGGCCGCGCCTTCGACGTCCCCGGGGCCCTCTTCATCGGCTTCTTTCAGCGCCAGCCGGACCTTGCCGAGCAGGACGTCCACGTCCTTTCGGGTTCGGTAGATTCGGGTGATCGCCTCGGCGAGCACGTCCCGCACCTCGCCCGCCCGCGTCACCGCCTCGTGCTTGGCGACCCGATCGGCTTCGGAGATGTCTTCGCGCGGATCGGGAAGGATCCTCACTGTCCCCTCGGTCTCATGGTCGTTCAGGGAGAGGCGGACGGTGTACGTGCCGGGCAGGACAGGCCTCCCCGAGCGCTGGAAGGGCGATACTTCCTGCGGCTCCCCGGTCTCCGGGCGCTTGAAGGGATCACCTCTCAGGTTCCAGGTGACGCGGTTGACGCCCAGCGTGACGGGCCGCTCGAACGTTCGAACGATCTCACCGGCGTCGTCGAGCACCTCGATCTTGACCTGCGGTCCCTTCTCCCTGTCGTCGGGTCCGCCCATCGCCGCGTGCGGGGCATGCTCCGCGTGTGCGACGTGTGCCTCGAGTCCGGCTTCCTCTGCCACCGTCTCGAGGCTCGAGGCGGCCAGCTCCGCCTCCTCGCCCCGGGCGCGCTTCTCGGCACGTTCTTCTTCCTTGCGCGCTCGTTCCTCGTCCTCGTCCGGATGGGGAAGATCGGGCTGGTTGGCCGAGAAGGTGATCATCGCCCCGTAGGACAGATTCTCGCCCCGGAATTCCCCGTCGCCCGGGAAGCGTGACGCGCCGGTTTGCTTGACGCGATGCTGGATCGCGTCCGGGATCCGGAACTGATGCAGCGGCTGGGCGAGGAGCTCGGCCGTTAGGCCTCGGAGGGGGCTGATGTCGTCCAGGATGTATGCGGCGCGGCCGTGAGTGCCGAGCACCAGATCGTGCTCCCGCGGCTGCACGACGAGGTCGCGGACGCCGACGGTAGGCACGCCGTGCGTCCATGCGAACCAGTCAGCGCCTCCGTCGGTCGATACGTAGAGACCGAATTCCGTTCCGAGGAAGAGGAGGCGCGGGTCCACCGGATCCTGAGCGATAGAGAGTGCGTAGCCCCACACGTCATCTTCTCCCGCCAGACGCGTCCAGCTCTGGCCGAAGTCGCTCGTACGGTAGACGTAAGGCGTCCAGTCGGAGCGCCGATGGTTGTCGAACACGACGAACGCCGTGGCAGCGTCGAAGCTGGAGGGCTCGATGTGCGGGATCCACGTGTTGGCCGGCACGCCCGGGACGTTGGACTCGATGCTCGTCCACGTCGCGCCGCCATCCCTCGTGATGTGGAGACGTCCGTCATCGCTCCCCACCCAGATGATGCCCCGCTCCACCGGGCTGGGCGCTATCGAGATGATGCTGGTGAAGTTCTCCGCGTTCGTGACGTCCAGCGTGAGGCCTCCACTCTCGGCTTGCTGCTGCCACTCCGGGTTGTCGGTGGTGAGATCCGGGCTGATGATCTCCCAGCCGTCCCCCCGGTTCGTCGACCGGTGGACGAACTGGCTTCCGTAGTAGATCGTCGCCGCGTCGAACGGGTCCTGCGCGAAGCCGGCGTTCCAGTTGAAGCGCAGCTCCTCGCCCTCGGGCGGCGCCGGCCGGAGGTTCTTACGCTCTCCCGTCACCAGGCTCCAGCGAAACAGGCTGCCGCCCTGGCTCATCGCGTAGCCCCGCATCGGGTCGTCCGGGAAGGGGGCGGTGTCGAATCCGTCGCCGAAGCCAACCTCCTCCCAGTGGTGGTTCCGGATCCCTCCGTTCTCCCACACCGAGCTCGGCCCCTTCCACGAACCGTTGTCCTGCATGCCGCCGTAGACGTTGTACGGCAGCTCGTCGTCCACGCGGATGTGGTAGTACTGGGCGAGAGGGAGGTTGGAGACGAATCGCCAGGTGTCTCCACGGTCCTTCGAGATCGCGACACCTCCGTCGTTCCCGATGATGATGTGCCGAGCGTCGCTCGGGTTGATCCACATCGCGTGGTGATCCGGGTGGACGTCGCTGAAGGAGACGAGCTGCTCCCACGACTTGCCGGCGTCATCGGAGACGCTGATGCGCGACCACAGGCTGTAGACGCGGTTCGGATACTCCGGATCGACCCGAAGGTCGGCGTAGTAGAACGGGCGGTTGCCGAAGTCCTCCTTCGCTCCCGTGTTCTTCCAGCTCCGCCCACCGTCGGTCGACCGATAGATGCCGTTCTCCTTCGCTTCGATGAGGGCATACATGGTCTCCGGCGAGGACAGGGAGATCCCCAGTCCGATGCGGCCCAGATCCCCCTCGGGAAGCCCGTCCTCCGGGGTGAGCCGCGTCCAGCTCTCTCCACCGTCGCGCGTCACGTAGAGACCCGAGCCCGGGCCGCCCGACTTGAAGAACCAGGGCCAGCGCCGGTATTCCCACATCGCCGCGAACAGGACATCCGGGTTGTCGGGATGCATAAGGAGGTCGGCGGCGCCGGTCTTCTCATCGACGTACAGGATCTTCTCCCACGTCTTCCCTCCGTCGCGCGTGCGAAAGACCCCGCGCTCGGGATTCTCACCCCACTCGCGACCCATCGCGGCGACGTGGGCCACCTCCGGGTTCGACGGATCCAGCACGATCCTGGTAATCCGCTCGCTGCCCTCCAGTCCCAGGTGCTCCCATGTCTCGCCTCCGTCGCGGGTTCGGTAGACGCCGTTTCCGACCGAGACGCTGTTGCGGACGTTCCCTTCGCCCGTCCCGACCCAGAGCACGTCGGGGTCGCTCGGATGGACGGCAAGGGCGCCGATCGCCGCGACCGGCTGATCGTCGAAGATCGGCTCGAAGGAGAGTCCTCCGCTCACTGATTTCCAGACGCCGCCCGTCGCCGCACCCACGTAAACGATCGTGGGATCGGAGGGAGCCGCCACGACGTCGGCCACCCGGCCGCTCATCCCGGCCGGTCCGATCGAGCGGGCCTCCATGCCCGCGAGCAGCTTGGGGTCGATCTGCTGCGAGATGCCGGTGGACGGTGCGGTTGCGGCGGCGACCATGCATGCCGTTCCCAGCAGGAAGGACTTCGAAACGGCCTGGGTGATGTTCATTCTGACGATGTTCATGGGGGCGATCCTGTTCATTGGGGCGATCCTCATCTCATCCTGTGGCGTAGTGATTCCCGGCTGGTCGGACGCGGAAAATACCGAATCGCTCCCCGGGTTATCCAGGGGGGCGCGCGTGGCCCGCGCGACCGGCCGGCGACAGATTGGCGCGATGCAGGCGCAATCTGTTTTAGGAACTGCGGCACCGGCACGTCGCTCTCTTCGCCTCATCATTTTCTCGGCGACCCTCACCGGCGTGGCTGCCGGGACCGCTGGCGCGGAGGTGGCGCGCGCTCAGGATGTGAAGCCGGCTCGACCGCCTGCCGCTCCGTCCGACACCGTCGACGTGAGCCCGGACTCCGCGGCCGCCGATACGCTGTCGCAGATTCTCCAGACGCTGGTGGTGCGGGTCACGCGCCCCCTCGTCGTGGGCGGGTCCAGCGCGTTCGAGGCAGACCTGGACTCGATCGCCTTTCTCGAGCCTTCGGCAACACTGGCGGATCTCCTGAGGGAGATGCCGATCCTTCGGGTGCGTGAAAACTCGCGAGGCGAGATGCAGGTGTCGTTGCGAGGGTCCGAATCCCGTCAGGTGCCCGTCCTGCTCGACGGCACGGCCCTCACGTACGGCTGGGACAATCGGACGGATCTGTCCCTGATCCCGCTTACGGGGGTCCGTCGGGTGACGACGGTCCGCGGCCTCTCATCGCTCCTCGCCGGACCGAACGTCCTCGGAGGCGTCATGCGGCTCGATGTTTCCCAGGAGCCCTTCGCGTCCGATCACGTCGAGCCGCTCCGGGTGCGGACGGCGATCGACGACGCAGGAGGAGGGTCGGTGGATGGTGGCTTCGGCCACCTGTTCGGCCGGGAGACGCAGTTTCTCGTTCGGGGTGGGGCCGGGTTCAGGAGTCGGGACGATCTGCCGGTCCCGAAGGAGATCGAGCAGCCGCCCCCGGCCCTTCCCGGGACGCGGCTGAACAGCGACGTCCAACAGGCCAACGGGTTCCTGTCAGCGCGCCTGCAGACGTCGAGCGGGGCCTCGGCGTCCCTCTCGTCCGTCGCCTACGCGGCCGAGCGAGGCGTGCCGCCCGAGTTGCACGTGGAAGACCCGAGGCTGTGGAGGATCCCCGATACGTGGCGTTGGATCAACGTGCTGGCGGGAAGCACGGGCTGGTTCGGCACGGGCGGCCGGTGGCGGCTCGGCGGCAGCGTGGGGATCGACTTCGGTCACAGCGAGATCGACGTCTACGAGAGCCCCGAGTACGAGGAGGTCATCGGAGGTGAGGAGGGAGATGACCGGACGCTGACCTACCGCCTGTTCGCGGACCACTCATTCGGGTCCGACATGATCGCTGCCGCGCTCACCTTCTCCGACGCCGACCACGATGAGCTGCTGGAGCCCGGTGGAGCGGCGAGCTACAGCCAGCGGCTCTGGAGCGCTGCCGTCGAGCTCGAGAAGACGCTCTTTCACGGCCGTGATGGCTCGGTGGGGGCCCTCACGATCGGCGGCAGCCTCGATGGCTCGGACACTCCGGAGACGGGAGGACGGCCCGAGCGGGACGCGCTTTGGGATTGGGGCGCGAAGGTGACCGGATCCGTGACGTTGGCGGGGGACGTCACCCGTCTTCACGCGGGCATAAGCCGGCGAGCCCGCTTCCCGTCGCTACGCGAGCTGTACTCGGGTGCTCTGGGTCGCTTCGTGCCGAATCCCGAGTTGGGCCCGGAGACCCTGCTCGTGGGCGAGGCCGGCGTGACCGCCGCCGCCGCGAACTGGACGGTTCAGGGGGTCGTGTTCCATCAACGACTGAGCGATGCGGTCGTACGCACCGGACTCGGAGATGGGAGGTTCACCCGTGAGAACCGGGACCGAATCCTGAGCACCGGCGTCGAGCTCCTCGGCTCTTTGCGTCTGCGTTCGTTTTTCGGCTCGTTCGATCTGACGCTACAGAACGTAGACCTCGACGACCCCACGGCACCCGAGGATCAGCGGCGTGCCGAGTACCAGCCGGCGGTCGGCGGGAGTCTCGAGCTCGGCGTGCGCGCGCCCCTCGCGATCGACACCAGGCTCCTGGTGGATCACGTGGGGCGGCGCTACTGCGTGAACCCGGATCTGGGTAGCGACCAGGAGCTGGAGGCCAGCACGAGCCTGGCGTTTCAGCTCTGGCGGGACTGGATGTTCAAGGCCGGCCCGCTCCGGCGCTTTCGGGCGCTCGCCGCACTCGAGAACCTCACGAACGGCACGATCTACGATCAGTGCGGGCTCCCACGGCCGGGGCGAGTCTTCCGGATCCAACTGGAGATCGGCTAGCCGGTACCGCGCTTCGGTTCCGTCTGGTTCCCCCGCCCGGCAACGAGTGCCGCGTGCTGTCAGGCGTGGGGCCCGCGGAGCAGAGCGCCCGGAGTCGCGGAGCGTGTCAGGCGGATCGCCCCTCGGCCCACCATTCGCGCGGCTTCCATCGCTCGCCGAATCCCAGCTTCTTGTCCAGCCAGAGCATCAGATGTCGGAGAGGAGTTCCGGCGAGAGTACGTCCGACACGCGCCCACCAGCGGGAGAAGTCCTTGTTGTAGGGGCAGACCCGGACGCAGATGGCGCAGTCGCTGTTCTGCTTCACCCAGTAGTCAAAGCAACGCTCCCCGTCGATCGACCATTTCCGCACCCCGCGCAGGTTGGACTCGTTGTAGACCTCGGTAGTAGGCTCGCGGTCGGAGATCGCCTTAACCGGGCAGGCGTCGCTGCAGCGGCGGCAGATGTCGCAGAACTCCTTGACGCCGAATCGGATCGGGGCGTCGGTGGCGAGCGGGAGGTCCGTGAAGATCTTCCCCAGGCGCACCCGGGGGCCGAACTCCTTGGTGATCAGTAGCCCGAGCCGGCTGTACTCTCCGAGTCCCGCCTTGATGGCATAGGGGATCGCCAGCGCAGAGTCGTTCATGCTGGCGACCGCGTTGTAGCCGAGGTTTCGGATGTACTGGGCCGTCGAAAGGACGACGAGCGCGTCATGCGAGTATCCGAGTCCGGTCGCTGCGCCGCTGAGGGCGGAGGGTGCGGTGCGGATCCACTCGTAGTCCATCTGCTGGGCCGTGACGACCACCCAATCCAAACCGTCGGGGATGTCATTCGGCCTCTCCGTCAGCGAGATGTCGCTGAACTTCGAGGTGTACATCCAGCGTTCGTCGTGCTCCGTGATGCCGACGAGGCTGGCGCCGAACGCCTTTGCGACCCGCTTGATCTCCCGCGCGGCCGCCCCGGGCGACTCGAACTCCATCCGCTCGCTCGCAACGTCGCGCTGGAGTGTGAAGGCGTCCGTGAACCCCTCTCGCCGATCCTCGCTCTCCCTGAGCTCCGTGAAGATGTCGCTGACGTGCCAGGCGGCGTTTCGGAGGGCGTAGTCCTTCTGGGTGAAGCCGTCTGCTTTCCGCCAGCTCTCCAGCGCCTCGCGGTACGTCTTGTAGAAAAGAGCCGACTTGTCGCTCTTGACCCGCTCGTCCCACCAGGAGCGGCGGAAGACGTCGTACTTTTGGTTGAAGCGCTCGAAATCCGCCGTGACCTCGAAGCCGGCTTGGACGTCCGACCGCTGGAAGCCGGCTTGCTCGTCGCTCATCAGACCCGGATCACCAGCCGGTCGAACATCCTGCGGGAGGCGTCGGCGATCTCCACGAGCGCAGAGTCGAACGCCTCCTCGTTCGCCCGCGAGGGTTGGTGATAACCGCTGATCTTTCGGACGAACTGAAGAGCCGCGTCCCGCAGCTCCTCATCGGTCGGCTCGACCTCATGCCGCCTGAGTTTCTTGATGTTCCTGCACATGGCTCGTTCGCTCCTGCTAGCGCGCCGTTGGGGTGCGGGATTCGACGGCGTAGATGACGACGTCGAATCCCTTGTGGATGGCGGGTCGTTCGACCCGAAGTCCCGTCTTCTCGGCCACTCGACGCGAGGCCAAGTTTTCCGGGTGGATGATTGAGATCAGACGGTCGAGGCCGAGCTCCCCGAAACCATAGTCCCGGCTGGCCACCGCGGCTTCCGTTGCCAGGCCCCGTCCCCAGTGGTCGCGTGACACCCAGTAGGCGGTCTCCGTTTCCGGGATCCCCTCCAAGACCTGGGCGGGCAGGCCGGCGTGCCCCACGTATTCGCCGGATGCGGCGAGCTCCAGGGCCCAGAAGCCGTGACCATGCTTCTCGTACGAGTCGATTGCCCATTCCAGCCATTCCCGGCTCTCCTGCCGGCTCTTCGTGCGGCCCGATACGAAACGAACCGTTTCCGGATCGGAGTGCATCCGGTGCACGCCCTCGAGATCGTCCCGTTTCAGGGGACGAAGGTAGAGCCGCTCGGTCTCCAGCGCTCTCAACTGCCGCCGTCGATCCGCTCGGGTCGCGTCTCGCCTATGCGGGCCACGATGCGGTCGACGCGGCGG
>Ga0255057_10000161_pt1 | contig 38387 bp, 34 predicted proteins | sample Cases_109_6_MG_FD_189022 | JGI IMG/M metagenome (GOLD analysis project Ga0255057, IMG submission 189022) | Seawater microbial communities from Amundsen Gulf, Northwest Territories, Canada - Cases_109_6 | ecosystem: Environmental > Aquatic > Marine > Gulf | place: Canada: Northwest Territories... | reverse complement strand
GAATGTTGTATCCCACGACACTGTTGAGCTCTGCCTGGCTGGCGAGGTAGATCGGCGTATCCGGATCGAGCTTCGGCAGCACGTCCGAGAGCGCAGCCAGCGCCGTGCGCGTCACGAACAGGGAGCAGGTGCGAAAGCGCGAGGCCTCGAGCAGGCGCCGCACCCCGAGTCGCCCCTCCACGATGAAGAGCCCCGAGGCATCTCGCAGGGTGGCGTCTCGCAGGCCCCGGTACACGGCAACGCGCGGATCGTCCCGGCTCGCGATCTCGACGATGCGCACGCGGCAAGCATAGCCGCGCCCCTGCTTCGGGACGCCGCGTCAGACTTCCCAGCTTCCGTCCGGGCTGCGGCGCCAGGCCCCGGCCGCCCAGGTGCCGCCGTCCACATGCAGCGTGGATCCGGTCACGAAGGCGGAAAGCTCCGACGCCAGAAAGACCGCTGCGCCGGCCACGTCCTCGGGACGGCCGCTGCGACGCAGCGGCGTGCGACCCTCGGGCAGCTCGCCGATGCCGGGAGTGGGAATCATGTCCGGCGCAATGCAGTTGACGCGAATGTCGCGCTGCGCCAGCTCCAGGGCCAGGCTCTTGCTGAGGTTCTCCAGCGCGGCCTTCATGGCCGCGTACACGGCGAAGCCTGGCGCCGCCCGGTGGGCCTCCACGGAGCTCAGGTTGATGATCGAGCCCCCGCTCGCTGGCACCAGGGGAACGAAGCCGCGCACGAAGTGCGTGACGCTGCTGAAGTTCTCGCGCACCAGGGCGTCCTGGCCGCGTTCACTCACTTCGAGAAAGTCGGCTCGAAAGCCACCCCCTGCGTTGTTGACGAGAATCTCGGCGCGACCGAACTCTTGCTGCACGGTTGCCAGGAATTCGCCCACGGCGCCCACCTCGCGCACATCGAGCTCCGCGCTGACGACCCGCCGGCCGAGCGCCTCGCACCGCTCGGCAGCGTGCGCCAGATTGGCCGCGTCACGATCGCAGAGCGCCAGGTCGGCGCCGAAGCGCGCGAAGGCCTCAGCGATGGCGGCTCCCAGGCCCACAGCCGCACCGGTCACCACCGCGACGCGGCCGTCGAGCAGGGCGCTCTCGGGGCAGAGGCTCACGAGGCCGAACGCCGGCGCCGTGCCAGCGGCCCGGGCTGGGGGCAGCCGAGCAGGCCCTCCAGGGCGGGGAAGAGGCCGATGGCGTCGAGCAGCGCATCGAAGCGGCCCGCGGTGATGCAGTAGCGACGCGCGTAGGGCGGCGTGTGGTGGCGCGCGTGGTGTCCGGGTGAGAGGAAGATTCCGGCGCGCTGGAGCCCGCGCACCGGCCCGGGTACGCGCGGCGCGTGCGCCCACTTGTGGATCTGGTTGGTGGCCACCGACCAGGAGGCCAGGGACACGAAGGCCGCACTCGCAAAGAGTCCGCCCGCGCCGCCGGCCGGCCAGGGCTGCCAGAAGCAGGCCAGCAGCACGAAGGGGAGCACCACGATGCAGGTATTGCCGTTGGTTCCGACCCAGTCGGAGCGGCAGATGCCCAGCGGGTCTTCGTGATGCTCGCGAAAGGGGCGCACGAAGGTGGACCCCAACAGCGGAAACCGCTCGGACGCGATCCGGTCCGCCCACCAGTGGACGACGCCGCTCACCAGATCCGCCAGCACCCAGCCGGCCAAGCTGGCCAACGCCAGCCACGCGAGATCGGCCAGGCCCTCGACCGCCCGGGCCACGTCCAGCCACAGCAGCGCCAGGGCAGCACCCACTCCGGCCACGCCCGCCAGCTCGGCGAGGCGTTCAGCTCGCGCGCGGAATCTCGATCTCACCGGTGTTCGCGTTCTCGAGCTCTTCGAGCCGGCGCGCATCCTCCCAGACCGGAATCCCCGCCTCGGCGTAGAGCTCTCGGCTTCGCTCGGTCACCGCCCCGACCCGAACCAGCGCGGGCATCATCAGGTCGCGGAAGGAGTGGACCTGGCCCGGGGGAAGCTCGGTGCGCAGGCCGGGCGCCGCCTGCTTGAGATCGCGAACGAAGTCCCCGACGTCGACCCCGGTGTTGTGCAGCATCTGCACGAATCCCGGGTCCGGCCCGCGACGGGCGCGGCCATCCGGGCCGCCCTGGGCGTCGCTCAGCAGCTTGACCGCATCGAAGGCGAACTCGGCCACGTCCTCTCGATCGTCTGCATGCATCTCGGCCATGGTCTTGCCCACGTACACGTTGCCGAAGGCCACGTGTCGAGACTCGTCCCGCAACACCGACTCGGTGATTTCGCGCAGCGTGTCGCAAGTAGTCGCGCGCCGCATGTTGTGGAAGGCGGCGAGCGCCAGGCCTTCGACCACCATGTTCATGCCAATGGCGATCTTCACCCAATGGTCCGCTTTGAGGGTTACGTCGATGACGTTCTTCAACGACGGCGTGATCGGGTAGACGATGGCGAGCTTGCGGATGTAGCGCTCGTACACCTCCACGTGCCGTGCCTCGTCCATCGTCTGGGTCGCCGCGTAGAGCTTGCCCTCGTAGTCAGGCACCGCATGGGTGAGAGCCGCCGACGTCATCAGCGCCCCCTGCTCGCCGTGCAGGAACTGCGACAGCACATGGGCCGACATGTGGGCGCGAAAGAGCTCCTTCTGGCTCTTCGACAGGCGGCCGAAGAAGGCAAGGCGCGTGACGACCATCTGCGCCTCGTCCATCAGCGGCCGCGAGGGATCGATCTCGCGGCTCCAGTCGATGTCCCGGGCTGCGTCCCACTGGTCGCGCTTGGCCTTGTCGTAGAGATTCCGCAGCTTGTCGATGCCGATCTCGTAGTCGAACTGCCAGCAGACCTCCATCGGCGTCCGCAACACGTCGGTCTGGGTCCAGTCCCCGCCGCTCATCGTGCCTCCTCGTCTGCCCGGGCGCGGGCCACCGCCCCCCGGCGCGCCCTTCATCTTATAATGGGTGGCAGGAGGTGTCGGCACATGAGTCCGAAGCTGCGTTTCGGGGCCACCCTGCCCCAGATCAAGCGAAGCTGGCAGGAGACGGAGGCTGCGGCCCGGGAGTTCGACCGCCTGGGCTTCGACTCGGTCTGGGTCTGCGACCACCTCTACGGGGTGCCCCTGCCGCAGCTGCCCATTCTGGAGGCCTGGTCGCTGCTGGCCGCGGTGGCGGCGGTCACCGAGCGCGTGCGGCTGGGGACGCTGGTCACCCCGCCCTTCTTCCGCAATCCGGCGGTACTGGCCAAGCAGATCGCCACCATCGACCAGATCTCAGGCGGCCGCACCGCGCCGGGCTTCGGAGCCGGCTGGTTCGAGCCGGAGTTTCGCGGCACCGGCTGCAAGTTCCCGAGCCTCCCGGAGCGCCTGCAGGCCCTGGAGGAGTCGGTCGAGATCATGACCCGCATGTGGACTGAGGAGAAGGTGAGCTTCGAGGGCAAACACTTCTCGGTGCACGAGGTGGTGTGCGAGCCGCGCCCGGCGACCAAGCCCCCGGTGCTGATCGGCGGTGGCGGCGAGAAGGTGCTGATGGGCATCGCCGCCCGCCACGCCGACGTATGGAACAACATGGCCGTCTTCCACGCCGACCTCCCCGGAAAGATCGAAGCGCTCAAGCGACGCTGCGGCGAGGTCGGCCGCGACTTCGACAGCATCGAGATCTCTCAGCAGTGCGTGGTGGTGATCGGCGAGACCCAGGAGGCTGCGCAGAAGCAGCTGGAGAAGGCGAAGCAGATCTACGGTGGGCACATGGGCGGAAGCCTCGAGGAGCACGGGATCTGGGGCGGCCCCGAGGCGGTGATCGAGAAGGTCGAGCGGCACCGTGCCCTCGGCTGCACGCACCTGCCCATCGAGTTCTTCGGTCGCGACACGCGCGAGCCGGCGAGGCTGTTCGCAGAAGCGGTGATGCCCGCCTTCGCCTAGGAATTCAGCGCCAGCTCTGCCAGCTCATCGACGTGCGGGTCGTGGGCGCCCAGCGCCTCGAGAGCGTCACGCAGCTCGAGCAGGTACTCGAGGTTCTCTCCGCTGGGGCCGCGCGAGCGGCGGATCTGGGCCGCGATAGCCGCAGCCGGCGCCGGCCCCAGGTAGTTCGGGTTGTCCGGCCGCGCCACGTACACCAGCGCGCGCACCGAACCCGGCTCTTCCCCCTGCGTCGCCACCAACAGGTCCAGGCGATCGAAACCGCCGCGCTCGCGATGGTCGAGGGCGCGCAGCACGAGCTCGGCCTCGCCCTGCGCGACCCGATACACGGCACCCCAGCAGATCGCACCCGCCCGCTCCACCAGCGTGGCCACCCGTCCCGGCGCCTCGGGCACGCCGCGGTGGTCCGTGGATCCCTGCCAGAAGCGCCGCGCCCAGCCCTCGACGCAGCCGGCGCGGCGTTCCGCGTATGCAAAGTCCGGGCGCCAGACCAGCGACCCGTAGCCGAAGATCCACAGAGGCGTCGTCGAGCTCAAGCTTCCTCCGCTAGATTGCCGCCATGCAGTTGCCGACACGCCGCGCGGGCGCTCTCGCCGGAGTCTGAACTTGTCGACCTCCGAGGCCCTCACCGAGGGAATCCGCGTCGGAGTGGAGGCAGAGTACTCCCCCGAGCACTCCCAGCCGTCCGCCAACCGCTGGTTCTTCCTCTACACCATCACCATCACCAACGAGAGCCCGGAGACGGTGCAGCTGATCTCCCGCCACTGGACCATCACGGATGCCACGGGAGAGATGGAGGAGGTGCGGGGGCTGGGCGTCGTCGGGGACCAGCCGGTGCTGGAGCCCCGCGAGTCCTACCAGTACACCTCGGGCTGCCCCCTGCCGACCCCCTTCGGCTCCATGCAGGGCAGCTACCAGTTCGTTACGTCCGGCGGCAGCCAGTTCGACGCCCAGGTGGCGCGTTTCGAGCTCCGCGACGTCGGGGCGATCCACTGAGCCGTTGACAGCGCTCAAGTAATAAACCACGTTATCCGCATAAACAGATGAATACTGGCGTCCGCGGATGCCGATATGGAGGCCTGCATGGCCGGCTCCCAACGACTGCCCTTCAAGGTCGCAGACCTCTCCCTGGCCGAGCTGGGCCGAAAAGAGCTGAGGCTCGCCGAGCACGAGATGCCGGGCCTGATGGCCCTGCGCGGCCGCCACTCCGCGCGTCAGCCCCTGGCGGGCGTGAAGGTGATGGGCAGCCTGCACATGACCGTGCAGACCGGAGTGCTGATCGAGACCCTCTGCGCCCTGGGCGCCGACGTGCGCTGGGTCTCCTGCAACATTTTCTCCACCCAGGACTCGGCGGCCGCCGCAGTGGCGGTGGGCCAGGCGGGCACGCCCGAGAAGCCCGCAGGCATTCCGGTCTTCGCGTGGAAGGGCGAGACGCTCGAGGAATACTGGTGGTGCACACTCGAGGCGCTGGTCTGGCCGGACGGCTCCGGGCCGGACCTGATCGTGGACGACGGCGGCGACGCGACGCTGCTCGTCCACAAGGGTCTCGAGTTCGAGAAGGCCGGCAAGGTCCCCGACTTCGACCCCGAGAACGATGCCGAGGAGTGGGGCGTGATCCTCGACCTGCTGCGCGGCCAGCAGGCGAAGAACCCGAAGCTCTGGCAGACGCTGTCGCCGGCCATCCGTGGAGTGTCGGAGGAGACGACCACGGGTGTGCACCGGCTCTACCAGATGGAGAAGGACGGCAGCCTGCTCTTCCCCGCCATCAACGTCAACGACTCCGTCACCAAGAGCAAGTTCGACAACATCTACGGCTGCCGGCATTCCGTCATCGACGGTCTCAACCGAGCCAGTGATGTGATGATCGGCGGGAAGGTCGCCGTGGTGTGCGGCTACGGCGAGGTGGGCAAGGGCTGCGCCCAGGCGCTTCGCGGCCAGGGCGCCCGCGTGATCGTGACGGAGATCGACCCGATCTGCGCGCTCCAGGCCGCCATGGAGGGCTATCAGGTTTCGACACTCGAAGAGGTGGTCGGCGACGCGGACATCTTCGTCACTACGACCGGGAACTTCGGCATCATTCTGGCCGACCACATGGCCCGCATGAAGGACAAGGCCATCGTCAGCAACATCGGCCACTTCGACAACGAGATCGACATGGCCGGGCTGAAGAAGATCGCCGGCATCGAGCACATCGAGATCAAGCCTCAATACGACGAGTGGGTCTTCCCCGACGGCCATTCGGTGCTGGTGCTGGCCGAGGGCCGGCTCATGAACCTGGGCTGCGCGACGGGCCACCCGAGCTTCGTGATGAGCGCCTCGTTCACGAATCAGGTGATCGCGCAGCTCGAGCTGCACGAGAACAACCAGAAGTACGAGAAGAAGGTCTACATGCTGCCCAAGCACCTCGACGAGGAGGTGGCACGGCTGCACCTGGACCAGCTGGGCGTCAAGCTCACGCGCCTGACCGCGGAGCAGTCGGCCTACATCGGAGTGGCGGTCGACGGCCCCTTCAAGCCCGATCACTACCGCTACTAGCGCGGCCCGCGTTACTCGCGACTAGGGCAACGGCTCCGAGCTGTCGGCCTCGCCGCGGCCGCCCGCCGGTACGGGCATCGCGGGGCCCACCGCAGATGCGGTCGGACGCACGGCGGCCAGGAAGCGCTGGCGCAGGCCCGGGTGCGCCAGGGGCAGCGCCGCCGCCACCCCGAGCACCCCCATGGCGACCCAGAAGCCGGTGGACCCCGGATTCAGGATGTAGGCACCCAGCAGCGAGTAGCAGGCCGCCCGCACCAGCGAAGCGGGCAGCACCGCCGCTACGAAGGCGGGGGCGCTGATGCCGCTGACCCCAGCCGCAAAATGAAAGGGCGTCAGCACGCCGAAGGGATGCCCCGTCATCAGCGCGATGAAAGGCGGCCCGGCCGCCTGGGCCCGGGCCTCGAAGTCCGGCCATTTGCGGTGGATCAGGGCCAGCACCTGCTTGCGCCCCATGAAGCGCGCGGCGGCGTAGAGCAGGCAGGCATTCATCGCCAGGGCCAGGCCGCCCAGGAGCGTGCCGAGGCCGGCCCCGAAGAGCAGCCCCGCGGAGGTCAGCACCAGCACCGAGGGCAGCCCCAGGAACTGCCGGAACAGCACCAGCGCCACGAATCCGAGCTCCGCCCACAGGCCGAAGCCCTTCACGGTCTGCTGGATCGAATCCGCCGACCACTCGATGCCCAGCTGGCTGCGCACGAGTTGCGCGGCCCCGAGCACCAGGGCGACGCCCGCCAGGACGAGGAAGGGGCGCAGCGCCTGGCGGATGCGCGAGGGCTTCTGCATGGGGGGCCTCCTCGCGAATTGTAACCGCCGGCGGCGATCCGCCTACAATGCAGAGGCATGAGTGACCTGGCCTTCCGATCCGCCCTGGAGCTGGCCGATTCGCTGCGGCGCGGCGAGCTGTCGAGCCGCGAGCTGCTGGAGCACTACCTCGCCCGCATCGAGGGGGTCGGAAGCGGCCTCAATGCGGTGGTGACGCTGGACGCGGAGCGCGCCCTGGCGCGGGCCGACGCCGCCGACGCGGCGCGGGCCCGCGGCGAGAGCTGGGGCCCGCTGCACGGACTGCCCATGACCGTGAAGGACGTGTTCGAGACGGCCGGCTTGCGCACGACTGCCGGTGCCAAGCCGCTGGCGGAGCACGTGCCCGAGCGCGACGCTGACGCCGTGCAGCGCCTGACGGGCGCCGGGGCCATCATCTTCGGGAAGACCAACACCCCCGCCTGGGCCATGGACTGGCAGACCTACAACGAGATCTTCGGCACCACGCGCAATCCCTGGGACCTCGAGCGCACGCCCGGCGGCTCCTCGGGCGGCTCCGCAGCGGCGGTGGCCGCGGGGCTCACGAGCTTCGAGCTGGGCAGCGACATCGGGGGATCGATCCGCATTCCCGCCCACTGCTGCGGAATCTTCGGACACAAGCCCAGCTGGGGCATCGTCCCGCAGCGGGGCCACATCCCGGGTCTGCCGGGGAGCCTGGTCGAGACCGACATCAACGTGGTGGGCCCGCTGGCCCGCAGCGTCCCGGACCTGTCCCTGGCCCTGTCGGTACTGGCCGGTCCAACGGCCGAGCGCGCGCGCGCCTGGCGCCTCGAGCTTCCGCCGCCGCGACACGAGCGGGCCCGCGACTGGCGCGTGGCCGTCTGGCTCGACGACCCGGAGTTCCCCATCGACCACTCGGTGCGCGAACGGCTGGAGGCAGCCGTGGCGGCCCTGCGCGCCGCCGGCGTGCAGCTCGACGAATCCGCCCGCCCTCCCTTCCCCCTGTCGCAGGCCGTCGACCTCTACCGCCGACTGCTCGCTCCGGCCACTGCCGTGACGCTGGAGGACGAGCACTTCGAGCAGCTCGCGGCCGGCGCCGAGGGAACTCCGGACGGCAACGAGTTCACGACCTTCACCCGCGCCCTGGCCATGCGCCATCGCGAGTGGCTGCGCCTGCACGACGAGCGCGAGCAGATGCGCCGGGCCTGGGCGGAGTTCTTCCGGGATGTCGACCTGCTGCTGTGCCCGGTTGCCGCGGTGCCTGCCCTGCCCCACGACCACAGCGAGCCCTTCATCCTGCGCCGCATCCAGGTCAATGGCGCCCCGCGATCCTACCTCGACCACTTCACCTGGATGGGGCCCATCGGCGCCGCGCTGCTGCCCGCCACGGCAGTCCCCGTGGGTCGAACCCCGGACGGCCTGCCCATAGGTGCGCAGATCGTGGCCCCATACCTCGAAGATCACAGCGCCCTTGGTTTTGCGGAGCTGCTGGCCCGGGAGATGGGGGGCTTCGAGGCGCCGCCGGCGTTCGATCGCCGCGCCCCGGTGCGTTAAGGATATGATGGAAGACCCCGATCGGAGCCCCATGCCGCCTGACATCCCTCGCCAGAGCCGAAGCCTCTTCCCCGCGGGCCTGCTGGCCGCACTGGCCGTGCTGGCCTGCGCGCCCGCCGCCAGCGCGGGCCTGACCTGCACGGCCATCCCCGAGTTCACACGCCTGTTCCTGCAGGGCCATGTGCGCCACAACGAGCTCACGGCGGAGATCCGCGAGCGCGCAGTGGAGAACTTCGTGCTCGGGCTCGATCGCTCGCGCGCCCTGCTCACGGAGGGCGAAGCCCTGCAGCTGCGCGCCTCGCTGGCCGGTGCGTTCGACGACGCCAAGAAAGGCGAATGCGCCAAGCTCTCGGCTGCCCACAAGGAGCTGGTGCGACGTCACGAGCAGGCCGCGCGCTTCGTCCGGGCATTCGTCGAGTCCGAGGACTACGCGATCGACGACTCCGCCTCGCTGGTGCTGGACCCGGAGGATCGGGGCTACCCGGCCGACGCGGCCGCCCGCGACGATCTGCTGCGACGCCTGGTGCACTTCCAGATGTCGAACTACCTCGGCAACGACACGCCCCTGGACGAGGCCAAGGAAAAGCTCGTCGCCCGCTACGATCGCCGGCTGCGCCGCGCCCTCGAGATCACGCCCGACGAGGTCTACTCGAACTTCCTGAACGCCTTCGCCTCCGCCCTCGACCCGCATTCGAACTACCTGTCTTCGGAGGTGCTCGAGGACTTCCGCATCGGCATGTCGCTCTCGCTGGAGGGCATCGGCGTCGCGCTCTCCGAACAGGACGGCTACGCGGTGGCCGAGCGCATCATCCCGGGCGGCGCCGCCGACAAGCACGGCGAGCTTCGCCCCAAGGACAAGATCATCGCCGTAGCCGAAGACAACAAGGACTTCGTCGACATCGTCGACATGCCGCTGCGCGACGCCGTGAGCCTGATCCGTGGCAAGGCCGGATCCACCGTCGGCCTGCGCGTCCTGCGCCAGGGCGACAAGAACGAGCGCTTCGACATCCAGATCGTGCGCGACAAGATCGATCTGGCCGAGCAGGCGGCGAAGCTCCGCTTCGAAGAGAAGAAGATCGGCGAAAAGGATTACAAGCTGGCCATACTCGAGCTGCCCTCCTTCTACGGCGACGCCGACCCCAGCAAGCGCCAGTGCACCGACGACGTCGCGGAGCTCTTGACCCAGGTCAACGAAGAGGGTGCGGACGGGCTGCTGCTGGACCTCTCTCGCAACGGCGGCGGACTGCTCCAGCACGCCGTCACGATCTCGGGCTTCTTCATCAGCGAAGGCGAGGTGGTGGGGATCGAAGACTCCAGGGGACGGCGCCAGGTGCTCCCGGATCGAGACGAACGCGTGCTCTACTCCGGCCCGATGGTGGTACACACCTCGCGCGTCTCGGCCTCGGCCTCGGAGATCCTGGCCGGGGCTCTCAAGGACTACGGCCGGGCGGTCATCGTCGGTGACGACCACACCTTCGGAAAGGGCACGGTGCAGACGGTCTCGCAGCTGCCCGGGGACAACGGAGCCCTCAAGATCACAACGGCCCTCTTCTTCCGGCCCGGCGGCATGTCCACCCAGCACGCCGGCGTCTCCGCCGACGTGGTGCTGCCCTCCGCGCTCTCGAACGACGACTACGGCGAGAAGGCGCAGCGCTTCTCGCTGCCCCCGCAGCGAACCTCGCCTTTCCTCGGCGACTCGGCGAACACCAGCAAGCCGGAAATGCACTGGGTCCCGGTGGAGGCACAGATGCTGGCGATGCTGGCCCAGCGCTCCGACCAGCGCGTCGAGACGAGCGAGGCCTTCGACGAAGTGCGCGAGCGCATCGCCGAAGCCGACGAGGCCGGCGGGGTGGTGGTGGTCGCGGAGCTGATGAAGCGTCGCGAGGAAGAGAACAAGGCCGAGGCCGCCACGGAAGAAGACGGCGCCGAGACGGGCGAGAAGAGCGACAAGGGCGCCTCCGCCGAAGCAGGCGACTCGACGGCGCTCGAGGGTGGGGGCCAGGCCAGCAGCGGCCAGGCAGCGGGCGATGGCGAGGCGCAGGCCTCGGCAGCCGCTCCCGAGCTCGCCGAGGACGAAGAGGAGGAGGACTCGCCCCAGCTCGAGGAGGCGCTCGCGGTCCTCGAGGACCTGGTGACGTTCAGCCAGCAGCGCGCGGCAGCACGCGACCAGGCCCGGCCCGAGTCATGAAACGGCCAGCACCCGACGCATCTCGGCCCGAGTCATGAAACGGCCAGCACCCGACGCATCTCGGCCCGAGTCATGAAACGCCCGGCGCCACCCAGCGCGCTGCAGTTGTACGCCGCCGCCCGGGCCGCCAGGCGCAGACACACCTCGAAGTCGAGCCCGTAGGCCAGACCGGCGGCGAAGGCCCCGTGGAAGACGTCGCCAGCACCCGTCGAGTCGACCACTCGGGTGCGCTGGGCAGCAAAGCGTCGCACCCGGTTGCCGTCCAGGTAGAGCCCACCGCGCGGCCCCTGCGTAACGACGGGGCGCCCCCCGGAGACAGCGGCGAGCTCGCGCAGCGTGCGCCGTGGATCGCCGTGCCCCGCCGCCTGGACGAACTCCATCGGCACGATGGCGTGGTCCACGTGCGGCAGCAGACGCCGCACCCCGGGAGCGGGGCGGTGAAAGTCGCCCACCACCGTGCCACCGAGCGCGCGCGCCCGCCGTGCGGCGCGCAAGGCCTGCGCTGGGAAGTGCCCGTCCACCAGCAGCAGGCCATCGCGGCGGATGACCGAGAGGTCGAGCTCTGGCGCCCGTGCCTCGCTGCGGCGCCGGTCCGGAACCAGGAAGCGGCGCTCGCCGCTCGGCTCCACCAGCACCACCGCCAGGGTCGTGGGAGCGTGTGCGCTTGCGATCAGTCGGCGCGTCTTCACGCCAGCCGCCCGTAGCGTCCGCCGCAGGTAGCGGCCCTCGGCGTCGTCGCCCACGATCGAGAGCAGATGCGCGTCGCAGCCCAGGGCGGCCGCCTGGCGCAGCGCGGTCGCGGTCATGCCACCACTGGAGACGTGGCGCTCCCGGTACCGGGTCCGCACCTGCTGCGGCTCCAGGCTCTCGACGCGGTAGCTGTGGTCCACGACGCAGAGTCCGAGCCCCACGATCCGTCGCATGCTGCTCCCCCCGGGATTCCGCTGCCTACCACAGCCCCAACCGAATCCGCTAGGATGCCGGCGCCCTCAATCGATCCCCCTGAGAGTCCAGATCCCCCCAAGGGAGGGCTGCCAGTGAGCATCCTGCTGCTGGTCTCGCTAATTGCGCTAGCCGTGGCTCTGAGTGCCAGCGTGGTGCTGTTCGCACGCACGGGCGAGCTGAGGCTGGGCCTGCTGACTGGGCTGCTCGCCGCCATGGCTATCCCCCAGGGGATTTCTTTGTGGCAGCTGGGCTGGAGCCCTGGCCTGGGCCTGGACCTGGCCACGGCCGCGGCCGCAGCCGGGCTGGTCGCGAGCCTGTTTGGGCTGCAGAGCGTGCGGGCCATGGGACGCACCCTGCGCGAGCTCGAGCGCGCCGAGGCCCTGCAGTGGGAGAGCATGGAAGGCGTGCGCGGAGTGACCGAGCTGGCTGCGCGCCGCGGCATGAGCGTGCAGGAGAAGCTCCCCCTGCTGCTCGAGATGGGCTGCGAGCGCCTGGGCCTCGACGTGGGACTGGTGTCTCGGGTTCGCGGGGACCGCTACGAGCTGGTCGCATTGCACGCGCCCGAGGACTTCCCGGTGGCGGAGGGCGCAGCCTTTGCTCTGGCCGACACGGCCTGCCACTACACCCTCGACTCGGAGCGGCCCGTGGCACGAGCCAGCGTGAAGGAAACGCCCCGCGGCGGGCAGGGGCGCGGCGCCCTGCCCTTCGAGGCCTACCTCGGTGCCCGCATCCGCCAGGGCGACGAGACCTACGGCACCCTCGCCTTCGCCAGCTTCGCGCCCCGACCGACGCGTTTCTCCGCCAGTCACAAGGACCTGATCGCATTGATGGCTCAGTGGCTGGGCGCCGAGCTCGAGCGCGAGCAGCTGCTGGAATTACGCCACAGCGCGCCGAAGCGCCCGGACCGGGATCCCGCCCCGGGCCCCAGCGCTGCGCCACGGCGGCCCGCCAGCGCGGGAAACGTGGCGCTGAACGATGTGGTTCGACGCCTGGAGCGGCGCATTCGCCGCACGGCGGGGGCCGACGTGGAGGTCGTCTTCGAGCTCGCCCCGGAGCTCGCCCCGGCCGCCGACTCCCGGATCCCGCTCGAGGCCATCGTGCTGGCCCTGGTGCGCAAAGCCGGCGAGACCGTCGAGAAGGACGGCGCCGTCGTGATCGCCACCGCCAACCACGAGTTCGCGCGAGAGCCCGGTGTGATGCCGTCCCGCGAGCCGGATCTCTACGTCACGCTCTCGGTCAGCGAAACCAGCGGCCGTCTGGATGCCGACGCCTTCTCGCGCGTTTTCGCAGACGAAGACGCGGAGGCGGCCGCCGCCCATCCGGAGGCGAGGCTCTCGTTGCCCACGGTCTACCGCATGCTCCAGCGAGTCGGGGGCGACCTCTCGGTCGAGGTGGAGCCGGAGCACAGATCAACGTTCACCCTGTTCCTGCCGCGCCCCAAGGCCGCAGCAGTCGCCGAGCGACCGGCCCTCCGGGTCGCCACACCACCGGCAACCCACTAGCTTTGCCCCCGGAGGTTTCGTGACCGAGCGAGTTGTCGTCTCCATCGATCAGGGTGTCGCCGACGTGCGGCTTGCCCGTGCCGACAAGCTGAACGCATTGGATGTCGCGATGTTCGAGGCGCTGGCAGAAGCTGGACAACAGCTGGCGCAAGACCGCTCGCTCCGTGCCGTGGTGCTGAGCGGCGAGGGCCGCGCCTTCTGCGCGGGAATCGACCTGTCGAGTCTGGGCGCCGGGGGCCGCAACCTCTTCGAACGCGGCCCGGAGAGCCCCGCCAACTTCGCCCAGAGCGCGGCGTGGGTCTGGAAGACGCTGCCGGTACCCGTCATCGCAGCCGTGCACGGCGTGGCCTTCGGCGGCGGACTCCAGATCGCACTGGCCGCAGACATTCGCTTCGTCGCGCCCGACGCCCGGCTCTCCGTGATGGAGATCAAGTGGGGCCTGGTTCCCGACATGAGCGGCAGCCAGACCCTGCGGCGCCTGGTACGCCTCGACGTGGCCAAGGAGCTCACCTTCACCGGCCGCATCGTCTCCGGCAGCGAGGCCGTCGAGCTCGGTCTGGCCACGCAGCTCTCCGACACACCGCGAGAGGCTGCCCTCGAGCTGGCGCGCCAGATCGCCACGAAGTCGCCCGATGCGATCCGCGCCGGCAAGCGCCTGCTCGAAGAGACGGGGGAGCTCGGCGTCGAGGCAGGCCTGCTGCTGGAGGAAGAGCTCCAGCGCTCGGTGATCGGCAAGCCGAACCAGATCGAGAGCGTGCACGCGAATCGCGACAAGCGCGATCCCCGCTTCGAGGACCCGAGCTGAGGCTGACAACTGGCACACTTGGGGCGCTGTTGCCGCTGGCCGCGGCAGGCCTGCTGGCCTGCGCCAGCTTCGCGCCGCATTCGCCGGAGTCGATCCCCTTCCTGGAGCGCGCCCAGTCGCAGACGCGGGACGGGGTAACGGTCACGGTGGCGGTGCCCAGCCGCGACGAGGCGAAGCAGCTCTTCGGCGTCGATCTGGAGAAGAAGCGCATCCAGCCCGTCTACCTCGAGCTGAAAAACGGCGCGGTCATTCCCTGGGCCGTGATGATGACCGGTGTCGACCCGAATTATTTCTCGGCCCGCGAGGCCGCCTACAAGAGCCACTTCCGCTGGCGCCCCGCCACCAACAACAGGATGGACGATCACTTCGACGGCCTGGGCCTCGATACCCTGACCGCGCCGGGTGAGACCACCGCGGGCTTCGTGTTCTCCAACCTCAAGCTCGGCACCAAGGAGGTGCGCGTGCGCCTGCACGGGCCGCAGCGCACGCAGCTCTTCGAGTTCTACGTTCCGGTGCCGGGCTTCAAGGCCGACTACCACGAGGTGGACTGGGAGGCCCTGGAGAACCAGGACTTCCAGCATTTCGACGAAGAGGAATCCCTGCGCGCCGCGCTGCGCGCCCTGCCCTGCTGCACCACGCGCATGGACGGCTCGGGCAAGGGCGACCCGGTGAATCTCATCCTGATCGGCAGCGGCGAGGAGGTCGCGGCCGCGTTGAACCGCGCGGGCTGGGACGAGACCGAGAAGCTCACCTTCGCCTCGGGCTGGCGCACCTTCAAGGCCTTCTTTGGCGGGGAGTACAAGTACTCCCCGATGAGCTCGTTGTACCTCTTCGGGCGCGGTCAGGACGCCGGCTTCCAGAAGGCCCGCGACACCATCCACGAGCGCAACCACCTGCGCCTCTGGATGTCGGACATGAAGTTTGAGGGCGAGCACGTCTGGGTGGGAACCATCACCCGGGACATAGGCGTCTATTTCACGACCAAGGCCTGGAACCTCACCACCCACGCCATCGACCCGGCGGTGGACGAAGCGCGCACCTACATCTCCGAGGACTTCATGAACGCGCAGTCGATTGCGCGGCTGGGCCTGGTCCAGGGCGTGGGGGCGGCCACCTCCGACAAACCGCACCGCAACCTGATGAACGCCCCCTGGTGGACCGACGGAACGCGCGTCGTGATGGAGGTCTCGAAGCGGCCCATGTCCTACGAAGAGGTGGCCTTCTTCTACTGGGACTGGGGCACCGACAACGACGAGGCCTTCAACGAGGCCCTGCGCCGCGCCGCCGGGCGCTAGCCGCGTTCCAGGGCCCGCCGCTAGAAGCCCAGCTCGATGGTCGCGTGGGCGCCGGCGCTTAGCTGGCTGGTGCCCGCCTCCAGCGGCGGGGCCGGGGATACCGCCTCGGCCATCATCGCAGCACCTCGCAGGGGCCGCGGGGGCGGCCCGCCGCTGCTGGAGAGCTGGATCTTCACGATCGCGTAGCCCTTGGCCCCGAGTTTCGCGCGCACGCGCTCGGCGCGTTCGCGGAACGCGCCGAGCGCCTCGTCGACCAGCTCGGCCTCCACCTCGCGGCGCCGCTCCGGTGAGACGCTGAAGCCCAGGCTCTGGACCTGGAGGCGAGACTGCAGGCGGCCCACCAGCTCGCTCATCTCACGGGCGTCCGCGCCCTCGAGCACCAGCGTCTGGGTGCCGCGCCAGCGGCGCAGCTGCGCGCGCTTGGGATCGTCGATGGGCCGCGTGGTGTAGCCGCCGGTGCGCATGCGCAGGCCCGAGGCGGCCTTCGCCTGCTCCATCCCCCAGCTCATCGCGGTGTTGATCTGGGCCGCCACCTCGGCGGGATCGGTGGACTCGAAGCTGGCGCCCAGGACGGCGGTCACCCAATCGTTCTCCACCTCGCGACTACGCTCGACGGAGAAGCTCACGTGGTTGCGAACGACCTCCTCATCCGCCAGGGCAGGAGCCGCCAGAGCCAGAAGCACGCCTAGCGCGAGAAGACGCATGGCCGGCATTGTAGCCCCGGGCACGATCCCCGAGAATGGTCCCCCGTGAACCAGAGCTTCAGCGCCGTCATCTTCGATCTCGGCGGCGTGGTGCTGGGCTCCCCGCTCCACGCCATCGCCGACTACGAGCGCGACGAGGGAATTCCCGTCGGCTTCGTCAACCGCGTCGTCGTCGACACGGCGCCCGACGGCGCCTGGTCGCGGCTCGAGCGCGGCGAGCTCTCGCTCGACCCCTTCTACGCCGCCTTCGAGCGCGACTGCCGCGAGGCCGGGCAGCGCATCTCGGCCCGGACCATGATGCTGCGCATGGGCGCGGCCTCGGCGCCGCGGCCCGCGATGCTCCAGGCGCTCGAGCGCATTCGCGCCGCAGGTCTCAAGACCGCGGCTCTGACCAACAACTGGGAGCCAGAGGGGGAGAGCGAAGGCAGCCGCGCGCTCAAGCCACACTTCGACGTATTCATCGAGTCGAGCGTGGTGGGCCTGCGCAAGCCCGACCCGCGCATCTACGAGCTCGCCTGCCGGGAGATCGGGGTCGCCCCGGCAGAGGCCGTCTTCCTGGACGACATCGGAAGCAACCTGAAGACCGCGCGCCAGCTGGGCATGGCAACGATCAAGGTGAACGATCCCGTCAGCGCCATCGCCGAGCTGGAAGCCCTGCTGGGCTTCGGGCTGAGGGGCTAGTCGGCGGAGTCGGACTCGCCTGAAAGGCCCTCTTCCGCCACCGACAGGCCCAGGCTCTCCATTTCCTGGCGGGCGCGCTCCGAAAGCGAGCCCGAGAAGAGCAGGCGCGTGCGGGTGACCTCCGGGTCCTCGCCGGCTGCGAGCGCCAGCGACTCGGCGAAAGAGGCCACGCTCTGCGTCCACGCCGAGTGCTCGCCAAGCACCGGTACCAGCAGGGTGCCGTCGCCGGTGGTGGCGGCCACGCGGCCGCCCACCGTGACGAGGCGTTCGAGCGAGCCGGTATTCTCGCCGTACTGGCGCAGCAGCTCGGCCAGGCGCCCGAAGTCCCGCGCCTCCTCCGGAGAGCTCGCGGCCGAGGCCGCCGCGATGAAGGCCTGCCGGTCGGAGGTGTCTTCCAGCGCGGAGAGGGAGTCGAGCAGGCGCACGCCGTGGCTCGAGGTGTAGTGGGGGTTGGCGAGGAATTCCTCGCGCAGCATCTCGTCCACGCCCATCACGGCGAGCTCGATGTTGTGGAGCCGGCGCAGGTCTTCGGCGGAGTAGTCGCGCAGCAGCTCCTCGGAGCGCGCCGGATCTTGGAATGAGTCCGAGTGCTCGGGCGCATCGGCCTGCGTCAGTGAAGACTGTGATTTGCCCGCCCAGGCGGCCCAGACGTGCTGCTGCAGCTCCTGTTGCAGCTCGGCGTTCTGGGTGTGCGGATCGATGCCGAGGCGGTGAGCCACCGTGCGCTTCATGGCGTCGAGGTCGACGAAGCCCTCCCCGCCCTTCGGTCCACCCAGCGTGAGGTTGCCGGCCTTGGGCGCCGCCCCCCAGGCACCGACCGGCAGCCCAGGCCGGAGCGAGCCGCCGCTGGGAACACTGCCCGCGGCGGGCGCCGCGCCCGCACTGGGCTGGGCCTGGGGAGTGGGAGCGGCCGGGCCCTGCCTCAGTGCCGCGAGCGCATCGATCTCGCGCACGCGCTCCTGCAGCGCGTCGATGCCACGCGCCTCGAAGCTCCCGAATTCGCTGCTGACCTGGAAGACCGGCTGGAAGCCGTCGGAGCCCACCTCCTCGGCCACCTGGTGGTGGGGCCCGCGCATCAGCTCAGGGGGCAACAGCTCGCTGGCCCGCAGGGAGGGAGACTCGAAGCCATCGGCGGCTCGGGCCTGCGGCCAGGCGCCGGCCAGGAACACGGCCAGGACGGCCACCAGGGGCCCGAAGCGTCTCACAGCTGCGGAGGCTAACACTTCGCCTGCCCGTGCGACCTTTCCCCCAGGGGAATATATCTATCTCTTTATTGAGATATCCTGATCAAAAGCCTACACTCAGCCCCCTCGCGAGCCGATCTCGCGATAGGTTTCGCCCATGGCCTCCCGTTGCACCCGCTCCCAGCTCGAAGCCCTGCTCGCCGAGCGCATCCTCGTGATCGACGGCGCGATGGGCACGATGCTCCAGGCCCAGAGCCTGGAGGAGGCGGACTTTCGCGGCGAGCGCCTGCGCGACCACCCGGGTGAGCTCAAGGGCGACAACGAGCTGCTGGTGCTGACCCGGCCCGAGGTGGTGGTGGAAGTCCACGACGCCTACTGCGCTGCCGGCGCCGACCTGATCGAGACCAACACCTTCGGCTCCAACGCCATCGCCCAGGCCGACTACGGCACCGAGGGCCTTGCCTACGAGCAGAACGTGGAGGCGGCTCGCCTGGCGCGCGGCGTGGCCGACAGCTGGACCGAGAAGACCCCAGAGCGGCCGCGCTTCGTGGTGGGGGCGCTCGGGCCGACTCCCAAGACGCTCTCGATTTCCCCCGACGTCAACGACGCGGCCTTCCGCAGCCTCAGCTTCGACCAGCTCGAGGCAGCCTACGCGGAGCAGGCGCGCGGGCTCGTCGCCGGGGACGTCGACATCCTGATGGTCGAGACCATCTTCGACACCCTCAACGCCAAGGCGGCCATCGTCGCGATCCGCAAGCTCTTCGAGGAGCTGGGCCGGGAGCTGCCGCTGATGATCTCGGTGACCATCACCGACCGCAGCGGGCGCACCCTCTCCGGCCAGACCGTCGAGGCCTTCTGGGCCTCCGTCGCTCACGCGAAGCCCGTCTCGGTGGGCATCAACTGCGCGCTGGGCGCCGACGAGATGCGGCCCTTCCTGGCCGAGCTGGCCGAGATCGCCCCGATTCCCGTGAGTTGCTACCCGAACGCCGGCCTGCCCAACGCCTTCGGCGGCTACGACCAGACTCCCGAGGAGATGGCGGCGAAGCTGCGCGAGTTCGCCGAGAGCGGGCTCGTCAATCTGGTGGGCGGCTGCTGCGGCACCACCGACGCACACATCCGCGCCGCGGCCGAGGCGGTGCGCGGCGTGGCGCCGCGTCGGCCCCCCGAGCACGAACACGGGCTCAGTGTCTTCAGCGGCCTCGAGACCTACACGATCCGGCCGGACTCGAACTTCTCGATAATCGGCGAGCGCACCAACGTCACCGGATCGCGGCGCTTCGCGAATCTGATCAAGAAAGGCAAGTTCGAGACCGGCGTCGAGGTGGCCCTCGACCAGGTGCGCAACGGCGCCAACCTCCTCGACGTCAACATGGATGAGGGCATGCTCGACTCCGAGCAGGTCATGACGACCTTCCTCAACCTGATCGCGACGGAGCCCGAGGTGGCACGTGTGCCCATCGTGGTCGACAGCTCCAAGTGGTCGGTCATCGAGGCCGGCCTCAAGTGCGTCCAGGGCAAGGGCATCGTCAACTCGATCAGCATGAAGGAGGGCGAGGAGGACTTCCTCGACAAGGCCCGCGCCATCCAGCGCTACGGGGCCGGAGTCGTGGTGATGGCCTTCGACGAGACCGGGCAGGCCGACACCACCGAGCGAAAGGTGGAGATCTGCCAGCGGGCCTACGCGCTCCTGACCGAAACGGTGGGCTTCGCTCCCGAGGACATCGTCTTCGACCCGAACATCCTCGCCATCGCCACGGGCATCGAAGAGCACGCCGAGTACGCCGTGAACTTCATCGAGGCCACCCGCATCATCAAGCAGACCTGCCCCGGTGCGCGCGTGAGCGGGGGCGTCTCGAACCTCTCCTTCAGCTTCCGCGGCAACGACGCCGTGCGGGAGGCCATCCACACCGCCTTCCTCTACCACGCCATCGCCGCGGGCCTCGACATGGGCATCGTGAACGCCGGCCAGCTGGGCGTGTACGAGGACATCCCCAAAGATCTGCTCGAGCGCGTCGAGGACATCCTCTGGAACCGGCGCGAAGACGCCACCGAGCGCTTGGTGGACTTCGCCGAGACGGTGAAGGGCGGCGGGCGCAAGAAGGAGCTGGACCTCAGCTGGCGCGAGAAAGGCGTGGACGAGCGGCTCTCGCATGCGCTGGTCCACGGCATCGTCGACTACATCGAGGAGGACACCGAGGAGGCGCGGCAGAGCTACCCGCGGCCACTTCACGTCATCGAGGGCCCGCTGATGGACGGCATGCGCATCGTCGGCGACCTCTTCGGTGCCGGCAAGATGTTCCTGCCCCAGGTCGTAAAGAGCGCACGGGCGATGAAGCGGGCCGTGGCCGTGCTGACCCCCTTTATGGAGCAGGAGAAGGACGCCGGCGGCCGATCGCGGGCACGCATCGTGATGGCCACCGTCAAGGGCGACGTCCACGACATCGGCAAGAACATCGTGGGCGTGGTGCTCGGCTGCAACGGCTACGAAGTGATCGATCTGGGCGTGATGGTCCACTGCGACAAGATCCTCGACACCGCCGTCGAGCAGGACTGCAACCTGATCGGGCTCTCGGGCCTGATCACGCCCTCCCTGGACGAGATGGTCCACGTCGCCAAGGAGATGCAGCGGCGCGGGCTCGACACGCCGCTGCTGATCGGCGGCGCCACCACCAGCAAGCAACACACCGCTGTCAAGATCTCGCCAGCGTTCGAGGGCTCGACGCTGCACGTCCACGACGCCTCGCGGGCGGTGGGAGTGGTGGCCGGCCTGCTCGACCCGAAGCAGCGCAAGGGCCTGGACGAGGCCAACCGCCTGGAGCAGGAGCGGCTGCGCTACGTCTACACCGGCCGCGAGAAGCAGCCGCTGCTGCTCTGGCCCGACGCCGTGGCGAACCGCCTCGATCTTGACTGGCGGCAGGAAGACCTGCCGCAGCCCGCCTTCACTGGCCTGCGCGTGGTCGACGACATCTCGCTCGAGGAGATCGCGAGCTACATCGACTGGACCTTCTTCTTCGCCGCCTGGGAGCTCAAGGGCAAGTTTCCGAAGATCCTCGATCACCCCAAGTACGGCGAAGCCGCTCGAGACGTCTACGAGGCCGGCCAGCTGCTGCTGCGCCGGATGCTGGACGAGAAGCTGCTGGAGCGCCGCGGGGTCTACGGCTTCTGGCCCGCCGCCCGAGAGGGCGAGGACGTGGTGCTCTATGCCGATGCCGAGCGCAGCCAGGTGCAGGCCCGCTTCCCCATGCTGCGTCAGCAGCGCGAGCAGCCCGCGGGCAAGCCCAACCGCTCGCTGGCCGACTACGTGGCCCCGGCGGACGCCGGGCTGCGCGACCACGTGGGCGCCTTCGCCGTCACCACCGGTATCGGGGCCAACGAGCTGGCGGCGGACTTCGAGCGAGCCCACGACGACTACTCGGCCATAATGGTGAAGGCGCTGGCCGACCGGCTGGCCGAGGCCTTCGCCGAGTGCCTGCACCAGCGTGCCCGCCGCGACTGGGGCTACGGCGCTGTCGAAGACCTGGCGAACGAGGACCTGATCGCGGAGCGCTACCGCGGCATCCGCCCGGCCTTCGGCTATCCCGCCTGCCCCGACCACACCGAGAAGGGCACACTCTTCGAGCTGCTGGGCGCCACCGAGCAGGGCATCAAGCTCACCGAGAGCTACGCCATGCTGCCCGCCGCCAGCGTGAGCGGGCTCTACTTCGCCCACCCCGAAGCGCGCTATTTCACGGTGGGCCGCATCGACCGCGACCAGGTCGAAGACTACGCGGCGCGCAAGCAGATGGGCGTGTCCGAGATCGAGCGCTGGCTGACCCCGAACCTCGGGTACGATCCCGACGCATGAAATCAGGCCCGAGGCTTCTTCCCGCGGCGCTGGCTGGCCTGGCCCTGGCCTGCGCCACCACCGAAACTCCGGACCAGGCCGCCCCGCCGGGGCCGGTTCCGGCCCGCTTCCAGCCGGCCGTTTCGTACTCCGCCGAACGCGGCGGGACTGTGCTGCTGGTGATCGAGCGGGGGGAGACGGTTCTCGAATCCGCTGGGCCGGGCCGCGATCCCCGCGCCCCGCAGCCGCTGCACGGCGCCAGCGACGCCTTCTGGGGCGTGCTCGGCGTTGCCGCTGCCGAGGACGGCCTGCTGGAGCTCGACGAGCCGGTCTCGGCCACCTTGCCCGAGTTCGCCGGCCGGCGCGGCCGGGGCGAGATCACTCTGCGCCAGCTGCTCGACTTCACCAGCGGCCTCGAGTCGGGCTACGGGCGCGCCGTGGGCAGCGACGAGGTCTTCCGCCTGGAGATGGTCGCGCCTCCCGGTGAGCGCTTCCAGTACGGACCCAGCCACCTGCGCGTCTTCGTGACCGTGCTCGGCCGCAAGCTCGCCGCCGCGGGCCAGAACCCGGATCCGCTCCAGTACCTCGAGGAGCGGATCCTCGAGCCCATCGATGCCGAACTCGCGGGCTGGAGCCGCGACCAGTCCGGCTACGCCGACCCCGGCGACGGCGCGTCCATGGACGCTCAGGGCTGGGCTCGCTTCGGCGCGCTGCTGCTGCACCGGGGTCGCGTGCAAGAGCGGGAGGTCGTCTCGACCGGCGCCATGGAGCAGGTCTTCCGCGGCAGCGAGCCCAACCCGACCTTCGGGCTGGGGGTGTGGCTCAACACGAACACGCGACGTCTGATCGGCGAGCGCTGGGGAGGCCGCGCTCCGGCGCCGGCCTTCTACGCCGACGGCCTCTCCGATCTAGTGGTAGCAACCGGCGCAGGAAACCAGCGCCTCTACGTCATCCCATCGCTCGAGACCGTGATCGTGCGCTTCGGCGTCGCCGACCACGCCTTTCGGGATGCGGAGCTGCTCTCGCTGCTCGTAACCGCGTTGCGGGACTCCGCGTAGGCCGGCTCGATGTGGCGGAGCCTGGCGCTCGGGCTCCTCGCGGTCGCTTCTACTGCGGCGGCGGGAGAGCGCGAAGAGGTGCTCGGCGAGTTTCTCGACCAGCACTGGAAGCAGCTGCCCATAACCCCGCAGGGCCCGGCTCCGGAGGGCTGGAGTGCGCTGGAGGCCTCGCTCGATCCGGCCCAGTGCGGCAGCTGCCACCCCCAACAGCTGCAGCAGTGGCAGAGCTCGCTGCACGCCGACGCCTACTCGCCCGGTTTCGCGGGCCAGCTGATCGAGGGAGACCTGGCCGCTGCCGAGCAGGTGCGCCAGTGCCAGAGCTGCCACGCGCCGCTGGCGGAGCAGCTCGAAGACAACGAGCTCAGAGCCCAGGGCCTGGTATGCGCCGGCTGCCATGTGCGCGCCCACCGCAGGTTCGGGCCCCCGAGCCGCGCCGAGCTGCCCGAACCCGCGGGCGCCCTGCCCCACGGCGGTTTCACGGCACGCTCCGAGTTCCAGGAGAGCCGCTTCTGCGCGCCTTGCCACCAGTTCTTCGACGACGCCGGCGTGAACGGCAAGCCGCTCGAGAACACCTATCGCGAGTGGCAGGCCAGCCCCTTCGCCGACGCCGGCCGTCACTGCCAGAGCTGCCACATGCCGGACCGAGCCCACACCTGGCAGGGCATCCACGACCCGGAGTTCGTGCGCGCCGCCGTCGACGTGGTGCTGGAGGCCGAAGGCCTCGAGAGCGCGAACCTGGAGGCAACCCTGGCCCTGCGCAGCCGCGAGGTGGGCCATCGCTTTCCAACCTACGTAACGCCGCGAGTCGTGATGGCGCTGTGGCAGGCGGATGCTCTGGGCAATGAACTCCCGCGGACGCGCCGGGAGTCGACGATCGGGCGCGAGATCGACTTCGCCGCCGAGCCCAGCCGCGAGGTCTTCGACACGCGGGTGGCTCCGGGGCAGGCCATTGCTCTCGAATACGCAGTGGCCCGGCACGCCGACGCCGTCGAGCTGGTCGGCAGCGTGACCGTCGATCCCGACTACCACTACCGCGGCGTCTTCGAGGCGCTGCTCGAGAGCCTCGAGAACCCGAAGGCTCGCGCACACATCGAAGCAGCCCTGCGGCGCGCCGGGGAGAACGTTTTCGTGCTCTCCGAAACGCGCCTCGCCCTGCCAGCCAGTGCGGGCCCGTAGGTCACTTGTCTGCCTGCTTCGAAGTGAAAACGCTCGTCTCCGGGTGAAAGGCGGCCCAGGCAAACCAGTAGCCCTGCACCACCTCGACCTCCTGTGGCGCCTCCACCGAGAAAGCCTGCGAGGCGGGGTCGTACGCGACACGCACCGGATGGCCGGCGAAGTGCTCTCGCACCTCGCCGCCGGCCCGCTGCAGCTCCTGCGCGGGATAGGCTCGCGCTGCACCTCCGGCCAGCCGCAGTCCCAGAGTCAGGGCCTTGGGGTGGTAGCGGCGGTCGCTGGGAACAGGGAAGAGCAGCCGCTCCGAGCTGGCGTAGTCACCGTAGGGCGAGCTGCCATAGCGACGTGCGTGGCCAGTCTCCCGGCTGAGCACACGGGTCTCCGGGTGCGCCTCGCGCCACTCGCCCCAGGGCAGCACGCGCGCGCGCAGCAGGCGCAGGCGCTGCCCCCGGGAGGGTCCCGTTACCGCCTCGGACGAGATCTGCGACCAGAGGCTCTCGGTCTCGCGGTCGTAGAGCAGCAGGTCCGAGCGGTACAAGAGCCCCGAGACGCCGAAACGACGCGACGCGCCGGCCACGCGGCGGTCGAAGACCATGCCCGTACCGCAGAGCGGGCAGTAGGAGACCAGGATCTCCTGCCCACCCAGCGTGTCGTTCACCAGCTCGTGCCAGACCAGCACGGCAAGCGGGTATGCGCGGGCTTCACCACCGGCCATCACGCCGATCACGACTTCGGCGTCGTCCCAGCCGCCCGCCGAGGCGGGAACATGCGCCGGATCATCGAGTGCGGGAATCCCGTCGCGGGGCGGCCCGCCGGGAAGGATCTGCTTTGCGTCGATGGCGGCGGGCTCGAGCACGAAGCCGTTCAAAACCAGAGCCGCGGCCAGCAGAACCCACATCAGTTGAGACTACGCCCCGGACCGAGCGTTGGTTACTTCTGCTAGCCTGGCCCGGCAACGAAGCGGGGGGCATCGAGGGGTATGGCGGGAAAGAAGCGTCGCAAGAAGAAGCGAGCACGCAAGCAATCCCAGTCGCGGGACCGCTATGACCTCTACGAGAGTTCGGTCCAGGAGCCCGAAGCCGACATCCAGCTGGTGCGGCGCATCTTCAAGAACCGCTTCGCCCGACCCCCGCGGACGCTGCGGGAGGACTTCTGCGGCACCGCCTACTTCGCGGCCGAGTGGGTCAAGCGACACGCCGAGAACCGCGCCTGGGCCATCGACCTCGACCCGGTACCCCTCGAGTGGGGCCGCGAGCACCACATCGCCAAGCTCGGGCCGCATCAGGCGTCGCGGGTGAAGCTGATCGAGGGAGACGTGCTCGACGTGGGCCACGAGAAGGTCGACGTAACCGTGGGCTTCAACTTCTCCTACTTCCTGTTCAAGACGCGCGACACACTTCGGCGCTACTTCGAGAAGGCCCGCGCCACCCTCGCCGAGGAGGGCGTGCTGGTGCTCGATCTCTACGGCGGCGCCGACTCCATGCGCACCAGCGAAGAGCCGCGGGAGGTGGACGACTTCACCTATGTCTGGGACCAGCATGTCTTCGACCCCATCACCCATCACGCGGTCAACCACATCCACTTCGAGTTCGACGACGGCAGCGAAATCAAGCGCGCCTTCAGCTACGACTGGCGCCTGTGGACCCTTCCCGAGATCCGCGAGCTGCTCCTCGAGACCGGCTTCGAGGCCACCCAGGTGTACTGGGAAGGTACCGATCCGAAGAGCGGCGAGGGCAACGGCGTCTTCCGACCGCGGGAATCCGCGCCCGACGACCCGGCCTGGATCGCCTACGTAGTCGCATACCGCTAGCCGGGCCTTGGCCGACTTCCGCCGAGGGCCACTCGCGGTGTAAGCTGCGCTCGTGGCGCAGACCCTGTTCGCGAATGCTTCGGTGCTCGACCTTGAGCGGGGACGCCTGCTCGAGAACCACTCCGTGCTGGTGGAGGGCGAGCGCATCGCCGAGCTCTCCCCGGGCGAGATCCGCGCTCCAGGGGCGCGCCGCATCGACGTCGGCGGCCGCACGCTGATGCCCGGCCTGATCGACGCCCACGTCCATGCCACCATCACCAGCATGAACCTGGCGGCCATGGCCCAGCGCCCGGCCAGCTTGGTAGCACTCGAGGCGGGGCGAATTCTCGAGGGCATGCTGCAGCGCGGCTTCACCAGCGTGCGCGACGCCGGCGGGGCCGACCACGGCCTGGCGGAGGCGGTGGAGCGCGGCCTGATCGAGGGCCCGCGCATCTTCTACGCCGGCCGCGTGCTGAGCCAGACGGGGGGCCACGGAGACTTCAGCACGCCGAGCGATGCCCCCCAGCTCTGCGCCTGCCAGATCCGCAGCTCGGCCTTCTCCCACGTGGCCGACGGAGTGGACGCCGTGCGCAAGGCAGCCCGCGAGGAGCTGCGGCGCGGAGCCCACCACGTCAAGATCATGGCCTCGGGCGGCGTCGCCTCGCCCTCGGACCCGATCTGGAACCTGCAGTACTCGGGCGAGGAGATGCAGGCCATCGTCGAGGAGGCGGCGGGCTGGCGCAGCTACGCCATGGCCCACGCCTACACGCCCGAGGCGATCACGCGGGCCATCGACGCCGGGGTGCGCACGATCGAGCACGGCAACCTGATCGACGCACCCACCGCACGCCGCATGGCCGAGGCCGGCGCCTACCTGGTGCCGACGCTGGTGACCTACTTCGCCATCGACGAGCTGGGCCGGCAGCTGGGCTTCCCCGAGGTGAGCCAGCGCAAGGTGAAGGACGTGCTCGACGCGGGCCTCTCCTCGCTGGAGACCGCACGCGACGCCGGTGTCCCCATGGGCTTCGGAACCGACCTGCTGGGCGAGACCCACGGGCAGCAGAGCCGCGAGTTCTCGCTGCGCGGCCAGGTGCTGCCGGCTGCCGAGGTGCTGCGCTCCGCAACCCTGGTGAACGCGGAGATCCTCGGCAAGAGCGGCGAGCTCGGGGTGGTCGCGCAGGGGGCGCTGGCCGACCTGTTGGTGGTAGACGGCGACCCGCTCTCCCACCTCTCGCTGCTCGAGGAGCAGGGCAAGCACCTGTCCGTCATCATGAAGGCCGGCCGCCTGGTCGTGAACCGGCTCTGAGGAGACAGCCATGGCCATCGCAGACCTCTCCCTCGAAGGCAAGGTCGCCATCGTCACCGGCGCCAGCCGCGGCATCGGCCGCTCCATCGCGCTGGGGCTGGCCGAGCACGGCGCCGATGTCGCCCTCGCCGCGCGCAAGCCCGAGCCGCTGGCCCTGGCCACGGCCGCCGTGGAGGCCCTGGGTCACCAGGCCATCGCCGTGCCCACCAACGTGCGGCGCATCCCGGAGCTCGAGGCCCTGGTCAACACCACCGTCGACCAGCTGGGCCGCGTCGACTTCCTGATCAACAACGCCGGCACCAACCCCGTCTACGGCCCGGTGCAGGACATCGACGAGCGCGCCTGGGACACGATCATGAACACCAACGTGAAGTCCCCGCACTTCCTCTCGAACTTCGCCCGCGAAGCCATGCTGCGGCACGGCGAGGGCGGCGCCGTCGTGAACGTCTCCTCGGTGGGCGGCTACCGCGCCTCGGACGTGATCGGTGGCTACTCCGTCTCGAAGGCTGCCATCATCATGCTCACCCAGGTGCAGGCCAAGACCTGGGGGGCCGACGGCATCCGCGTCAACTGCATCGCCCCGGGCCTGATCAAGACCGACTTCGCCAAGGCGCTCTGGGACGATCCAAAGACGCGCCGCATCTCCGAGGCCGAGGCGGCCCTGGGGCGCATCGGCGAGCCCGACGAGATGGCCGGGGCCGTCGTCTACCTGTGCAGCCCGGCCGCTTCCTTCGTGACCGGCCAGACGCTGGTGCTGGACGGCGGACGGGTGCTCTAGTCGGATCGCTCGCGAGAGGCGACGCCTCAGCCCGTGCTGACGTCGCCCGCTGCGTTCTTCTTGCGCAGGGCATCCAGCAGGCCGGCCGGGCCCTTGCGGCCCAGGATCGACTTGAACTGGTCGCGGTAGTTGAGCACCAGGCTCACGCCCTCGACCTTCACGTCGATGGCGCGCCAGCGGCCCTCGATCTCGCGCATGCGGTAGTCGACCTCCGCCCCTTCGTACTGGCCCCCGAGCACACGGGTGAAGACGGTCACGTCGCCGCGCTGCTCGGGGCGCTCTCCCACCAGCTCGACCTGCTCCTGGTTGTAGCGATCGATGCGTTCGCCGTAGCTATGCGACAGATAGGCCTTGAACTGCTGGACCAGCTCGCCCTGCTGCTCCGGGCTGAAGCGCTTCCAGTGCTTGGCCACCACCAGCCGCGATACGGTGCCGAAGTCGAAGAGCTCGTAGGCGATGCTCTCGATGCGCTGGCGCCGGCCGCCGCTGTCGAGGGCCGGGTCGTTGAGCACCCCGAGCACCTCGTCCACGGTGGCTGAAATGCGCTCGGAGGCACCCGAGCTGGGCTCCTCCGCCGCCAGCGCCGGCACGCAGAGCAGCAGCAGGGCGGCCAACACCCCGGCCGCGCACGGCCAGGCCCGATCAGTTGCCGCCCGGGTAGTACTCATCGAACTCATCCTCTTGGGGATCGGCGCCCTTGCTCGCGTCCTGTACCAGGTTCTGGCGATACTGGGTGTAGGCGCTGCGCACGGCGGCGTACCAGTCCAGTGCTGCCCTGCGCTCGGACTGGATCTCCTTGCGGATCAGCGCGCGCCGATTCAGCGTATCCACGCCCTGCATGGCCATGCTGGCAAAGAATGGGATGAAGAAGCCGAAGGCCCGAAAGGCGGTATCCACCACCACGCCTCCGGCGTCGCGCACGTTCGAGGGGCCGAAGAAGGGCAGCATCAGGTAGGGACCCGCCGGCACGCCCCAGACTCCCAGGGTCTGCCCGAAGTCCTCGTTGCTGCGTTGGAGGCCCAGCGTGGCCGCCGGGTCCATCAGGCCGCCCAGGCCGACGCTGGTGTTGAGCACGAAGCGCGCGAAATCCTTGCCGGCGTCCTTCGGCTTGCCCTGGAAGAGGTTGTTGAAGAAGACGATCGGGAAGCGCAGGTTGTCGAAGCCGTTGCGCAGGGCGCGCTGGGCCGGGTCGGGAACCGCGTAGTCGAAGCCGGTGGCTACGGGCTCTAGCAGGTGGCGGTCGAAGCCGTCGTTCACCCAGAAGATGCCGCGGTTCATCGGCTCGAAGGGATCGTGGTCGTCCTCTTCCTCGGGCTCGTCGTCGAAGTAGAGGTCGTCGTACTCGTCGTAGGCGTGGGTGCCGGGGTCGCCCTCGGCCGCTTCATCCGCCAGGGCGCGCGGGGGCAGGCCGCCGAGCGCCACGGCGCCAGCCAGCAGGGCCGCGAGGGCTCGCTGCGCTCCCCCCGGCCCGGCTCGCGCCATCAGTCATCGCCCTCCAGATCGGCGTCGTTCACGAACTTGCCGATCAGCCCCTCCAGCGAGATGGCGCTCTCAGTGGCTTCGATCGTCTCGCCCGAGGTCAGGGTATCCTCCTCGGCCCCCGGATCCAAAGCCACGAACTGGTCTCCGAGCACGCCGGAGGTGCGGATGCGGGCCCAGGTGTCGATGGGCAGCTCGAGATTCGGGTCCAGGTCGAGCTCGACCCGAGCCTGCATCAGGACGGGCTCGAGGCCGATGGCGGCCACCTGGCCCACCTTGACGCCGGAGATCGAGACCGGAGCTCGCACCTTCAGGCTGCCGATGTCGTCGAAAGCCGCGTAGAGCGTGAGCCCGCCGGGCACCCGGTAGGACAACCCACCCACCTGGAAGGTCAGATAGGCCAGCGCCGCCAGTCCTCCCAGGACGAACAGGCCGACCACCAGGTCGCGTACGGGTGAAGCTTGCATCACACCCTCCAGTCCGTGGAGATCAGGTCCCTGCTCGCGGGCGCAGTCTGCATCAGACCCCCCAGAGCGCGGTGATCACGTAGTCGCTGAGCAGCACGCAGACGGACCCGATCACCACGGTACTTGTGGTTGCCGCGCTCACGCCAGCCGCCGTGGGTTCGCTGGTGTAGCCGCGGTAGGTGGCCACGGTGGCCACCAGCAGCCCGAAGACGACGGACTTCAGCACGCTGCCACTGATGTCGTTCTCGAGATCCACGGCCCCTTCGAGGCTCGAGATGTACTGGCCCCCGTCGAGGCCGAGATAGCTCACCCCGACCAGGTAGCCGCCGAAGATGGCGAAGCAGATGAAAAGCGCGTTGAGCAGCGGGATCACCGCGACCATCGCCAGCAGCTTCGGCGAGACCACGAAGTCCAGCGGGTCGATCGACATCATGCGCAGACCATCGAGCTGCTCGGTGGTCACCATGGAAGCGATCTCGGCAGCCGTGGCCGAGGCGGCTCGCCCGGTGAAGAGCAGCGCCGTCAGCACCGGGCCCAGCTCCCGCACCAGAGACAGACCGACCACCGCTCCCAGCGAGCCCTCGGCACCGAAGCGAGCCAGGTTGTAGTAGCCCTGGAGGCCCAGCACGGCGCCCACCGTGAGCCCCGACAGGCAGATGATCGGCAGCGAGAGCACGCCGGCGTCGAAGCAGTCGTTCACGAAGCGACGCACGCGGTAGCGCGGCATCACCAGGGCGCGCAGCACCTGCCCGAAGAACAGAACCACGCTACCCAGGTGCACCGCCAGCATGATGGAGCGGTGGCCCAGCTTCTGGACCGGCCCCATCTGACTGAAGTCGGTCTGGTTCACGGCGCCCCCTCCGCTCGTTCGTCGCCGAGCAGCTCGCTGGCGGGAGCCCGGCCCTCGGCGGCGAGGAACTCTACGATCTCCGGCTCCTCGCTGGCCAGGATCTCGCGCGGCGTGCCGTAGACGGCGACGCCCTCGGTCAGGAACACGATGCGACCGGCCATGCGCAAGGTGGATTCCAGGTGGTGCGAGGTCACCAGCATGGTGAGGCCCAGTCGCTGATTGAGCTCCACCAGCAGAGACTCGATGCGGCGCACGTTGACCGGGTCGAGGCCCGAGAAGGGCTCGTCGCACAGCAGGATCTCCGGGTCCGTCACGATGGCGCGAGCCAGCGCCGCGCGCCGCGCCATACCCCCCGAGAGCTGGCGGGGATACAGCTCCTCGGTTCCCGGCAGGCCCACCGCCGCCAGGCGCCGCGACACCTCCTCGGCAACGTCCTGCGGCGCGAGATCGGTGTGCTCGAGCAGCGGAAGCGCCACATTCTCGAAGATGGTCATGGAGTCCAGCAGCGCACCGCCCTGGAACAGCATCCCGATCATCTCGCGCTGCTCGAAGATCTCGCGCTGCGACAGGCGCGCCACGTCGCGCCGGCCGATGCGCACGCTGCCGGAATCCGGACGGATCAGGCCTCCGATCAGGCGCAGCAGGGTGCTCTTGCCGGCGCCGCTGCCGCCCAGGACCACCGTGATCTCGCCCCGGACGAACCCACAGGAAAGCCCGCTGAACACGGAACGTCGGCCCCGGGTCAGATGCACCCCGTCGAATACGATCCTGAACTCAGCGCCTGCGCCCGGATGGCCGTCCACCCCAATCCCCCCTCGGTGGCGACCGCCGAGTCTAGTGCAGGATCGCGGCCCCCGGGGCCGCCCCTCGACCTGCGGCCAGCCTATGCCAAACTGAGGCGCCAACACAGCGAGCCGCCGGGGGGAGGGTGGCGAGCCAAAAGACACAGACGCAGCTGGTGGCCGCCTCCCGCAGCCTCGCGCGCAGCGTGGGGCGCCTGCGCTTCGGGGCACCGGTGAGCCACGTCTACAACCCCCTGACCTACGCGCGCCGCCCGCATGAGGACTACCTCAACCGCTACGGAGCGGGCCGCAAACGGGTGGTCTTCCTGGGCATGAACCCGGGACCCTTCGGGATGGCCCAGACCGGCGTACCCTTCGGGGCGGTGGAGCTGGTGCGCGACTGGCTGGAAATCGAGGAGCCCGTCTCCCGACCCCGCAAGGAGCACCCGAAGCGCCCGATACAGGGCTTCGCGTGCCCGCGGGACGAAGTGAGCGGGCGCCGGCTCTGGGGCAGCGTGCGAGAGCGCTTCGAGAGCCCGCGGCGCTTCTTCGCGCGGCACTTCGTCGCCAACTACTGCCCGCTGCTCTTCATGGAAGAAAGCGGCCGCAACCGCACGCCCGACAAGCTTCCCAAGGCGGAACGGGAGGCTCTGTTCCGGGTTTGCGACCGCCACCTGCACCGGGTCGTCGACGCCCTCGAGCCACGCTGGGTTGTGGGCGTCGGCGCCTTCGCCGAGGGACGCGCCCGCGAGGTCCTCGAGGGCCGCCGCGGGCTGCGCTTCGCGCGCATCCCGCACCCCAGCCCTGCCAATCCCGCCGCGCAGCGCGACTGGGGGGGCAAGGCGCAGCGCGCCCTCTCGGACCAGGGGGTTTGTGCATGAATCGCGGCCTGCCTGGGGTCTGGCTGCTACTCGCCCTCTGCACGGCGCTCGCCTGCAGCGATGGGAGCCCGCCGGACGAAGAGTCTCCGACACTAGGCCACGGCAGCGCCGCGACGGCTCCCGACCACGACCGCCCCAGCTGGACCGGCGCCGCGCCGCCTGGGCCCGGGGATGGCTGGCACGAGCGGGGACGCGCGGCAGTGGAGCGGGCGCGCAGTCTGACGCCCAGCACCGGCTGGGCCAAGAACCTGATCCTGTTCCTGGGCGATGGCATGGGCATCAGCACGGTCACCGCAGCGCGCATCCTGCAGGGCCAGCTGCGAGGTGAGCCGGGGGAAGAGAACCTGCTGGCCTTCGAGCGCTTGCCGCACGTCTCATTGGCCAAGACCTACAACACGAATCAGCAGATCCCGGACTCGGCTGGCACGATGACGGCAATCGTGACGGGATCGAAGACCCGAGCCGGGATGATCTCCGTCGACGAAACGGTGAAGCGGGGAGACGCGGCGGGGGTGGCGCAGCACCGCCTGCGCACGCTCTTCGAGGAGGCCGAGTGGCGCGGCCTGGCAACGGGTGTCGTCAGCACCGCGCGCATCACCCATGCCACGCCGGCCTCCACCTACGCCCACTCGCCGGAACGCGGCTGGGAAGACGACAGCAAGCTCTCCGAAGCCGCCCGCAGGCTCGACTTCCCCGACATCGCCCGCCAGCTGCTGGAGTTCCCCGCAGGCAATGGGCTCGAGGTGGCGCTGGGCGGAGGCCGGGCCGCCTTCCTTCCCGGAACCACCCCCGATCCGGAGTACCCGGAGAAGACGGGCGTCCGTCGCGACGGCCGCAACCTCACGGAGGAGTGGCTGAAGCGGAGCCCCGGCGCCCGCTACGTCTGGAACGCGCGGGACTTCGCTGCCATCGATCCGACTGAAACCGACAGCCTGCTGGGCCTCTTCGAGCCCAGCCACATGCAGTTCGAGAGCGATCGCGAGCAAGACCCCGCCGGCGAACCCTCCCTCGCCGAGATGACCCGGGCAGCGATCACCCAGCTGTCGCGAGCGCCGAAGGGCTACGCGCTGATGGTGGAGGGCGGGCGCATCGATCACGCCCACCACTACGGCAACGCGCAGCGCGCCCTGATGGATGCCGTCGCCTTCTCCGACGCAGTAGAGGCGGCGCTCGAGCTGGCAAGCCTCGACGACACGCTGGTGGTCGTGACCGCCGATCACAGCCACGTCTTCACCCTGGCGGGCTATCCCTCACGCGGGAACCCGATCCTCGGACTCGTCCGGGAAAACGACGTCCACGGCGAGCCCAGCGACAAGCTCGGGCGCGACGCCAACGGCCTGCCCTACACGACACTCGGCTACCAGAACGGTCCAGGCCACCGCGGTGGGAAGCGGCCGGACCTGAGCCAGGTCGACACCACCATGCCGGACTTCCTCCAGGAAGCGGCGGTTCCGCTGAGCTCCGAAACCCACTCCGGTGAGGACGTCCCCGTCTACGCCGGGGGCCCCGGCTCGGAGCTCTTCCACGGCGTCCAGGAGCAGAGCTACCTGTACCACGCCATGGTCGAGGCGCTGGGCTGGCGAGAGCCGTGAGGGGCCGCGGCGTGCGGCGGCGGCGTGCTGGAGCATCGCTGCCCCCGCACTGAAGTCTCAGCTGCCCTGCATCGCCTTCAGCATCGTCGCCATCTGCTGGTGCACCTTGTTGACGGCCTGCAGCGGGCGGATCATCACCTTGAACTCGACGATGCGGCCCTCGTCGTTGCAGGAGATGATGTCCACTCCATTGACGTACTTGCCGTCCATCTCGGTTTCGAACTCCAGCACGGCCTGATTGCCGGACAACACCTGCTTGGTGTACTCGAACTTCTTCGGGCCCTGCTCCGCCCGTTTCTCGGAGCCCGAATCCCCGTCGAAGGTGTTGAAGGCGGCATTCAGATAGGCCTTGGTGATGTCCTTGCCCTTCTGCGGGGTGAAGACCACCGGTGAGTAGAACACCACGTCGTCGGCCAGCAGCTCGTCGAGTCCTCCGGGATACTCGCCGCGCAACTGCCGGTGCCAGTTCTCGACTACCTTCTCGATCAAGGCTCTACCTCCCGTGGGCGCCGTCGGCAGTGTGTCAGAACTGCGCTGTTCGGTAAAGCGCAGCTCGGGTCGCCTCCGCCCTGGCCTGTCTGCGCGGAAGTGGCGGCCGCCGCTGAGGGTTTGGCGTACCCGGTGATCCACCTTATCGTTCCCCGACGCCATGACCACGACGGTTGCGACGACCGAAGGCGGCGGGCGAAGCGGCAGCGAGCGAGCTGCGTTCTACGAGCGGCCGCTTTGCATCTCCTGTGACTCGAGCGGGCTCCGCACGCTCGATCGGGGAACGTTCGGCGAAGCACCTCACCGGTCGCTGCTTCTGGACGGGATCTGGGGGGAGTCTCCCTATCCCTACCTGAAGGACTGCGAGTGGGAGCTGGTTCAGTGCCACCGCTGCGACCAGATATTTCACAAGCACCTTCTCACCCCCGAGTGGGACGAGCTACGGGTTTCGCGGTGGATGACGAAGGAGGCTATCGACCGCTTCGAGGAAGAGCGCGGCATTCGGACCCCGACCGCCGCTTTCGACCGCGCGCGGAGTGAAGTCGATCACGTCCTTCGCCTGGAAAAAATGACCCGACAGATGAGAAACGGCGCGGCTCTCCGGCTCCTCGATTTCGGGTGTGGGTGGGGACACTTCGTTGCGATCGCCGGCCTGTTTGGGTTCGAGGCACACGGCATCGATCGCCACAACGCGCGGCGAGACGCGAGCCGCGGCATCGGCACCGTATTCGAGAACCTGGAGGAGTACCGGGCCAACGTCTCGCAGCCCGTGCACGCGGCAACGCTGTTCCAGGTCCTGGAGCACCTCCCCGCCCCTGCGGAGATCCTCCGCGCACTCCACGAGCTGATCGCTCCGAACGGGTTGCTCGTGGTCGAAGTTCCCGACGCCAGTGGATTTCGCCAGCTTCGCAACCCGCAAGACCTGGACATCTGCGACGGGATCGACCACGTCAATGCGTTCACGCCGACCAGCCTGACCGCGATCGTCGAGCGGGCTGGCTTCGTCCGGAGCCGCCCGGTGACGGCCCACGTGACGGCGGATTTCTCCCGGGTGGCCAAGCGTGAAATGCGGCGGCTGGTGGCGCGCTTCCAGGGACCGACAACCCACGGCATCTTCCGCCGGATTTGAGGCCGTAGCTACGTCCCCGGCGCTCTCGATGAACTGGAGAAGGTGAAGGTCGGCTGATGGAGAAGCGGGGAGACTCGGGCTGAGTCGAGAACCTCTAGGGGCGGGGCCGCCCGCGAATATGTCCCTCGGCTCCAACCTGTCGATCTTTGGTGATCGGACCGCCGTCGTCACGGCGGATGGACAAGAGACCTCCTACCGGGCCCTCGAGCAACGCGTCGCGCACTGGGCAGAGCAGCTGCCCGAACCCCGACGCTTGATGCTTCTGGAGGCGGACAACTCCGTCGATTTCATCGCGATCTATCTCGCGTGTATGCGCCAGCGGCACCCGGTGGTGCTCACGGCACCCGGGCGGCCGGCCGTGGCCGAGCAGATCCGAAACGTCCTGAACGTGGGCGGTCACCTTCGACACACCGATGGGGGCTATCGCTACGAGGATCTCGGCGACTCCGGGGAACTCCATCCAGATCTCTGCGTGATCCTGTCCACCTCGGGTAGCACCGGCTCCGCCAAGTTCGTTCGCCTGAGCCGGGACAACATCGAGGCCAACGCCCGCTCTATCGCGGAGTACCTGCAGATCGGCGACAGTGATCGCGCTGCGACATCGCTGCCGCCCTACTACTCCTACGGCCTGTCCGTGATCAACAGCCACCTGCTGAATGGCGCATCGCTGCTGTTGACCAACGACTCCGTTGCCGAGGACAGCTTCTGGACGGCCTTTGCCGAGCGGCAGTGCACCAGCTTCGCAGGCGTTCCACACACCTTCAAGATCCTCTCGCGGCGCGGCTTCACCGGCAGTGAGCTGAGCAGCTTGCGCTACGTGACGCAGGCTGGCGGGCGACTCGAACCCGGCATGGTCACCTGGATGGCGACCCTGGCGCGCGATCACCGCTTCGAGTTCTTCGTGATGTACGGGCAGACCGAGGCGACGGCCAGGATGTCCTATCTCCCGCACGAGCTCGCGCTCGAGCACCCGGACAGCGTGGGCATCGCGATCCCGGGTGGGGCCTTCCGCATCGTCGACGAGCAGGGCCGGCAGATCACGGCGGCCGACACGCCCGGGGAGCTGGTCTACTCGGGCCCCAACGTGATGATGGGCTACGCGCAGCAGGCTGCGGACCTCGCTCTGGGGCCGTCACTCGACGAGCTCCGCACCGGCGATCTGGCCCGGAGGAGCGAGGCCGGGCTGCACTACATCGTCGGTCGCAAGAGTCGCTTCCTCAAGCTCTTCGGGCTCCGGGTGAACCTCGACGACGTCGAGGGGTTCGTCCGGGAACGCGGCTTCGACGCCATCGCAACTGGAAGCGACGACAGATTGCTGCTCCTGTTGCACGGGAGCGAACACGAAAGCAACCTGGCCGAGGCCGTCTCCGCTTGGCTCGAGGTTCCGCAGAGCGCCGTTGCCATGCGCTTCGTCGACGAGTTCCCGGTTCTGTCTTCCGGGAAGATCGACTACCAGCGAGCCAAGGCCCTGTTCGACAGGCCTGGCGATGACGCGCCGTCGATCGCTGCATCCGTAGAGTCGGTTTTCAGGCGCAATCTCGCCCTCGACTCGCTCGATCCCACCGAGAGCTTTGCCACGCTGGGTGGCGACTCCCTCACCTACGTTCAGATGAGCGTGGATCTGGAGGAGCTGCTCGGCGCCCTGCCCGCGAACTGGTCGAGCATGCCCGTTTCCGAGCTGCAGGGGATGAGCAAGCGAACAGCGCGATGGCCCGGCCTGGACACGACGATCGTAGTCCGCGCGCTGTCGATCTTCCTGATCGTCGCGGTCCACCTCGAATTGTGGAACTACGGTGGCGGCGGCGCCTACCTGCTGTTGATGGTGGCCGGGCTGAACTTCCGGCGCTTCCAGGTCTCGGCCATCGAGGCGTCGGACAGCGTTCGTCCGATTCTCGACCTCGCGGTGCGCGTCGTCGCTCCCACCGTGGCCTACTTGCTGCTGTTGCAGACCGTATTTCACCAATTCAGCCCGGCGGCCACGCTCCTCGTCAGCAACTTCGTCGGCCCGGAGGTCAACGAAGGCTTCTCCTACTGGTTCATCGAGGTCTACGTCCAGCTGCTGTTGTTGCTCGCTCTCGTCTTGAGCGTGCGAGCGATCCGCACCCTCGTTGCCAGCGAGCGCTTCCCGGTCGACATGACGCTGCTGCTCGTGGCCTTCGGGATCAGCCTGGCTGGGCCCCTGCTCTGGAACACCGACGATCTCTACAATCGCGTCCCCCACATGATGCTGGTGCTGTTCATGCTGGGCTGGTGCATTGCTGCGGCCGCGAGCTTCGAACAGCGCGCCGTCCTCTGTGCGGTCGCGCTGCTCGTCTGCGCGGTCAACTACAGCTTCAGCCCCTTGCTCGTTGGCGGCACCCTGCTGCTCCTGTGGGTACGCACGATCCCGATGCCCGCCCTCCTGCGTCCAGCGGTCTCGTCGGTGGCCGGTGCCTCTCTCTTCATCTATCTGACCCATTTCCAGTTCCGCTCGGCTGCGAAACACCTCTACGGTGGGACGATCCCCCTCGTCGACGTCGCCCTGGCGCTCCTCGGAGGCGTCGCCGTGTGGTGGGTGTACACGCGGGTGACACGGGAGGGCGCCCGCATCGCCCGTGGAATCCTGGCTGGCCGTGTGAGCTCGACTCAGTGAGTGCGAATGCCCTATCCCCGGATCGTGAACAGTCGCTTCGCAGGCGTCGCGCCTCACGCCGCCTTCGCGCTGGCGTCCTCGGAGCGGAGCGCGCGCTCCAGCAGCACCGTATACACGGGGCGGCCGCCCAGGCGGTGCGCGACGACGGTCGCCC
>Ga0255057_10000160_pt1 | contig 38476 bp, 41 predicted proteins | sample Cases_109_6_MG_FD_189022 | JGI IMG/M metagenome (GOLD analysis project Ga0255057, IMG submission 189022) | Seawater microbial communities from Amundsen Gulf, Northwest Territories, Canada - Cases_109_6 | ecosystem: Environmental > Aquatic > Marine > Gulf | place: Canada: Northwest Territories... | reverse complement strand
TAGAGGCGTGGAACCGGTGGAGGCTGCCCGGTTCGGCTTCCTGCTCGGCATCCCGGCTATCGCAGGCGCCGGTTTGCTCTCAGCGGGAAGAGCCGCCTCCGACGGGACCGGCATCACCGCGGCAATCGTGGTAGGGACGGTGGTTGCCGGTCTGGTCGGATACCTGGCGATTGCCCTGCTGATCCGAGCACTGCAACGGGTCGGGCTGGGACCATTCGGTCTGTACTGCGTCACCGTTGGCGCGGTAGCTCTCGCAGTGCTGTAGCCGATGGGGCGCTGCACCACCTCTCCTATTCTGGGCCACAGGCGAGAGGAGCTGCGATGACGACGGTCGACCACCCCCTGATGGACGAGGCAAGGGCGAGGCGCGAGCCGGTGCGGGAGCTGCTGAAGCGCACCCCCGAGGAATACGCCGAGATCCGTGATCTCTGGAAGGCGCATTCGCTCGCCGAGGATGCAAGAGACGTCGCTGGCTTGATGGCGACCCTCACCGACGACTGCGTCTACGAGCTGGTCCAGAGCGGAGAGCGATGGGAGGGCCACGAGGGGGCGACCCGCTTCTATACCGGGCTGCTCGGTGCCTTTCCCGACATCGACTTCAACCTCACCTACATCGTCGTCGGCCCGCAGGGGGTGTGCGAAGAGGCGGTCGCCACCGGGACCCACCGGAGCGAGTGGCTTGGCCGCCCCCCGACCGGGGAGCAGGTCACATGGCGGGTCATCATCTTCTTCCCGTGGGATCCGGCAGCCAAGTTGTTCACCGGGGAACGCATGTACGCCTTCTTCCCGGACGGCGACGACGTGTTGTGAACGGCCGCACATGAACGTATCCAAGCAGGCGACAAAGCGCCTCGATCTCGAGTCGATCGGATGGCTGACCACGGTCACTCCGAAGGGAACCCCGCAGACCTCGCCCGTCTGGTTCCTGTTCGACGGCGAAAGCATCCTCGTCTACAGCCTTGCCGGCACCCCAAGGACGGCGAATATCGGCGCCAACCGGCGGGTGTCCTTCCATCTCGACGGGGACGGGCTCGGCGGGGCGGTAGTGGTTATCGAGGGCGATGCATTGATCGATGAAAATGCCCCAAAGTGTTACAACGTGCCGGCTTACATGTCGAAATACCAGCGGTTCATGGATAACTACGGATGGACCGCCGAGTGGTTCTCCGAAAAATACCCGGTCCCGATCCGAATCACCCCCACCAGGGTCCGCTCCTGACCCGAAACGATCGTCTTACGTGATACGTAGTACGTAATACGGCGAGCGGAGCGAGCAAAGCAAGCTAAATCACACATGCCCTGGCGGGTTCGGGATCGAGGCAAAGGCCTGGCGGCGAGCCTCGACGATCTCATGGCCGATCTGCTCGATACTGTCCATAAGCCACAGGTAGGCAGGCTTACCCTGGCGAAAGTCGGCCTCGGCCATCCCCTGGATCCTCCCCTGCTCCTGGAGCCGCTTGACGCTGCCGTAATTGTCGACCGGCTCCAAGGTGTACACGCCGAGCGTTTTGCCTCCGGCATTGTTCATGACCGCGAACGACGGGATATCGGACGGCCCGTCTGCGATGTAGATCATGTGGTGCAGCGGAACCCGCCGCTGCGACTCGGGCATGCGGGCGTTGACGTCCATGTCGGGCGTCTTGTTTACACCCTTGTTGATCTCGAAGATCGCCCTGGTCTTCGATGTGTTGTCGATGGTGTAGCCGATGTGGCTCACCGGCGCCGAGGTCGCCCGCACCGGGAGCTGATCCAGGTAGCCGGGCTGCGCCGGGGTCTCGATCAGGGTATTGGCCCAGATGCCGTCAACATGAGAAGCGATCACGCTGCCCTCGATCATGGGGAGGATCCCGGTGCTCACTACGTAGTGCTCGACGGCGATGCTCTCGGCTTCGAACTCGGGGATCTCAGCGACGTGGCGCCTGGTGTCTTCGAAAAACTCAGGGATCCCGGGAGCGGGCTCCAGCTTCTTGCCAAGATCGTGGAGCTTCTTGTTGGTCAGCCCCTTGAAGATCCCCTCCCTGACGTAGGTGAGCATGTGCCCGAGATACGCGGTGTCGCGCTGGATGAGCACGCCCTGGCGCTGGTAGTAGTCGATCAGCCCATCGACCTCGGCCCAGAAGTCTGCGGGATCGACGTCGTACTCATCGAAGATCGGGCCCTGCATGTTGCCGGGAATCAGGGTGCGATCGAAATCCCAAACAAGGGCGATAACCGTCTGGGTGTGCAACGGAACCGGCATCGCGTTGAGATTAGGTGCCCGCCGCGGGCGCCGACGAGCCGTTTACGGGATCTCGAAGGCTCCGAACACCACCTCGTCGTCCACCGTCCACCACGGTTGCAGCTTGCACGGAGCGCCGCGCAACCCGCTGTGGGCCTCTCCGATGCGATCCAGAGCGATGAGAACCACCGGCTGCCAACCATCATCGGCCAAGTTCCATATCCCGGCCGGAAGAGAAGACGAATCGACATCGGCGTCGAGCACGATCTCGACCGACCGCTCGCCGCGGGCTACTACGGCGCGCAGCGAGCCGAGGGCCTTTGGGACGTCGATCAGCTCGGCGAGCGGCATCTCAGTGGCCTGATCCCGGCGGCGCGTATACACCTCGAGCGTGGCGGCGGCCACGCGGTCCACCTCGGTGAGGGTCTCATGTAGGGCAACGACCATGCGGGCTCCTGGCTGAGTTACAACATTGTAGTTCATGTTGGGTCCCAAGTCCCAAGTCTCAAGTCTCAAGCAGGCCCTTCTTGCGTCTTGCGTCTTGCGTCTTGCGTCTTGCGTCTTGCGTCTTGCGTCTTGCGTCTCAGCTTCTTCGCTCCAGGATCGCTCGGACGGTGTCGATCGTGTCGGCATCGTCCGGGTCCTTGTCCTCCCGGTAGCGCTTCACCCTGGCGAATCGAAGCGCGACACCGCCCGGGTAGCGGGGGGAGCGTTGCACGCCATCAAACGCGATCTCGTAGACGATCTGCGGCTCCAGGTAAACCACATGCCCATCCCTGTGCTCCTCGATCTCGAGGAATGTCTCCGTCTGCCAGACCAGCATCTCGTCGGTGAGCCCTTTGAATGTCTTGCCAAGCATGACGTAGCCGCCTTCCGGGTCCCTGGCACCCAGGTGGAGATTGGACAGCCATCCCTTGCGCCGGCCCGAGCCCCACTCGGCGGCCAGGATCACGAGGTCCAGGGTGTGAGCCGGCTTCACCTTGAGCCACGCTCCGCCACGTCTGCCCGCTTCGTACTTAGCGTCCACCTGCTTCAGGACCACCCCTTCCTGGAAGGCGGCTACCGCCTCGTCGTAGAAGGCGGCGGCCTCGTCGGCGTCAGCGGTCACGATGGCGGTGACGATCTGGCCGGCGGGCACGACAGTTTCGAGAGCCGACCGTCGCTCCAGCGTGGAACGATCGATGAGATCGGTTCCATTGAGATGAAGGATGTCGAAGTAGAACGGTGTGAGCTCACGCGAGCCGTCATCGGTGCCGAAGCGGCTCATCGAGTCCTGGAACGATTCGGGGGAGCCGTCGCCGCCGACGATCAAGGCTTCGCCGTCGAGAATCACCGAATCCAGCGCCAGTGATCGCGCCTTGGCGACGATTTCGGGCACCCGTTCCGTGATGTCGTTCAGGTTCCTGGTGAACACCCGGACGGTGTCGCCGTCGCGATGAACCTGGATGCGCAGGCCGTCGAGTTTCCACTCCACTTCAGCTGTGCCCAGAGAGGCGATGGCCGCTGACGGAGACTCGGCGGTTTTAGCGAGCATCGGCTGGAGCGGCGTGAGCACGGCGAGTCGGTAGGCGTCCAGCGCCCCCGGTCCATTGACCAAGGCGTCGGTCGCAACCGTTGTCAGGCTGCCCGACAGCATGGCCGCCCGCCGAACGGTGTCGGCGTCGGCGCCGGCCGCCTGTGCCACGGCGTCGGCCATGACACCCTCGAGGGCCCCCTGGCGGAGGTTCCTCAGGATGAGGCCCCGCAGAAACTCCTGTTCGGCCTCGGTGGCGCGGCCGAACAAGGAGGACAACAGGTCGGCCTTTGCTTGCTTGGACCCGGGGCCGGCGGTCCGAGCAAGCAATGACAGCGTCACATCCACTTCGCTGAGCGTCAGCTCGGCGGCACTCGCCGCATCGACTTCGATGCCGTATACGGTGGCGTATCCGGCACCGAGCCGGTCCTGGAGCGGCGATCCGGAGAGGTAGGACACGGCGATGGGCGCATCGGTATCGGAAAGGCCCCGCAACAGCTCGGCCAGCGTTTCGATCTTCCTCGAGCGTGATCGCGTCGACCGGACCCGATCGGAGACGTCGACGATCTGGGCAAGCAGCACGATCCCTCAGCTCCTGAAGCGATCGAAAGGTTCGAGGGTGATCCCGGCGTCGTCGAGAGCGGTCTCGATCCGCTCGGCGATCGGGCTCAGATCCAGCCGCGGAGGATCTCTCCACGGGTCGGGACCCGACAGGCGCTCCTCGATGGACCGGAGGGTTACCCCGGTGGGGCCCAGAGAGCGAAGCTCATCCCACGCCAACGGCGCGGCCACCGGTGCCTGCTCCCTTGGCCGAAGTGAGTAGGGGGCCACCGAGGTAGCGCGTGGCATGTTCCGCATCCAGTCAACGAACACTCTTCCTCCTCGATCGGCCTTCTTGAAAGCAGTCGTGAGCTGATCGGGGTGAGCCTCGACCGCCAGGACCGCGGTGCCGCGAGCGAGCCGATCGACCCGCGCCGAATCGAGGGTGCGCTCAATCGACGCCCGGAGATGGAACCCCTTGGACCCCGTCGCCATGAGCAGCGTCTCGATACCGAAGCCGTCGAGGAACGAACGCATGGTTGCCGCCGCGGCCGTGACCACATCATCGCCCCCTTCGGGCGGGTCGAGATCCCAGATCGCCCAATCCGGATGCCAGTCGTCGATAACGGTCACCGTCGGCACATGAAAGGTGATCGCCGACAGGTTGGCGAAGAAACCGAGCCCATCGCGGTCGTCCACCACCGGATACACGGTGACGCCGTCCTTCTTGTCGAGCTCGACTGCCCCGACGAAGGACGGGGCGTGGCTCGGTCGGTTCTTCTGCATGAAACCCTTGGCCCCGATCCCTTTTGGGTATCGCTCCACCGTGAGCGGACGTCCCGAGAGGTAAGGGAGCATCCGATCGGAGACAGCGTCGTAGTAATCGGCAACGTCGGCCTTGGTCAACCCGCTCTCCGGGAAGAGGACCCGATCCGGGTTGGTGATGGTCACCGTCGGCCCGGGGTCAGCCGTCCATCGTCAGGGTGGCGCCCAGTTGTTGCAGCATGTCCCGCATGTCCGGGCCCCCCATTGGGCAACGATCTTGCCGTCCTTGATCTCCATGAAATCGACGAGGTGCACCTCGATCGCACGTCCCGTCGCTGGAACCCCGGCGAAGTCGCCGAGGTGGGTTCCATTCAGAGTTGCGCGGAAGGACGCGCCGTGGTCGTCGGCAATGATGTCATCGACAACGATTGCGACGTCGGGAAAGGCAGCACCAAACCCCTTGACCCGCTCGATCTGGCTCTCCGGGTTGAGCGCTGGTGCCCGCGGGGCGATATGGCGCTGGTAATCGGAAGCGACGAAACGAGCGATCGCTTCAGGGTTGCGCTCCACCCAGACCTCTTGGATGTAGCGATCGACCAGTTCCTTGTTCTCTGCTGCGGACACGCCACACCTCCTCGTCGACGGCGGTCGCTGGCGCTGAACCTACCGCTTGCGAGGAGGTGGGGTGCCGAGAGCTAGACGGAGGCCGGCTCCGACGTGCCGAGTCGCCCGATCTTGCCGCTTCCCAGCCCGCCGCCGATGACGATGGCCGCGACGACAAACGGGTACATCATCCAGAAGAAGATCCAGGGAAGCAGGCTCCCCACAATGATCATCAGCGTGGCCAGGCCTCTCTGGCGCTCTCTCAGGGCAAGACCTCCAAGGAGCAGGGCGGCCGGTCCAAAACCGATGACAATCGCCCAGCCGGGATGGCTGTTGCCGACGATGACCACTCCGAAAACCACCTGCGCGATGGCGTAGATGACAACGACGCCTTCCCACCATCGGTTGGTCCAGGTTTGCGTGTTCATGGCTGTCTCCAATCGTTCGATGAACGCAGAACCAACCAAATCGGGCCCGACGCTGGCCCACACCCGAACCGTGCCCAAGCCCCCACCGTCACGACGCAGGCGGTCCCGGAACAGCCCCAGCATCGGATCGCCGTAGTTGCGGCGATGTTCTGCCGGATAGGCCAGCAGCATCGCCCGATACACGCGCTCGGAGCGGGTCATGGCGCACCCTCCCAACCGGGTCGGAGCGGCGCAGCCACCTGTTTGGCTTGAGCGGCGCGGATCAGCTGGTCGAGCCGGGACAGTTCGGCGGTGAACACCCGCGCCCCAAATCCGCTGGTGCGGTAGTAACGGCGGCGCTCATCGTCTATTTCCGGGTCGGGTCGATTGTCGGACTCTTCGATGAGCCCTGCGTTCAACATGCGTTTGATCGCCCCATACAGGGTGCCGGGACCCATCGAGACCTCGCCGTCGGTCATCTGCTCGACTTCGTTCATCACGGCATAGCCGTGTTTGTCCCCGTCGGCGAGGGCAAGCAGGATGTGGAGCTGAGCCGGTGGCAGCGGCAACAGATCGTGTGGGTCTCTCCCGGCTTCCGTCACGTTGCGATCTCCTTTACAGAGACAACCGTGGCCACGGTGTGTCGGTCACAGTTATATCGCACGCGGATATACTTGTCAAGCCGGCATTGTCAACGCTGTTCGACTCAGTCCCTGCTGCTTAGTACTACGTCGGCGTCAACACGTACCCGTCGGCTTGGTCCGAAAACTCGTATTCGATATAGCCGCGGGCGTTGGCGGCCTTGACGAACTGAAGGAAGCCGGAGTACCCGAGTTGCTTCTCGGAGAAGTCGGGCTGGCGCTTTCGCATCTCGTCCTTGAGGCCGGACATGTGCACCGGGTCGCCCTCCTTTGCCATCTCTGCCACCACATCATGGAGCATGCCGAATGCGGCGTCCTCTCCCCTCCCCCGGTCGGGGAAGGTCACGATAGGGTCGCCTCCACCACGGTCCTCGTCGAGGGCCACGACGCCCTTCTCCTCGAGGTGGCGCAACAGCTCGCGGAACCCGCGGAAGCCATAGTCGCCCTCGGTGAAGGTGGGATCCTTGCGCAGCAGGGCTCGTTTCACCATTGACGCCCGCACCTGGCTATCGCCGGCACGGATGAGGCCGGTGAGTGTGGGGACGATCACCGCCTCGGGGGAGGTGGTATCGCTCGATATCGCGGGCTGTGGTTGCTCCACCGGCTTGCGGTCTGGAACGTCAACCCCTGCCAGATTCTCGTAGAACAGAAACTCGTCGCACGCCGCCGGCAGCAACGCAGAGGTCGACGCCTTCAACCCGATCCCGATGACGAATCGGTTGAGTTCACGCAGCTTGTGCACCAGCGGGGTGAAGTCCGAATCACCCGTGCATACCGCAAACGCGGTCACGTACCCACGTTCGAAGGCGAGCTCGACGGCGTCGACCGCCATCTTGATGTCGGCGGCGTTCTTGCGCACGGTGCCCCGGCGTTGTGGTATCTCGATCAGCTCCACCTGGTTGGCCGTCAGCATGTGGCGGTCCTTGTCGAAGAGCGTCCAGTCGGCATACGCCCGCCGCACCACAACCCGGCCCCGCTCGGCAAGTGCATCGGCGATCGGCTTGAACTGGAATTCGATGCCGAGATCCTCGCGGGCGCCGATGGCGAGGTTCTCATAGTCGATAAAAGCGGCGATGCGTTCGTCTGCCATCTATCCAGCGTATCAGGCGCCAGCGTGGCGACGCGTCACCCGGTTTCGGTAAGAAAGCGGGTGAGCAGCTCATTCACCCGGTCGGGCTGCTCCTGCTGGGTCCAGTGACCACAGTTCTCGATGTGAGCAATCCGCAGGTCGGGCACCCAGCGGTCCATCCCCTCAGCGAGGCTCGGCGGAAGGACCGGGTCGTAATCCGTGGTAACCATCAGTGTCGGTTGGCTCACCGCAGCGTCCTTGAGGTGCGCCGTGGCTTCGATGTTGGCGTCGATGTTGCGGTAGTAGTTGACCGGTCCCGTGATGCCGCCTGCGGTGAAAGCGTCCACGTAGACGGCGAATTCGTCGTCCCCCTGAAACTCGGTGTTTGCAGTCACGCCCTGGTACGACCGTTTCAGCCATCGCGCCGGATCGGCACCAAACGACTTCTCCACACGGCCCGTCTCCTGGAAGTACACGACATAGCCGAAGCGATCGACGAGGTGTTCCTTGATGTATTCAATCGAGGGGAACCCGGTACACCAGCCGCGGTACGGAACGTTGAGGCTGACCACCTTGGACACCCGCTCCGGGAACATCACTGCCGCGCTCCACACCACGATGCTGCCCCAGTCGTGGCCTACGAGCGCAGCCGAATCCAATTCCTCGGCGTCGAGCAACCCGATCAGATCATCGACGAGGGCGGTGATGTCGTAAGCCTCGATCGGCTCGGGCTTGGATGATTCCCCGTAGCCACGCTGGTCGTAAGCGATGGCACGCAGCCCGGCGCCGGCAAGGGCAGGGAGTTGGTACCGCCACGAGTAGGCAAGCTCGGGAAAACCGTGAACCAACACGACCGGCGCCCCCTCCCCGGCTTCGGTGACGGCCAATTGGATTCCGTTAGCGTCGACGAGTCGCGGCTGTGGCACGGCGCAAGAGTAGGTCGACGAGACAACCGGTGGACCAAGATGGGAATCGCCGCGCCCGCTTATTCGTTTGTCTCCTCAGTGGCCCGAGTGACCAAGGCGCAAGCCAAAGATCAGCGGCGTCGAGAGCGCGAACAGGAAGCCCAGCGCCGGGCTCGCCGCGGCATGGTGCGCAACGTCGCCGTCGCAGCATCGGTGGTAGGTGTACTGGTGGTGGCGCTCGTGCTGTTGTGGCCCGATCCCGAAGTGGGCGACACGACGGCAGAGGGGTGGGATCTGCCACAGCTCGACGGCGACGGCAGGGTGGCCATCGCCGACTTCCGGGGGAAGCCGACGGTCGCCGCCTTCTTCGCCTCGTGGTGTGAGGTGTGCGAAGACGAGATCCCCGAGTACCTCGCCGTTTCTCAACAGGTAGGAGATGAGGTGCAGTTCGTCGGCATCAATACCCAAGACAGCGGCAGGGGCCTTGCCGATGCGAAAAAGTGGGGTATCGCCGGGGTGTGGCCGCTGGCCAAGGACATCGGAGGCTCCACAGGCAGTGGCCTCAGCACCGGCACATTCGGGATGCGCGGCTCACCCATGACCGCCTTCTACGACGCCGAAGGCACGGTCGTCCACGTCCAGCTGGGAGGCCTGACCGGAGCACAGCTGGCCGATACCATCGAGCAACTCTTTGGAGTTTCGGCCTAGAGGCGGCCACCGGCACCGGCCCTCGGCAGCCGGGATCCGAGAACCAGGAACTGGCTCCAGGCGTCAGAACGAGTCGTAACTTGCGTTCCAACTCTCCTAGCCCTCGGCCCAGGAGACGAACTCGAAGCTCTTCTTCTTCCCGGTGTGGTCCTTCACCGTTACCACGAAGGTCTCACCGTACGGGGCGGTCGCAAAGATCACCTTCTTCTCCCAATTGCCCTCAGCGTCGGCGTTCACCGAACCCGAGCCGTACTCCGAGGTGATCGTCACCTTGGTTCCCGGGTCTGCCGTGCCGTAGTACACGTCATACGGCGGGTTCAGCTCGCACGATCCAAACGTGGCGAAGGCGGCGAACTCGACTCCCTCTTCGGGCGGTGGTGGCTCTTCTTCCGGCGGCTCTGTTGGGTCAAGGTGCACGGTGATACGCGCCGAGGTCTCGTTTCCCGCCTGATCGGTGGCAACGAACGAAGCGCCGTTGGCACCCTCGGAAAGCACGAGCTGGATCGACCATTGGCCTTCCTCGCTCACCGCGGCCTCCCACTTGCCCCCGGCTATCACCGCCGCCCCTGGTTCGGTCGAACCGGAGAACGTCACGACCTCATCCTCGAAGTGGGCACCGTCCTCCGGTGACGTAATCGTCAAAGACGGCGGCGTGGTGTCCAGAGTCGTCGTTGGCGCCTCGGTCGTTGGGACTTCGGTGGTGGGCGGGGCCTCGGTCGCCGGGGCGACCTCCGGGGTCACCACAGGATTGAGATCCGGTGTTGGAGCTTCGGTGGTTTCCGTGACCTGAGCCGTCGTCACCACGATCGGTTCCGGTGTCGTAGTAGCGACGTCGGGTTCCGGCGACGGAGTGAATATTGCCGTCACTACCAGCGTTGCGGCTACGGCGGACCCCGCCAGAGCCCACCCGGCGCCGGTCCACATGGCGTGGCGGCGCTGGGCGACGGCGAAGGCGGCAAAACCGGCAGCCGAAGCCTGGTCGGCGACGCTGCTCTCGATGGCATCTACCGCAAGGCGGGCGCGGTCGTCGAGCATGGTCATGATGCTGCCTCCCTATCCAGGCCAAGACGGGAGGCCAGCCCGGCTCTTCCCTTGTGAAGGTGAACTTTGATGGTGTTCGGACTGCATTCGAGGATCTCGGCGATCTCGGCGACGGGGCGATCCTCGAGGTAGTGGAGAGCGATGGTCTGGGCTTGACGCCTGGGGAGCGCTCGCACTGCCTCCCAAAACTCGTCGGCCTCGGCGGGAAGCTCTGGCAGAACATGTTCGTCCCGGTTCATCCGCGCCAGCGCCTTCGCCTCGCTGACGCTCTTGCGAAAGCGAGACACCGAGAGGTTGGCGACCACCCGTCGTACCCATGCCTCGGGCTTGTCATATTGCGAGATCTTCCCCCAATTTCGGTGGGCGGCCACGAAAGCGTCCTGCGCTAGGTCTTCTGCCGCAGACCGGCTCCCGGAGAGGGCGTAGGCGAGGCCTACGACAGCCCGGAACTCCCGCTCGTAGAACTTCTCGAACGAGACCACAGCGTGAATCGGCACCGGTTCCTTTCCGGCGCTCGGGTCCCTGCTGGCCGACCGGGATCTTGGCTGTGCTGTCATGACTTGTTGCCTGTTACACGCCCGAAGGGGCGATGAGGTTTACTGCAATTGGGCTACTCCACCAGTTCGATTATCGACAGGTCGGCAACGATCCATGAAGTCTTCATATCGAGTAGCAAGAGCCAAGTATCAAGAACCTGGGAAAGAACCGCCCCGCACGGAAGGGGGGACACCGTGCGGGGCGGTCGCACTGGATGAGCGGCTCACTACCGCTCATCCCACCTCCACCGGGCTCGGGGTCTCCCTAAGAAGAACGAAGGAGCATCCCGGTCCGGCGAATGACTCGGACCCGGGAAGGGTATCTCCGAAGCCAGCTAGCGCCACCGACGCGATGTCGGAATATGAACCAGGTTTTACCACTTTCGAGCAAACCCCCACACAACTGGGCGTTCAGTACCACTGGTGGAAGTGTTCAATCGTGCTGTCGCAGTGTTCAGTGAGGCTGGGCAGGGCCTACGTAGTCACCCGGGTCATCGCCGGGGCCGCAGCGAGGAAGGCGAGGAAGGCGAGGACGTCATCACCGATGTGGTGCGGGGCGTCGCCTCGCTAGGTGGCGTCTAGGTGGGCCGGGACGGGAGCAACATCCAGCTGTTCCCCCTTTTCCTCCTCTGGGCGAAGGTGCATGAGCCACAGGCTCAATCCGGCTGTGAGCGACGCAGCCACCAACACCATGCCTACCTGCCACCGGTCGACAAGGGTCGGCTTCGGCGGACGAACAAATCCGTTGGCCTGGTAGATGTCTGCAGAGGCCCTCCTCCAGAACGGGTAGGTCCCGCTGTAGAGGGTCCACTCGCAGTCGTTGTAGGGGTCCCGCGACCAGCTGTGGCCCGGCACCGTATCGGCCCGGTCGTCCATGGCGCAGACCTTGCTCACCTCCATCGTCCCGATCCCGACCGCGGCAAAGGTGACGAACCACACTGCGACGATGGTTCCAATCAGTGCCTGGCGTGTCTTCGATGGATACGGGGTCGCGTCAGACATACATGGATATTCGGTCGTCAGTGCCGAACTCTGAAGCCCCTCGCTGCGTAACATTCGCGCCCTTGGCAACCGCCTCGGGGATGAGCTATCAAGCACTCATATCTCCGCATACGATCGAGACCGGCGAACGCCATCTCAATGCTGCGGCTATAGGCCTCCTGGGCACAGCCTGTCGGGGAATCGCCTGTGTGCCGGAGTCGAGGCAGTGCTTGGTATCACCTGTGTTCGGTGGAGTCGTGGGAGAAGTAGAGGCTGGTTGCGGCGGGGGCATCGGCTCGTTGGCAACGCACCGGTAACTCTAGAAAGGCATCGTGATTGAGACGACGGTGCCTTCACCGGGTGCCGTGGCGATGCGCAAGGTGCCGCCGGCACGTTCGGTTCGTGAACCCATGCTCGAAAGGCCAAGGCCCGGTTCGTCGACGGCAAGATCGAAGCCTCGGCCGTCGTCCCTGACCTCTATGCCGACGGTATCCTCGCCGGCGCTGACGGTGACGCTGATGGTCTCGGCATCCGAGTGACGCAGCGCGTTGCTCAGCGCTTCGCGCACCAACTGGAGCACGTCGTCGATAGTCGATTGGGTGATCCCGGCAAAGACCCCGCTGTAGGTGACCTCGACGTTCGTCCGGCGAGCGGACCCGAGCCGGGTGATCAGATCGTCGATCTCGGCCCGCAGGTCCCGTTGGTCGGCGGGTGGTCGGCGCAGGTCGAAGATCAGCTCGCGCAGGCTTTTTATGGTGCCATCGAGACGTTCCGCATGGTCGCGCAACGTGGCCTGAATCTCGGCGTCGTCGCTGCGCAGCGCTGTCGCCTGTAGTTCCAGCCCCATCGCGAACAGCTCCTGGATGATGGCATCGTGAATGTCCCTTGCGATCCGCTCCCGATCCTCCACCACCGCCAAGCGCCGAAGCCGGGACTGGAGGCGGATGCTCAGCACCGCCGACCCTGCGATTTCGGCGAGCGCCTCCACTACCGACTGGTCCAGCGCGGTGAACCCATTCGGTTTGTTGGTCAGATACAAATTGCCGAACACCCGGTCGCCGGCTCGGACGGGAACTCCCAGGAAAGTATCCATGGCCGGGTGGTGGTCGGGAAACCCGACGGCGTCGGGATGAGCGCCGATATGGTCGAGGAGGTAAGACTCGCCGTCCCGACTGATCAGACCAAGGACGCCGCGCCCCTGGGGTAGTGCGCCTATCTTGTCGGCCGTCTCCTCATCGATGCCGCGGTAAGAAAACTGGATCAGGTTCCTGTGCTCGCCGAGCACCCCCAGCGCCCCGTAGCTGGCTCCGGTCAGATCCATGCCGGCGACCACCGTTGCCTCGAGCAGGTCCTCGAGGTCGGTCTGGCTGGCGACCGTTGCCGCGCTGCGAACCAGATCACGCAGCCGTTCCGCACCCAGCCCGTTTTCATTCATGTCCAAGCGAGACTAGGCGACGGCCACAGGGCCGTTTGGCCCTGCCGCCATCGCCGTGTGGTGCGGTACGGTGCAGCGATGCATGCCGAAGCCCAGAGACCGCTGCGGATTCTCCTCGTCGACGACCACGAAGTCGTGAGACGGGGTCTGCGCGCCCTTCTCGAAGCCCAGGACGGGATCGAGGTGGTAGGAGAGGTGGACACGGCGGCGGATGTGGTGCGCCAGGTCGGATTCAACGCCCCTGACGTCGTTGTCATGGATGTCCGGCTGCCAGACGGTTCAGGGGTCGAGGCCACGCGCAAGGTTCGCCAACGTTTTCCAGATGTTGCGGTCCTGATCCTCAGCTCCTTCGCCGACGAAGAGGCCCTGATGTCATCGATCGAAGCGGGGGCCTCCGGATACCTGCTCAAGCGCATCGATACCGAGGCCATCGTCAACGCGGTGCGTGCGGTCGGTGCCGGCGAATCCCTGCTCGATCCGGCGATGACCGAGAAGCTATTCACCAATCTCCGCGACGCCGATCATGATGACGATCTGATCTCCAAGCTCTCCGGCCAGGAGCGCCGCATCCTCACCCGTCTCGCCGAGGGGAAGACCAACCGCGAGATCGCGAACGAGATGTATCTCGCCGAGAAGACGGTCAAGAACTATGTCTCCAATCTCCTGGCCAAGATGGGCATGGCTCGCCGCAGCGAAGCCGCCGCCTATGCGGCCCGAGTCGAGGAACGTCGCGAGCATCACTACCCACCCGAGGAGTGGACCAAGACCTAGTTGGAAGCGGCGGCCCCCAATCAGCCGACCAGCTCCTCGGGCTCCCGGAGCGAGATGGCTGTCGATTCAGACCGTGTTGCCACCGGATCGGCAGGTCGTCAACTCCCACACCTTCAATCTGTATCTTCCACCTGTGCTCGCGACACGACGGGCGCAGCGGGGCTCTGGGGCCGTTCTCTTGCTCGACAACGCGGTACCGGATGGGACTAACGCCCCTATTGGGGACCGCTGCAACTCCATACCCTGTGGTTGTGAAATGCTTCACAACCAGGAAAGGAGATTGTGATGTTGAAGCGACTGAAAATCATCGGAATGGTGCTTGGCGTCTTCGGCCTGGGTTTCGTGCTTGCCGGTGGGTACGCCTACCTGCAAGTCCAGGACGGGTATGACTCCCTCCAGGCCTTCAGCGAGTCCCAGAACGTCACCCTGAGCTACAACGAGGAGGGCGAGCTCGTCGATCGGGGCACCACCGAAGGCGCCGATGCGATCATGACGTTGCTTACCGACGACTGGGGTTACCCGGTGGTCGAGTCTGATCTCGATCCAAGCGATCCGTTGGTCAACACTGCGTCGGAGTACATGTTCCAGATGGCGACGGTCGGCTACCACGTACTCAACGGCTCGCAAACCATCGTGCTTGCCGAAGACACTGAGTACCAAGGCGAGTTCTTTCCGGCAGGGACCTACGAGTTCGAAGTCGACGGTCGTTACTGGACCGACTTCGATCGGACACACCCAATCGAGGGCGCGGCTCGCGAATCGGCATGGAGCGGCACCGTTCACGGCCTGTTCGGCGAGCTCGGTGTCGGCACCGTCACCGCCTCCACCCTCCAACTCGGTCTGGCATTTGCCGCAGTTCTCGCGGGACTCGGCATCACGTTCCTCTTCCTCGGCGGTGGCCTGGTCTGGGCCGGAACGGGACGCGACGAGATCGTCGTCCTGTCCATCGATGAGCGGCTGTCCGAACCAGAGATGGTGTGAGGACAGGAACCAAACAACAACCTGAAAGCGGGGGCCCCGACCCAGTCGGGGTCCCGGCGCGTCTGGGAACCGGTCATGGTGCCCGGGCTGGCCGATTCGCCGGCACGCCCGATCCCGAACCTGAACAGTCGGGACATTCGCCCCTAGGCAGCGAGCCCGAACGCCCGCCACCCATCAGCCCGGTCCATACACCGAGAAAGCGTCTTAGGACGGTGGACAGGCCAGCGTTGCGCACACACGCGAACGGCACCGGGGGCCGGCCGGTGGACGTATTCGGATTCCCAGGTCATCGGGCGATCATATGCTCGCGGCATGAGCGACACCCTCGAATTGGCCGACTACCGGCGCCGAGTGTCCGACCTATACTACGACGTGCGTCGCGGGTCGGATCCGGAGCAAGCGTGGGCGGAGTGGCGGGAACGTCGGGACGCGCTGTTCGCCACCCACTCCCAGAGCCCGGTGCCGGCATCAGACCGGCCCGACTTCACCGGCAGCCCGTTCTTTCCCTACGACCCGGCATGGCGTGCGGTCGCTGAGGTTGAGCTGGTCGAGCAGGCGCCAATGCTGATCGATCACAGCGGAGGCGGATCGACGCGATTCGTCAGGTTCGGCATCGCGCATACCGCGGTCAATGGCGAGCCGGTTAATGCTGATCTGTGCTGGCTCGATACATCTGGAGGCGGCGTCTTTCTCCCCTTCCGCGACCCAAGCAACGGCAATACGACCTACAGCGAGGGCCGCTACCTCCTCGATACGGCAAAGGGGGCCGATCTGGGCACTGAGGACGGCCGTCTCGTGCTCGACTTCAACTTCAGCTACCACCCATCGTGTGTTTGGGACGGCCGATGGTCGTGCCCGCTGCCACCGGCGACTAACCAGCTCGCCATCGCGGTCCACGCCGGAGAACGCATCCGTTGAGGGGCGCGATGGCAAGGCTCGTTCTTCCTCAACCGCGGACGAGCCGGAGGTACTCCCCAAGGCTCTCGGCACCGAGGCGCTTCAGTCGTGGGTAGACCATCGTGTTGGCCTGACTCGTCTCGGTCACGAAAGACCCGTGCCCCCAACCAGACGCCGCCGTGAGGGCGCGCTTCAGAAGCGCGGCGGCAATCGGCGTGTTGCGGTATTGACGGATCACGCCGACCAGCCCCAGACGCGGGCCGGTCGCGTTGCGCCAGATCGTCACGAGACCGACATACTCTCCGTTGCGATCATCGATCGCAACGAGGTAGCCGGCCGGATCGAAGGGCGGCGATTCGACGAGCTCCTCGTGGAACCAATCCCTATCTCCCCGCCAGCCGGCGGTGACCGGCACGTCGTGACGAACGGTGTTGTCCAGAGTGAACAACCTGCCTTCATCGACGGTGTCGGCAGGGTGGATGCTGAACCCGGGCGGGAGCCAAGCACGATCGATCATGGCGAGGGCTCGCCCGAACGAGACACGGAAACCCTCCGCGACGAAGTCGGTGGTAAACGCCGCGGCCCTCAAGGCAACGAGCAAGACGCGGTCGTCGGAGTGCACGGTCGCATAGAGGCTGCGGCCCAGCGCAGCGGCAGCGGCGTCGATGAGGGGGCCATAGGCAGAGAGATCCCGACATTCGAAGTCGACGAACATCCGGTCGTCCGGCCTGAGGCGGGTGGTAGCGCTACCGACCGCATTGCCGCCACGGAATGCCAGCCAGCGACGCGGCGAACCTTCGCCTCGCTGGTCGCCGCGGCGTAACTCTTCCGGTGAGACGCCATAAAGGGGTGCCGCCAGCTCGTATTGATCGGTGAACGGCTCGATGTGCATAGTCGGCGACGCTACACCGCCCCGATAGGATGTGGCCAGGTTCCCTCCCCGAGAGGTTCCCGCATGGTCAGCAGGATCAACGTTGACGATCTGGCGACGATGCTCCTTGACCCGAGGGTCAAGATCATCGATGCACGCCCAACCGCGGCATTCAACGGATGGCGCCTTGGGCAGGAGACCAGGGGAGGGCACATTCCGGGCGCAGTGGCTTTTCCCACCGCCTGGGCAGCGGGGGCTTCGAACGGCGACTTGGCGGAGGTCCTTTCTTCCAAGGGCGTTCATCGAGAACTCTCGATCGTGGTCTATGGCTACGACGACAAAGACGAAGACGCCGGTGACCTCGCCGGCCGGCTTTCCGACCTCGGATATGGCCATGTACGGATCCTCGATGGAGGCTGGGGGGCATGGGCAGAGCGCCGGGACCTCGACGTGAGCAAGCTGCCGAGGTTCAGCCAGCTCGTGCACGCCGACTGGCTGCATGGCCTGCTGGCCGGAGAGCCGTTGGACGAGGCGCCTGGCGCTGACTATGCAGTCTTTCACGTCAACTCGGGTATGCCGGAGGCGTATGAAGCCGGCCACATCCCCGGTTCCTTCCACCTCGACACCAACCTCTTGGAATCGCCCACCGACTGGAATCGTCGAACACCGCGGGAGCTGGAATCGGCGTTGCTCGAGCTCGGGATCGCCAGCGATACCACGGTGATCCTGTACGGAAGGGATGGTGCGGCAGGCGAAATAGAAAAGGATTCCGAGGAGGCAGGGCTGATCGCCGCTGCCCGCGCCGCGGGCATCCTTCTCTATGCGGGTGTCGAGGATGTAAGGCTGCTCGACGGCGGCATCGGTGCCTGGCTTGCCGCCGGATATCCGGTCGAGACCGTTGCCCGCAGCCCCGTCCCTGCCGCTGCCTTCGGGGCCAGCATCCCGGCGCATGCGGACTACTTCATCGATTTCGAAGAGGCCAATGACGTTCTGGCCGATCCAGACGGCGTCCTGGTGAGCGTCCGAAGCCGGCCCGAGCACTTCGGCGAAACCAGCGGCTATGACTACATCCAGGAGGCGGGCGACATCCCGGGTGCCATTTGGGGAAACAGCGGAACCGACGCCAACCACATGGAGCACTATCGCAACGTGGACGACACCATGCGGGCGTTCAACGAGATCTCCGCCAACTGGGAGGCGATCGGCATCACCTCGGAGCGCGAGGTCACCTTCTACTGCGGGACCGGTTCGCGGGCAAGCGAGGCGTTCTTCTACGCCTACCTCATGGGTTGGTCGAACATCTCCATCTACGACGGTGGCTGGTTCGAGTGGAGCCGGCGCTCGGAAGAGCCCTCGTAGCCCCAACCCAGAACCCGGCTAAGGTGACCATATGGGAACCCTTGGATGGCCTGAGCTGCTCATCGTCCTTGTGGTCATACTCGTCCTCTTCGGCGCCAGCAGGCTTCCCAAGCTGGCGCGTTCTCTCGGCGACTCAATGAAGGAACTCCGAAAGGGGCTCGAGGAGGGCGAGTCTGAGAGCTCCGAGCAGGCGGCTGAGGAAAAGCCAGACGCCTGAGTGCGAGCTACGCCTGCAGCTCATCGAGGAACGCGATCCGCCACTGCTCGGTGGTCTCGACCTGGTTGAACGTGCAGAAGTGGAAGCCGGCCACGCCGACGTTCGACTCGGCGTAGAGCGGCGACAATGTCGTGAGCAACTCGTCGGGGGCATAGCCGCCGGGTCGCACGAGCCGACCCATCAACCCGCTGTGTGAGGCCAGGAAGCGCGCCGAGTCGCCGACGCCGATCCTGGTGGCGATGGTGAGCAGTTTGCGCACCTCGGCCACGCCGGGGATTCCGATGACGACGGGCAGCACGATGCCCTTTCGGCGCAGATCGTGTACCCAGGCGGTCACGGCGTGGTCTGAGAAGCACATCTGTGTGGTGACCCATGCCGCATAGCGGCCTTGTCCACCAACGCCTGGTGCAGCGTGTCGTCCGGGATATCGGGGTGGCCGTCCGGGTATCCGGGAAGGCCGATTCTGGTGAACGGATGGCCGAGGTCGGCCAGCACTTCCAGCAGTGACAATCCATCCGGGAACGGTCCGACGACCGGGGAATCGCCGCCGACGACGAACGCCTCGGTGATCCCGGCGGTGCTGGATACGTCGATGACCGTTTCCAGTTCGGCGAGGCTTTCGGTCAACCGCGCCGAGAGGTGGGGGATGACGTGAAAGCCCTCTCCGGCGAGCTCGGCAGCGAGCTCCATCGTGGCTGCCATCCCAGAGGATGAGGCGATGACCGAGAGGCACCGTCGGGGAGGTGCGACGCGGCGGCCACGGCGCTCTTGAGCGGTATCAGCTCGTAGGTCGGGTCTTGAAGCAGCGAACCCAACGAGGTCCGCTGTTCGACGGTGAGGGCGTTGGTGCCCATCGTCATGACGCGCTCATCCACTCGGCCGAGCGTTCCGGCGCCTGCCCCGTGGGGCTCGCGCCGCCTTCCTCGCGACGGGGAGGTCAACCGATCGCCCCAGCCGTTCATATGGGTCGGTGCTGTGCGGGAAAGACATGGCGGCGACGAAGTGATCCTGGAACGCAGGCTCGACCGCCGTTTCCACCTTCTCGATGTTGCGGCACACTTCCTCGATCGTGCGCCGTGCGCCGACGTTGAGCAGCGCGATCTGGGCGCCGGAGGCGGCAGCGTTTCCAGCTGCGGTGACCTCGCCAAGTTCGCAGTCCGGCACCAGCCCGAGCACCATGGCGTGCATCGGGTCGATGAGGCTGCCGAACGCGCCGGCGAGGCGTATCCGGTCCACCGAGGTGACGTCGAGGTGATCCATGAGCAGCTTGCACCCTGCGTGAAGCGCAGCCTTGGCAAGCTGAATGGCACGCACGTCGTCCTGGGTGACGCGGATGTCGGGAGAGCCGGGCACAAGCACATAGGAGTAGGTGCGTCCCTCTGGGACGATCCGGTCGGACCGAGCGGCAAGCGCACCATCGATGACCCCGTCGGTGGTGAGGATTCCCGCCAGATACATCTCTGCAACGGCTTCGATGATGCCAGACCCACAGATGCCGGTGGCCTGGGTGTCCGCGAACTCCGGTTCATCGGACCAAACATCGATTCCGATCACCCTGAACTTCGCAGCGAGCGTTTCGGGGTCGATGCGCACCCGTTCGATGGCGCCGGCGGCGGCGCGCTGGCCTGCGCTGATCTGGGCTCCCTCGAAGGCCGGGCCGGTGGGACTCGACGCCGCCAGCAGGCGATGAGCGTTGCCGAGGATGATCTCGGCGTTGGTGCCGACGTCGACGACCAGGCTGATCTCATCGGACCGATGCGGCTCCTCGGAGAGGATGACGGCGGCGGCGTCGGCCCCGACGTGCCCGGCAATGCTCGGGAGTACGTAGAGGCGAGCGCCGGGGTTGGCGGGGATGCCGAGGTCTATGGCGCGCATACGAATCGCCTGGTCGGTGGCGGGTGCGAAGGGGGCGGTGCCGAGAGGTCTGGGATCGAGGCCGAGGAACAGGTGGTGCATGATCGGATTGCCGACCACCACCAGCTCGAGAATGTCGTCCGTGTGGCAGCCAGCGGAGTCGGCAAGCTGTCGGATCAAGTCGCCTACCGCATCCTTGACCGCCGCCGTCATCGCCTCGGCACCGCCCTCGTTGAGCATTGCATAGGAGACGCGGCTCATCAGGTCCTCGCCGAACCGGATTTGGGGGTTCATGATGCCTTCGGCGGCCAGTGCGTCGCCGCTCTCCAGATTCATCAAATGCCCGGCGATCGTGGTCGACCCGATGTCGATAGCGACCCCGAGCGGGAGGTCACGGAACCCGGGCCACACCGCCGTGATCGTGTCTCCGTCGTGGATGGCGACGGTAACTTCCGACCCGCCCGTCCGTAGCGCCGCCTGGAGATCGCGCAGCACCTGCAGGTCTGCCTGGTCCGGTTCGACTCCCCACTCACGGCGAAGCGCCCGACGCAGCCGCGTCAGGTCGCCGCTCGGCCTGCTCAGATCCGGCCGCTCGACGGCAACGAAGTGCAGCGTGACCGCGGGATCGATCGCGAAGTCACGAACCTCGACCCTTTTGCGGACGACCTGGCGGTGCACCTGGCTGGACGGCGGTACGTCTACCACCACCGGGCCTGCCAGCAGCGCCTTGCAGCCGAGACGGCGCCCAGGCTCTAAACCGTGGCGTTCGGCATATTCGCTTTCAGACTCCGTCCACTCGGTGACCCCGGCCGAGTTGTCGAGCACTCCGTGCTTGGCGTACTCGCCGGCTGGGATGTCGACCTGGCAGCGTCCGCACAAGCCGCGTCCGCCGCACACCGAAGCTAGATCGACGCCGAGTACGCGGGCGGCGTCGAGGAGCGACGTCCCAACCGCGATCTCCGCCTGGCGGCCCGACGGCGTGAAGAAGACCCTGACGGTATCAACCGCCATCAACCGGACTCGCTGGCTGGTGCGCTGCGTCGTCGTCGGCGCCGACTCCTGCCGTTCTCGTTCGGCGGCCGGTAGGCGGTGAGCCAGCGAGCGCAGTCATCGTCGCAACCCATCAGCATGTCCCCCGCCTTGATGGCAGTAGTGATCTCGGTCTCGAGTGGGTTGGTGATCGCCGAGGTCAGTCCGCTGGCGATGGCCATGGTCAGGAAAGCCGAGTTGACCGCAGCTCGGTTAGGGAGACCGAAACTGATGTTGGATGCTCCGCAAGTGGTGTTCACCTTGAGCTCCTGGCGTAGCCTGTTGATCAGGTAGAACACCTGGCGCCCTGCCGTCGGCATGGCGCCGATGGGCATGACCAGCGGATCGACCACGACGTCCCCACGCGGAATCCCGTAGTCGGCGGCGCGTCGCACGATCTTTTCGGCCACGGTAAATCGAACGTCGGGGTCCTCTGACAGGCCGGTTTCGTCGTTGCTGATCGCGACCACCGCCGCCCCGTGCTTTGCGACGAGCGGGAGCACCTTTTGCATCTGCTCCTCCTCGCCGGTCACCGAGTTGACGAGGGCCTTTCCGTGGTAGACGGCGAGCCCGGCCTCGAGTGCATCGACGACGGAGCTGTCGATCGACAGGGGAACGTCGGTGAGCGTCTGCACCAGCTTGATCGCCTCGGCGAGAATTGCCGGCTCGTCGGCGAGCGGAATCCCGGCGTTGACGTCGAGCACGTGGGCTCCCGCAGCCACCTGGGCGATGGCGTCCGCCTCGACGCTTGAGAAATCGCCTACCTTCATTTCCTCTGCGAGCCGCTTTCTCCCGGTGGGGTTGATCCGCTCTCCGATGATGACGAAGGGACGCTCGAACCCGATGACAACCTCGCGGGTGGCCGACGAAAGCACCGTATCGGTCACGGCGCCCTCCCTCCGTTGCGGACGTATCGCTGCAGCCGCTCCTTGGGGAACGCCGTTTCGAGTCGAGCCGCTTCTTCGGCTGCGGTCGCCTCCATGTCCCAGTCTCCGGTGGTACGTTCCTTGCGCCACTCGGCGAGATACTCGTCGGTGCCGGTCTTCCCGGCACGGGTGGCCGCCTGATCGATCGCAGTCTGGAATCGCGGTGATAGCTCGATCCGGTGCGCAGAGCGCCCGCGGCGCACCGTCACCTGGGCCGGAATGTCGCGCCAGTAGATGATCTCGAGGGTGCCGCTCATGCGGCCGGCTCCTGCACCCCGCCAAGGTGGAGCAGGGCGGACTCCATTTCGCCGTAGCCGACCAGCCGGTGGGCGAACTCCAAGCCGAGGTGGGCGGCGTGGGATGCGGCGAGCTCAACCAGTGCGGGATCGTGGACCTGTGCGATGTAGAGAACTCGCTCGTAGTTCCCGAAGTAGTGAGTGAGCAGCTCGGGGTGGCGGTCGAGACCCAGACCGGACCAGACCAGCCGATCGAAATGGCGGGCGAGATAGTCGGTCAGGTAGAACGTGGCCGGGTGCTGCTCGTGGCTGGTGAGGAATTCCGCGCCGCCCATGAAGAACTGGTAGCAGTGGTCGCCCGGCAGCCGGTCGACACCGTATCGGACGAGAACGGCGTCGAGCCTGCCGCCGGTGCCGCAGTCGCCGTAGGCGACGTACACCTCGGATCCGCGGTGCCTGGCGGCCACGATGCGCTCTTCTACGGCGTCCGGGATCAGCCAGGGCGTGTTGTGTAGGCGGGCGGGCAGGCACTCCACGGTGAGGTGCTCGAGGCCGGGCTGCCCGGCGATGGCGAGAAGCTCACGGGCAAGGGCTCCGCAGCCGACCACCGTGATCGAGGCCCGGTCAGGCAGCACCTTTGGCTCCTACGAGCGTGGTCGCCGTCTCTGCGGCGACTGCCGCGTCCCGGCAGTAGGCGTCCGCGCCGATCGCCTTGCCGAACTCCTCGTTCAGCGGCGCTCCGCCGACCAGGACGATGTAGTCGTCGCGGATGCCCCGCTGCTCCATCTCCTCGATGACGACCTGCATGTACGGCATGGTGGTGGTGAGCAGCGCCGACATGCCGAGTATGTCTGGCCTGTGTTCGTCGAGGGCGGTGAGGTACTCTTCGACATCGGTGTTGATCCCGAGGTCGAACACCTCGAAGCCGGCGCCCTCCAGCATCATTGCCACCAGGTTCTTGCCGATGTCGTGGATGTCCCCCTTGACCGTGCCGATCACCACCTTGCCGACGGCAGAGGCTCCGGTCTCGGCAAGAAGCGGGCGCAGCAGGACCATGCCGGCCTTCATCGCGTTTGCGGCCAACAGCACCTCGGGCACGAACAGGATGCCGTCGCGAAAGTCGATACCGACGACCCGCATTCCCGCGACGAGCGCTTCGTCGAGCACACGTGACGCGCTCCAACCGCGGCCGAGCAGGATGTTGGTCCCCTCGACTACTTCATCGGCCATGCCGTCGTATAGGTCGTCGTGCATCTGCTCGACGAGCTCGTCGTCGGGCAGGGAGGTGAGATCGAACTCTTCATCCGTCATGGCTTGCCTTCATAAATGTCACGATGGTGGAGCGGTTCCACGATACGGCACGGGCTTTGCTGGTTCCATTATCGACCATTCTCCCATCAAATGCATAGGAATTTCCCTGGAGCCGACTCATTCGCGTGCCACGATGCGGGATCGATGAAGATCCGCGGGCCGGGGACCGACAACCGTGATATCCTGCCAGAAAGCGCCGATTTGATCGACAGCTTGCGGGCGCACGAGAAATCCAGCTAAAGCGGCGGTTCGAGGACCGCTCCGCATCCCGTTGGGCGGTCTTTCTCCGGGGCACCCGCACTCATGGATCGACGCACGAGCGTGAGGGACGCCATGGGCATGAGTGCAAGTCCGAATCCACTCTCTGAGCTACTTGATCAGAAGGGAGTGCTGGTCGCCGACGGTGGCATGGGCACCTCGCTGTTCGCCGCCGGTCTGCGTCCCGGTGAGACGCCCGAGCGGTGGAACGTGGAGCGACCCGAAGCGGTGATCGCCGTTCACCAGGGGTTCATTGGCGCCGGAGCAGACATCATCCTCACCAACACCTTTGGTGGTGCGAGGACCCGCCTCGATCTCGACGGCCTTGGCGACCGGGTTGCCGGGCTCAACGCCGCTGGAGTGGTGGCGGCGCGGGAGGCGTCGGCCGGATCGTCGGTCATTGTGGCAGGCTCGGTCGGCCCCACCGGTGCGCTGTTCGAGCCGCTTGGGCCAATGACTCACGACGAGGCCGTCGAGATCTTTGCTGAGCAGATGGAGGCTTTGGCCGCCGCCGGCACTGATCTGTTGTGGATCGAGACGCTGTCGTCGGTCGAGGAGCTTGCGGCCGCGGTCGCAGCTGCGGAGCAGACCGGGCTGCCCTTCGTCACCACGATGAGCTTCGACACCAACGGGAGCACGATGATGGGCGTGGCGCCCACCGCTCTCGCCGAGTGGTGGAAGGCGAGGCGGTACGCCGAGCCGGAGCCCGAAGTGGCCGATGGCGAAGAGCGGAAAGGAATTCCTGCACAACGCCAACGAAGCACTCAACGACGAGCGATCAGCTACCCAATCGCCATCGGGGCCAACTGTGGCGTCGGGCCGGCGGACGCGGTGCTCGCCGCTCATCAGATCAACGCGGCCGGTGCTGAGGTCGCGGTTGTCGCCAAGGGCAACTGCGGCATCCCCGAGGTCATCGACGGCCAGCTGTGGTACCCGGCCTCGAGCGACGACATGAGCGCGTATGCCGAGCTTGCCCTGGACGCCGGCGTGAGCATCATCGGTGCCTGCTGCGGATCCACGCCAGAGCACATCGCCCAAATCCGGCGGGTGGTCGACACCTATCAGCCTGCCGAATCGCTCGACGCTGACGAAGTCGAGCATCGCCTTGGCAAGGTCGACCGCCCTGCGGATCGCACCAAGCGGCGCTCGCGACGCAGGTCGGCTCGGGCCGTCACTTCGGTCGACTGACGTTGACGATGCGGTCCCAGACCGCTCTGGCGAAGGACCGCGAAATCAACAGCAGGTAGGACGGCCGGTCTCCGACGTCATCCCTCACCAGCTCCGTGGCGACCCCTGCGACCAGGGTTCGAGCCGCCGCTCCATCCGGGGTGAACTGGTCACTGAGGTCGATGGCACAGAGGTGTCCGAGGAGATCCCGGGCACCCGATCCGCTGAGCCGGAACATGGCCCGCACGTGAGTCAGGTCGACGCCGTCGGGTGGGGCGGTGCCTCCGATGACGAGCCACTCGCCAGGCGAGATGGAGAACACCAAAAGGTCCTCGACCGAACGCGCCCGGCCCAGCGGTACCGACCACCGATCGTCCCAGGTCCGCCACTTGGGTGCTACGGACTCGTCGGTCAGCCGGGCGGTGCCGAGGTCCTCCTCGGCAACGGTGACCGGGCTGGCGAAGTGCTCAACCACGGAGCCGCTCTCCCTCAGGGTCGAAGTGGGCCGTCTGTTCCATCACCGTCGCTGCTGCGTTCGTGCCGTCGGGGAGACGGATGGTCACCGTTGCTCCCGGTTCCGCGAAGTCGGCGTCGATCATGGCGAGGCACACCCCACGACCAAGCGTCGGGGACATCCGGCTCGAGGTGACCCTTCCCACGATCCGATCACCGGCCACGATCTGGCTGGCCTCGGCAGGCACCAGGCTCGGTGCATCGGGCTGGATGGCGACGAGCATCCGCCGCGGCCCTGCCTCGCTCTCCCATTGCAGCTCCGGCTTGCCCGCACAGTCGGCCTTGTCGGCTCTCACCGCCCACCCGAGCGCAGCTTCGTGGGCCTTGGTGAGCCCGTCGGTGTCCTGGCCCACGATGAGATGGCCCTTTTCGAGCCGCATGATCCGTTGCGCCTCGATGCCGAAGGGCTCAACCCCGAGATCTGCTCCTGCCTCCAACAAGGATGTCCAAACGTGCAATCCAAAGCCCGCCGGAACGTGCAACTCGAAGCTCAGCTCGCCGGTAAAACCGATGCGGAGCACGATGCAATCGGGGATGCCCGCTACCGTTCCCGTTCTGGCTTGCATGTATGCGAACGCATCCGCCGAGAGATCGATGTCTTCGGCGACGCGCTCTAGCAGCCGGCGTGAATTCGGGCCGGCAACGTTCATCGCCGCGTAGCCGTCACTGACCGCGGTCATACGGACGTCCCACCACGGGGCGGTGGTCTGCATCCAGTCGTCTAGCCAATGCCACACTCTCCCCGCACCTGAAGACGTCGTGGTCATGTAATAGCGGTCTTCGCCGAGACGGGCGGTGACGCCGTCATCGATCACGACGCCGTCCTCCCCGACCATGGCGCCATAGCGGACTCGACCGATGCCGAGCTGCGACCACCGGTTGATGTAGACGAAGTCGAGCAGCTTGGGGACGTCCGGGCCGCGCAGGTCGATCTTGCCAAGCGGGCTCACGTCGATGATCCCGACGTGCTCCCTGGTGTTGCCAACCTCGGCGGCGGGGTCGCCGTAGTGGTCGGGTCGGATCCATTGCCCGGCGACGAGCGGGACGGCGCGGTGTTCCACATGCCAGTCGTGCATGGGGGACCGCCGCACCGGATCCTCGTCCGCTCCCGCGAGCGCCCCGAGGGTGATGGGGGCGTAGGGCGGTCGCCAGGTGGTGGTCCCGGTCTCGGCGATGGTGGCACCGATGGCCTTGGCGTGGACCGCCACCGCGTTCACGAGTTCCAGCTTGCCCTGGATCGGCCCCATCGTTGCCGTCGTGTATCGCTTGGATAGCTCGATCGAGTGGTATCCCTCGGCGGCCGCCAGCGCCAGGTCCTTGCCCCTGACGTCCTCGGAGAAGTCGACGAATCCATCGCTTGGCGCGCTGAACAACTCAGGATGGTCGGCCGCGGCGAGCGGCGGGATCGTGGTGGGCTCGTCGGAAGGGGGCGTCGCCGGCTGGGCTCTTGGAGTGGACTTTGCCCAGTCGAAGGCACGCCGCAGCGCCCGGCGTCCGGCCTCGGCGCCGACGGCGCTGCCGTGAGCGATGAGTTCGTCCAACGAGCCGTCACCCACGATCTCTCCGGTGGCCATCACGTCGTCCGGGAGGTCGCCGGACAGGAAGCGCGCCGTTCGCGGCTCGTAGACCGGCCGAGCACCGGCCATGTTCAGCAGCGATGTCGCAGTCGTCCATCCCACCGCGATCACCAGCAGATCGGCGTCGATGACCCGTCCATCGCTCACTTCGACGCTGGCGAGGCGACCGCGGCCACGAGCCCTCACCAGCTGCTGTTTCGTCTGTCGGAGATCCACGACTTCGGCCACGTCGACACCCGCCCCACCGAGCTGCTCGACCACGGCGTCACCACGATCGTTTGCCGTGACGACGACGGCGCGGGCCCCCGGCGACACCGCCCACAGATTCATCAGCCGCATCGCTGCACCAGACAGCATCACCCCTGGCAGGTCGTTTCCCTCGAACACATAGGGCCGCTCGATTTTGCCTGCGGCAACAACGAGACACTTGGCTCGAGCCTTGATCAGCCGCTCCGCTGCCGCCGTTGCCTGCACGATCCCCACCCAGTTGTGGTCGTAGCGGCCGGTCACCGCGGCGTCGGTCAGCACCTCGATTCCGTCCGCGGCCCGGACGGCGTCGCGTAGGTCACTCAGGGGGCCCAGTGCGGCGGCCCCGGCGTAGCGGAGGTGGCCGCCGAGGGTGCGGTTCTCCTCGACGAGCATGACTCGTGCGCCCGCGTCCGCGGCCGCAACCGCTGCTGCCATCCCGGCCGGCCCGCCGCCGGCCACCACGACATCGGGATGGGCGAAGTGCTTCTCCGAGAATGTGCGCTGTGTAGCGGTACCGACGGTCCCGCCGGCGCTGAACCGCCGCAGGACGCGTTGGTACGTCGGCTTGAGGGGTTCGGGCGCCATGAACGTCTTGTAGTAGAAACCAGGGGTGAGGAAGCGGCCCACCAGGCGGTTGGCCGAGCGCAGGTCGTAGCGGAGCGAGGGCCACGCATTCTGGGAGCGAACTGCCATGGCGTCCTCGACTAGCCGGTGCCCGCCCCGCACGTTGGGCTCGTCATCGACCTGGAGGAACAGGTTCGGGTCGTGGTGATCAGCGGTCAGGATCCCGCGGGGGCGGTGGTATTTGAAGCTCCGCGAGAACACGGAGACGCCGGCGGCGGCGAGCGCCGAGGCGATGGTGTCACCCTCGAGGCCGAAGGCCACGCTGCCGTTCCATGTGAACTCGATCCGCCGACCTCGATCGATGATCTCGCCAGGCCGCTGCGGCAGTCGACGAGTCGTCATTCCGGATCCCGGGCGACGTCACGCACCGATCTGATCTCGTTGCTGATCGTGTGGCGCTCGACGTCGAGGAAGCGTCGACATCCGGCCACGTGGAACCATCGCTCCTCCTGCCAACCCGCAACGTTGTGCCGCTCGTACAGGTAGGCCCGCCACGCCTCCTCACTGCAGCCCATCAGCGGCCGGTCGACGACCTCGCCCTCGAAGGAAAACTCGTCACCGTTGCGTGGCCCGCAGTGCGGACACGTGATCAGCAGCATGAGAGCCGAAGCGGATCGATTGCTTGGATGATTAGCAGCACAGAGGTATCCCGCTGAGCCGGGGCCCGATGTGGCCCGTAGCCAAGAGCGGGAAACACTGCTCCACCGTGGTCGAGATAATTGCGGGTGGTCCGATGCATCGCCATCTCAGTGTCCAACGGCGGCAGCTCCCTTCTCGGCGGTGAGGTCGCCCCTCCGGAAGCGATCCAGACCGAAGGGCGCGATCAGGTCTGGCACCACACCGGTGGCGACCATTGCTGCGGTCTGCTCGCCGGCCACCGGCCCCGCCTTGAATCCGTATGTGCCCCAACCCACGTCGACGAAGAACCCGTCCACCGGGGTTGGCCCGATGATCGGTGCGAAGTCGGGAGTCAGGTCACACAACCCGGCCCACTGGCGCAGCAGCCGCATCTTCGAAAGCGACGGCATCAGCTCGAGCACATGGCTTGCCAGGCCTTCTGCAAAATCGAGTGAGCCTCTGGTCGAATAGGAGGCGAACGGGTCGACGCTTGCACCAAAGACCAACTCGCCGCGGGCGGTTTGGCTGACGTATACATGGAGGGACCCGGAAACCACGACAGGGTCGAGGATCGGCTGGACCGGCTCGGTGACGGCTGCCTGCAGGGGCCGGGTGGTGATCGGAAGGCGCACCCCTGCCATGTCAGCGATGAGCGAGCTCCAGCCTGCGGTGCAGTTGATCACGATAGGCGCCGACACCGATCCGCGCGAGGTCTGCACCCCGCGAACCTGTTCGTCCGATACGTCGATGCCGGTGACCTCGGTCTCCTGGTGAATGTGCACGCCAAGGCTGTCGGCGGCCCTGGCGTAGCCCCAGACCACGGCGTCGTGGCGGACGATGCCTCCCGGCGGGTGCCAGAGCGCGCCCAGAATTGGATACCGGGGGCGGTCGCTGACGTCGATGATCGGTGCCAGCCGTTTGATCTCTTGGGGACCGATGACCTCCGAGTCGATGCCCTGGTGCTTGTTGACCTCGGCTCGCCAGCGCATGGTTCGCAACGACCCGTCGTTGTGGGCCAGGGTCATGTGGCCGCGCTGCTCGAACATGACGTTGAAGTTGAGATCGGCGGCGAGGCCTTCGTAGAGCTTGACCGAGCGGTCATAGAAGACCGAGCCTTCGGGGGTCAGGTAGTTGGAGCGGACGATCGCGGTGTTGCGGCCGGAACCGCCGCTCCCGATGTATGCCTTCTCCAAGACGGCAACGTTGGTGATGCCATGGTTGCGGGCCAGGTAGTAGGCCGTGGCGAGCCCGTGGACACCACCGCCGATGATGGCCACGTCGTAGCTTGGGCGGAGGTCATGGCGGCGCCACGCCCGCGCCCAAGGCCGTCCGCTCAGTCCTCGCCGGAACAGCGAGAACGCTGAATACTTGGACGGTCCGCGCTCGGTCACCCGGCAACCCTAGAGGGCTGCACCCGAGGTGCCGTACGAGCCGGCCAGCCGATCTGCCGCGGCGGCGAGGGTGCGTCCGATCGCTTCTTCCGAACCGGCTTGCGGGAAGCGGAACGCAGGCCCGTGCAGGTGGACGACGGCGACGATGGCGCCCGACTCGTCCCTGACCGGAGCCGCCACCGAGTTGATCCCCTCGTGGAACTCCTCCTTGCCCCAGGCGTACCCCTGATTCCTGATGAGGTCAAGCCGGTCTCTGATCTGGTCGGCATCGACAAGCGTCTTCGCTGTGCTTTGCGGGAGCGGCCGATCGAGGTATCCGGCGAGCCGGTCCTCCGGCCACTGCGCCATCACGCTCAGCCCGGATGGGACGCTGTGCACCAGTGCAATCTCTCCGGTCCAATCTCTGGCCTGCACGGGACGATCGACGTCCTTTTGGACGATCGTGTGCATCCGATCACCGTCTGCGATGCTCAGCCCTGCCGCTTCCCCGGTCTCGGCGGCGAGATAATCGAGATGTGGGACGGCCAGCGCGATCAGTCCGGTGGCTCCCGATCCCGGTGCGGTCATGCTCTCGATCGCGGGACCGACGTAGTAGCGATCGCCGACACGTTCTACACCGCCGACCGCTTCCAGGGTTGCGATGAGCCTGGCGACGGTGCTCTTCGGCAGGCCGACACGACGCGCCGTCTCGGAAAGACCCCCGGGTTGGACGGCGAGGGTCTCGAGGATCGCAAACGAGCGCTCGACGGATTGGACCGGCGTCATGGGTCGACCTTACCTGCCCGTGCCACATTGTGGACCGACCTACTTGCTTTGGCACTTCGGTTTGCGACGAAATGATCGGCCGGCGGACGGCTAGAGACCTGCGCCGCGGTGATACCCAGCAAGTGCAGCCAGATGGTCAAGGCAACGGAAGCTCGACTCCCGCGGCAATCCAAAGGTGTCCTTGATTTCGTGGAAAGCAGGCAGTGTGAGGTCGATTGCGACGGCGATCGTGGAGCTGAGCGTCGCCGTCAATGAAACGTACCTGACATAGCCCATCCGACCCACCTCCGGCAATCGGCCGTCAACGCAGCTGCTGCTACCCCAAGACGGTGAAGGACGAGTCCATGTTGATTTCACGATTGCGGCTGAAGGCGCCCATATCGAGCTCGAGTCCGCTGTACCGCTGGGTGATCTTCACCGAGTCGGCGTCGTGGTCGTGGCCGGCCTCCACCCTTTGGATGAGCTCGGTCATGGCATACGCCGCGCTCGGGGCGTTCTTGAACTGATTCCCACTGGTGCCGACGGCGACGTAAAAGCCGTCGAGGTCGGTACGGTCGTATATGGGAATCCAGTCGTCGCTCACGTCGTAGAGGTCGACGACGCCCTTCTTGGTGCTTGGTATGCCGAGATCGGGCAGCCGTTTCGCCAGCCGGTACACCTGCGTCTCCCATTGGTCATCGGTGAGCTGCCTGTTGAAGTCGTCGGGGTCGGTTATCCACTCCTTGGGATCGCAGTCGGGGTCCTGGCTGCCCAGCAGCAAATTGTTGCCAACCTCCGGGCGGAAGTATGTGCCGAGGTCGTCGTCGCCAACCAGATACCCGTTGTTCTCGAAGTCGAGCCCTTCCGGCTGCGGCAGGTGGTGGACCTCGTGACGGAGCGCCCTGGTCTTGATTTTCATGGCGTCGGCGACGCCGGCCATCTCGTTGATCACGAACGAGTGCGGCCCTGCCACATTCACCACGATCGGCGCCTCGATTGAGGAGCCGTCGGCGAGCTCGACACCGGTGACCCTCCCGGCTCGTGATGGGATCGCGGCCACCTCGGTGTTGAAGCGGAACTCGCCACCCTTGGCTTCGGCGGCGCGCTGCAGGTTGTGGGTCGCCAGCTGCGGGTCGGTGATGTAGCCGGCGACCGGCGAGTAGATCGCCCCGTCCAGGTCCTCGGATGGCTCCTCCCAGAAGCGGTCGTCGTCGGCTCGGGTGGCCGGGGCGAACCTGCCGGGGTTGATACCAGGGATGCGCTCGGCGAGCGTCTGGTTGTCCCAGATCTCGTACGGGATGCCGATCTCATCGAAGATCGGGAGCACCTTCTCTGCGTAGCGCTCGTCGTTGCCGAGGTAGACCCCGCCGCATTCGACGTACTCGATCAGACCCCGCTCGTCATCGACCTCGAGGTACTCCGGCCACTTTCGCCAGTAGAAGACCCCCTCGTAGGCCATGGCTACGCCGTTCCACGTCGAGTAGTGGGTGCGGATGATGGCGCACGAGTTGGCCGTCGATCCGTATCCGGACGCAGGAAGCTTGTCCAGGTTGACGGTGCGGTACCCCGCCTTTGACAGCTCGAAGGCGAGGTTGGCCCCGATGACTCCTGCGCCGATGATCACGGCGTCGTAGCGATCGGTCATGCAAGAAGCTTATGCCTCCCCCGTTCTTGCGTAAAAGAGCGCATCAATGTGCGCATATCTACGCAAGAACGGGAAGGGGACGGCAAGGGTCACGACGGCAAGGCCCCGCCTTCACTCGTCCGCCGCTCAACGAAGTCGTCGAGCTCGACAGCGATCGCATCATCGAGCGGCGGTGGCTCGAAGTCGGCGAGCACCTGCTTCCAAACGGTGTTGGCGCGCTCGGTCGCGGTCAACGAGCCCGCCTCCTCCCATTGCCCGAAGTTCTGCCGGCTGAACACGATCGGCTCATAAAAGGCGGTGTCGTAACGTTCCAGGGTGTGCTCGGTCCCAAAGAAGTGTCCTCCGGGATCGACCCCACTTATGGCATCGACGGCCACGTCGGCCTCGGTCGTCGGCAGTGGCTGGAAGGCTTCCGCGAGCATCTGGAGCATCTCGACGTCGAGGATAAATTTCTCGAACGAGGCGCTGAGCCCGGACTCGACCCATCCCGCGGCGTGCAGGATCATGTTGGCCCCGCCGAGGACGGCTCCCATCATGTTCATCATTGTCTCGTACCCGGATTGTGCATCGGCGATAATGGAGGTGCACGACCCAGACGATCGCCAGGGGAGCCCGATGTGGCGTGCCAGCTGACCGCTGGCCAGTGCCGCTTGAAACGCTTCGGGGGTGCCAAACGATGGAGCGCCCGACCGCATGTCGACGTTCGAGGTGAAGGCGCCATAGACAACGGGAGCGCCCGGCCGGACGATCTGCGCAAGCGTTATCCCAAACAGTGCCTCGGCGTGTTGCAGGGTCAGCGCTCCTGCGAGGGTCACCGGCGCCATCGCCCCGGCAAGCGTGAACGGCGTGATCACCGACACCTGGTTCATCTCGGCGAACTGGATGATTCCGAGACACATCGGCACATCGAGCTGACGCGGTGAGTTGGTGTTGATGATGGTGAAGCACCACGGCTGCTCGATGAACTCGTCCTCGCTGAGCCCGAGGGCGATGCGCTGCATGTCGAAGGCGTCGCTCACCTGGCCGCGGCCCCGCGCATAGACGAACGGCGCCTTGTCGCTCAACGTGAGCATTGCCCGCATCGTCTGCAGATGGCGGACCTCCAACGGGACGTCCTGGGGCTCGACGGTGCCGTCGTTGGTGTGAACGACGTCGTAGTGCTGGGTGAGGCGGACGAAGTTCTCGAAGTCCTCGAGCGTCCCCGCCCGTTTCCCCTGGTCGAGGTCGGTGGCGTGGGGCGGCCCGCCCACCGGCATGTTGATCACGCTGCGGCCACCTACCTTCACCATACGCCGCGGCGATCGGGGCGTGATATCGAATTCTGCGGGAGCCGTTTCCAGCGCTGCTGTGACCAGTTCGGGGTCGAGCCTGACGAGGTTGTCGTCAACGATGGCGCCTGCTGCGGTGAAGTGGGCGAGCCCCTCTTCCTCCAGCAGCCGCATCCCGTCGTTGGCAAGCACCTGCAATGCGGCCTGGTGGATGGCTTCGACCTGGTCATCCTCGAGGACGCGGAGGAACTCGTACGGGTTGGAGAGCTGGCGGTAGTACGCGGGTGGCGGAGCCGGGCCCGTGCGACGCCTTCTCGCCCGCCGCCTTGGCCGCTTGGCCGCCTCTTCCTCTGCCATGGTGCGGTCACGATACCTTCGACCTTGGCGGGATGCCCCTGGGCCTGCTTTTTGGGGGAATGCGGCCGCATACACTGGCATCGGAGGTGCCCATGCCCATTTCCGTCGACGAGCTGCTGCGGCGGGCTCGAGCCGTGCTGGACCGGATTCCTGCTGAGGACTTGGAGCGGGAGCTGGAAGCAGGTGCCCTGCTCGTCGACATCAGGCCGATCGAGCAGCGAGAGCGCGACGGCGAGCTACCGGGAGCGATTGCGGTTGACCGCAACGTGCTGGAATGGCGCCTGGCACCTTCGAGCGAGTGGAAAGTCGTCGACGTCGAGGACGGGCAGCGGGTAATCGTGGTGTGCACCGATGGCTATCAATCGAGCCTGGCTGCGGCGAACCTGGAGGAGCTCGGTCTGAGCGGCGCCACCGACGTCGAGGGCGGCTTCACCGCCTGGAAAGAAGCGAGGAGGACTCAATGAGGGCGGCACTGCCGGACTCGGCAACCTACGTCATCGTCGGTGGCGGGGTCCATGGTCTGAGCACCGCCTGGCACCTGGCGATGGAGCTGGAGGCAAGCGGCCGAGGATCCGGTGCCGACATCGTGCTGCTCGACAAGACCGCACCTGGGGCCGGAGCGACCGGCATCGCCTGTGGGTGCGTGCGCAACCTCTACATGACCGAGCCGCTCCATGCCATCGTGCGCGAGTCGGTCGACGTGTGGAACTATGACCCGGTGCTCTTCGGTTTCCAGCAGGTCGGCTACATCTCTTGTGGCGAGGAGAACCAGCTCGAGGACTACGAGCGGATCCATCGCAGCCAGAACGACATCGGCTATCCGTCGGATCTGTACGTCGGTCAGGAGGCGCGGGATTTCCTCACCAGTGTCTGGCCCGACTTCAAGCACCACACCATCGACGTGGTGATCCACGAGCACCAGAGCGGCTATGCCGGTACCGCCCAAACGGTCAACGGGCTCACCACGATGTGCGAGCGCTACGGGGTTCGGATCCACTCCGGCGTGGAGGTGACGGGCTACGAGGTGGCCGGCGGTGAGGTCAAGACCGTCGAGACCACCCAGGGCAGCATCGACGCCGATGTGGTCTTTCTCTGCATGGGAGCCTGGATCCCTGGGCACTGGGAGATGCTTGGCAAACCGATGACGCTCGATGTCGGCTACGCCGACGGATCGATGGTCAAGGACAAGGACATGTGGACCTACTGGCGCCTTGAGGAAGGCGAGGTCTACTACGACGGGCCCTACTACACGGCCGACAATCTCAACCCCCCGGTGCTACACATCGAGCTGATGAACACACCGGTGCACGATCCCGAGACCGGAGAAGAGCTCGATGACAACGTGTACGTATATTGGAAGAACGGCACCGAGCGCATGGAGCGACCCGGGATCCAAGGCGGGGCAATGCCCTTCGAGCTGGGGCCGAAGGCGAAAGTCGAGCCCTACGGGCATGCCAACGACGGATACCAGGCGAGGCCCGAGTTTGCCGACTACATCACGGCCTGCATGGGCATGTTCATGAAGCGATTCGAGGGAATCCGCCCCGACTTCAAAGAGCGTCGCAACGGCGGGATCGGCGCCTTCACCCCGGATAACGTGCCGATCCTCGATTGGATCATGCCCAACGTCTACATGATCGCCGACTCCAACCACGGGTTCAAGATGACCGGCATCGGCAAGCTGGTGGCCAGGCAGGTGCTCGGCTCCCAACCGGTGCCGGAACTGCGGCCCTTCGCCTTTGATCGCTATGCCAAGGGCGAGGCCTTTGGCTCGGGAACGACCCACAGCCCGTGGGTGTAGGCGACCGATCCTCAGCCGCCGCAGCGTGAGAGCGTGCCCCGAGGCTGTCGGGCGGGGGCAGCAAACGGAACCACGTTTCTGCTGTCAGCTCAGACGGCCGTAGAACGTCATGCGGGTATGGGGGTCGAGTTCGGTGCCGACTTCCCGGCTGTACGAGAACACGGACACCAAGCGTGCGCGGGGGGCGGTCACCGGCGTGACCCTGTGTAGCGTTCGACTTCCGGTGAAGATGACGAGCGAGCCAGGCCGCTGGCGTAGCTCCTGGACCCGATCCGATCGCTCCTCGAGCACCTCTGCGACCGTGTCATACGCCTCGTCTTCGTTGGAGCGGACGAAGGGCGCGTATTCAAACGTCCCGCCTTCGCTCTCCTGTAGCAGCAACGTCACCGTGAACGCTGCATTGTCGAAGTGCCAACCGGTTTGGCAACCCTTCTCGTAGACGAGGACGTTCACTGGCGCCAGCGGATCAGCGTACGGGTAGAGCCGGTCATGGCCCAGGACGTCAGCAACGAAGGCGACAAACCGATCCCACGAGTAGATGCCGTTCAACAGTGAGTCTTTCGGAATGAAGCTGTAGCCAAGCGTTGCCGAGTCCGTGGTCTGTGTCCGGTTCCGAGGATGGTCATCGGGGAGGTCCGGGTCATCAGGGATGAGATAGGCGTTGTGGTGTTTCGTCGCGAAAAATGCCTCACCGATGTGTGGCTTGATCTCGGCGACTATCTCTGGCAAGCGCTCGGACATCACGAAATCGTCGAGGACGCATGCACCCGTTGCCTCCAAGCCGCCACGGCAGCGGTCCAAGAGCGCGAGATAACGCTCATCGCTGGGCGAGTTGATCGGGTAGCGACCGAGATCGATCAGACCTGGCTCTGCATCACTGCGCAACGTAGATCCATTTGGGTCGCGCGGAGCCTACCGGCACGTGCCGGCAACTCCCTGAGCCGTTCGATCCCCCGCCCCTGACATCCCTCATCTACGTTCTCATCGCCGACCCGGTGGGATCGTACGGTGAGGGCGGGATCACCAGCACCGGGCGTTCGACGCCGACGACGTGGGTGGTCAGCTCGGTTCCTTCGGTGGCGTAGTCGCGGTCGAGCATCGCCATGGCCAAGCTCTTGCCCACGGTGTGGCCGTAGTCGCCCGACGTGATGAACCCGACTCGCGTCCCGTTGTCCCAGACCGGCTCGTATGGCGATGACTCTGCGTCGGTGGCGTCGACCTCGAGGGTGACGAGCCGGCGGCGGGCGCCGTTGGTCTCCTGCTCCATGCGCCCTGCCTCGGACCCGATGAAGTCCTTCGACCAGTCGATCCAGCGGTCCATGCCGGTCATCCCCGGCGTGTACTCCTGGCGAAACTCGGTTGACCATATGCCGAAGCTCTTCTCCAGCCGCAGGGAGAGCAGGGCGTTGTAGCCGTACTCGAGGGCATCGAGGTCCTCGCCGGCCTCGAGCAGGAGCCGGCGCAGCGCCAGGTGCTCGGCAACGGAGCAGTGGATCTCGTAGCCGAGCTCGCCGGTGACCGAGATCCTGCCGACCCTGGCCCGGATCAGGCCCACGTCGAGCTTACGACAGTTCATGAACCCCATCGCTTCACCCGAGACATCTGCCGATGTCACCCGCTCGAGCAGCTGGCGGGACTGCGGGCCGGACAAGGAGAAGCCAACGACGCCGTCCGAGATGTCGCGCACCGCCACGCCGTCGTCGAGGTGGTCGTTGAACCAGCGCATGTGCCAGGCCCGCAGGTAATACGAGCCCAGGATCCACCAGGTGCCGTCGCCCCAATTCCACAGCGTCAGATCGCCCTTGAGCCGGCCGTCATGACCGAGCATCGGGGCGAGCTTGATCCGGCCGGGAGCAGCCAGCTCTATCGAGACGAGCTGATCAAGCCAGGCCTCTGCGTTTGGTCCGGTGACCTCGTATCGGGAGAAGCCGGAGATATCGAGGATGCCGACACCATCGCGCACCCGCCGAGCCTCCTCGCCCACGATGTCGAAGGCGTTGGAGCGCTTGAGCGTCGGGACCTCCTCGAAGTCACGGTCGGCAAAGTAGATCGGGATCTCCAGGCCGTAGGAGACCCCCCAGTGGGCACCGGCCTCGGTCATGGCGTCGTACGCCGGCGCCATCCGCAGCGGCCGCCCCTCCCACAGTTGCTCGTTCGGGTAGGTCATGACGAACCGCCGCGAATAGAACTGCCCGGTCATCTGTCGGATGTACTCACGGTTCTCCGCAAACGACCCGAACCGGGCGACATCCATTCCAAACACGTCTTCCTCCGGCTCTCCTTCGATCATCCACTCCGCCAGCGTCTTGCCGACACCGCCGCCCTGGAGAAAACCGGCCATGACCGCGCACGCCGACCAATAATTGCGCAGCCCGGGGACCGGACCGACAAGCGGGTTGCCATCGGGCGAGAAGGTGAAGGCGCCGTGCACCCAGCGGGCGATCCCGGCG